>Ga0222712_10000677_pt1 | contig 43863 bp, 35 predicted proteins | sample C33_657DmetaG_FD_165043 | JGI IMG/M metagenome (GOLD analysis project Ga0222712, IMG submission 165043) | Estuarine water microbial communities from San Francisco Bay, California, United States - C33_657D | ecosystem: Environmental > Aquatic > Marine > Unclassified | place: USA: California... | reverse complement strand
GCCTCAGCGTGAGGGTGCCGGGGACGCCGCCGAGAATGACCTCGCTGTTGTTGTTCCACCTTTCCCCGCCGTCCCAGTGGTCGAACGACGAGCTCCAGTCGCCGTCACCACCATCCCAGTAGGAGTGGTGCGTCGTCGCGCCGGCGCGCCCCCCCGCGAGGAAGACCGCCGCGGACAGGAGAAGGGAGCGCACGCCGGCAGGCATGCGGGATTGGGTGGGGAGCATGCCCAAAATTCTAGCCGCGGGGCGGAGGGCCACAACCCCCTTCTATTGAACAAATGGCGAATAACGGCCGCGGGAGAGCCGCGCCCAGGCTTCAGTAGGCCTTGGCCATGACGACGCGGCGGGGACTGGGCTCGCCGGTCACGACGCACTTGCCGGGCTCGGCGGGGGCGTTGAGGGGGATGCAGCGGATGGTGACCTTGAGCTCCTCCTTGAGGCGCTTCTCGACCTCGGCCGAGCCGTTCCAGTGGCAGAGGGCGAAGCCGCCGTGGATCTCGGGGCGCTCGGGGTTGGCGGCGGTGAAGAAGGACTTGAGCTCCTCCCAGGTGTCGATGCGGCGGGTGTGAGCCTCGCGGAAGGCCTTGGCGCGGGCGAGGAGGTTGTCCTGGATGGCCTGGAGGCGGGCGGCGATGCCGGAGACGAGCTCGGCGCGGGGAACGACGGCCTTCTCGCCGGTGTCGCGGCGGGCGACCATGGCGGCGCCGGCGGCGAGGTCGCGCGGTCCGACCTCGATGCGGAGGGGGACGCCCTTCTTGACCCAGCCCCAGGTCTTCTCGCCGCCGCGGAGGTCGCGGTCGTCGATGGTGACGGTGACGGGGCGGCCGTGGAAGGTCTGGGCGGCGAGCTCCTGCCGGAGGGACTTGCAATAGGCGAGGACCTCGGCGCGGCCGGCGTCGTCGCGGTAGATGGGGATGATGACGGCGTGCTGGGGGGCGAGGCGGGGCGGGACGACGAGGCCGTCGTCGTCGGCGTGGGTCATGATCATGCCGCCGATGAGGCGGGTGGAGACGCCCCAGGAGGTGGTGTGGGCGTGCTGGAGGGCGCCGGCCTCGTCCTGGAAGCGGATGTTGCAGGACTTGGCGAAGTTCTGGCCGAGGTAGTGCGAGGTACCGGCCTGGAGGGCCTTGCGGTCCTGCATCATGGCCTCGATGCAGAAGGTCTCGACCGCGCCGGGGAAGCGCTCGCCGGCGGTCTTGGTGCCCTGGATGACGGGCATGGCCATGTGGTTCTCGGCGAAGTCGGCGTAGACCTCGAGCATGCGGACGGTCTCCTCCATGGCCTCCTGCTCGGTGGCGTGGACGGTGTGGCCCTCCTGCCAGAGGAACTCGGCGGTGCGGAGGAAGAGCCGGGTGCGCATCTCCCAGCGGACGACGTTGGCCCACTGGTTGATGAGGATGGGGAGGTCGCGGTAGGACTGGACCCACTTGGCGTAGGTCTCGCCGATGATGGTCTCGGAGGTGGGGCGGACGATGAGGGGCTCCTCGAGGGGGCCGGCGGGGGCGAGCTTGCCATCGGGGCCGGCCTCGAGGCGGGAGTGGGTGACGACGGCGCACTCCTTGGCGAAGCCCTCGACGTGCTGGGCCTCCTTCTCGAGGTAGCTCATCGGGATGAAGAGGGGGAAGTAGGCGTTGACGTGGCCGGTCGCCTTGAACTTGGCGTCGAGGTCGCGCTGGATGTTCTCCCAGAGGGAATAGCCCCAGGGCTTGATGACCATGCAGCCGCGGACGGGGCTGTTCTCGGCGAGGTCGGCGGCCTTGATGACCTGCAGGTACCACTCGGGGTAGTCATCGGCCCGGGTCGGGGTGATGGCGGTCTTGGGCTTGGCGGGCTGCTGGGACATGGCGGAGGATTAAAGGATGAAGGAACGAAGGGATGAAAGGATGAAGCGATAAAGGCGCGAAAACGGGGATAAGGGGAATGGGGGTTCCCGGCGACTATCCCTTCATCGCCCCATCCCCTTGATTCCCGAATGCCTCCTCCCATCCCGGGGCTCCCGGGCGGGTGGCCCGGAGGAATTTGCCGACAAGGGCGAGGGCGGCGAAGCCGAGGCTGGTGGCGAGGCCGATCCAGATGCCGACGGCGCCGAAGCCGAGGGGGAAGGCGAGGACGAGGCAGAGGGGCAAGGCGATGCCCCAATAGGCGGCGGCGGCGACCCAGGAGGCCCAGGCGGCGAGGTTGATGGAGCGGAGAAGGTGGGCGGCGACGACCTGAAGGGCGTCGAAGGGGGCCCAGAGCGCGGCCCAGATGAGGAGCGCGGCGGCGAGCTCGCCGGTCACGGTGGCGTCGACATCGTACAGGACCAGGAGCGGTTGGCGCAGGAAGAGGAGGCCGAGGGCGTAGGCGCCCATGACGACGGCGGCGAGGAGGAGGGCGCCGAGGCCGATGGCGCGGGCTCGGGCGCGGTCGTCGGCCCCGCGGGCCTCGCCGGCGCGGATGCCGGCGGCCATGCCGAGGCCGAGCGGGAGCATGAAGGCGGCGGAGGCGGTGCTGACGGCGACCTGGTGGGCGGCCTGGGCGGTGGGCGAGATCCAGCCGGCGATGACGGGGACAACGGCGAAGATGCCGACCTCGCTGAGGCTGTGGAAGCCGGCGGGCACGCCGGTGCGGAGGAGGCGGCCGAAGACGGGGCGCGACAGCCCCGCCGGCCAATGGACCTCGCCGCGGCCGGGCGTGAGCCAGAGGCCGGCGAGCATGAGGACGCGCGAGGCGAGGGTGGCCCAGGCGGCGCCGTCGAGGCCGAGCGCGGGCGCGCCCCAGTTGCCGTACATGAGGACCCAGTTGAGGAGGACGTTGGCGACGAGGCCGAAGGCGAGCCAGGCGAGGGAGACCCAGGGCTGGTGCTGGCTGTCGCGGTGGGTGCGGAGGGCGTGGAAGAGCAAGCCGGGGACCATGGCCCAGGACATGATGACGAAGTAGCCGCGCGCCTCGGCGGTGACGGCGGCATCGGAGCCAAGGAAGGGAAGCAGCGGGGCCAGGAGATGGCACAGGGCGGCCAGGCCGACGGAGAGGACGAGGGCGAGCGCCATGCCGTGGCGGAGGATGGCGGGGGCGGAGGAGGCGACGCCCGCGCCGTTGTCCTGGGACTGGTAGACCTGGATGGCGCCGACGACGCCGATGCCGAAGACGTAGGGGATGTAGTTGAGGTTGCCGGCGAGGGCGCTGGCGGCGAGGGCGGTCTCGCCAAGCCGCGCGGCCATGGCGACGTCCGTGATGAACATCAGCCCGTAGCCGAGCATGCCGAGCATGATGGGGACGGCGAGGCGCAGGGTGGGCCCGAGCTCGGCCCGGGTTTGGCGATGAAGCTCGGGCATGGGGCTCAGGAGGGAAGGACGACGACGTCCTCCGGCTCGATCCAGGCGAAGGCGGGCGCGGCGCCGCGGGAGCGGGCGTTGGGCTCGGTCACGCGGAGGACCGGGCCGGCGGCGGTTTGGAATCGGTGTCGGGTGAGCTCGCCTTGGAAGAGGGAGTCGATGACGCGGCCGGCGAAGGCGTTGAACTCGGGCGGATGCGCGTCGATGCGGAGGCTCTCGGGACGAAGGCAGAGGACGACGGCCGCGCCCTCGGCCGGAGGCGACTCGGGGCGGGCGAGGGCGCCGCTGACCTCGCCGAGCGCGGTGGCGACGACGGCCTCGCCGGCGCCGACGCGGACGACGGAGCCGGGAATGAGGTTGGCTTGGCCGAGGAAGCCGGCGGCCCAGCTGTCGGCGGGGCGGCGGTAGAGGTCGGCGGGCTTGCCCGACTGGACCACCCTGCCCTGGCGGAGAACGGCGAGCCGGTCAGCCCAGCCGAGGGCCTCGGGAACGTCGTGCGTGACCAGGAGCGTGGTGATGCCGCGCTCGCGCAGGAAGGGGCGGAGCCGGGCCCAGACCTCGGCGCGGGCGGGGGCGTCGATTTGGGAGAGCGGCTCGTCGAGCAGGAGAAGCCGGGGCTGGCTGGCGAGGGCGCGGGCGAGGGCGACGCGCTGTTGCATGCCGCCGGAGAGCTCGGCTCCGAGACGGTCGGCGAGGTCGGAGGCGCCGGCGACGGCGAGGGCCTCGCGGGCGAGGGCGAGCGCGGCGGCGCCGGGAGTGTCGCCGGCCACGGAGGCGAGGGCGGTGAGGTGGGGCAAGGCGGCGACGCCCTGGGCGACGAGGGCGACGCCGCGGCGGCCGGGTGGGAGCGAGAGGAGGTCGCGCCCCTCGAGGAGGACGTGGCCAAGGTCGGGCGCCTGCGCGCCGGCGAGGACGCGCAGGAGGGTTGTCTTGCCGGCGCCGGAGGGGCCGACGAGGCAGGCGAGCTCGGCGGCGCCGACCTCGAGGTCGACCCCGGCGAGGGCGTCGACGCCGCCGATGCGACGGCGCAGGGAGCTCAGGCGCAGGAAGGCCACGGCGTGGAGGAACGCCGAGCGGGGCGCGGGAGGCAAGCCGGGGAAATCCCCGTCTTAGCGCGCGACGGCGGCGGCGGCCTCTTTGGGCGGGGCGGAGCCGGCGGAGGGGGGCTTGGCGAGGTAGACGGTCCAGTCGGCGGCGATGCGGACGGCCTCGCGGAGGGGGATGTCGTAGTCGGGCCAGTTCTCATCCTCGAGGAGCATGCGTTGGCGGGAGAGCCGCTTGGCAGCCTTCTGCCAGGCGGGATCGGCGTCCTTCTCCTGCCTGAGGGCGGCGTCGAGCTTGACGTCGCGGGAGGGGAAGTCGGCCTTGACGTAGGCCTCGAGCTCCTTGCGCACGCGCTCGCGGAAGGCGAGGTCGTCGGCGCGCTCGCGCTGGCGGTCCTTGAGGGCGAGGGGAATCTCGGCCCGGTTGAGGCGGGAGTCGGTCCAGGCGAGGACGCGGCCGTGGGTGGTGAACTCGGGGAGCTCGGCCTGGCGACGCTGGCTGGACTCGCTGAGGGAGCGGAGAAGGCCGGGGCTGAGGGGGGCGCGGAGCCAGGAGCGGTCGGGGCTGTCCTTGAGGGAAGGCGCAACGGCGTCCCAGGGCAGCGGGCGCTTGAGGTCGGACTCGGCGACGGGAAGAACGGAGAAGATGGACGGCACGAGGACGTCGGCGGGGACGCCGCGGAGCTGGATGGATGAGCCGCTCGGGGCGTACCACTTCTGGATGGTCACCTTGACGCCGGACTTGAGGTTGCGGTCGAGGCGGCTGAGCTCGAGGATGTTCTGGACGGTTCCCTTGCCGTGGGTGGTCTCGTCGCCGACGATGAGGGCGCGGCGGTGGTCGCGGAGAGCGCCGGCGACGATCTCGGAGGCGGAGGCCGAGGCCTTGGAGGTGAGAAGGACGAGGGGGCCGTCCCAGGCGACCTTGGGATCCTCGTCCTGGTAGGTCTCGCCCTGCCCCATGCTGTTGCGGACCTGGACGACGGGACCCCGGGGGATGAAGAGGCCGGTGACGCCGATGGCCTCGTTGAGGAGGCCGCCGCCGTTGCGGCGAAGGTCGAGGATGAGGGCCTGGGCGCCCATGGACTTGAGCTTGGCGATGAGCTCCTCGACGTCCTTGGTCGGGGTGGAGGCGTCCTTGCCCTCGCCGCCGTAGAAGGCGGGAAGGTCGATGACGCCGATGACGGCGGGGCCGCCCGCGGCGGGAACGTCGAACACGCGGGCGGTGGCGAGCTGGCCGACGAGCTTGATGACGTCGCGCCTCAGGACGACGTCCTTGCGCGGGCCGCCGCCGGCGGGCTCGAGGATGAGGCGGACGACGCTGCCCTGCTTGCCGCGGATGCGGGAGATGGCCTTCTGCAGGCGCATCCCGACGATGTCCTCGAGCTCGCCGTCGGGCGACTGGCCCACGGCGATGATGCGGTCCTCGGGCTTGGCGCGGCCGTCGAGGGCGAGGGGACCCCCGGGCATGATCTCCTTGATGGTGCAGTAGCCGTCGTCGTCCTGGAGGGTGGCGCCGATGCCGCAGAGGGAGTTGCGCATCTGGACCTCGAAGTCCTCGAGGGACTGCTTGCTGAAGAAGGAGGAGTGGGGGTCGTACTGGCGGGCGAAGGCGCTGAGGAAGAACTCCTGGACCTCGTGGGCCTCGAACTCGAGGTAGCCGGCGATCTTCTCGTAGCGGCGGGCGAGGCGCTCGCGGGCCTCGGCGAGGCGGGCGGGGGTGATGGCGGCGGCGGGATCGGCGGGCTCGGCCTTGTCGGGCCGGGCGGGGGCGTCGAGCGCGAGCTGCTCGCCGAGGAGCTCGGCGAGGAGGTCGAGCTGGACGCGCCGGCGCCAGAGGTCGTCGAGGGCGGACCCGTCGGCGGCCCACTCGGCCTTGCGCCGGTCGACGGGGAACGTGCCGGGGCGGTTGAGGTCGAGCCCGGGGTCGGCGAGGACGGCGGCGACGAAGGCGGCGCGCTCGCGGACACGCTTGGCGAAGGTGGAGTGGATCTCGAAGGCGGGGGCGAGGTTCCCGCGCTGCAGGTACATGTCGAGCGACTTGCCGTAGCGGTTGCGGAAGCCACCGAGGTCGGCCTGGGTGAGATAGAGCTTGGAAGGGTCGAGCTGCTCGCAGAACTCGTCGAGGACGGATTCGAGGTCGATCTCGCGGAGGGGCTTCTTGGAGATGTGGAGGCGCTCGAGGAGGGCGGCGGTGGCGCTGGCCTCCATCGACATCGACCGGTCGGTCGTGAAAGGGGCCGCCGGGGCGGGCGCGGGAGCGGCGGGCTTTTCCTGGGCGCCGAGGAGGGCGGCCAGCGCGAGGATGCAGAAAGGCAGGCGCATGGGATGGTTAGCGTAGCCGCTGGCTAAGTTCGTCCAATCTTCGGCGTTCCTCCGGGCTCAGCGAGCCGAAACCCTCGGCGGAGATCTTGTCGAGCAGCCGGTCCAGCTCGGCGCGGGCCCCGAGGGAGGGCGCGGGCGCCGACTCGGCGGGCGCGGAACGCGCGGGGCGGAGACGGGCTGCGGGCTGGGTGGGCGCTTCCTGGACGACGAGGAACGACTCGGCGGCCGCGCGGGCCCGGCGCGCGGCGAGCCAGCCGACCACCAACCCGCCCAGGTGGGCCGAGTGGGCGATGGAGGAGTCCCAGGCGGGCGCCCAGGCGGGCCAGGCGTGGCGGCCGGGGAGCTCGCTGAACGCCCAGCCGCAGACGGCGGCGACCCAGATGAAGGCCATGACCCAGCGGACCTTGAGGGTGACGGGCAGGAAGAAGAAGAGGAGGAGGGTGACGGACTCGTCCTCGCGCCCGTCGAGACCGACGGCCATCGCCGCGAGGACGGCCGCGGAGGCGCCGATGAGGACGGATCCGGCGGAACCGCCGAGTCCGGTCAGGAACCAGGCGGCCGCGCCGGCGAGGGTGCCGAGGACGAGGATGCGGACGAGGCCGGCTCGGCCGTGGGCGGCCTCGACGAGGGGCCCGACCCACCAGAGGAGGAGGCCGTTGCCGAGGAGGTGCCAGAAGTCGCCGTGGAGCAAGGCGTAGGTCAGCCACTGCCAAGGCTGGGCGCCGGGGGTCCGAAGCTCCATCCAGCCGAGGAAACCGGCGCGGGAGGAGTGGGCGACGAGGCCGAGGATGAAGAAGCCGACGAGGACGCCGAGGGCCAGGTGGGTGGCCGGGAGGACGCGACCCTCGGGCGCGCCGCGCATGTAGGTGCGGTCGGCCACGCCCATGGGAGGATCAGAGCTTGGTGACGATGGCGTCGGCCAGGCCGTACTCGACGGCCTCCTTGGCCGTCATGTAGAAGTCGCGGTCGGTGTCCTTCTCGACCTTGGCGAGGGGCTGGCCGGAGGCCGTGGCGAGGATGGCGTTGAGCTCGCGGCGCATGCGCTCCATCTCCTGGGCCTGGATGTGGATGTCGACCGCCGGGGCGACGATGCGTCCCATGATGAGGGGCTGGTGGATCATCACCTGGGCGTGGGGAAAGAGCAGGCGGCTGCCCTTCTGCTTGGGGGCCTGGAGGAGGATGGAGCCCATGGAGGCGGCCATGCCGGTGACGACGACCTTCACGGGCGAGGTGATGAGGCGGATGGTGTCGTAGATGGCCATGCCGGCGGTGATGGAGCCGCCGGGGGTGTTGATGTAGAAGGTGATGGGCTCGCCGGGGGCGACGGCCTCGAGGTAAAGGAGGCGCTCGGTGATGTCGCGCGCGGAGGCGTCCTCGACGGGCCCCCAGAGCGAGAGCTTCCGCTGCTCGAGGAACTTGCGCTGGATGAGCATGGCGACCGGGGAGCCGGCGGCCTTGGCGGCCTCGGCCTTCTCGGCGCCCTCTTCGTCTTCGTCGTCGTGAGCCATGGGAAGGGAACAAGGATGACGGGGGAAGCGTCCGTGGCAAGCGGCGGATGGCCGGAAAAAGGAAGGGCCCCGGCGAACCGGGGCCCGGCAGGGCGGCGGAGGTCGGGTCAGCCGGCCTTGGCGACGTCGGCCGAGCCGTCGTCGGCGCGGGCCCAGAGGCGGCGGATGACGACGAGCAGGACGGCGCCGGAGACAAGGAGGACGGCGCAGCTGGTCCAGGCAGGGATGACCCGGGAGGGGTCGCCGGCGGCGTACAGGAGGTTGCCGAGGGCGAAGAGGGCGGACCAGATGACGACGACCCCCGAGATCCAGCCGACGAAGGCGAGGCCGGTGTGGTTGGCGTCGCGGCTCCGGGCGTCGGAGACGCCGGCCTCGGCGCGGAGGGCGGCCCAGCCGGGACCGGCGGGCTTCACCTTGCGGACGAAGGCGAGCAGGGTGGCCCGGTCGGTCTGGGGGCCGATGTAGGCGACCGCGATCCAGGCAAGGGTGGTGGCGCCAACCTGGAGGATGATGACGGTGGCGAAGTCGTCGGGGATGGAGGCGCCGGCGGCGGCGTTGAGCCAGCCGATGAGGGGCCTCATGCCGACGGAGGTGACGAGGGAGACCACCATGGCGGTGACCTCGCACCAGGCGGACACGCGCCACCAGAACCAGCGGGCGAGGTAGAGCATCCCGGTGCCGGCGCCGATGGAAAGCAGGACCTGGAAGGCCTGCTGGGCCGAGGTCATGAAGTAGCTGAGGACGGCGGCGACGAGGTAGATGAGGACGGTGCAGGCGCGGCCGGCGTTGACGTAGTGCCCCTCGGAGCCGTCCTTGACGAGGAATCGGCGGTAGAAGTCGTGCACCAGGTAGGAGGCGCCCCAGTTGAGGTGGGTGAGGATGGTGGAGGAGGTGGCGGCGATGAGGCCGGCGACCATCAGGCCGAAGAAGCCGGCGGGCAGGAACTTCATCATCGCGGCGTAGGCCGAGTCGTGGCCGATCAGCCTGGGGTCGGCGTGCGGGAAGGCGGCCTGGATGGAGGCGAGGTCGGGGAAGATGAGGATGGAGCAGAGGGCGCTGATGATCCAGGGCCAGGGGCGGAAGACGTAGTGCGCGAGGTTGAAGAAGAGGGTGCCGCCGAGGGAGTCCTTCTCGGACTTGGAGGCGAGCATGCGCTGGGCGATGTAGGAGCCGCCGCCGGGCTCGGCCCCGGGATACCAGTTGGCCCACCAGCTGATGGCGACGGGCAGGATGAAGATCATCAGGGCGAGCTCGGACATCCCGAAGTTGGGCAGGAGGTCGAGGATGGGCTGGCCCTTGCCGTCGATGGCCGAGACGACGGGCACCTGGGCGCCGCCGACCTTGGCGTCGACGACCTGGAGGGCGGCGAGCTTCTCGACGAGGATCTGGAGGCCGACCCAGGCGCTGTCGGTCTGGGCGAACTTCTGGGCGACGGCGACGAGGGCGTACCAGGCGGCGGCGAAGACCGCGGTCATCATGATGAAGAACTGGATGGTGTCGATGATGATGACCCCCCAAAGGCCGGAGTGGGCCGCGAAGACGACGTTGAGGACGCCCATGCCGACGATGGTCCAGAGGGGATCGAGGCCGAAGAGGATGTTGGCGATCTTGCAGGCGGCCAGGGTGACCATCCCCATGATGAAGCAGTTGAAGAAGAGGCCGAGGTAGACGGCGCGGAAGCCGCGGACGACCGAGGCCGCCCGGCCGGAGTAGCGCAGCTCGTAGTACTCGAGGTCGGTCATGACCCCGGAGCGGCGCCAGAGGCGGGCGAAGAAGAAGACGGTGGCGACGCCGGTGAGAGCGAAGGCCCACCACTGCCAGTTGCCGGCGACGCCGTAGCGGCGGACCTGCTCCGTCACCCAATTGGGGGTGTCGGCCGAGAAGGTGGTCGCGACCATCGACAGCCCGGCGAGCCACCAAGGCACGGAGCGACCGGAGGCGAAGAACTCGGAGGTGCTTGAGCCCGAGCGCTTGCCCATGAACAGGGCGGGGATGAAGCAAACCAGGACGGAGCCGATGATGATGGCCCAATCGAGCAGGGTGAGTTCGGGCATGGGGGGTGAGGAGGAGGGAAGCCGCGGCGCGCCGGGGTGGCAATGATTAAGGGGAACCGCACGGGGGCGCGGACGAGACGGAAGCGCAGCTGCGCCCCCATCCGAGCCCCTCCGGGCCTCGGCTTACCTCGCCATCCGGTAGACACCCTGGGGATCGTACATCCAGTAGGCGTCGAAGGGATTGGCGAGGGGAGGGAGCTCGTAGTAGGAGCGGCCCTGGGCGTCGGCCTTGAGCTCGACCCCAAACTGCGAGGCGGGGCGGGCGGGCGCGACGGCGGGCTGGACGGCGGGACGCGCCGGGAGGACGTCGAGCACGGAGGTCTCCTCGACGCGGGCGACGACGTGGTCGACCCACTTGAGCTCCCGGGCCTTGTCGCCGAAAACCTGCCAGTCGCCGGTGGAGTCGTTCTTGTACATCAGGTCAACGAACTCCTTGAGGCTGATGCCCATCTTCCTGGCCACGGGGGTGGCGAGGCGCTCGAACCAGCTCTGGACGAAGGCGAGCTGCTCCTTGAGGACGGTCATGTTGGACCGGTTGAAGGCGGTGCTGGCCTGGTGGTGGAGGAGGATGGTGTTGGGATAGCAGTAGGAGCGCTCGGCCAGCGTGGTGATGACGGCGGCCATGGAGGCGGCGAAGCTCTTGACCACGACGTAGACCGGCGCCTTGGAGGAAGCCATGGCCTGCTGGATTTGGTAACCCGCCGCGATGGAGCCGCCGGGCGAGTTGTCGATGACGATGAAGATGGGGAACTCGGGCGACTGGTTGTTGAAGAAGGCGATGCGGCCGCTGACGAACTCGGCCAGTTGGTCGGTGACGGGGCCGTTGAGGGCGATGCGGCGGTCGCTGATGACGAGGGTGCCGTCGACAAGCGGCTCCTTGAGGTAGCGGGGCTGGGCCTTGGTGGCGACCTTGCGGGCCTCCTCCTCCTTCTGGAACCGGGCGAGCTCGCCGCCGATGCGGGCGACGGCGTTGGCGGCCTCGAGCTGCAGCTGCTTGGACTCCGCCTCAAGCTCGCGGATGCGGTTGTTGCGCTCGGTCAGGCGGGCGGCGGCGCGGGCCGACTCCAGGGCGGCGGTTCGCTCGAGCTTGGCGCGCTCGTCCTCGGCTGCCGCGGCCTCGGCGGCGGCGCGGGCGGCGCGCAGGGCCTTCTCGGCGGCGAGCTTGGCGGTCTCGGCGTTGAGCGGGGCGAGCGCCTCGGAGCGCTTGGCCTCGGCGAGGGCGAGCTCGGCCTGGATGCGGGCGGCCTCGGTGCGGAGTTTCTCGGTTTCCTTTTGCAAGGCACGCAGCTCGGCGGGTGTCTCCGGGACGGCCGGGGCGGCGGGGGCCGGCGCCGAGGGAGCGGGGGCGGCGGCGGGCGCGGCCGGGGCGGCGGCGGCGGGCGCGGCCTCCTGGGCCGGGGCTGGAGCTCCAAGCAGGAAGGCGAGGGCGAGGGTGTTGAGGGTGCGGTTCATGGTGATGGGAGGCGGCTCAGCGGGAGGATGAGGCGGGTTCGTGGATGAGATGGATGTCGCCCGGCAGGACGGGGGCCGCGGCGGAGGCGCCGGCCTCGCCGCGCGCGATGACGGCGGCGGGGGCGGCGGGCTCGGGAAGGCGATGGACGCCGTCCTCGACCATCCGCTCGACGACGTCGGTGACCCAGCGGAGCTCCCTGGCCTCGGCGCCGGTGGCGCGCCAGTCGCCGGTCACGCTGGAGGCGTACATCCGCTTGACGAATTCCTCGAGGCCGAGGCCCATCTTGGCGGCGACATCGGCGTTGATGCGGTCGCACCAGATGCGGGTCCAGTCGAGACGCTCGCGGAGGACGGTCAGGTTGCCCTGCATCATGGAGGAGGGCTGGTGGTGCATGAGCAGCGTCCCGGGGTAGCAGAAGGAGCGCTTGGCCAGGGTGGTGACGACGGCGGCCATGGAGGAGGCCGAGCCCTTGACGACGACGTAGACGGGGGCGCGGGAGGCCTCCATGGCGCGCAGGACGAGGTAGCCGGACATCACGGAGCCGCCGGGCGAGTTGTCGATGACGATGAAGATGGGCTTGGCGGGATCCTGGGCGTTGAAGAAGGCGAGGCGCTCGATGACGGACTGGGCGAGCGCGTCGTCGACCCGGCCGTTGAACGGGATGCGCCGGTCGCTGATGCGGAGGGTGCCGTTGACGACCGGATCGAGGGGATGCTCGACCTTGGCGTCGGGGGCGATCTCGGCAAGGCGCTCGCGGGCGCGGTGAAGCGCGAGCTCGCCGTCGATCCGGGCGGTGGCGAGGCCGGCCTCGAGCTGGGCGATCCTGAGGTCGGCCTCGAGCTCGGCGCGGGCGAGGCTCCCCGGGGTCGCGGCGGCGCCCTGGCGGGCGGCGTTGAGGGCGGCGGCACGGGCGAGGGCGGCGCGCTCGGCGTCGGCCTCGATGGCGGCGGCCTCCTGGCGGGCGGCGCGCAGGGCGGCCTCGGCCTCGAGGCGGCGGAGCTCATCGGTGACGGCGGCCTCGTCGCGGCGGCGGGCCAAGGCATCGCGCTCGAGACGGCCCTGGATGGCGGCGGCGCGCGCCTCGTTGAGACGGGTGTCGGCCGAGCGGGGCGCCGGGGCCGGCTGCCCGGAGAGGGCGACGGCTAGGAGAAGGGGCGCCAGGGGTCGCATGCGAGAAAGAGTAACTAGGGAGGTTTGGGGTTCCCTTGAACCTTTTTTTCGGGGAAAAGACGCCATGGCCGCCCCCGAGCCCATCCGCTTTCGCAACCGAACGACCGGGGGGCTCGAGACGGAGCAAATCTACGGGGAAGGCTGGTTGCGCTGGCTGTACGAGGGCAATCCGCTGGGGAGCCTCTCCCTGCACGCGCTGGTGAAAAGGGGCGTTTTCTCGGCTTGGTACGGCCGGCGCCAGGACACCCCGGAAAGCGCCGCGAAGATCGGGCCCTTCGTGCGCGACTACGGCATCCGGATGCGGGATTTTGCCGAGCCGGAGGGAGGCTACGGATCCTTCAACGACTTCTTTTACCGCAAGCTGGCGCCCGGCGCGCGACCAATCGACCAGGATCCGTCGGTGGCGGTCTTCCCGGCGGACGCCCGGCATCTCGGCTTCCAGGATGTGTCCAAGGCGCCGGGAATCTACGCCAAGGGGCAGCGCATGGACCTGGCGGGGCTGACGGGAGACCCCTCCCTGGCCCGCCGTTACGAGGGCGGGAGCCTGGTCTGCTCCCGCCTGTGCCCGGTGGACTACCATCGCTTCCACTTCCCGGTGGCCGGCACGCCGGGCAAGGCCGTGCCGCTGGCGGGCGCGCTCGGATCGGTCAACCCGATCGCGCTGCGGCGCAGGCTCGCGTGGCTTTGGGAGAACAAGCGCCAGCGCGTGACGATCGAGGCGGGGCCGTTCGGCCTGGTGACGATGGTGGCGGTCGGCGCGACCAATGTGGGCGGCATCGTGGAGACCTTCGAGCCGGGTCGGCCCGTGGCCAAGGGCGACGAGCGCGGCTACTTCCGTTTCGGCGGCTCGTGGATGGCGACGCTCCTCGAGCCGGGCAGGGTGCGGCTGGCGGAGGACCTCGTCGGGGCGACCGCCGAGGGCGTCGAGCTTCTGGCCCGTTTCGGCACGCCGATGGCGAGGCTTGCCTGAGACGGCGACCGGGCCAAGGATGGCGGCGCGCTCAGGTGGTGGAATGGCAGACACATCCGCTTTAGGTGCGGACGCCGAAAGGCGTGCGGGTTCGAGTCCCGCCCTGAGCACCCCTCGACGCTGGACAGACGCCGCGAGGTTGACAGATTGACCCCATGCTCGCCTGGCTGCGAAACATCCTCGCCGGGAAGGCGCCCGCGCCGGCGACGCCTCCCGAGGAGCCCGCGCCCGCGGAGCGGGCCGCCTCCACCCGCCCCCCGGGCTTCGAGCCCTGGATTGGCGTCGACCTCGACGGCACCTTGGCGCGCGCGGACTCCTGGAGGGGCATGGGACATGTCGGCGAGCCCGTCCCGCTCATGATGCGCCGGGTGCTCGCCTGGCGCGAGAAGGGCCTCAAGGTCAAGGTGGTCACGGCGCGCGCCGGCGACCCGGTCGGGCTCGCCGCCGCCAAGGCCTGGCTCGAGGCCCGGGGGTTGGGCGACCTGGAGGTCACGGACCGGAAGGACTTCGGCATGGTCGAGCTCTGGGACGACCGGGCGATCCAGGTCGTGCACAACGCGGGCATCTGTTTCCTCAGCCCGTCGGCCTTCGGGCGCCCCCGCGCGCCCATCCTGCCCGACGAGATCGCCGACCGCACCTATCTGCTGGTCGGCGCCGACCGCTTCGACACGCTGAGACCCGCGCCCCCCGCCGCCGACAATCCCGGAACCGCCCCCTCATGATCGCCTCGCTCAAGGTGGAGTACTCGCTCCGCGTCCTCGCCCAGCTCGCCCGTCGGCACACCCCGGGCGCCGTGGTGCGCATCGAGGACCTGGCAAAGGCGGAGGCGATTCCCGCGAACTACCTCGTGCAGCTGCTCAACGAGCTGCGCGAGGGCGGACTGGTGGTGTCGAAGCGCGGCAAGGCGGGCGGCTACCGCCTGGCGCGGCCGCCGTCGGAAATCACCCTGCAGGAGGTGCTCTCGGTGGCGGAGCCGAGCCTGGGCCGGACGCGCGTGACGGTGAAGGGAGCCTCGGGGCCGCAGGTCGCCGCGCTCTGGCGCGAGCTGTCGCGGCGCCTCGACGCCGAGACCTCCAAGCTCACCATCGCCCAGCTCGCTCGCGGCGGCGAGGGCGGGGACTGGGAGATTTGAGCGCAGGGGCACGGCCGCGCGGCGGCGCAGGGGCATGGGATTATGGCTGGCTGGCTCACGGGCAGGATGGCGGCGTTAGCGGGGAAGGCGCAGACGGTGCCGGCGACCGGGGACAGGTGCGAGAACCGGTCCGCCGGCCACCCCGATGACACGCCGCAGGCGCCCTTTTTGCGGCAACCCGCGGGGTTCGCCCACCGGCCGCCTGCAACCGGCTGCCGATTCCGGGCGCGTCAAAGGATGAGCATCGCGTCGCCGTAGCTGAAGAAGCGGTAGTCGCGCGCGATGGCGTCGGCGTAGATTTCCTTGAGCCAGCGGAGGCCGTCGGGCGAGCCGGGCGCGAGGAAGGCGCCGACGAGGCAGAGGAGGGTCGAGCGCGGCAGGTGGAAGTTGGTGAGGAGGTGCTCGCAGCAGCCGATGGCGTCGCCCGGCCGGATGAACAGCTCGGCCTCCGCGACATAGTCGCCGGCGGGGGCGTGGGCGAAGTCGTGGAGCTCGCGCAGGCAGGATTCGGCGGCGCGGAGGGTGGTGGTGCCGACGCAGAGGCGCGGGCGCTCGTCGCGGAGGGCGGCCAGGGTGGCCGCGGGGATGCGGTAGGCCTCGCGGTGCATGCGGTGGTTGGCGAGCGGACCGGCGTCGATGGGCTGGAAGGTGCCGGCGCCGACCTCGAGGATGAGGTCGCGGAAGCGATGGCCGTCGGCCTCGACCCGGGCGATCAGCTCGGGCGTGAAGTGGAGGCCGGCGGTGGGCGCGGCGGCGGCGCGGCGCTGGGCGGGGTCGGCGTAGACGGTCTGGTAGCGCGAGGCGTCGTCGTAGGCCGCGATGCCGGCGGCCTGGCGGGCCTGGAGGATGTAGGGAGGCAGGGGGACCTCGCCGCTCTCCTGGGCGAGCTGCTCGACGGTGCGGCCGGGAGGGAGCTCGAAGCGGAGGAGGAACTCGCCGCCGTCGCGGTTGACGGCGCGCGCCCACCAGCGCCCCTCGACGCCGAAGCCGACGGGCTCGCAGGCGCGCTTGGCCGGGCGAAGGAGGCACCACCACTCGAGGGGGTTGGGCGACGGGCGGAGGAGGAGGCACTCGACCTTGCCGCCGGAGGGGCGGAAACCGCGCAAGCGGGCGTGCCGGACGCCGACGCGGTTGCGGAGGAGGGTGGTGGCGGCGGGGAGGACGGAGGGCAGGTCGGCGAAGGCGAGGTGCTCGACGGCGCCGGTGGCCCGGCGGACGACGAGGAGGCGGGAGGCGTCGCGGCGCGAGGCCGGGACGGCCGCGATGCGGTCCGGGGGCAGGAGGTAATCGAGGTCGGAGGCCTCCATCCGCTCAGCCGCCGGTGCGCGGGGGCGTGGTCAGCAGCTGGCCGTCGATCCCGCGGACGGGGACGAACTCGACTCCCGGGGGCGCCTTGCGGAGCTCCTCCTCGACCGCGGAGAGCTTGGCGTCGATCTCGTCGATGCGCGCCACGAAGACGGCCTCGGGCGTGGCGGGCGTCGCGCAGGCGCCGAACTCGCGCAGGGTGTGGTGGGAGAGCAGGATGTGCTCGAGCCGCTCGCGGAGGGAGGGGTCGAGGCCGACCTTGGCGCCGTGGTCGCGGACGAGGAAGGCGCCGAGCACGAGGTGGCCGTGGAGGTTGCCCGCGCGGGTGAAGCCGGCCTTGGCCTGGCCGGGCTCGAGTCGCGTGTATTCCTGGACCTTGCCCACGTCGTGGAGGATGACGCCGGCGAGGGCGAGCGAGGGGTCGACGAACGGGTAGAGCGGCAGGAGGGCGCGGGCGGACTTCGCCATGCGCAGGGTGTGCTCGAGGAGGCCGTGCCGGTAGGCGTGGTGGACGCCGAGGGCGGCGACGGACTCGCGGAAGCGCTCGCCATGCTCGCCGAGGACGGACCCGACGGTGGCGCGGAGGCCGGCGTGGGGGATGGCGGCGACGATCGCGTCGAGCTCGGCGGCCATGCGGGCGGGGTCGTGCTGGGAGACGGGGGTGAGCCGGCCCATCAGGGCGGGGTTGGCGCGCTCGGCCTCGGTGAGGGCGGCGAGCGCGTCGGCCTTGAGGTCGGGGCGTCCGTTGTACTCGCCCACGGTGCCGCCGATGCGGACGGGGGTGCCGACCCTGAGGGCGTCGGCCGCGGCGCGGATGGGGGAATCGGCCCAGACCTTGAACCTCGCGTCGCCGGAGGCGTCGGCCACGGCGAGCTCGAGGTAGCTGCCGCCGTTGCGGGTGGGCTTGGCGGCGAGGTCGGTCACGGAGCAGATGGCGGCGAAGCGCGAGCCGACGCCGGAGGCCTTGGCCTCGCGGAGGGACTGGAGGGTCTCGGACATTGGAGTGGCAGGCTAGGTGACAACCGGCCATTAGGGAAGCGGGAACCCCCTGCCCTGCCCGATGTCCTCCAAACGCATGCCGGCGAACTCCCCGCACAGCCGGAGGAACTTCCTCCGCCGCGCCGGCCTCGCCGGCGCGGCGCTCGGCTTCCCGACGCTCATCCCCGCCTCGGCCCTGGGCCTGGACGGCGCGGTGGCGCCGAGCAACCGCGTCGCGCTGGGCGCGGTCGGCTTCAACATGGGGCTGACCAACCTGCGCAACCTGATGGGCGTGAGCGGGGTCGAGGTGGTGGCGCTGTGCGATGTCGACGCCGCCAACCTGCGCAGGGGGCAGGCGGAGGCGCCGGGAGCCAGGACCTACCGCGACTGGCGCGAGATGATCGGCAAGGCGAGGCTGGACGCGGTCACCGCGGCCGTGCCGGACCACGCGCACGCCGCGCTGGCGGTCTGGGCCCTGGAAAAGGGCGTCGATGTCTTCGGCGAGAAGCCGCTGGCCCACCACCAGGCCGAGGGCAAGGCCATCGTGGAGGCCGCGCACCGCAACGCGCGCGTCTGGCAGACCGGCACCTGGCAGCGCTCGGTGCCGAACTTCCGGCGCGCGGTGGAGATCGTCCGCAACGGGCATCTCGGGAAGATCCACCGGGTGGAGATCGGCCTGCCCCACGGGCTGGACAAGAGCTCGACCTTCCAGGCGAAGGGCCGGGGCAAGCCCGGGGAGCCGCCCCCGACGCTGGACTACGACCTTTGGGTGGGGCCCGCCCCTTTCCGCCCGTATCACCCGAAGGAGAGCCATTACTTCTGGCGCTACTCCCTCCACTGGGGCACGGGACAGGTCGGCAACTGGTTCACGCACCACGGCGACATCGCGCTTTGGGCGCTCGACCTCGACCATCCCTCGAAGGGCCCGTCCGCCCTCCGGTCGACATCCACCTTCCGCAAGGATCCCGACGGCGCCTGGGACGTGCCGGCGGACTTCAGCTTCGAGTGCGACCTGCCGGGCGGGGTGCAGCTGGCCGCCTCGACCGAGGCCAAGCGCGGCACGACCTGGCACGGCGAGAAGGGTTGGCTGCGGGTCGACCGCGGGTTGACCGAGGCGTCCGACCCCGCCCTGCTCCGCCGGCCGCGCGAGGAGGGCGAGTGGGTCGCCGCCGGGAGCACCCAGCACTGGGCGGAGTTCATCGACGCCGTCCGGACCCGGCGCCGCACCGTGGCCCACGCCGAGGCGGCGCACGCCTCGTTCACCATCGGGGCGCTCGCCCTGATGTCGATGCGCCTCGGCAACCGCCCGCTCCGCTGGAATCCGGCCGCCGAGCGCGTGGTCGGCGACGCCGAGGCCGACGCGCTGCGCGAGCGCCCCTGGCGCGCCGGCTGGAAAGCCTGAGACCTTTTCCCATGAAACTCCCCGCCCTGCTCCTCCTGCTCGCGTCCGCGCTCGCCCCGGCCGCGCCGACCGATTTCTCGAAGGCCCTGGCCGAGAAGGACCCCGCGGCGCGCTATCGCGCGGCGCTGAACGCGCTGCGGGGCTCGGATGCGCCGCACGACTCGCTGGGCCATCCCGACCGCAAGGTGGCGGAGGCGGCGGTGGACGTCTGCCGCGAGCGGATCGCCGACCACCAGGCCCAGGAGGGCGACGTGGCGTCGCTCGCCATCGCCGAGCGGCTGCTGGCCCACGCGACCTCGGGCAAGGCCGAGCCTGACCTCGCCCGGCGCTGCATCCACGCGGTGGCGGAATCGCGCCACTCCTTCGGCGGCAAGGTTTCCGGGGCGATGGCCAAGGTCGCGCTCGAGGGGCCGGCCGCGCTGAGGGTGGATGCGACGGAGGCCTTGGCCGAGCTGGGCGACGGGTCGCAGGCGCCCGTGCTGGCGCGCCTGGCGGCCTCGGACGACGCCGACCTTTCCGCCGCGGCGGCGGAGGGCCTGACCCGCATCCACGGCAAGGGCGTGACGGACGCGTTCGTGGCGGGCATCGCCGACGCGGGGCTTCCCGCGAAGGCGCGCAAGGCGCTGCTGCAGGCGGCGAGCCGGCGGGGAATGTCGGCCGCCGCGGGCGCGACGGCCGCGGCCCTGTCCGACCCGGAGCTCCGCCTCGAGGCGCAGAAGGCGATCGTCCGGCTGGCGGGCAGGCAGGATGTGCCCGCGCTCAGGGAAGCCTTGGCCAAGGCCAAGGAGCCCGCGACCAAGGGCGTGCTCGAGCGCCTTATCGCGAAGCTGGAGAAGGAGTGACCGCGTCGGGCGCGTCGCGCATCAGCCACGCCAGGGCGCCGGCGAGGTGCTGGCGGAAGTCCGGCTCCGAGTAGGACTGCTTGGTGTGGCCGCCGGCGGTGTAGAACATGCGGCCCTTGGCGACCGGCTTGACCCAGGAGGAGGGGTGGTCGTCGCCGTTCTTGCCGCCCTGGTAGGTCTTCTCGTCGAGGCGGAGGAGGACCTTGTTGTCGGCCTGCAGGTTCTTGAAGTTGTACCACTCGTCGGTGCGCTTCCAGCGCTCGGGCAGGTGGGCGGTGGCGGGATGGGCGCGGTCGACCACAACCTGGTCCGCGGGCTGGATCTTGGGATGGCCGGCGAATTGCCCGCCGACCATGCGGGCGAACCAGGGCCACTTGAACTCGGTGTCGGTGGCGGCGTGGACGCCCATGAAGCCGCCGCCGCCCTCGAGCCAGCGCTCGAACGCCTCCTCCTGGGCGCGCTCGGGGAGGACGTCGCCCGTGGTGTTGAGGAAGACCACCACCCCGAAGCGGGCGAGGTTGGCGGGGGTGAACTGGGCGGGATCCTCGGTGGCCTCGACCTCGAGCTTGGCGGCGGCGGCCAGCTCGCGGAGGCACTTGACGCCCTCGGGAATGGAATCGTGGCGGAAGCCGGCGGTGCGGGAGAAGACAAGGATGCGCCGGGGGAGCGCGGGCTGGACGGCGGCGTCGGCCGCCTGGACGGCGGAAACCGGATCAGGGGAGGCGAGGGCGAGAGCCAGGAGGGCGAGGAGGTGGCGCATGAGGTCGGGGAGGTTAACAGGCGGCAGGCGGGGGAGTTCCGCGGGAACCGGCGCGGTGGCGGGATGTCTTGAACGCATGCCCCACCCCCAACGCCCCTCCCGGCGCGATTTTCTGCGCCAATCCTCCCTCGCCGGCCTCGCCCTCGGCTTCCCCACCCTCATCCCGGCGTCCGCGCTGGGCAAGGACGGGGAAGTGGCGCCGAGCAATCGCCTGGAGATGGTCGCGGTGGGCACGGCGGGCATGGGCGGCAGCAACCTCGGGCGGTTCCTGGGCATGAAGAGCGTCCAGGTGATCGCGGTCTGCGACGTCGACCTGAACCACCTCAAGGCGGGGGTCAACGCGGTGAAGCAGCGCGGCGGCTCCGAGCCCCGCGCCTACCAGGATTACCGCGAGCTGCTCGCGAAGGAGAAGGCGGAGGCCGCGAGCATCGGCGTGCCCGACCACTGGCACGCGCCGATCTCGATCCCCTTCCTCAAGGCGGGCTATGACATCTACGGCGAGAAGCCCCTGGCCAAGACCCTGGCCGAGGGCCGGGCGATGGTCGACGCCGCCAAGGCGCACGGACGGGTCTGGCAGACGGGGATGTGGCAGCGCTCGACGGGTAATTTCCGCCGCGCGGTCGAGCTCGTGCGCAACGGCGCCATCGGCAAGGTGAGGCGGGTCGAGGTCGGCACGGGCAGCAGCGGCGCCGGGCCCAAGGACGGCGATCCCGGCAAGGTCCCGGGGCACCTGAACTACGACCTGTGGGTCGGACCCTCGGCGATGATGGACTACGACTCGCGCCGCACCCACTTCAACTGGCGCTGGAACTACAACTTCGGCGGCGGCCAGCTGGTCGACTGGGTCTGCCACCATGTCGACATCGCGGCCTGGGGCGTGAGCAAGGACCTCGAGTACCCGGTCTCGGTCGAGGCCAAGGGAAGCGAGACCGCGCAGGGGCCCTGGAACGTGCACCGTCAGTACGACTACACGGTCACCTACGCCGACGGCACCGAGATCACGTGCAACAGCCGCCACATGGGGACGAAGTTCATCGGCGAGACGGGCTGGGTCTACGTCAACCGCGGCTCGCAGCAGACCTCGGATCCCAAGCTCTGGGACGCCCCGCTGGGCGACGGCGCCTGGCGCTGCCCGGGCACGACGGACAACTGGAAGGACTTCACGGACTGCGTGCGCACGCGCCGCCGCCCCGTGGCCCACATCGAGGTCGCCCACCACACCACCCTGCTCGGCCACCTCGCCAACGCCTCCATCCACGCCGGCCGCAAGCTGACCTTCGACGGCAAGGCGGAGAAGGTCCGCGAGGACATCGGCGAGAATCCCTTCATCAGCCGGAAGTTGCGCGACCCCTACGGCATCTGATAGCACCAGGGGGATGCGCCGCATCCCAGTCCTCCTCGCCGCCGCCGGCCTGATGGCCGGCGCGGGTTGGCTGGCCTTGGGCGGAGGGCGGGGCGAGGCCCCGCTCCCCGGACCGGACGTCGCGGCCCCGGCGCGAGGCGACCCTCTGGCGGCGACGAGGCCGGCCGGCCCCCGGCCTGGCGAGGCTAGGCCGCGCGAGCTCGGCGCGGTCGTCGCGCGCGCCTCGCGACCGGACGCCGCGCCGGTCACGTTGCTGGCCGCGGCCCTGGTGACAAGGGACGAGACGTGGCTCCGGCGCGCCGCCGAGCTGCACCCGGGCGACCCGGACGTGCTCATGGCCCTGGTGCGCGCGGCCAGGACGCCGGAGGAGCGGGCCGCCGCCCTGGCCGCCTTCCGGGCGGCCGACCCGGACAACGCGCTGGGGCCCTACCTCGAGGCAGCCGACGCCGCCAAGGCGGGCGACCCGACGGCGGCCGCGGCGGCGCTGGTCGACGCGGCGATGGCGGAGGAGCTGCGCCGGGGCGAGGTGCGGCTCCTGCTGGAGACGGACGCGCTCCTGCGCGAGTCGGGCGCGGATGACCTGGAGGCGCATGTCGCGGCGTTCGGCCTGGTTCCGGCCTGGTCGGGCGCGGAGCTCATCCGGCTTGGCCGGGGACTGGGCGACCTGCAGCGGATCTTCGTCGAGCTCGGCGACTGGGACGAGGCGGACTTCCTGCTCGAGCAGACGCTGCGACTGGGAGGCAGCCTGCGGCAGGGCGGGCTGCTGCTCGACAACCTCGGCGGCGTTCACATGGAAACCGGCCTGCTCGGCGCGCTGGACCCGGAAACGGTGATCACCTGGGAAGGTGAGCGGGCAGGCGAGCGGCTGGCCGACCTGGAGAGGGAGCGCGCGGAGATCGCGGGGCTGGCCGGGGACACCGAACGGCTGATGGGGCGGTTCCAAGGCCTCGACGCGGCGGGCTGGGCGCAGTACCGCCGCCTGCTCGCCGAGGAGGGCGAGCGGGCGGCGCTGCGCTGGCTGCAGGAGCGCTGAGCGCGGGTAGGCTCAGTAGCGGTAGTTGTCCGGCTTGAACGGGCCCTCGGGCTTGACGCCGATGTAGTCGGCCTGGGCCTTGGTGAGCTTGGTCAGCTTGGCGCCGATCTTGGCGAGGTGAAGGCGGGCGACCTCCTCGTCGAGGTGCTTGGGCAGGACGACAACGCCGGGCTTGGCGGTGGCGCGGGTCTCCCAGAGGTGGAGCTGGGCGAGGGTCTGGTTGGAGAAGGAGGTGGACATCACGTAGCTCGGGTGGCCGGTGGCGCAGCCGAGGTTGACGAGGCGGCCCTCGGCGAGGACGTAGAGCTGGCGGCCGTCCTTGAGCGTGTAGCGGTCGACCTGGGGCTTGATGGTGTCCTTGCGCACGCCCTTGGCGGCGTTGAGGCGGACGACCTGGATCTCGTTGTCGAAGTGGCCGATGTTGCAGACGATGGCCTGGTCCCTCATCGCGAGCAGGTGCTCGAGGGTGAGGATGTCGCGGTTGCCGGTGGCGGTGACGTAGATGTCGGCGACGGGGAGGGCGTCCTCGACGGTGACGACGCGGTAGCCCTCCATGGCGGCCTGCAGGGCGCAGATGGGGTCGACCTCGGCGATCATGACGGTGCAGCCGAGGCCGCGGAGGGACTGGGCGGAGCCCTTGCCGACGTCGCCGTAGCCGATGACGAGGGCGACCTTGCCGGCGACCATGACGTCGGTCGCGCGCTTGATGCCGTCGACCAGCGACTCGCGGCAGCCGTAAAGGTTGTCGAACTTGGACTTGGTGGCGGTGTCGTTGACGTTCACCGCGGGGACGAGGAGGGAGCCCTCCTCGAGCATGCGGTAGAGGCGCTTGACGCCGGTGGTGGTCTCCTCGGAGACGCCCTTCCAGTCCTTGACCACCCGGTGCCAGTGGCCGGGGTGCGACTTGGCGACGCGCCTGAGCAGGTCCTTGACGACCTGCTCCTCCTCGGAATCGGCCTTGCCGTTGACCCACTTGGAGCCGTTCTCGAGCTCGTAGCCCTTGTGGATGAGCAGGGTGGCGTCGCCCCCGTCGTCGACGATGAGCTGGGGCCCCTTGCCGTCGGGCCAGGTCAGGGCGCGCCAGGTGCACTCCCAGTACTCCTCGAGGGTCTCGCCCTTCCAGGCGAAGACGGGGATGCCGGCCTTGGCGATGGCGGCGGCGGCGTGGTCCTGGGTGGAAAAGATGTTGCAGGAGGCCCAGCGGACATCGGCGCCGAGCGCGGCGAGCGTCTCGATGAGGACGGCCGTCTGGATGGTCATGTGGAGCGAGCCGGCGACGCGGACGCCCTTCAGGGGCTGGCGTTTCGCATGCTTGGCGCGCAGGGCCATCAGCCCGGGCATCTCGTGCTCGGCGACCTGGATCTCCTTGCGACCCCACTCGGCGAGGGAGAGGTCGGCGACCTTGAAGTCGGGCTGGGCGGCGCGCTTGGCGCCGGAGGGTTTTTCGGAGTACATGGTGGGAAGGGGCGTCAGGCCTTGAGGGCCCTGAGGAAGGCGGCGAGGCGGGTGGCTTGCTCCCAGGGGAGGCCCTTCTTGCCGAAGTGGCCGTAGTGGGTGCTCTCGCGGTAGATCGGGCGGCGGAGGTCGAGCTGGCGGAGGATCTCGGCGGGATTGAAGCGGAAGACCTTGCGGACGGCGGCGAGGATGCGCGCGTCGGGGAGGCGCCCGGTGCCGAAGGTCTCGAGGTGGAGGCTGGTCGGCTCGGGATGGCCGATGGCGTAGGCGAACTGGATTTCGCAGCGGTCGGCGACGCCGGCGGCGACGAGATGCTTGGCGACCCAGCGGCCCATGTAGGCGGCGGAGCGGTCGACCTTGGTGGGATCCTTGCCGGAGAAGGCGCCGCCCCCGTGGCGACCCATGCCGCCGTAGGTGTCGACGATGATCTTGCGGCCGGTCAGGCCGCAGTCGCCCTGGGGCCCGCCGACGACGAAGCGTCCGGTGGGGTTGACGAGAAACTCGGTGCGCCGGGAGAGAAGGGAGGGCGGGAGGGCCTTGCGGATGACCTGCTCGACGCAGAAGCGCTCGATCTGGCGGTGGGAGACGTCCTCGGTGTGCTGGGTGGAGATGACGACGTTCTCGACGGCGACCGGGCGCCCGTCCTCGTAGCGCACGGCGACCTGCGACTTGCAGTCGGGGCGGAGCCAGGCGGTGCCCTTGGCGCCGGACTTGCGGAGGTCGGCGAGGCGGCGGTTGAGGCGATGGGCGAACATGACCGGCGCGGGCATGAGCTCGGGGGTCTCGCGGGAGGCGTAGCCGAACATGATGCCCTGGTCGCCGGCGCCCATCTTGGCGTGCCGCTTGCCCTCGGCCTTGCGCGCGTCGACGCCCTGGGCGATGTCGGGCGACTGGCGGGTGGTGAGGTTGGTGAAGAAGACGCGGTCGGCGTGGAAGACATCGTCGTCGTTGACGTAGCCGATGCGGCGGATGGCCTCGCGGGCGACCTGCTCGTAGTTGACCTTGGCCCGGGTGGTGATCTCGCCGGCGATGACGACGTGGTTGCTCTTCACGAGGGTCTCGCAGGCGACGCGGGAGAGGGGGTCCTGGGCGAGGCAGGCGTCGAGCACGGCGTCGGAGATGCCGTCGGCGACCTTGTCGGGGTGGCCCTCGCCGACGGATTCGGAGGAGAAGAGGTAGCTGCGGGACATGGGAGGCAGGGCCTTATCTGAAAAGGGATTCATCAACTTATCAAGATTGGATGATGGATTATGACCTTGCGAAAAAAGCCCCGCCGGGCGGCGGGGCTCATTCGCGGGCGGGCGCCCGGGTCAGCCGCCGGTGGCCCGGAGGGAGACGAGGTACTCGATGAGGGCGGTGAACTCCTCGGCGCTGAGGTTGGCGGCGAGGCCGGCCGGCATGAGCGACTGGGGGAGGATGGTCTGCTCGGCGACGTCGGCGCGGCGCAGGGTGCCGGCGACGCCGGCGATGTTGCGGAGGGAGACGACCCCGTCGGCCTCGCCGACGACGAAGCCGATCTGGGAGGAGCCGTCCTTCATGCGGAACATGGCGGTCTGGAAGCCCTGGGCGACGACCTTGCCCGGCTCGAGGATGGACTCGATGAGGTACTCGCGGCTGAACTTGGCGCCGGCGGCGCCGAGGTAGGGACCCTTCTGCTCGGCGGCGGGGTCGACGCTGTGGCAGGCGATGCAGCCCTGCTGGACGTAGAGGCGCTTGCCCAGCCCGACATCGCCCTTGCCGCGGAGGGCGGCGGCGAGGGCGTCGGCGGCCGGCATCTCGCCGACCTTCTTGCCGGCGTGGGCGGCGGCGGCCTTGCCGGCCTCCCGGGCGGCCTTGGCGGCGTTGATCAGCTGGACGTTGTCGCCGGCGATGGCGGCGTCGATGGCCCGGTCGAACCCGCCCAGGCGGAGGTCGGCGAGGGCGAGGAAGAAGCCGATCTCGCGGGGGTTGTTTTCAATCTCCTTCCGGACCTGGGCCTTCTGGGCCTCCTTGGTCAGCGGGCTGTTGAGGATGGTGAGGAGGGAGCGCCAGAGGATGCGGGCGACGGCGTCCTCGGCGCCGTTGGCGAGGGCGCGGAGCTGGGCGACCTCGTTGCCGCGCTGGGCGTCGTTGACGAAGTCGCCGACGGCCTGCTCGGCGGCGGCGGGGGCGCCGGCCTCCTTGGACCAGGCGGCGAGGACCTGCACGCGGAGGCTGAGGGCGTCCTTGCCCTCGTAGCGGCGGAGGACGCCGAGGCAGGCGAGGCGCTCGTCCCAGGGCCGCTTGGCGGCGAGGGCGGCGTCCTTGAGCAGGGTGGCGTCGGCCTGGGTCGGGCTGACCTTGGCGAGGAGCAGCTGGAGGGAATCGACCTCGCCGAGCCTGAGGTCGGCGACGGCGATGCGGTTCTTGGCCAGGACCTGGAGGACGGCCGGGCGCGCGGCGGCGGGCAGACCGGGGAAGGCGGCCTCGATGCCCGCGCGAATCCGGGGGGTGAGCTCCCATTCGACGGGCTCGAAGTAAGGGCCGCGGTCGTCGGGACGCGTGTTCCACCAGTCCTTGTAGTTCCAGGGCTTCTCGCGGTGGTGGAGGCGGGCGAGGGCGCCGATGGCGGCGGCGCGCAGGGCGGGGTCGGGAGACTCGGCGAGGGCGAGGGCGCCGTCGACCGCCTCCTTGGAGTGGATCATCTGGAGGGCGCGCAGGGCGATCTCGCGCTGGGCGGGCTGGCGGGCGGCCTCGACGAGGGCGGGCACGTTGCCGAGGCGGGCGAGGGCCTGGACGGCGGTGTGGGGCAGGCGCAGGTTCTCGCCCTTGGAGGCGTCGGCGGGCGCCTTGGCCCAGTCGGCGGCGGCGGCGAGGATGGCGGGGGCGGCGTCGCGGGCGCCCAGGCGCTGGAGGCCGATGACGGCCTGCAGGCGGACGCGGGGGTCGGGATCGGCGAGCGCCTGGACGAAGGGCGCGGTCGGGACGCCCTTGGTCTCGCCGAGGCGGTCGGCGAGGGCGCGGAGGGCGAACTCGCGCACCTTGGCGTCGCGGGCGAGGCGGACGAGGCCGTCGGTGGACTTGGCGCCGAGGAGCTGCTTGTAGGTGAAGACGGCGGCGACGCGGTGATAGAGGTGGGCCCGGGCGTCGGCGGCGAGGGCGAGGATGGCGTCGGCCTGGGCGGTGAGGCCGAGGTCGAGGATGCGTCGGGAGGCCTCGAGGCGCTGGACGGAGCTGTCGGAGGCGAGGAGGCGGACGAGGTCGGCGGGCGAGGCCTTGGTCACGTCGACATAGCGGTTGGGCTTAACCCCGGGGGCGACGACCTGCTGGATGCGCCCCTGGGGCTTGCCCTTGCCGAGGTAGTTGTAACCGCCGGCGCGCCAGTCGGAGATGTAGAGGCGCGAGTTGCCGTCGACGTCGATGTCGGTCGCATGGCGGACCTTCTGGAAGGTCTGCTGCTGGGCGACGAAGCTGGCCTCGAAGGGCCTGATGGGGTGGTTGTGGATGGTGCCGGTGGTCCAGTCGCAGGTGAAGAGGGTCTCACCCCAGCCGGCGGGGAAGCCGGGCTCGGAAAGGTAGAGGGCGCCGGTGCCGGAGCCGCCGCCGTAGTCGGCGAGGAAGCCGACGGTCTCCTCCGGGAAGTTCTTGTACAGGCGGGGGTAGCCGTGGTTGGCGAGGGCGGTGTGGTGGTGGAAGCGCGTGTTCCAGCCCTTGCCGTCGTTGGTGTTGTCGCGGGTGAAGAGGTCGAGCAGGGGCGAGATGGCGGTGTCGCACTGGTTGCGGGTCATCTCGGCGTGGACCTCCATCTCGGTGCCGTCGGGACGGACGCGGATCACGCCGCCGCCGTGGAGGGTGACGCGGCGGCCGTCGCGGCCCTTGGCGCCGTCCTTCTCGCGCTCAAGGCCGGCGCCGAAGTCGCCCACCGCGATGTAGAGCCAGCCGTCGATGCCCATGCGGACCCCGTTGGTGGTGTGGTCGGCGCCGCGCGGGTGCTCGATGCCGGCGCCGAGGCCGTCGACGAGGAGCAGCTTCTCGTCGGAGATGCCGTCGCCGGTCTTGTCGCGGAAGGCGGTGAGGAAAGGGGGATGGATGAGGTAGAGGACGCCGCCGACGTAGTGGCCGCCGCGGGGCGAGTCGGCCTTGGTGAACTCGATCAGCTGGTCGGCCTTGCCGTCGGCGTCCTTGTCCCGCGCGATGAGGATGCGACCCATGTCCTTGCCGTGGCCGAGGGAGCCATTGCGGTCGGAGGAGATGTAGACGTCGCCGTCGGGCGCGGCGGTCAGGGCGGTGGGGTAGAGCTCGGGCTCGAGGTCGGGGCCGACGAAGTCGCGGATGACGAAGCCCTCGGGCAGGGCCTGGGCCGAGGCGGCGAGGAGGAGCAGGGCGAGGGGTGCGCGGGCCATGGTGGAGAGAGGGTAGATGTAGGAAGACCCGACTTGGTTCCAAGCGGGAACCGCGGCAGGCCGCTTCGCGGCTTGCCCGGCCGGGCCGCCCGGGGGTAGCCCTTGGGCGAGCATGCGCGCCCGGTCGCCCCAGTTGTTTCCCCAGCCTCGCGAGCTGGCGCTCCGGGAGGGGCGCCTGGCCGTGGCGCCGGGCCTCGCGGGCGAGCGCTGGCTGGAACGGCTCCCCTCGACGATGGCGGAGGCGGAGGCGCGGCTGGCCGCGGGCGAGGCCGGACCCTTCCGGCTCGTGCGGGACGCGGGATTGCCGGCCGAGGGCCACACCCTCGAGATCCTGACGACGGGCATCCGGGTGGGCGCCGCGGACGCGCGGGGCGCGCTGCACGCGGCGCGGACCCTCCGGCGGCTGAGGGAGGCGGAGCCCGGCGCCCTGCCCTGCCTGGAAATCCGCGACTACCCGGACCTGGCGGTGCGCGGCTTCATGCTGGACGTCGCGCGGGGCAAGGTGCCGACGCGGGCGGAGCTGCTGCGCCTCGCGGAGGCGATGGCCGAGCTGCGCCTGAACCAGCTCCAGCTGTACGTGGAGCACAGCTTCGAGTTCCCCGGACACGAGGCGGTCTGGCGCGACGCGTCGCCGCTGACCGCGGGCGACCTGGCCGCGCTCGGCGCGCGCTGCGCGGAGCTGGGCATCGAGCTGGTGCCCAACCTGAACACCTTCGGCCACCTCGAGCGCTGGCTGAGGCACGAGCCCTACCGGCGGCTGGCGGAATGCCCCGACGGCTGGACGCACCCGCTGACCGGCCAGTTCAAGCCCCACCCGTCGACGCTCCACCCGGACGACGCGGCGCTGGACTTCGTGGCGGGGCTGCTCGACGCCTACCTGCCGCACTTCGCCTCGGCCCAGGTGAACATCGGCGGGGATGAGCCCTGGGAACTCGGGCAAGGGCGCAGTCGCGGGGCGGTGGCGGCGCGCGGCAAGCACCGCGTCTACCTCGAGTTCCTGAACCGCATCCACGGGTTGGCGCGGGCCCGGGGCAAGCGGATGCTCTTCTGGGGCGACATCCTCCTGGAGGACCTGGCCTTGGCCGCGGAGGCGCCGCGCGAGGCGCTGCCCGTGGTCTGGGGTTACGACCCGGGCCATCCCTTCGACGTCCAGTGCGGGCGATTGGCGGAGCTGGGTCGGGACTACCTGGTGGCTCCCGGGACAGGCACCTGGCAGAGCCTGACCGGGCGGCTGGAGGACGCGCGCGCCAACGCCCGCGAGGCGGTGGACGCGGCCCTGCGGCACGGCGCCGGCGGCGTGCTGGCGACGGCGTGGGGCGACAGCGGCACCCACCAGCCATGGCCGACCTTCTGGGCGCCGTTGGCCGACACGGCCGCGATGGCCTGGTGCCGGAGTTCCAACGCCCGGCCCGACACCGCGGTCGGCCTGCGGGCCTTCGTGGACGATCCCGCGGACGCCGCCGCGGTGGCCGCGACGCTCGAGTCGATGGGCGGCCTGGATCGCCTGGTCGCGCACGCGACGCGCAACCGCAGCCTCAGCTGGGACCTGCTGGCCGCGGAGCCGGCGGTCCGAGAGGCGCTGCGCGGCAAGGTCGCGCCGGCGGAGCTGGAGGCGAGCTTGGCGCGGCTCGCGGAGGCCGCGGGCAAGGCGACGGCCATCGGCGATGTCCGGGCGCGGACCGAGCTGGCGCTGGGCATCGACCTGGCGCGGGCGGGATTCGTCCGGCCGGACGACCGCGGGCTCCGCGCGCTCGAGGCCCGCTATCGCGAGGCCTGGTTGCTGCGCGCGCGGCCGGGCGGACTGGACGAGAGCGTCGGCCTGCTCGGGCTGGCCTGAGCGCTCAGTGGCGCCCGAGGGTCCACTGGACGGTCAGCCACGCCGAGTCCTCCGTGCCGAAGGCGGGCGACCGGTCGTGGTCATACTGGAGGCGGAGGAGAAGGCCCTCGGCGGGCCGCCAGCTGAGCAAGGGTGAGAGGCGGCTGCGGGCCTCGCGGGCCGCGTCGCGCCCGGCGAGCTCATAGGCGCCGCGGTCGAGGGGCACGGCCCGCTCGGCGCGCAGGCCCGCGATCCAGCCCGGGGCGAGGCCGGCGCTGAACGAGAGGGCGGCGGCGAGGTCCTGGAGGCGATCGCCGGGGACGGGGTCGCCCTCGTCATCCTGCCCCGCCAAGGCCCCATAGTCGCGGCAAAGCGCCTCGAGCTCGACCGAGAGCCATCGGCCGGGGCCGGACTCGCGCCGCCACTCGAGGTCCCACGCGCCGATCCAGGTGACACCGCCCGTGCCGTTGTCGCCGGACGCGACCGAGAGCCCGGAGGCGAGGGATGCGCCCTCGCCGAGGCGATAGGCGCGCTCGTTGCGCAGCGTGACGAGGGGGCCGGAGCCGAGCGAGGGGTCGTGGAGGCGCCCCAGGTAAACCTCGCCCTCGTGCGGCGAGCGGAAGGAGAAGGCGCTGTCGCCGGCGGAACGCTGGAGGGCGAGGGTCCACAGGGACCTGCCGGGATCGGCTTCCCAGACAGCCTGGACGCCGGGCGCGCGAAGGCCGTCGGGGCCGAGGAAGCGCCCGTGGAAGAGGGGCGCGTTGGCGAAGGTCCAGGCGTGGGGATGCAGGGAGTTGGTCAGGCCGAGCGGGGCGAGGAAGACGCCCCCGCGGAATTTCCAGGCGCCGCGGCCCCACTCGGCGTGCATCTCCTCGAGCTCGCTCTCGGTCGGCTCGCCGGGATGACGGTGAACATGGAAGACGGCGGCGGCCTCGAGGCGACCGCCGAGCCAATCGCGACCCATCCGGCCGAACAGCTCCGCGCCGCCGAAGGCGAGGTCCTCGCGCGCGGGGTCGGTGTGGGCGGAGGCGAGGGAATCCTCATAGGCCTCGCCGGCGGTGGTGCGGCCGTAGGAGCCGCCGAGGACGAGGGCGGCCCGGGTTTCCCAACCCTGGGCTCCGGGCCGGGGCGCGTCGGAATCGGGGCCGGTTTGGGCGAGGCCGGCGGCGGCGAGCAGGAGCGGCAGGACGGCTTTCATCTTTATCGCAACAGGTTTGCGTTAGGCTGGGGATGTCAACCTTATCCCTTGGCGGCGCCGCGCGCGCGCGCAGGATGCCCGGATGGATCCGGTCAAGCAGCTGGTCACCCTGATCGCGGTGCTGAACCCGGTCGGCGTCATCCCGTTCTTCATCCACTTCACGCGGGACCTGAGCCCGGCGCAGCGGCGACGCACGGTCTGGGTGTGCTCGCTGACCGTGTTCGGGGTCATCGCGGCCAGCGCCCTGGCCGGCCTGCGCATCCTGGAGTTCTTCGGCATCTCGCTCGCCTCCTTCCAGGTGGGCGGGGGCGTGCTGCTCCTGATCAACGCGGTCCAGATGCTCAACGCGGAGCCGGCCGACAGCAACCCGCGCGAGGTGGCGGCGGCCTCGGAGAAGGTCGGCGCGGGCGACAGCGTGGCGGTGAGCCCGCTGACCATCCCGCTGCTGACGGGCCCGGCCACGCTCTCCACCATGGTCATCTACTCGCAGCAGGCGAGCGGGCCGGGCGACCTCGCGCTCCTCGCGGCCTACGGCGTGGTGGGCGGCGCGGCGACCTTCGGGGCCTTCGCCGGGGCCGAGCGCATCACGCGCCTGCTCGGCGAGACCGGCATCAATGTGCTCACCCGGGTGATGGGGCTGGTGCTCGCGGCGGTGGGCGTGGAGATCATGGCCTCGGGCCTGCTCGTCCTGCTCCCGGGACTGGGACGCTGAGCTCGACACATCGTTGACACGTTTGTGTCGGCGGTCAGGCTAAACCGAACGTTTCCAGCGTGCGCCGACCCTTCCTCGCATCCCCGCTCCTCGCCATCCTGCTGGGGACGGTCGTCGGCCGTGGTCAGACCGCGGCGCCGGCGGGGGCGAGGCCGGACCGCCTGTTCGCCGAGGACGAGGTGCCCCGGATCGTCCTGACCCTCGCCCCGGAGGCCGTCGCCCAGCTCCGCGCCCAGCCCCGCGAGTGGGTGGTCTGCGAGATCGGCGAGGCGGGCAAGCCCCCGCTCAAGTCCTGCCATGTGAAGCTCAAGGGCTCGGCGGGAAGCTTCCGCCCGATCGACGACCCGAGGCCGGGCTTCTCGCTGCGCACGGACAAGGAGCTCAAGAAGCAGGAATTCCGCGGCCTGGCGAAGTTCCAGCTGAACAACTGCGCCCAGGACGGCACGATGCTGCTGGAGACCCTGGCGGGGGACATCGCCCGGCGCGCGGGGGTGCCGGCCTCGCGCTGCACCCACGCGCATGTCACGCTCAACGGCAGGTCGCTCGGAATCTACGTGCTGAAGGAGGGCTTCAACAAGGAGTTCCTGTCGTACTTCTTCAAGGACACCAAGGGGCACCTCTACGACGGCGGCTTCGTCTCGGAGATCAACCCGGGCATGGAGCTGGACCGGGGGCCGAAGGAAAACCAGGCCCCGCTGGCCGAGCTGATCGCGGCCTGCCGGGAGCCCGACCTGGCCGCGCGGGCCCGGCGCCTCGAGGCCATCCTGGACATCGACGCCTACCTGCGGCACTTCGCGCTGGAGACCGTCTTCTGCCACTGGGACGGCTACTCGTTCAACCGGAACAACTACCGGATCTACCACGATCCCTCGACGGGCAAGTTCCACTTCATCCTGCATGGCATGGACCAGACGTTCGGCGACCCCCGCTGGTACGTGTTCCGCCGCCCGAGCGGGCTGGTGGGCGACGCGGTGTGGTCGCTGCCCGGCATCCAGGAGCGCTACCGGCAGCGCTTCATGGAGCTCAACGCCAGGGTGCTGAGGGCCAACGACTGGGCGCGCGAGGCGGAGCGGCTGGCCAAGTCGCTCCAGATTCGCGTCAAGACGGCCTCGCCGGGGGACGCGGAGCAGTTCCCCGGGCGCGGCCAGCACGCGGGCAACCTGATCCGCAACCGACTCGAGCAGGTCAACGCGCAGCTCGAGGACGCGGCTCGCCTCAGCCGGCCGGGCGGCAGCGCCAACCTGGCCAAGTACGCCTGGGCGCCGTCCAACGGGGACAAGGGAAATGTCAACCAGGCCGAGGTCGGCGGAAAGCCCTCCCTGCGGATCGCAGCCAACGTCGACAACGGGGGCGACCACCGGCTCGGCCTGGCGCTGGCGCCGGGCAGGTACCGGCTGAGCGGCATGGCCCAGACCAAGGACGTCAAGGCGGCGGAGGGCAAGGGCCCCGGCCTGCGCCTTCGGGTCTCGGGGCAGGCCGATGGCGCCAAGGTCGCCATCCTCGCCGGCACGACCAGCTGGCGCAGCCTGACCCATGAGTTCACCGCGGCCGAACCCGAGACCACGCTGGTGGTCGAGCTCCGGGCGGAGTCGGGCGAGGCCTTCGTGGAGCTGAAAAGCCTGACCCTGACCCGCCTGCCCTGACATGGACCTCGCCGCGCGATTCGAGCTCAAGTACCTGATCCGCCTCGGGCAGCGCGACGCGCTGCTCCGCGAGCTGGCCGGCGAGCTCAGGCCCGACAGCGTGGGCGGGGGGCGCTACCCGGTGGTGACCCTCTACTACGACAGCCCGGGATTCGACATCTATTGGGAGCACTGGCGCGGGGTGCCCTTCCGCCGCAAGCTGCGGGTGCGAACCTACGGCACCGGGGATGGCGCCATCGCCCCCGCCACCTTCGTCGAGATCAAGCGCAAGGACGGCCCCTGGGGCGCGAAGCGGCGGCTGCGGCTCCCGCTACCCCAGGCCCTCGCGGTCGCCGGCGGCGACGCCGGGGCGGCGGGACCGCTGGACCGGGCCGACCGGGCCACGGCCGGCGAGGCGGCCGAGATGGCGACGTCCCTCGGGCTGCGGCCGCTCTGCCTGATGCGCTATGACCGCGAGGCCTTCGCCCGCGGCGAGGGCGAGGATGCGCTGCGCCTGACCTTCGACCGCGACCTGATGCGGCGCGAGCACGACCTGGTGCCGCGGCCCGACGAGCCGGGCTTCGCGCAGCCGGTGGTCGACCCCGGGCTCTGCGTGATGGAGGTCAAGGGCCACGGGGCGGTGCCCCTCGAGATCGCCCGCCTGCTCGCGCGTCACGGCTTGCAACCCCGCCGCTTCAGCAAGTATGCCGCCGCGGTCGCCCCCCGCGCCCACCTTCCCCTTCTCACGCCATGATCACCGCCCAAGCAACCGCGCCGGACGCACCCGGCCTCCTCCAACGCCTCGAGGGACTGATTCTCCCCGGGACCCTCGGCGCGCCGTCGCCCGGCGCGGCGGAGATCCTGATGGCGGTCGGCATGAGCTTCGCGCTCTGCTGCCTGATCGCCTCGACCTACCGGAGGACCTGCCGGCCGGTCTTCTACTCGCAGGACTACGTGCACACCCTGATCATCCTCGGCACGGTGGTGACGCTGGTCATCATGGTGGTGCAGGGCAACGCGGCCACGGCCTTCGGCATGTTCGCCGCCTTCTCCATCATCCGCTTCCGCCGCTCGGTGAACCAGTCGCGCGACATCGGGTTCATCTTCCTGGCGATGGCCTCGGGCCTGGCGGTGGGCGCGCGGCAATACGCCCTGGCCGCGATGACCGTCCCGATCGTCTGCGCGATCACCGGGCTGCTGGCCGGCCTCGACCTGTTCGGGGCCCGCGCGGAGTGGCTGCGGCTGCGGGTGCGGGTGGGGACGGACGTCGACCACGAGGCCGCCCTCGGGGAGGCCTTCGCCCGGCACCTCGAGCGCCACGAGCTGCGCTCGGTGGAGACCATCCAGGCGGGCTTGCAGCAGGAGGCGGTCTACGACATCTGCCTGCGCGACCCCGAGGGGCAGGCGGCCTTCCTCTCGGCGGTCCAGGCGGCCACCGGCAACAACCGCGTGGTCATCCAGCGCGCCGGCGTGGCGGCGGACTCCGACGACTGAGCCCGCTCAGTCGCCGCCGCGGCGGGGCTTGCCCGTCGAGGCGAAGAAGCCGCGGAGGCGGGCGCCGAGGTAGTCGCGGTTGAGGCGCGCGATGACGTCGAGGGTGATGCCCTTGGGGCAGTGGGCCTGGCACTCGCCGTAGTTGGTGCAGTTGCCGAAGCCGGCGTCGTCCATCGCCCGGACCATGGCGACCGCGCGGCGGTCGGCCTCGGGCGCGCCCTGGGGCAGGAGGTTGAGGTGGGTGACCTTGGCGCCGACGAAGAGCATGGCGGAGCCGTTCTTGCAGGAGGCGACGCAGGCGCCGCAGCCGATGCACTCGGCGGCGTCCATCGCCGCGTCGGCCACGGGCTTGGGGACGGGGAGGGTGTTGGCCTCGGGGGCGGAGCCGGTGCGGACGCTGATGAAGCCGCCGGCCTGGATGACCTTGTCGAACCCCGAGCGGTCGACCGCGAGGTCGCGCAGGACGGGGAAGGCGCGGGCGCGCCAGGGCTCGACCGTGATGGTCTCCCCGTCGCGGAAGTTGCGCATGTGGAGCTGGCAGGTGGTCACGCCGGGCAGCGGCCCGTGCGGCATGCCGTTGATGGTCATCGAGCACATGCCGCAGATGCCCTCGCGGCAGTCGTGGTCGAAGGCGAAGGGCTCCTTGCCCGCGCGGACGAGCTGCTCGTTGAGCAGGTCCATCATCTCGAGGAAGGAGGCCGAGGTGGGGACGGCGGCGAGGGTGTGCTCCTCGAAGGCGCCGGGCTGGCCGCGGCGCTGGCGCCAGACGCGGAGGGTGAGTCGGAGGGTGGCGTCGTGGCCGCCGGGGGCGTTTTCCTTAACCATGGCGAAGGGTCACTTGTAGGATCGGGTGGTGAACTGGACGTCCTCGTAGACGAGGGGCTCGGCGTGGCGGACGGGCTCGGCGCCCTCGCCCCTCCACTCCCACGCGGCGACGTGGGCGAAGCGCGCGTCGTCGCGGCGGGCCTCGCCGTCGTCCTGGTGCTCGGTGCGGAAGTGCCCGCCGCAGGACTCCTCGCGGACGAGGGCGTCGCGGCACATCAGCTCGCCGAACTCGAGGAAGTCGGCCACGCGGCCGGCGCGCTCGAGCTCGGGGGTGAGGTCGGCGCCGTCGCCGGGGACGCTGACGTTGCGCCAGAAGTCGTCGCGCAGGGCGCGGATGTCGGCGATCGCCTTGGTCAGGCCCTCGCGGGAGCGGGCCATGCCGCAGGCCTCCCAGACGATGCGGCCGAGGCGCTTGTGGTAGCTGCGGGCGGTCTCCTTGCCGCGGACGGCGAGGAGGCGGGCGACGCGGTCGTTGGTCTCGGCCACGGCCTGGCGGTACTCGGCGCCCTCGCCCGAGGGGCGGCCGGCGAGGCCGACGCCGGCAAGGTAGTCGGCGACGGTGGAGGGGAGGACGAAGTAGCCGTCGGCCAGGCCCTGCATGAGGGCGGAGGCGCCGAGGCGGTTGGCGCCGTGGTCGGAGAAGTTGGCCTCGCCGCCGACGAAGAGCCCGGGGATGTTGGACTGCAGGTTGTAGTCCACCCAGAGGCCGCCCATGGTGTAGTGGACGGCGGGGTAGATGCGCATCGGCCGGCGGTAGGCGTTCTCGCCGGTGATGTTCCCGTACATGTCGAACAGGTTGCCGTAGCGCTCGCGGATGACGCCCTCGCCGAGGCGCGAGATGGAGGAGGCGAAGTCGAGGTAGACGCCGAGGCGGCGGCCGCCGACGGCGGGCCCGACGCCGCGGCCGTCGTCGCAGACCTCCTTGGCGGCGCGCGAGGCGATGTCGCGCGGGGCGAGGTTGCCGTAGCTGGGATACTTGCGCTCGAGGAAGTAGTCGCGGTCCGGCTCGGGGATGGAGGAGGGGTCCTTGCCGCAGTCGGCGGCGTCCCTCGGCACCCAGACGCGCCCGTCGTTGCGGAGGGACTCGGACATCAGGGTGAGCTTGGACTGGTCCTCGCCGTGGACGGGGATGCAGGTCGGGTGGATCTGCGTGTAGCAGGGGTTGGCGAAGAGGGCGCCGCGGCGGTGGGCGCGGTGGGTGGCGGTGACGTTGCAGCCCTGGGCGTTGGTCGAGAGGTAGAAGACGTTGCCGTAGCCGCCGGTGCAGAGGACGACGCAGTCGGCCGCCCAGGAGCGGACCTCGCCGGTGGCGAGGTTGCGGGTGACGATGCCCTTGGCGTGGCCGCCGACGAGGACGAGGTCGAGCATCTCGTGGCGCGGGTACATCCGGACCGCGCCGGCGCCGATCTGGCGCGAGAGGGCGGAGTAGGCGCCGAGGAGGAGCTGCTGGCCGGTCTGGCCGCGGGCGTAGAAGGTGCGGGAGACCTGGGCGCCGCCGAAGGAGCGGTTGGCGAGGTGGCCGCCGTACTCGCGGGCGAAGGGCACGCCCTGGGCGACGCACTGGTCGATGATGGCGGTGGAGAGCTCGGCGAGGCGGTGGACGTTGGCCTCGCGGGCGCGGTAATCGCCGCCCTTGATGGTGTCGAGGAAGAGGCGGCGCACGGAGTCGCCGTCGCCCTGGTAGTTCTTGGCCGCGTTGATGCCGCCCTGGGCGGCGATGGAGTGGGCGCGGCGCGGGCTGTCCTGGTAGCAGAAGCAGGAGACCTCGTAGCCGAGCTCGCCGAGGGAGGCGGCGGCGGCGGAGCCGGCGAGCCCCGACCCGACCACGATGACATGGTAGCGGCGGCGGTTGGCCGGATTGACCAGGCGCAGCCTGGTCTTGTGGCTCTGCCACTTCTGGGCGAGCGGGCCGGCGGGAATCTTGGCGTCGGGAATCATGGGGTCACTTCGCGAGGGCGGGGAACGGGGGGATGCCGACGAGGACGGCGAGGGGAATGGAGGCGAAGCCGAGGAAGATCACCCAGCCGTAGGCGGCGGCGGCGAGGTCGAGCGGGCCGCGCCAGCGCTCGTTGCGCAGGCCGAGGGTCTGGAACATGCTGCTCACGCCGTGGCTGAGGTGGAGGCAGAGGAGGGCCATGGCGACGATGTAGAACGCGGAGACGAGGGGATCGGCGAAGCCGAGGCGAATCATGTCATGCACCCGGCCGGCGTCGCCCGCGGCGGCGACCTCGGGGTTCACCGCGCGGAAGGTGAAGTGGAGAAGGTGGAAGGCGATGAAGCCGAGGATGACGACGCCGGTGTGCGGCATGGCGCGGGAGGCGAGGGAGGCCCGGCGGGTGGCGGCGACCTCGGGACCGCCGGCCCGGGCGGCGCGATTCTCGGCGGCGAGGGAGATGCCGACCCAGATGTGGATGGCCACGGCGACCAGCAGGGTGACGCGGGCCGCCCACAGGAGGGGGCCGAGGTCGTGAAGCCACTTGGCGTAGGCATCAAGGGCCTCCGGGCCCCTGAAGAAGAGGAGGTTGCCCGACATGTGGCCGAGGACGAAGCCGACCAGGACGAGGCCGGTCAGGGCCATGAGGGCTTTCCTGGCGACGGACGAGAGACCGCGGGTGAGGGGGGCGCAGGGCATGGGACGGGGCTAAAGCCTAGGAAACGGGGCTTGCGGGGATTGCCCACCCAAGGCTGGAAGCGGCTTCGAGGTATTAGGGGGGCGGCGGCGGGGGGTTAGGGGAAGTGATGCACCCCCCCGGGGGGTGCCCGCACCAAACCCTTGCCAAGCGGTCCCGGGTCGTTCCAATTCCAAGGTCCAGACCGGCGTCCCGCCTCGGACAGCGCCGGTCTTTTTCTTTTCCCGAAAAACAACCCCACCATGAAGTACATCTTTGTCACCGGCGGCGTCATTTCCTCGCTTGGCAAGGGGTTGACCGCGGGTGCCATCGGCGCGCTCCTCGAGTGCCGGGGACTGAGGGTGCGGATCCAGAAGTTCGACCCGTACCTGAACGTCGACCCGGGCACGATGAGCCCCTATCAGCACGGGGAGGTCTACGTGCTGGACGACGGGGCGGAGACCGACCTCGACCTGGGCCATTACGAGCGCTTCACCTCGGGGTCGCTCTCGCGGAAGAACAGCCTGACCTCGGGACAGGTCTACGAGACGGTCATCCAGAAGGAGCGCCGCGGCGACTACCTCGGGAAGACGGTGCAGGTCATCCCGCATGTGACCGACGAGATCAAGCGGCGCATCCGCGAGGGCGGCGAGGGGGTCGACGTCCTCATCACCGAGATCGGCGGGACCACGGGCGACATCGAGGGCCTGCCCTTCCTCGAGGCCCTGCGCCAGTTCCAGCACGACGCCGGGCGGGAGAACACCTGCTTCCTCCACTGCACGCTCGTGCCCTACATCAAGGCGGCGGGGGAGCTGAAGACCAAGCCCTCCCAGCAGTCGGTGGCCAAGCTGCGCGAGATCGGCATCCAGCCCGACATCCTCGTCTGCCGCACGGACCGGCCGATCGGCGAGGAGAACCGGCAGAAGCTCTCGCTCTACTGCAACGTGGCGGCGGAGGCGGTGATCGAGTGCCGCGACGTCGAGCACTCGATCTACGAGCTGCCCCTCATGCTGGCCGAGCAGCGCATCGACGACTTCCTGGTGCGCCGGCTGGGCCTGGCCTGCGGGCCGCTCGAGCTCGCGCCCTGGCGCGAGACGGTGCGGCGGCTGCTCCAGCCCAGGGCGACCGCGCGCATCGGGGTGGTCGGCAAGTACATCGAGCTGCAGGACGCGTACAAGTCGGTCTACGAGTCGATCGTGCACGGCGGCATCGCCAACGAGGCCAAGGCGGAGATCGTCCGCCTCGACGCCGAGGACCTCGAGCGCGACGGCCCGGCGGCCCTCGAGGGGCTGGACGGCATCCTCATCCCGGGCGGCTTCGGCAACCGGGGCATCGAGGGGAAGATCCTCGCGGCCCGCTTCGCGCGGGAGCGCAAGGTGCCCTGCTACGGCCTCTGCCTGGGTATGCAGGTCATCACCATCGAGTACGCGCGCCACGTGCTGGGCCTGGCCAAGGCCCACTCGGCCGAGTTCGACCCGGCGTCCCCCGACCCGGTCATCCACCTGATGGAATCCCAGAAGACGGTTGCGACCAAGGGCGGGACGATGCGGCTCGGGGCCTACGACTGCCAGCTGACGCCCGGCTCGCGCGCGGCGGCGGCCTACGGGAAGGCGACGGTCAGCGAGCGCCACCGCCACCGCTTCGAGTACAACGGCGCCTACCGCGAGCGGCTGGAGAAGGCCGGGCTGCGCGTGGGGGGGACGAATCCCCTGACCGGCCTGGTGGAGATCGTCGAGGTGGCGGACCACCCCTGGATGGTCGGGGTGCAGTACCACCCGGAGTTCAAGTCGTCGCCGACCCGGCCCCACCCCCTGTTCGCGGCGTTCGTGCGGGCGGCCCTGGACCGGGCGGCCAAGTCCTGCTGAGGAAGGGGGACAAATCCCCCGCGGCGCGGCGCTAGGGGTTGCAAGCGCCCCCCCGCCGGGATTGGCTGGCAAGCGCCCCTTCCCCATGACCACCGCATCCGCCACCTGGGTCCCCCGCCTGCGCGAGCAAGTCGCCCGCGTCGTCGTCGGCCAGCAGTACCTTGTCGACCGCCTGCTGGTCGGCCTCCTGGCCAACGGGCACGTCCTGCTGGAGGGCGTCCCGGGCCTGGCGAAGACCCTCTCGGTGCGGACGCTCGCCCAGGCCATCCGGGCGGACTTCTCCCGGGTGCAGTTCACGCCGGACCTGCTGCCGGCCGACATCGTGGGCACGCTCATCTACAACCCGCAGGACGGCCGGTACCACGCCAAGCGCGGCCCCATCTTCGCCCACCTCGTGCTGGCGGACGAGATCAACCGCGCGCCCGCCAAGGTGCAGTCCGCCCTGCTCGAGGCGATGCAGGAGCGGCAGGTCACCCTGGGCGGGGAGACGCACCGCCTGCCCTCGCCGTTCCTCGTGCTGGCGACGCAGAACCCGATCGACCAGGAGGGCACCTACCCGCTGCCCGAGGCGCAGGTCGACCGGTTCATGCTCAAGCTCAACATCGGCTACCCGACGCGCGAGGAGGAGCGCCGCATCCTCGACGCGATGGCGACGACCTCGCCCCGCCTCGAGGTGGAGGCGGTCATCGGCACGGAGGACATCCTCGCGGCCCGGCAGGGGGTGGACGCCGTCAAGGTGGCCGACCCGGTGCGCGACTACATCGTCTCGCTCGTGCTCGCGACCCGCGGGCAGGAACCCGGGGGGCCCGACCTGCGGGGCCTGGTGCAGTTCGGCGCCTCGCCGCGCGCGACCATCAACCTGACGCTCGCGGCGAAGGCCTGGGCGTTCCTGCAGGGCCGGGACCACGTCGTGCCCCAGGACGTGAAGGACCTCGCCCCCGACGTGCTCCGGCACCGGCTGATCCTCACCTACGAGGCCGACGCCGAGGGGGTCGACGCCGACGCGGTGGTGCGGCGCGTGCTCGACACGGTCCGCATCCCCTGACCCGCCGCCGGCGCTTGGAAACCCCGGCCACCAGCCCGCAGGAGATCCTCCGCCGCGCCCGGCGGGTGGAGCTGGTCGCCTCGCGCCTGGTGAGCGACGCGATGGTCGGCGCCTACCTCTCGCGGTTCAAGGGCCGCGGGACCGACTTCGAGGAGCTGCGCGAGTACGTGCCGGGCGACGACGTGCGGACGCTCGACTGGAACGTGACGGCGCGGACGGGCAAGCCCTTCGTCCGGCTGCACCGCGAGGAGCGCGAGCTGAGCCTCGTGCTCGCGGTCGACATCTCCGGCTCGTCGCGCTTCGGCTCGGGCGAGCTCTCGACCCGGGAGCGCGCGGCGGAGGTCGCCGCCATCCTCGCCCTCTCCGCCCTCAAGGCGGGCGACAAGGTCGGCCTCCTGCTCTTCAGCGACCGGGCGGAGCACTGGGTGCCGCCGCGCAAGGGGAGGCGGCACGCCCTGCGGGTCATCCGCGACATCCTCGAGCGCCCCGCGGCCTCGGCCCGGACGGCCTTCGCGGCCCCGCTCCGCCGGCTCGCCCGCGCCGCGCGCCGGCGGGCGGCGGTCTTCGTGCTCTCCGACTTCCATCCCGGGCCCGAGGGCGCCGAGGCGATGGTGGCCGCGCTCGGGCAGCTGAACGCGCGCCACGACGTGGCTTGCGTGCACCTGCTGGACTCGCGCACCCGGGCCCTGCCCGACGCGGGCCTCCTCGCGCTCGAGGACGCGGAGACGGGCGAGATCGCCGAGGTCGACACCGGCTCGGCCTCGGTCCGCGCCGCCTACGCCGCCCGCGCCGCCCGGCGGCTGGCCGAGACGGAGACGGCGCTGGCCCGCGCGTCGGTCGACACCCTCCGCCTCGAGGAGACCGCGCGCCCGGCGCCCGCCCTCGCCCGCTTCTTCGAGCGCCGGCGCCGACGCCGATGAGCGAGCCCGCCGACACCGCCGCCGTCCTGCTCGGCCCCCGGCCCGAGGTGCCGCCGCCCTGGCTGGAGGCGCACGGCGCGGCGCTGGCCGCGGGGCTCGGCCTGGCCCTCTGCCTGGGCTGGGTCGCGCTCCGGATCGCCCGGCGCCGAGCCCGCCCGGCCGACCCCGCCGAGGTCTTCCGTCGGGCGCACGCCGCCGCGACGGCGGCCCCGGACGCCGCCCTCAAGGCCGGGCTGGCGGCCGGCGCGCTCCGCGCCTACCTCGCCGCGGTCTGCGCCGAGGCCCCGGCCGGCCTGAGCACGCAGCAGCTGGCGGCCGGCTGCGAGCGCTCCGCCCTGCTCGCCACCGCCGCCGACCCGACGCTGCGGGCCCTGCGGGCCGCGGACGCGGCCAAGTTCGGCGGCCGCGAGGTGGACGGCGACGAGGTCGCGGCGCTGTGCGCCGAGGCCTTCGCGCGCGTCGAGCTCGCCCGCCGGGCGCTGTGGAGGGAGGCGCTGCGATGAGCCCCGCCGCGGCCGGCCTCGAGCTCGCCCACCCGGAGGCGCTGCTCCTGCTCGCCCTGCTTCCGCTCTGGGCCTGGCTGCGCGGGCGCGCGGGCCGGGCCGGGGCCCTGCTCTTCCCCGACGCCTCCCTGTTGCGCGACATCGGCCGCCCGGTGCGCGAGGCGGCCGGGCGGCTCAGGCTGTTCGCGCGCCTGCTCGCCGCGGCGTGCTGCGTCGTGGCCCTGGCCGGGCCGCGCACGGCCAACCGCGAGGTGGAGCGGGAGTCGGAGGGCGTCGACATCCTGCTCGTCATCGACCTCTCGTGGTCGATGCTGGCCATGGACATGGGCGGGAAGGACGACGAGACGACGCGCTGGTCGGCGACGCGCCAGGTCATCCAGGACTTCCTCAGGTCGCGCCCCGACGACCGGGTCGGCGCGGTGGTCTTCTCGGGCAAGCCCTACCTGCTCAGCCCGCTCACCATCAACAAGGAGTGGGTGGAGAAGGGCGTCGGGCGGATGCACATCGGCATCATCAAGGAGACGGGCACGGCGATCGGCGACGCCATGGCGATGGCGGTGGACCGGATGAAGGCGCTGCCCCGGTCGGCCTCCAAGGTGATCGTGCTGCTGACCGACGGCGACGACAACCAGAGCCGGGCGGTCCTGCCCATCCCCTCCGCCGAGCTGGCCGCGGCCCTCGGCATCCGCGTGCACACCATCGGGCTCGGCAAGGATGAGCCGACGATGCTGCCGCAGTTCAACCCGGCCACGGGCGAGATCATCCGGGACCCGCTCGGCCGGCCCGTC
>Ga0222712_10000676_pt1 | contig 43918 bp, 35 predicted proteins | sample C33_657DmetaG_FD_165043 | JGI IMG/M metagenome (GOLD analysis project Ga0222712, IMG submission 165043) | Estuarine water microbial communities from San Francisco Bay, California, United States - C33_657D | ecosystem: Environmental > Aquatic > Marine > Unclassified | place: USA: California... | reverse complement strand
CATTCAAGCTCCAGATATGGAAATTATGAACTCTCCACGTATTCCTATCGCATCTGTTGTTATGACGCGTGCATTGCGCCAAGCAGAGAGCGAAGAGGCTAAAGCTGGTAAAAAATAAGCTTTATATACCATTAAAAAATCCCAAGTTTTTATACTTGGGATTTTTTTTGTACTTACTAATTAAATAAAGGTTAACTCAAAATTATACTCCTTAAATAAATTAAGTCGATTAATAAATAGAATAAATAACATGACTAGTAGCTAATATACCTAAACTAGATACAGTTATTCCACTTCTATCACCAGCAAAAGATATATTAAAAGTAACCGTTGAAGCTCCTTTATTTCTATAATTAACTTTTAACAACATAGGATGCACTGCATTTGCTGTAGGGAATTCAGTATCTACTTGCGAACCAAAAACTGTTCCGTTATTTTCATTATTATAGGAGTTAAATTGAATAATCTCTTCACCCGTATCATAGCTAGTAGCATTTTTAAAACATAATTGTGCCCAAAAATAATCGGTTGCAAAGGTTGGACCAGTGAATTTGAACCAAGTGGGTGGTACATTAGCATCCGTCGTTTGTCCATAAAGAATATATTCTGCATGTAAAGTTTTCCCGGCAGGAACATCTATATTTAATTCGGTTAAACTAAGTAATCCCCAAGGCGATTGCCAAGGTGTATGATATTGATCATTATACATTGTTTTTACTGCATGGTTTACTACTTGTGCCCCACCCGAATTATCCGACTCACTTCCTTGGAATTGTTTCCAGTTGGTTCCATCACTTACAATGCCAATAGAAGACTGAGCAGAAATTTTTGTAGTACTCGAATTATTTAAATTGATATAACTGCTTATATTTTTTGTAGTGGTAGAGGTATTCACAATCCAAAATACTTTCCCCGTAGCTGTGCTGGCGCTAGGTAAGGTTAATGTTTGACTAGATAAAGTTATTAAATTAATAATGTTATCGGAGAGCGTTAAAGTATATGCTGAAGCTGTAATCGTTGCACTATTTAATGTACTGCTAGATGTACCAAAAACATTTTGTGTCCAAGCACTACCATTCCATGTGTAATAGCCATTTAAATCCGTTCTATAGATGGTTAATCCTATAGCCGGACTAGAAGGATACGCTGTCATACGAGGTGGTAAAAACCCTTTGTTGGTAGAGTTTAATTCTAAAACCGCAGAGGCATCTGGATTGATAGTTCCAACACCAACTTGTGCATAGGTAGACATAGAAAAAAATAAAATAAGCATACTAAGCATTGATTTAAAACGAAATGATTTCATAGAAAATGGATTTAAATGGGTAATAATAATTATATACAAAAACCATGCCGAAGTGCAATGGTATTTGTATTTAAATAGTTATAAATTGACTTTATTATTAATTGAACAGATGAAGTAATTCATAACTAAATTTGTTTTATTACTTTTGTTTAAAGAGCGCTATGAAATATTTAATTGTAGGTTTAGGAAATATCGGTACGGAATATGATGCTACGCGTCATAATATTGGTTTTGATATAGCCGATGCATTTGTTATCAAACATGGTGGCAATTTCGAGCTTGACCGTCATGCTTTTGTTGCACAATGCAAGTGGAAAGGAAAACATTTTGTAGTTATAAAACCTACAACTTATATGAATTTAAGTGGCAAGGCAATGAAATACTGGATGGATAAAGAGAAAATAAGTATAGACAACTGCTTAGTTCTCGTAGATGATTTAGCATTGGGGATTGAGCAGTTACGTCTTCGACCATCAGGTAGTGATGCCGGCCACAACGGACTTAAAAACATTCAAGAAATTCTACAAAGTAAAGAATACCCTCGCCTTCGCTTTGGTATAGGCAATCAATTTGCCAAAGGCAAACAAGTAGACTTTGTTTTGGGCAAATGGGATAAGAAAGAACTACCTATTATTCAGCAAAAAATACTTGCTAGTATTACCATAATAGAAAGTTTCGCCACACAAGGCATTGCTAAAACGATGAGTGATTATAACAAATAAAAAAGCTACTGAGTTCAGTAGCTTTTTTATTTATAAAATTACTTGATTAATACAATCGTTGTATAGATAAATAAATCTCACGAGTATTATCTGCTGGATCACTAGTATTTTTATTATCAATGATTGGAAAATAATTAATTCTATACCATTTATCATCCAAAACTACATCTGCTGTTAATACCTCATTATGTCCACCTTCACCTATACCAGCAGTTCTTGGCGTAGAGGTACCAGCAATATCATTATAACCATAATTACAATAAATACCATCATCCAACTTTACATAAGAACCTGATGCTAATAAATAATTCGACCCATTATAGTTATTTACAGTAGACATAGCACTATACCAAAGTTTAACTGCTGCATTAGTTGCATTTGACAAGACAGGATTAATAGAAACTGTAAGGTTTCCTCCATTTGCGCTTGAAGTTAGGACGGCGTCTAATCTTAATTTTCCACCTAAAATAGGTAAATCATTCACTGAAGCACTTAAAAGAACATTGCCAGCAGTGCTTGCAGAAATAGATGTTTTATAAAATACCAAATCTCCAGGAGCAATACCACTTCCTACCCCCACTACTGCCGAACACGTTTTTCCTCCAATAACGATAGGAAAAGTTGTTGTTGTCGGACTAGTTACCGTTGGCGTTCCTGTAATACTATAGGTTAATGTTCCGGAACCTAAGGAGAAATTACCTGCCACTAAAGATGCCGTTAAGCCATTAACCGCCGTTAAGGTTTGCGCAGCATATAAGCCCCCATTACTACCGGTATAAGATATCGTTAAAGTACCTGAATAAGGAGTTCCACTAGTGTACGAATCAGGAGATAGCGTTGCCGTATTACACAAAAGAGAGCCCAATGTACCTGATGCTAAAGATGAATGATTTATAGATCGCCACTCCGTACCTGTCCAATAGCAAAACCCTTTTGTCAAAGTAGATCCTGAATTATATACAATCATACCCACTGGTTGTGTAGTAGAACCATTTGCATCTAAATCCATAGTGTTTGATGTCAAGTTTACACTAGGTAATAGTACACCTTTATCTGTCGAGTTTATTTCTAATATTGATGAAGCATTAGGAGAAGTAGTACCCACTCCAACTTGAGCACTAGCATGCATAGATAAGCATATACAAAAAAAGGCAAGATGAAATCTAATGATGGTTTTGTACATAAAAAATCGTTTATTACAGTTTATTGGATAAAACAAAATAAACTAAAATACATTGCTCTTTTATAACATGTATAGGGTATTTTATATTAAAACCTGCTCTTAATCATAAAAAAAGCTACTGATTACAGTAGCTTTTTTTTCATTATGTTACATTACTTGACTAATATAAGCGTTGTATAGATAAATAAAGTTCACGAGTATTATCTGCATCTGAAGAAGTATTTTTATTATCTACAGTAGGAAAAAAGTTAATCCTATACCATTTATCATCTAAAACAACATCTGCTGTCAAAACCTCATTATGTCCACCTTCACCTATTCCTGCAGTTCTTGGTGTAGAGATGCCTACTATATCATTATAACCATAGCCACAATAAATACCATCATCTAATCTTACATAAGAGCCAGAAGCTAGCAAATAATTCGAAGCATTATAGTTATTAATAGTGGACATAGCACTATACCAAAATTTAATTGCAGTATTTGTTATATTTGAAAATACAGGATTAATAGAAACAGTAGCATTTCCTCCATTAGCAGTTGAAGATAAGAGAGCATCTAACCTTAATTTTCCACCCAAAACTGGCAAATCATTTACTAAAGTACTCAACAATACATTGCCTCCTACACTTGCAGAAATAGAGGTTTTGTAATAGACTAAATCACCAGGTGCAATACCAGTTCCAAAACCTACAACTGCTGAACAAGTTTTTCCTCCAATACTTATTGGAAAAGTTGTTGTCGTTGGACTCGTTACCGTTGGCGTACCTGTAACTGCATATAATAAGGTACCAGATCCCAAAGTAAAATTACCTGCAATTAAAGTTGCTGTTAAGCCGTTTACAGGACCAATAGTTTGAGCACTATATACACCACCATTGCTACCGGTATAAGGCACACTCATAGTACCTGAATAAGCTGTACCCGCCGTATAAGACTCTGGATTAATGCTAACAGCATTACATTGAATAGCTCCCAAAGTACCTTGAGCAAGTGATGAATTGGTTAAAGAGCGCCACTCTGTACCACTCCAATAACAATACCCCTTTGTAAGAACGGTACCTGAATTATAAACTAACATCCCAACAGGTTGTACGGTACTCGAATTTCCATCTAAATCCATTGTATTGGAAGTTAGGTTAACACTAGGTAAAAGAACCCCTTTATTGGTTGAGGACACCTCTAAAATTGCGGACGCATTTGGAGATGTAGTACCCACACCAACTTGTGCAAAAGAAGATACACTTACAAGCACACAGCACAAAAAACTTAAGAACAAAATTCTTTTCATAATTATATATTTATATTTTAAACTTACTATTAGCAATAATCATGCCATTATTTTAAAACCTATAAAATAAAATATTAAATATGTTTAAATCTTTGAAAAACAGTTTGATACAATAATAAAAAAGATCCCCTAACTAGGAGATCTTTTAAATAAGTATATTAATATTGTAAATTATAATTCGGAATAGGTAGTTGAAATAGGAGTATCAGCTGAAGCATTCCACTCCAGAATAAAATTATTTCTTCCGGTTCCTATATTTATTCCTAAGTAATTTAATTGGACTAGCTCTAACATAGCTAGGAATGTAAAAATAGCGTGAATTCTATTTTCACATTTCATAAAAATATCTTCAAAAGAACTTTGAGTAGCCGCTTTCATATAATCTAATAAGAAAGTACGCTGACCTTCTAAACTATAATTATATTTCACAACAACGTGTTGCGGATTAGCGTTACGATCGCGTAATTTTTTCATAATACGCTCAAAGGTGTTCATCAATTTATACATAGTCACCGTTTGTATCTCGGTACCCTCTGCATAATCTTCCCCTAACTGATCTAATTCCTTTTTGATATTTCCACGCTTAGCTAATAACATACGCTCTGCTTCTAACAATACCATTTGCTCAGAAGCTTCTTTGAAGCGTTTATATTCAATAATTTTATCAACTAATTCTTGTCTAGGATCTATCTCATTGCCAAAAGCATCTACTTCTTTCCTCGGCAATAACATTTTTGCTTTAATACGCATTAATGTAGATACAAATAAAATAAATTCACTCGCCATCTCTATATTCAATTCATCTAAGCTATGGATATAGGCCAAGAAGTCCTTAGTTAAAGAAAAAATAGGAATGTTGTAGATATCCAATTCATCTCGCTCAATAAAGAACAATAATAAATCGAAAGGACCTTCGAATTGAGGTAATTTTATTTGATATGATGCAGACACTATTTCTAAATGTATTGAACTAGCAAGTTACAAATTTGTGGTTAATTATACAAACTATCAACTTTTCTATCGCTTATTTGAATTTATATTGAAATCCAATGGTAAAAATCTGTTTAACTTGCCACCAACCTAATCCGCTACCAGGTTCTGCTACAACATCATTTGTTGAAACAAATGGGATATCATTATCATAAATCAAGGTGGTAGCAAGGGATACATTAACTAGTTTACTAGCCTTAAAGGTTAATAAATGATCCCAAAGCCAATCTATATTACCAGGATTATCTTTTTTAATGATTAAACCATTATCACCAATAGTATTTTTAGCTAAATAATTAGCATAAAAATCAAGTCTTGTTTTATAAATGACATTTTTAGAAAGCTCTTTAACATATCTGCTTGAGAAATAAGCACCTAGCTCTGTTCTGCTAGTTTTACCATACTCAATACCAAAAGCTCCTGCAGGTGTTAACTTAGTAAACTCAGCACTAGCAAAAGTAGAACGGGCCGCTAAAGGAGATAGGAAAAAAGTGATTTGACTACCTTTTCTATATTCAAACCCAAGAGCAAGTGTTACATAACCAGGCGACAAAAAGTTGGAAGTAGGCTTACTTGTCCAGTTGGTTGCAGCATAATCAAATCCTTGTGTAAACTGAGTTTTAAAATTGGCTAATGCGGTAAAATAAAAATCTTTATTCGGTTTTATTTTATACCCATACTTTGAGGTGAAGTCAATACGATCATCTAATTTTCTTGGAACGAACGAATTGGAATAGGCATAAAATAAACCATAACTTAAATCTAAGTTATTAGACCAAATATGCTTATGCATATAGCGAGTTAAGTTTCCACTGAACAATCCAGACAAGGTAATAGAGCTCAACTCACCACCAGCAGCCCAATTGTGCAAAAAGCCTTGGTTACAACCAATATTCAAGGTTCCGGAATGCATCCATGCAACGGTATCAATATTAGAATTGGATAAGTTTTTTTGAAATTTTTCAACTTCTGCTAATTGAGCATAAGAAGTAACGATGGAACATAACAACGCGATAACGAGGGTACTGATTTGTTTTTTCATAACTTAAATTAGGGATTGTATCCTGCTGATGTGAGGATGGTTAACTTGTTTTTTTGTGTGATTAATTGTTGAATTGTGGTTTTAGGATATTTAGATAAATACGCTTTTACAATTTTATAGCCCAAGTAGGCTGCAATATTACCCGGACTTTCAGCTGGCATTCCTGCAGTGGTTGGGCCTTCTTGGATATAATTGATGATTAGGTTTCTATTTTTTTCGTAGAGCAAATTCCCTTTAATAAAATAATTATAAATACTAGCTTCTTCTTGTTCACACCAGGCCCATTGATCAGGCGAATAGAGCAAACGTAAAGCTGCTGTTTTACCCGGCAATACCTGTTCTAAATAATATTGCTCGATGCCTTTTTCAATCATGATTTCTGCTAAAGAAGTTGCCTTTGATGATTGCGCCGCCAAATCTAAATATAGCGCTTTCATTACTGCAACAGGAATAAATTCTTCCGTATAAAAAGCACTGGCATAATTAGGAACACCGATGGACGCATAAAAAGGAAATTGCTGACCAAGAAACATATCTAATCCAACCCCAACAATAGTCTTATTCGAATCCTGATAAGTTATCGCACCCCAATTATTTAGATTAGAATTAAAATAAATGACTTTAGGGATAGTAAAAGAAGGAAATAAACTATTGTGTTTTTGAAAAGCCTCAAAAAGTTCATCGTCAATTGAGCTTGTTGTAGGATAACGTTGTAAAATTGTATCAAATAAACCTCTAAAATCAGGGTTGGTCAGTAATTTCCTTAAGCCTTGTTGCACAGCAATTGCCGTATCGCTAAAGTTATTGTTGATGCCAAATCCCATTAAGGTATCTAAATAGAATGGTAAAAATGTAGGATACTGTTTATTTAACTGCATCAAACCTGCCGATAAGTGATTGGTATCTAATTGAAAAATCGCACGATCAAGTCGTTTTGTTTGGAAGCTATCTCTATTAAATAAATGACTGTTAACGGTATTGTTATTTGAATTACAAGCTGAAAAAAACAGGATGACAAAACAAAAAACAATGTTTTTGAATAAATTCATGATGGCAAAATTACTTAATCCTTTTTACAAAAATAAAACTATAAGCATATTTTATAAAATTTCTTTACAGAGCAATTGTATCTTTGTGTATTGCCCTCCAACTTTTAAATTTTTATGAAAGTATTATTAGCACAGCAAAATTATCATATAGGAAATATCTCTTATAATACTTCTAAAATAATTGCAGCTATTGAGCATGCTCAATCCGTAAATGCATCTTTGGTCGTATTTTCAGAATTAGCTGTTTGTGGTTACCCTCCTAAAGATTTATTAGAGCACGAGCATTTTATGGAATCTTGTAATCAAGCCCTTTTAGAAATAGCCCATCACACTAAACACATCCATGTGCTTGTTGGAGCACCGCATCAACTATCTAATAGCGCTAATCAAAAAAGATTATTTAATGGTGCCTATCATTTGTATAATGGTGCTATCCAACAAATTATTCATAAAACACTATTGCCCACTTATGACATTTTTGATGAAGCTCGTTACTTTGAAACTGCAACAGAAAATCAATGCATAACTATTGAGGGCGTGAAATTTGCTATTACTATATGCGAAGACATCTGGAATATTCAAAACCACAAATATCCAACTCAACCGCTAGATGCATTGGTTAAAGAACAACCAGACTGTATCATTAATTTAAGTGCCTCACCATTTGATTATACACAAGAACAAAAAAGACAACAAACTTTATTAGCAACAGCTCAACACTACCAATTGCCAATTATGTATTGCAATGCCGTAGGTGCACAAACAGATCTTGTTTTTGACGGCGGCTCATTGTATATGAACGCTGAAGGTGAGATTATTGAAAAGGCTAATAGTTTTGAAGAGGCCTTATTATTAATTGATACCAATATAAGCAGCAAAGAAAATCAAAGTCAAGCAAGTGCTTCTCCATCCATAGCATCCATTCATCAAGCACTGATTATAGGTATTAGAGATTATTTTAGCAAAATGGGCTTTCAAAATGCCCTTATTGCTTCATCTGGAGGCATAGACAGTGCCGTTGTAGTTGCCTTAGCTTGTGAAGCCCTGGGGCCCGATAAGGTGCATACGCTTTTATTACCCTCTCCTTTTTCTTCATCACATTCCATATCGGATGCAATAGCCTTGGCTAATAATTTAAATTGTAGTCACGATACCATTGCCATCGACTCCATTTACCAATCCTATACATCTTCCTTAGTATATGCATTTGAAGGGCTACCCTTTTCTGTAGCAGAAGAAAATTTACAATCTCGCATTAGAGGCGGACTGGTTATGGCTTATGCAAATAAGTTCAATAAAATTGTGCTTAACACGTCCAATAAAAGTGAATTAGCCACCGGCTACGGAACACTTTACGGAGATATGATTGGTGGACTTAGTATATTAGGTGATTTGTATAAAACTCAAGTATATGAATTAGCTCGTTTCATCAATACAAATACTACTATAATTCCAGTATCTATTATTGAAAAAGCGCCTTCTGCTGAATTGCGACCTAATCAAAAGGACAGTGATTCCTTGCCCGAATACGAAATTCTTGATACTATTTTATTCCAACTTATTGAAGAACAAGCAAGCGTTGAGCAGGTAATAAAAAATGGATTTGATGAAAAATTAGTGAAAAGAACGGCTCAATTAATCACTCAAAATGAATATAAACGCAATCAATTTTGCCCAATTTTAAGGGTTTCGAGTAAGAGCTTTGGATCTGGCCGAAGAATTCCTATTGTAGCAAAACTCTATTAACAGAACTTAAAAACAAAAATGTCTCGCAATTGCGAGACATTTTTAATATAGATTGAAATCCAATTATTTTTGAACTTGTTTCTTTTCTTTAATACGAGCAGATTTACCAAAACGCTCACGTAAGTAGAATAATTTAGCACGACGAACACGACCCGTTTTGTTTAAAACGATAGAATCGATGTTTGGTGAGAATAAAGGGAAAACACGCTCAACACCAACTCCGTCAGAGATTTTTCTAACCGTAAAAGTAGCGGTAAAACCAGTACCTTGACGTTTTAAAACATCTCCTTTAAAAGATTGGATACGCTCTTTTGCACCTTCAATAATTTTATAGTTTACAGTTACATTATCGCCTGCTTTGAAAGTAGGGATTTCTTTATTTACTGTTAATTGCTCGTGGATATATTTTACTGCTTCCATTTGTATAGTTAATTTTCGGACTGCAAAGGTATCATTTATTTTAAAAAATACAAAAAAATACTAGTTTTTTATTGAATTTATTCATTTAGCAGGTCTGGACGGCGTTCTTGGGTTCGCTCTAAAGCATTTTGTGCCCTCCATTGCTCTATTTTTTTATGATCACCGTTCAATAATACTTCCGGAACTTCTAAACCTTGAAATACTTTTGGTCGGGTATAAACTGCGGGTGCTAATAAGTTATCTTGAAAGGAATCCGTTAATGCAGAAGTTTCATCATTCAAAACCCCTGGTATCAACCTGCCAATAGCATCTACCACTACAGTAGCGGCCAATTCTCCCCCACTTAATACATAATCTCCAATAGATAGCTCATGGGTTACATACAAGCTTCTAATTCGCTCATCAATACCTTTATAATGACCACAAATAATCAGCAAGTTCTTCTTCAAAGACAAGGTATTAGCCATTTTTTGATTAAAGGTTGGACCGTCTGGAGTCATATAAATAATAGCATCAAAGGTTTTTTGTTCTTTTAGATGTTCAATTGCATTAGCTAAGGGCTCTGGCATCAATACCATACCTGCCCCACCTCCAAATTGATAATCATCAACTTGTGCATGACGATAGGTAGTATAATCTCTTAAATTATGACAAGCAACCGTAAGCAAACCCTTTTCTTGAGCTCTTTTCATGATAGAATGAGCAAATGCACTTTGCATTAATTCAGGCACTACGGAAATAATATCTATATGCACGGTGTTTAATTTTGAGTGTAAATTTCAATTAATCCGTCAGGCAATGCCATTCGAATAAATTTGTTTTTAATGTTTAAGTCCTTAATCCAATCTTCTACTAAGGGTATTAAAACTTCCTGCTCATTAATCGTTAATTTGGCCAACCATTGAGGACCCATTTTAATAACATCTTCAATAGTACCTATACCGCCTTTTTGAGTATCCACAATAGAAAATCCTATCCATGCCAAAGGGGAATCCGATGCTTCTTTTTGAATAACATCATCTGCTACATATACCGCTTTACCAACCATTTTCTTGGCATCTTCAATAGAGTTTATATCTTCTAAATGGATATGATAAGTAGCGGTACTTATACGTTGTACCTGAGCAACAAAAAAAGGAACTAAACTCCCTTTTATTAGTTCTACCATAATAGGCATATTTTTCTGCAACCAATCTGCTTGCGCAATGGTATGCTCAAAAATAATTTTTCCCTGCAATCCGTTTGTGGCAACTAATTTTCCAACTCGTAACATAATTGTAAAGGTACACAAATTCAATTTCTTTTTATTTTTAAAATCATTCAAAATAATTACCTAAAATTGAAACATACAAGTATATTTGTTGATAACCAACTTGAATTAAAACTATTGCCATGGAACGTTTTACAGGAATAATAGGTATAGTGCTAATCTTATCATTAGCTTTCTTAGCTTCTAACAATAGAAAGAAAATCAACCTTCGACTGGTATTGAGCGGTTTAGGACTTCAAATGCTGATTGCCATATTAATTTTAAAAGTTCCAGCTGTTCAAACTTTTTTTGAGAAATTAGGCAAAGGCATGCAAAAGATTGAAGGCTTCGCTAAAGAAGGCGCCAATTTTGTATATGGAGGTATTGCAAGCACTAAATTTGATGGCAGCGTGGGCAATTATAATACACCTAATACCTTTGTGTTTGCTTTTAATGTAACAGCCACCATCATCTTAGTTTGTGTAATCGTAGCCATATTTTATCATATCGGTATTATGCAACGTATTGTTTCTATCATTGCTAAAGCAATGAATTTTATTATGCGTGTAAGTGGTGCTGAAGCACTGAGCAATGTAGCTAGTGCATTCGTTGGGCAAGTAGAAGCTCAAGTAATGATTAGACCTTATATCCCTACCATGACCAAAAGTGAATTACTAGCCTCTATGAGTGGAAGTTTGGCATGTATTGCTGGAGGCATTTTAATTGTATACGCTAATATGGGTGCACAAGCAGGTATGGATTTAGCACCTAAACTCATTATGGCTAGTTTAATGGCTGCACCTGGTGCCTTGGTTATATCTAAAATAGTATTTCCTGAAACAGAACAATCACAAACCATGGGCGAGGTTAAATTAGAAGTAAAAAGTCCTTACACTAATCTAATTGATGCTATATCGCATGGCGCTTCCGATGGTTTTAAAATCTCTATGAATGTCATTGCAATGCTTATAGGATTTATTGCCTTGATCGCATTTATCGATTGGAGTTTATTACACATTGTACATCTATTCAATCCTAATTTTGATCTTTCTTTAAATTGGATTTTTGGTAAATTGTTTTACCCCTTTGCATGGGCAATGGGTGTACCTGCAGTAGATGTAAATAGTGTTGCTACGCTATTGGGACAAAAACTTACGATCAATGAATTTGTTGCCTTTAGTAAATTAACCTCTCATCAAATCCCGATCGTTACAGAAAAAGGCTTGCTTATAGTAAGTATCGCAATTTGTGGCTTTGCTAATTTTAGTAGTGTAGGTATGCAAATAGGTGGTATTAGTGCATTAGCTCCTGAACGAAGAGCCGATTTAGCTAAATTAGGTTTGAAGGCACTTTTTTGTGGCACTTTAGCTTCATACCTTTCTGCTACCATTGCTGGAATTTTAATGTAAATCCATCGCATCTTATAATTCAAAAACCACCAGTTAGGTGGTTTTTTTTATTTATTAAATAGATTTAAAATTGGGTGCAAGAAAATCAAATAATATTTTAAAGTAAGAATAAACTAAATTTGAGCTTACAAAGTTAGCCACATGAAAAAAAAAGCAACAAGTAAAACAAAAAAACTCTTACAATTCGTTGGTCCCGGCTTGGTTACCGGCGCAAGCGATGATGACCCTTCAGGCATAGCTACCTATTCTCAGGCAGGTGCTGCTTATGGACTTTCAACCTTATGGACATCCATAGTTGCTTTTCCTTTAATGGCTGGGATCCAACAGATGTGTGCCAAAATAGGAATCGTAACTAACAATGGATTAACGGGCACTTTAAAGCGATACTATCCAAAATACATTTTGTATATCATGTTACTATTTAGCTTTCCAGCTATCATCATGAATATTGGAGCAGATATTGCCGGCATGGGAGCTGTGGGCAATTTACTCTTCCCTTCTATTGATGCTAATTATTTCAGTGTATTTTTTACCCTTTTGTTAATGGGCTTAATTATTTATTTGCCCTATCAAAAAATGGCTTCTATTTTAAAATACTTATGCATTGTAATGCTGGTTTATTTTATTGTACCCTTTCTTTATCATCAAGATTTTAATGCAATTATTAAAGCAACCTTTATACCTAAAATTGAATTCAACAAAGAATTTATTGGCATACTAGTTGGCATATTAGGTACAACCATATCACCTTATTTATTTTTTTGGCAAGCATCAGTAGAAGTAGAAGAACGAAAAAACAATTTAAAGCTTGTTGTTAATAAAAAAATAGTACAAGCCATGGAGAAAGATGTAGACTTTGGAATGGGCTTTTCAGGGCTTGTAATGTACTTTATCATTCTCACAACAGGCACTGTTTTGTATAATAACGGCATGCATGAAATTAATACGGTTCAAGATGCAGCAAATGCCTTGAAACCTCTTGCCGGTAATTTAGCTTATTTGCTATTTTCAATAGGTGTCATTGGCACCGGTTTGATAGCTATTCCCGTTTTATGCGGATCGCTGTCTTACATTTTCACCGAAACTTTTGGTTGGAATCAAGGCTTGGATAAGAAATTTCATGAAGCAAAAGCTTTTTATATCATCATTGCAATTTCATTATTGCTAGGTTTATCTATGAATTACATAGGACTTTCTCCTATCAAAGCATTGTTGTATACAGCTATATTGTACGGACTAACTGCACCTGTTTTAATAGCGATCATCCTCCACATTTCTAACAACAAAAAAATAATGGGCAAGTATGTCAATTCCTTAAAATTAAACGTCCTTGGAATTCTTGCATTTGTTATCATGTCTATAGCTGCCATTGCCTTAATCTACCTTCAATTCTAAAAAAAAATCCCGACTGAAAAGTCGGGATCATAAAACAAATTGTGTTTTGTATTGTATGTTATTTCTTCATGCTATTTTTAGCTTCAATGCTCAAGGTAGCATGCGGTACAGCTCTTAATCTTGCTTTATCGATTAATAGACCAGTTACACGGCAAATACCATAAGTTTTATTTTCAATGCGAATAAGCGCTTTTTCTAGATTAGAAATAAATTGAATTTGACGACTTGCCATCTGAGATAAATTTTCACGCTCCATAGCATTACTTCCATCATCTACAGACATTCTATTTTCTGTATCTTCTGTACCGCTCTCATCTTTACGTGTAATTAATCCATTTAAAAACGTCAATTCTTTTCTAGATAGTTCAAGACGATTTAAAATTAATTCTTTAAACTCTGCTAATTCTTCATCGCTATATTTAAATGTTTGCTTTGGCTCTTCAACAGGCATATCTAAAATAGAACGTGTAAATTCTTCTTTTATCGTTTTTGAAACTTTTTCTACTTCAGCTTTAGTTTCTTTTGCCTTTCTATGTGCAACAATAACACTTGGCTTATCTTCCATTTTCAAACGAACCGTTGGAGTTGGTGCTGGCTTTGGCAATGGAGCTGCAGATGCTTTTTTAATTGGTAATTTAGCTTTTTCAGCTGCTGTTAATATTTTAGCAGGAGGAGTAGCGGGTTTTAAAGGTTTTTTAGGTTCTTTAACTTTTGCAGCTTCTTTAACTTTAACTACCGGTTTAGCAACTGGTTTTACCGCTTTAGGTGCTGCTTTTTTAACAACCTTTACCGGTGCTTTCACTACTTTCTTAGGAGCTGCCTTCTTAACCACTTTTACGGGTGCCTTAGCTGCTTTTTTTGGAGCTGCTTTTTTTGGAGCTGCTTTTTTTACAGCCTTAACAGGAGCTTTTGCTACTTTTTTAGGTGCTACTTTTTTTGCAGGTGCTTTTGCTACTTTCTTAGGAGTTACTTTCTTAACTGCTTTTGCAGGTGCTTTAGCTACTTTTTTAGCAGGCGCTTTAACTGCTTTCTTAGGAGCTGCTTTCTTAGGAGATGCCTTCTTAACCACTTTTGCAGGTGCCTTAGCTACTTTTTTAGGAGCTGCTTTTTTAGTTGCTACTTTTTTAGGTGCTACTTTTTTTGCAGGTGCTTTTTTTGCTGGTTTTGAAGCAACCTTTACATTTGATTTTTTACTCACAGGTTTGTTATTTTTTTTAACGTCCACCTTTTTAGATGGATTTGCTTTTTTCTTATTTGCTATAACTGATGATTTAGAATTTTTGCTTGACTTATTGGCAACCACTTTATTAGCAGCTTTTTTAACAACTACTTTTTTAGCTACTTTTTTAGCTACCTTTTTTGCAGGAGTTTTACTTGCCTTAGCATTTACAGATTTCTTTTTAACTGCAACTTTTTTAGCAGCCTTTTTAATTTGTTTAGCCATTGATTAGTTAGTTTTTAGAAATTAAAACATGGTACGTAATTTCATTCACCTCTATAGCAATTCCTTCTTGTAAGTCAGTTACAGTCTCAATATCATCAGATAGAATTTCGGCGCAAATATAATCATTATATTGGTTTATTGCAGCATTTATTTTTTCGTCAGCCTTTATTTTAACGTTAATTCTGTCAGTTAATTCAAAGTTACTATCCTTTCTAATTTTCTGAATTCTATTAACTAACTCACGTGCCATACCCTCCATTTCTAACTCCGGAGTAAGGGTTAAATCTAAAGCAACGGTAAGGCTTCCTTTGCTTGCTATAGACCATCCAGGAATATCATCAATAATGATTTCTACATCTTGCAAGTTGATAGTAATCAATTCGTTATTTATAGTTATTTGAATTGATTGATCACGTTCAAGCTCTAAAATCTGATCTTGGGTAAAATTGGTGATTAAATTAGCTGCTGCTTTCATATGAGCACCTAATTTAGCACCTAATGATTTAAAGTTTGGCTTTAGTTTCTTTTTAATAAACCCTTCACTATCAAATAAATACTCAACTTCTTTAATATTTACTTCGTTGATTATAATAGGCGCCACTAATTCCAATTGTTGCTTCATAGCATCGTTTAAAATTGGAATTAATATTTTCTTTAAAGGCTGTCTTACTTTAATGGAAATCTTCTTACGAATAGATAAAACGAGCGAAGAAATATCCTGAGCCATCAACATACGTTCTTCCAAATCCGAATCAATAATGGACAAATTGGCTGATGGATAGTTAGCTAAATGAACAGAAGTTTGATCAATTCTGTTGGTTACTTTATTTAAATTATTATATAACCAATCTGCGAAAAACGGAGAAATTGGAGCAATCAACAAGCTCAGCGTTTCCAAACATTCATATAAAGTTTGGTAAGCCGAAATCTTATCTTGTTCGTACTCACCCTTCCAGAATCGTCTTCTGCATAAACGCACATACCAATTACTCAATTGTTCATCTAAGAATGTTTCTATAGCTCTACCCGCCTGTGTAGGTTCATAATTATCTAAACTCTCTGTCACTTGCTTAATTAATGATTGTAATGCAGATAAAATCCATCGGTCTAATTCTGGTCGCTCTGTCACCGGGATATGCTGCTCTTTAAAGCTAAATCCATCAACATTTGCATACAAAGCAAAAAATTGATAGGTATTATACAAGGTACCAAAGAACTTACGTTGAACTTCCTGAATGCCATCTTCATCAAATTTTAAGCTATCCCATGGAGCGGCATTGGTAATTAAATACCATCTTGTAGCATCGGCACTGTATTTTTCAATAGTCTTGAATGGATCTACAACATTACCCAAGCGCTTACTCATCTTATTACCAGACTTATCTAGCACTAATCCATTAGACACAACTGTTTTGTATGCTACCGAATCGAAAAGCATTACAGAAAGCGCATGAAGGGTATAAAACCATCCACGCGTTTGATCTACCCCTTCAGCAATGAAATCTGCAGGAAAGGCATTATGTTGCTCTACTTTATCTTTATTCTCAAATGGATAGTGCCATTGCGCATATGGCATAGCACCGGAATCAAACCATACGTCAATTAAATCTGGCTCTCTACGCATCGCTTTGCCAGATGGTGCAACTAAAACCCACTCATCTACAAAGGGCTTATGCAAGTCAACCGATTCATCGCTCACCACTTGTTGCAATCCTAATTGGGCATTTGCCTTTTCAATTTCTGATTTTAACTCTTCAATACTACCTATACAAATACGCTCAGCGCCATCTTCTGTTGCCCAAATAGGCAATGGAGTACCCCAATATCTACTGCGCGATAAATTCCAATCTACCATATTCTCCAACCAATTACCAAATCTACCCTCACCTGTTGCCTTAGGCTTCCAATTGATCGTTTTATTCAATTCAATCATTCTATCCTTTACAGCAGTAGTTCTGATAAACCAAGCATCTAATGGGTAGTAAATGATAGGTTTATCGGTACGCCAACAATGCGGGTAGGTATGTTCGTATTTTTCTACTTTAAACGCTTTGCCATCCAATTTTAATTGTACTGCAATATCTACATCAATATCTTTATAATCGGCAGCATCTTTATAGTTCTTCACAAAGCGAGCACTCCATGGACCAAGTCCATCGATAAATTTACCCTCTCTATCTACCATCACCAAAATGCCAATATTATTTTTAGCGCCCACTTTGTAGTCATCTGCACCAAATGCAGGTGCCGTATGCACTATACCGGTTCCATCTTCTGTAGTAACGAAATCGCCCACAATTACTCTAAATGGATCTCCGCCTGCCACAGCTTTTGCATTAGCTTCAAAAGGCATTAATTGATGGTAACGCATACCTTCCAAATCTTTTCCTTTGAAGGTAGCTACTACTTCCCATGGTAAGGCTTTTTCATTTTCGTTTACAATGGCAAAGTCTACCCCTTTAAATTCTTCTTTAAAGAATTTACCTAACAAAGCCGTTGCTAATATAACATGTACGGCAACTTTAGTATAGGGGTTAATCGTTTTAACTAAACTGTACTCGATAGCACCACCCACTGTTAGTCCACAGTTAGAAGGTAATGTCCAAGGAGTCGTAGTCCAAGCTAAGAAATGAATTTTCTCTTGATTGCTTTTAGCAAATAAAGGAGCTGAGGCTTCGTCTTGAATAGCTTCAAACATTGCCACTACTGTGGTGTCTTTTACATCTTTATAAGTGCCCGGTTGATTTAACTCATGCGAACTTAAGCCCGTTCCAGCAGCAGGAGAATAGGGTTGTATACTTACACTTTTGTATAAATAATCTTTTTTATACAATTCCTTTAATGCCCACCATAAGGTTTCAATATAGTTATTGTCGAAGGTAATATAAGGGTCCGACAAATCTACCCAATACCCCATTTGCTCTGTAATGCCATCCCACTTATCTTTATAACGCATCACCACCTCACGGCATTTCTTATTATAATCTGCTACGCTAATTGTCTTTCCAATATCTTCTTTTGTTATGCCCAATTCCTTTTCTACACCTAGCTCAACCGGCAAGCCATGCGTATCCCACCCCGCTTTTCTATTCACTTCAAATCCTTGCATGGTTTTATACCTACAAATTAGATCTTTCAATGTTCTTGAAATAACGTGGTGAATGCCCGGCAAACCATTGGCACTCGGTTGACCCTCAAAAAAAACAAAGGGTTTTAAACCACTTCTTTGGGTAATACTTTTCTTGAAGGTTTCGGATGATTTCCAATATGCTAAAAATTCCTGCTCGATAGCAGGCATTTGTAATTGTTTGTATTCTGTGTACTTTTGCGACATGGCTTTTTACAATAGGAATTAAGTGTACAAAGTTACAAAATAATGATGGTATTTAAAATGGAAAACAAGCAAACAAGATAATGGAAAATTGGTCGAAGCGAAGCATTTTTAGCGTTCTCTTTATAATTGGTATTGCTAGCATTATTTTAGGTGCTTGCAAAAAATCAGAACCCAAAGATACCGGCACAATAAATGAGCCCATAAGAGCCATGGATTTATCTTTTGCGCCTTTGATGGAATCCTATGGAGTTTCGTACAAGGACAATAACAAAATCATGCCTTTACTTCAAATTTGCAAAAACCATGGAATTAATACGATTCGAATTCGTTTGTGGCACTCACCCATAAGTAATGGCAGCAGCCTAAATGAAGTGCTTAGTTTTGCAAAGCAATGTAAAACTGCTGGATTTAAATTTTATTTAGACCTACATTACAGTGACACTTGGGCTGATCCTGGGAAACAAACATTACCCAGTGCTTGGCAAGCATGTACACGATTAAGCTTACTGGATAGTGTTAGCCAGTATACAGAAAATGTTTTGTTCCAATTTAAAAATCAAAATTGCTTACCGGAATATATTCAAATTGGCAATGAAGTAAATCAAGGTATGCTATGGAATTTTGGTAAGCTCTCTAATTTCAATGATACGAATTGGAATTACTTTAAAGCTTTACAAGAAGCCGCTATCGCAAAAATAAAAACGCTAAGCCCATCGACAAAAATTATTCTGCATTATGCAGGTTTGCAGGGTGCTTACGGATATTATACTAAAGCGCAGCAAATGCAAATACCATTTGATCTTCTTGGTATTTCCTATTACCCTTGGTGGCATGGTGATTTAACTGATTTAAAGAAATGTATTACACAATTAAATCAGTTTTCAAAACCGATTATCCTTGCCGAAACGGCCTACCCTTTTACGTTGAATTGGAATGATTGGACAAATAATATTGTAGGTACTAGCAACCAATTACTTCCCTCATTACCGGCATCAGCTTTAGGACAAAGTAATTTTATTGATAGCCTTTGGAAAATCATGAATCCAACTAATCAAAACCAAACATATGGCATTTGCTATTGGGCGCCAGAGTATGTAGCCTATAAAGGCGCACAGGATACTAGTGCTAGTCCATGGGAAAATTTATGTTTATTTGACTTCCAAAATAATGCTTGTATGGGCATTAAAGCTTTAGGTGGTAAATAAATTAAAACTATCTGTAATGTTTAAGAATAAACAATTAATTTTGACAATACTTACACACAACTTATGACACTTATCAAATCAATTTCAGGAATTAGAGGAACCATTGGAGGAAAAGCAGGACAAAGCCTTACACCCATTGATATCGTAAAATTTACAAGTTCTTATATTGCTTGGGTTAAAACCAATCAAGCTAAAGCTAAAAAAATAGTAGTAGGTAGAGACGGAAGAATCTCGGGCGAAATGCTCAGAAATATTGTCGTTTCTACAATTCAAAGTCTAGGATTAGATGTTATTGATTTAGGATTAAGTACTACACCTACTGTTGAAATGGCGGTTAAATTTGCACAAGCAGACGGTGGCATTATACTTACAGCAAGTCATAATCCGAGAGAATGGAATGCTTTAAAATTATTAAATCATAAAGGTGAATTTATCAGTGCTGAAGATGGGCAATGGATTTTGAATCATGCAGAAAACGAACAGGTTGACTACTCCAGCATAGATCATTTGGGCACTTTACATAGTGATAATAATTTTATGCAAGAGCATATTGATGCTATTGTAAATCACCCTTTAGTTGATAAAGCAGCCATTGAAAAACGTAATTTCAAAATTGTTATTGACCCTATCAATTCTACTGGCGCCACTTTTGTGCCGGCACTATTAAGCGCTTTAGGCGTTAAGCAAATTGAATTAATAAACGATACGGTAAATGGTGAATTTGCACATAACCCTGAACCATTACCAGAGCATTTATTTGAATTATGTAGCACTGTAGAAAAGCATCAAGCTGATTTGGGCATCGCTGTAGATCCGGATGTAGATCGCTTATGCTTTGTAAATAACGATGGTAGTTTATTTGGTGAAGAATACACCTTAGTAGCTGTAGCAGATTATATCTTAAGTCATAAAAAAGGAAATACAGTTTCTAATTTATCTTCTACAAGAGCTTTAAGAGATGTTACAGAAAAGCATGGTGGCACTTATCATGCTAGTGCAGTTGGAGAGGTTAATGTAGTCAATAAAATGAAAGCTGTAGATGCAGTAATCGGTGGCGAAGGCAATGGTGGCATTATTGTTCCGGAACTTCATTATGGTAGAGATGCTTTAATTGGAATCGCTTTATTCTTAAGTCATTTGGCTAAATTTGGCAAATCCATTAAGGAGCTCAGAAACACCTATCCAAATTATATCATTTCTAAAAACAAAATTGAATTAAGTGCTGAAGTTAATTTAAAAGATATTTTAGATAAAATAAAAGACAAGTATAAAAACCAACCTGTCAATACCGAAGATGGTGTGAAGATTGAATTTGATAAGGATTGGGTGCATTTAAGAGGTTCCAATACAGAGCCTATTATTAGAATTTATGCAGAGAGCAGTTCTGAAACCATGGCTGATAATATAGCTAAGCGCATTATGCAAGATATAAGAGATATCATGTAAATAAAAAATCCCAAATCATTGATTTGGGATTTTTTATTATGGCTTTAAGCTTGTTTTAATAAAGATCTGATTTTCGCTTCCATTTCTGCAGCTGCTTCAGGATTGTCGTGTAAGAATTGTTTTACCGCTTCTCTACCTTGACCAATTTTGCTATCTCCATAGCTAAACCATGAACCACTTTTTTGAAGCACATTCAATTCCACGCCCATATCAATAATCTCCCCTACTTTACTAATACCTTCACCAAAAATGATATCAAATTCTACTTGTCGGAACGGTGGAGCTACTTTATTTTTCACCACTTTCACGCGCGTTCTATTACCACTAGCTGTATCGCCATCTTTAATTTGACTAATTCTTCTAATGTCTAAACGAACAGAAGCATAAAACTTAAGCGCATTACCACCCGTAGTAGTCTCAGGATTACCAAACATAACCCCAATTTTCTCCCGTAATTGATTAATGAAAATGCAGCAACAACCTGTTCTAGAGATGGTAGCTGTTAATTTTCTTAAGGCTTGACTCATTAAACGAGCATGCAAACCCATTTTACTATCACCCATTTCGCCTTCTAATTCCGACTTAGGTACTAAAGCAGCAACAGAGTCAACCACTACTAAATCAACAGCTCCAGAGGAAATCAATCGATCTGCTATTTCAAGCGCTTGCTCACCATAATCAGGTTGAGAAATAATTAAGGCATCTACATCAACACCTAATTTTCTTGCATAATTAGCATCAAAAGCATGTTCTGCATCTATAATAGCACAGATTCCGCCTGCTTTTTGAGCTTCTGCAATGGTATGAATAGCTACGGTTGTTTTACCAGATGATTCTGGACCATAAATTTCTACGATTCTTCCTTTAGGAAAACCACCTACACCAAGGGCTACATCCAATCCTAATGATCCGGTACTAATAACCTCTATTTGTTCTTGATGCTTATCGCCAAGCACCATAACAGAACCCTTTCCATAATCTTTTTCAATTTTGTCTAGTGCTAATTTGAGCACTTTTAATTTGTCGTCTGCAGCAGCCATATTTTATTTTTTTATTGTTTTATAATTTACGATACTAATTAAATCAAATTTATAGAAAATGGTTTAAAGTACACAATGTCTTTTATCCACAAAATAAAAAAAGTCGCTACTAGAGCGACTTTCCATATATAAATTAGCTTTATTAAACTTTGAAGTGAGCAAATGCTTTATTTGCATCAGCCATACGGTGTGTATCTTCTTTCTTTTTGAAAGCACCACCTTCATTTTTAGCAGCTGCCATGATCTCATTCGATAATTTGTCAGCCATAGTACGACCGTTACGCTCACGAGCAAAACGAATCAACCATTTCATGCTTAATGAAATTTTACGGTCAGGACGAACTTCTGTAGGAATTTGGAAAGTAGCACCACCAATACGACGGCTACGAACTTCAACTGCAGGTGTTACATTTTGTAAAGCGCGTTTCCACACTTCATATCCATCTTCACCTGTTGCTTTTGCAACTTTATCTAATGCATCATAAAAAATGCTTAATACGATTGTTTTGTTACCACCCCACATCAAACAGTTTACAAAACGTGTTACGTTTTTATCGTTGAATTTTGGATCTGGTGCTAATGGTAATTTTTTAGCTTGTGCCTTCCTCATGAGTAAGAATGACTTTTAGTTTTGTGTTATTAAAAATAGATTATTTCTTCGCTTTTTCTTTCTTAGTTCCGTATTTAGAACGACTTTGCTTACGATCTTTCACACCTGCAGTGTCTAATGCACCACGTACGATATGATAACGAACACCTGGTAAGTCTTTTACACGACCACCACGAATCAATACGATAGAGTGCTCTTGTAAGTTATGACCTTCACCTGGGATATACGCAATGATCTCTACTTTATTCGTTAAACGAACTTTAGCTACTTTACGTAACGCAGAGTTTGGTTTCTTAGGCGTAGTAGTGTACACACGGGTACAAACACCACGACGTTGTGGACAAGCATCTAAGGCTCTTGACTTAGATTTAACTCGAATTTGTTGGCGTCCTTTACGAACTAATTGTTGTATTGTAGGCATTTCTTGTACTTGATATAAATTTCAAATGGATTGCAAAGGTAATTTACTTTTACCAAAAAACAACACTTTTATGTAATTTTTGCAATATTTTTTCTCGGAAGTAAAAAAAAAGGCTTTAAATGATTCATTTAAAGCCGTTTAGATCATTTACATATGTTGTTGAATCTTTTTATCGAAAGCTGGTTTAGGTGCTGCACCTACTTGTTTATCAACTACTTGTCCGCCTTTGATAAATAAAACACATGGAATGCTAGTGATGCCATAGTTTACAGACAAATTTGGGTTTTCGTCTACATTTACTTTACCAACGTTTACTTTCCCTGCATATTCAGTAGATAAAGCATCGATGGTTGGACCTAATGCTAAGCATGGACCACACCATGGAGCCCAAAAATCTACTACGCTTAATTTGTCGGATTGAAGAACTTCTGCTTCAAAGTTTGCATCATTAAATACTGCTGCCATTGTTTATGTTTTAGAATGTTTATTTTAGTTAGCAAAGGTAATAAGGAATTATGAAAGTTATTATAGATTACGCTAATACCTTTATATACATTATGTGGAAAATTTAACTACTCAACTCCAATTTATATTCAATATGGGATTGCGCATCCATATACTGCAATAAATCATCGGTAATATCCATTTTTTGAGTACCTAATTTTAGTTTAGTTATTTCTTGCGTTGTTTCGTCAGAGACCCAAAATAATACATCGCATTTACCAGGATGCTCAATAATCATTTTGCGCATAGTTTGTATAAACTCTTGAGATACTTTATGTAAAGGCAATTTAATATTCAAACACTTACACCATACCTTACGCGCTTGTTCTAACAACATCATATTTTGAATAGAAAACTCAAAATAGTTTTCTCTAAATCGATGTTGTTGATACGAGCCTGTTATGATTAAGGATTGTCCGTCTTTAATGTAATTGGAATACTTTACATACTGCTCTTTCCAAAGTGTGAAGGTATAACTACCGCTATAATCATTCAAATTGAAGCGACAATATTTAACTCCCGTTTTAGTAGTTAAATCTGCAGCATCGGTAACAAAACCAGCTATCTTCAGCACTTTATCTACACTATTCTCTATTTGATCTACCGTATTGAAATTGAAATTCTTCATTTCAAATTTAAACCCATCAAGCGGATGAGCACTCAGATAAATACCCACTACCTCTTTTTCTTTCTGCAATAATTCCGGCAATGACCAATTGTCGCAGGCAGGCATTTCAGGGGGCTTAATATCAGGCATTGCCATGGCTCCAAACAAGCTATTAGTAGTAGCACTTTTACTTGCTTGCACTTGATTACCAAAACGTATTAATCTTTCTATACCACTTACATTATCTGAAGGCGTAGCATAAAAATATTGCGCTCTGTGCAAATCTGTAAAACTATCAAAGGCACCTGCTAAAACTAAACTTTCTAAGGATCGTTTATTAACTGTACGTTGATTGATACGGGATACAAAATCATAAATACTGGCATAACTGCCGTTTGTTTCTCGTTCTAAAATTAAATCCTCTACAGCCGACTCTCCTACTCCTTTAATGGCATTTAAACCAAAACGTACAACACCTGATTTATTTACAGAAAAACCTTTTCTACTTTCATTTACATCCGGACCCAAAACAGGCAAATTCATACGCCTACACTCTTCCATGAAAAAGGTAATCTTATCAATATTATTTTGGTTGTTATTTAAAACAGCCGCCATGTATTCTGCCGGATAATGCGCTTTTAAATAGGCTGTTTGATATGCTACAAATGCATAGCAAGTAGAATGTGATTTATTAAAAGCGTATTGTGCAAAGGCTTCCCAATCGGTCCATATTTTATTTAATTTATCCTCAGGATGATTTAAGTCCGTAGCGCCTTTCATGAAATCACCTTTCATTTTATCGAGCGTATAACGGTCCTTTTTACCCATTGCTTTACGCAACACATCGGCTTGTCCTTTTGTAAAATTGGCTAACTTCTGAGACAATAACATAACTTGCTCCTGATACACGGTAATACCATAGGTATCTGCAAGGTATTCTTCCATTTCTGGAAGATCATATACGATTGATTCCAAACCGTGTTTACGCTTAATGAAGTTTGGAATGTATTGTATAGGTCCTGGCCTATACAAGGCATTCATAGCAATTAGATCATCAAATTTATCGGGCTTTAAATCTCTTAAGTGCTTTTGCATCCCAACGCTTTCAAATTGAAAGGTTCCATTGGTTGCACCACTTTTATATAACTCAAATGTTTTTTCATCATCAAGCGGTATCGTATCTAGATCAATCTCAATTCCATGATTTAATTTAATTAACTCTAATGCATCTTTTAAAATGGATAAGGTTTTCAAACCTAAAAAGTCCATTTTAATTACCCCTGCATTTTCAATTATTTTTCCTTCATATTGTGTTATGAGCAAGTCAACTTCTTTACTCGTTGCTACCGGTATTAATTCGCTCAAATCTTTAGGTGCAATAATGATACCCGCTGCATGTATTCCCGTACCCCTAACAGAGCCTTCTAATATTTCTGCTTGTCGCAATACATCGCCTGCTAAAGACTCTTCTTGATAGTACTTTCTTAGTTTGAGTACATTATCAATATCCTCTTGTTGCAATCCTTCTTTTTCCTTCAATCCCTTATCACCATCAATTGGAGCTGTTAACACTCTTTTTAAAGACACGCCAGGTTTATCAGGTACTAATTTAGCTAAGCCATTAGCCTCCATCAATGGAAGATCTAATACGCGGGCTACATCCTTAATACTCATCTTAGCAGCCATTGTACCATAGGTAACGATATGAGCTACTTGATTTTTTCCATATTTATCAACTACATAATCAATTACTTTTTGTCGGCCCGCATCATCAAAATCCGTATCAATATCGGGCATCGATTTTCTATCTGGATTTAAGAAACGCTCAAAAAGTAATTTATATTTTATCGGGTCGATATTGGTAATGCCAATACAATATGCAACAGCTGAGCCCGCTGCCGATCCTCTACCTGGACCAACAAATACACCCAAGTCTCTACCCGCTTTAATGAAGTCTGCTACAATTAAAAAGTAACCGGCAAAACCCATGGTTTTAACGGTAAACAATTCAAACTTAATACGCTCTTCAATTTCAGCTGTTATTTCTTGATAACGATGTTTGGCGCCTTCCCAAGTAAGATGTTCTAAATAAGCATCTTGATCATTATTGAAATTTTCTGGCACCTGAAAAAAGGGTAATAGAATTTCTCTTTCTAATTTTAAAGGTGCTACTTTATCTACAATCAATTGGGTATTTTCAATTGCTTGTGGTATATCTTTAAATAAGCTACTCATTTCTTGAGTAGTCTTAAAATAAAATTGATCGTTATAAAAAGCAAATCGAGTATTTCTATTCTGCGCAGCATCATCATCTACAAACTCTTTCATACTCGGTGTCGATTTTTTCTCACCTGTATTGATGCACAATAAAATATCGTGTGCATTATAATCAGTTTGATCTACATAGTGGGAATCATTAGAGGCAATAACGGGAACTTGATATTTTTTAGCCCATTTCAACAGCACTTCGTTTACCTTTATTTGCTCAGGAATATCATGTCTTTGCAATTCTACATAATAATCATCGCCAAATAAATCTAACCACCATTTAAATTCTTTTTCTGCTTCCTCTTCGCCTTTATTTAAAATAGCTTTAGGCACAGATGCTCCAATGCAACAAGTCGTAGCAATTAGTCCTTCGTGATATTGCAATACCAATTCTTTATCAATCCTTGGGTATTTACCGTAAAGACCTTCCATAAAACCGAGGGAACATAGCTTTACGAGATTCTTATAGCCAATTTCATTTTTTGCTAAAAACAATTGATGATAACGCTTATCCTTTTCCTCTCTAGAAAAACTTCTTTTATGCCTGTTTTCTACGAGATAAAATTCACAACCAACAATTGGTTTCACTACAGGTTCTACAATATCATTTCCTAACTCATCTTTACCCACAACTTTTTTATTTTTCCATGCAGCAGCAACAAACTCAAATGCCCCAAACATATTTCCATGGTCGGTAATAGCAATGGCAGGCATATTATCTTCCATCGCTTTATTATATAAGCGAGAAATGCTAGAAGCTCCGTCTAATAAAGAAAATTGGGTATGATTGTGTAAATGAGAAAACTGCATAAATTCTTAAACTAATGTATAGCAAATGAGCTATCCAATACCTACAAAGAAACACAAAAAATAGGGCAAATAAAAACAATTTTATTAACAGCCTTAAGCTTTATAAAACAGGGATTCCAAGGCTTTCACCTTCAATTTTAACTCCTCCCATTCTTGTTGAGGATCGCTATCAATAGTAATAGCACCGCCACTGGCTATAGCAATAGATTGATCTAATGTATTGATAAAAAATGAACGTATGACTACATTAAAATCAAAATCTCCCGTTGGACTAATATATCCAATGGAGCCTGAAAAAAGTCCTCTTTGATACAGCTCTAAGGCTTCGATTAATTGCATAACCATGATTTTGGGCGCGCCGGTCATGCTCCCCATTGGGAAAAGTGCCTTAATAATTTGGGTAAACGATATACCCTCTTTTAATTGACATTGAATAGTAGAAATCAAATGATGCACTTGAGGAAATGTATACACTTTTAAAAGCTCTGTTACTTCTACCGTCCCAAGCTTAGCAACACGAGCTAAATCATTTCTAACTAAATCTACAATCATCACATGCTCCGCCAATTCTTTAGAAGCATTGGATAAGTTGGTTTTTTGAATTTCATCTTGCTCCAAATCATGTCCTCTCTTAATGGTGCCTTTGATTGGTTGAGAATAAAGCATCTGATCTGTTTTAGCCAGAAATCGTTCTGGACTAGCGCAAAGCACGTGCTGATGTTTAAACTTATAATACGCAGCAAAAGGAGCAGGAGAATGTTGCATTAAGGAAGCAAACACCTGCAAGGCAGCGGTTTGTTGTAATTTAGATTGAACTACAACGCAATAATTCAACTCGTAACAATCGCCCATTCTAATATGTTCCTGTATGCGCTTAATTTTAGTTATATAGTCTGCTTGCGATTCTGAGGTTACAAAATCAAGTGTTTCTTGAATGGGCTCCACAATGCTTTGAGCCGACATAACTTGATTATAGATCAAAATTGGATCTTGATCCGATTCAATTACTAAAGATTGGCTATTTCGCTCGATATAAATTACACTAGTGGGCCTATAAAAAAGCGTAGGCGAAAAAGTATTAAAAACAGGTAAGGTATTCTCTAATTGTTTTTCAACGAAAGATTTATAATTATAAGCTATATGACCAAAAAACCAATCTTGTTGGGCTTCATTAGCTATATCTTCTATATTATAAAGCTTGGTATCATCCTTAGCAACTCCTATTATTATTTCATAGGTCCCCTTGGTCGTATAATTCTGATTCGTGCACAAATAAGAAAAAATGCTGAATGGTTGTAACCAATTCAGCATTTTTAATTTCATTACTTCCAATTCATGGGATTGAAAAGGAAAAGCTTTTTTATTTCTATTATTATCTATACGCATTTAAAAATCATCATCGTCATCATCAAAACCACCATCATTGAAAAACCCTAGGTCTTTGAAATCATCATCATCGTCGTCTTTTAAAGATTTTTTAGGACCCGATTTAGATTTTGATTTTGGCAATTCAAATTCCTCAAAATCTTTATCCATATCATAATCATCTACATCATCGAAATCATCATCGTCATCATCCTCCATGTCATCATCAAAATCATCATCGTCTATATCATCATCCTCTTCTATTTTCTTAGTTGTTTTTTTAGTTGCTTTTACTGCAGTTTTTTTAGCAGGCTTTACTTCTTCTTCCTCATCATCCTCATCAACAGTTTTTTTCTTAGCTGCTTTTTTAACAGGAGTATCTTTTTTTACTACGGCTGCTTTTTTAGTTGTGCTTTTTTTACTAGGTGTAGTCTTCATGTTTTCAAAAACTTTGTTGATGTAAAATTTTAAATCTTTATTGAAATTGCCAAATTTTTTTAAAACTTTTTTTTTCAATTATTTTAAATGAATTAACTGATCTCTTCCAGGGCCATTAGAAATGTATTCTATTTTAGTTTCAATAAATTGTTCAATAAAATTACAATACGTTATAAACGCCGGATCCAAATTTTCTTGCGAAGTACTTTTTGAGGTTGGATTTTCCCATCCAGGAAATTGTTTATAAACTGGCTTTATAGTTGCATTACAAACATCATATGGAAAATCTTCGGTTACCGTTCCATTAACGTCATACGCTATACAAACTTCAACCGGTTTGAACGCATCTAAAATATCTGCTTTAGTTACAATTAATTTTGTAACACCGCTGAGCATTACTGCATATTTCAAGGCCACTAAATCAATCCAGCCGCAACGACGAGGACGACCCGTAGTTGCTCCAAATTCGCCACCTTCTTTTCTAATTGCTTCACCCAATTCATCCATTAATTCTGTAGGGAATGGTCCGCCACCTACACGCGTGCAATACGCTTTAGTGATTCCAAATATATCTCTAATTTTAGTAGGTGCTACACCAAGTCCATTACAAACACCTGCAGAAATAGTATTAGAACTTGTAACGAATGGATACGTACCAAAATCAATATCTAACATGCTACCTTGCGCACCTTCTGCAAGTACTTTCTTTCCTTGTTTCAATTGATTATTCAACCAATACTCTGCATTGATAATTTGCAATTCCTTTAAAAAGTGTACTGCTTTGAAAAAATCATCTTCCCAAGCTTGCCAATCCACTACTTGATCATATTGATTCAGTAATTGTAGATGTTTTTCTTTTAATCTATTGTAACGCGCTTCAAAATCATGGGCTAAAATATCGCCGATACGCAAACCATTTCTACCGGTTTTGTCCATATAAGCCGGACCTATACCTTTTAATGTAGAACCAATTTTATCGTTTCCTTTAGAGGCTTCTGAAGCAGCATCTAAAGCTCTATGCGTTGGAATAATGATATGCGCTCTTTGAGAGATAAATAACCTGCTCAGCATGTCGGGTTGTAAAGCTACTATCGTATCAATTTCTTTTTTCAAGGTTACTGGATCTATCACAACACCATTACCTATTAAGTTAAGACAATGCGAATGAAAGACACCAGAAGGAATAGTATGCAATACTACTTTTTGTCCGTTTACATATAAGGTATGTCCAGCATTTGGTCCACCTTGAAATCTTGCTATAATATCATATGAAGTAGCTAAGTAATCAACAATTTTACCCTTTCCTTCATCGCCCCATTGCAATCCTAATAATACGTCTATCATTTTTTTAAATTGAATTGTAAAGTTACTTTCAAAATTGGTTTCTCAAACAATAAAAGAAAAAAAATAGAAAAAAATATATCTACATAATCTAATTTGGTTCTCCTTTGCATTTTGTTTTTAAAATACTGTATATTTAGCCCCGAAAGTAGGCCAAAAGCATGAGTGATAAAATATATCTATTAGATTATGAAGATCAGCAAGAAGACTTTTTTTCTGACTTTGTTCTTATTGGTATCACCTGCACCTTTAATACCGAAAAATTTGTTTGGCTACTCCATAAATATCTCAATATTGCATTCCATCGCCAGTTAGAAATGGACGTATTTATTTCTAAGAGCGAGGACGAACAGCAGTATTTCCCTGTTTTTACCTACCAAGCTCCCTTAAAAAGTACCGAGCATGTACTATATAAACAAAAGGAAAAAACAGATTTCCTGTTGCCCGAAATTAAAAATGTAGATTACCTGTGGGGTATGCGCGGGGGCGACGCCAATAATGAGGCTAGCTATTTGATTCCCATCATCAAGCAAATTCCCGAAATTCAATTCATACAGGTTTTAGATCCCAAGAAACTAAAGAACAAATTGAACATCGTGCTCTAATGCAGGATGGAATTAAATAATATTTGTTAAATCATAGAATAGTATAGTAGACTTTAAGCTATTTTTCTATATTTGTTGCAATTCAATAAAATAAATCAACAATGAATTATCGTAAAATCAACAACCTTACCGGTTGGATTATTGGCGCAGTAGCCACTTTTGTTTATCTCATAACCATGGAACCAACGGTTAGCTTTTGGGATTGTGGTGAGTTTTTAGCCACCGCACAAAAACTAGAAGTAGGTCACTCTCCAGGAGCGCCTTTATTTATGATGCTTGGCAGATTTTTTGGTATGCTGGCACCTACTCCTGATAAAGTAGCCCTTTATATCAACGGTCTTTCTGCTTTAATGAGTGGTTTAACGATTTTATTCCTTTTTTGGACGATTACTTATTTTGCTAAGCGTTTATTGGCTAAAAATGAGGAACAACCATCTAGCTATAACACCTTATTGATTATGGGTAGTGGTATTGTTGGCGCTTTAGCTTATACCTTTTCAGATACTTTCTGGTTTTCTGCTGTAGAGGCAGAGGTTTATGCTACTTCTTCCTTTTTTACCGCTTTAGTATTTTGGGCTATCCTTAAATGGGAAGGCATTGCGGATCAAAAATATGCTGATCGTTGGTTAGTATTTATTGCTTACATGATTGGTTTATCAATAGGTATTCACTTATTAAACTTACTTACTATTCCGGCATTAGCCATGGTATACTATTTCAAACGCTATCAAGTGGATAGAAAAGGTATCATCATGACCTTTATTATTGGCTGTGTATTCTTAGGTTTAGTTCAGTTTGGTATTATTCAAGGCATTCCTTTATTAGCGTCTAAGTTTGAATTGCTATTTGTCAATAGCTTTGGTTTGCCGCATGATATCGGCGCTATATTTTTAATCTTATTGTTTGTTGGTTTATTAATCTACGGATTAATATGGGCTAAGAAAAAAGGTAATTATTTAGCACATACTACCCTATTGAGTTTCTTATTTGTATTCATTGGTTTCTTAAGTTATTTGGCACCGCTAATACGTTCTAGAGCTGATGTGCCTATTGATATGACTAACCCAGACAATGCATTTAGATTCTTGTCTTATGTTAATCGTGAGCAATTTGGCTCTCAACCTATCTTATACGGACCAACCTTTGCTAGTCCGGTTACCGAATATGCAACTACTGGAGAAATCTATGACTTAGTTAAAAAAGATGGCAAAGAATCTTATGAAGTTATTGGCAAAAAACAAGAACCTGTATTTAGCGACAAAACACTTTTCCCTAGAATGTGGGATGGCAATGACCCTTCACATGTTGCTTTCTATAAAAGCTATTGCAATTTAGAAGATGGTGAAGCGCCAAGTGGTGCAGATAACATGAAATATTTCCTGGGCTATCAATTAAATTGGATGTGGTGGAGATATTTGATGTGGAACTATGCTGGCAGACAAAATGATTTTGAAGGTCAAGGTGATGCTAAAAACGGCAACTGGTCATCTGGTATAAAACCTATCGATCAGTTCTTTACAGGTGCTGGAGACGTTGATAAAATGCAAGATGGTTATAAAAATAATCCTGCACGTAATCAGTTGTATTTCTTACCGCTTATACTCGGCATCTTGGGTGTGGTATTTCAATTTAATGCACACAAAAAAGATGGCTTTATCGTTGGCTTATTATTTTTCTTTACGGGTATAGCTATTGCTATTTATTTAAACATGCCTCCAAATCAACCAAGAGAGCGTGACTATGCATTTGCTGGTTCTACTTATGCATTTGCTATTTGGATTGGCTTAGGTGTTTTAATGGTAAATCAGTTTTTCCAACGCTTTATCAAAGGCCATGTAGCTGCAATATTAAGCATAGCACTTTGCTTATTAGCGGTGCCAACCTTAATGGCTAAAGTAGAATGGAATGATCATGATCGTTCGCAAAAAACATTAGCAAGAGCTACCGCTTACAATACCTTAATGTCTTGCGAAGAAGGTGCTATTCTATTTACATTTGGCGATAATGACACATATCCATTGTGGTATTTGCAAGAAGTAGAAGGCGTTCGTACCGATGTTCGAATTGTAAATTTAAGCTTGTTAGGTATTGATTGGTATGTAGATCAATTGTCCTACAAAATCAATAAAAACGATGCCTTACCGATGATCTGGAAACGTAGCGATTATATGGGCGACGCAGGTAATTATACCGCCTATATGAAAGAAGATAAAATCCCAGAAGGTCAATATATTAATCTATTAGAGCTTTGCAAGTATGCAATTGATCCAGCTACAAAACTACAAATGCAAAATGGTGGTGAAGCAAATCGCTTACCTACAAAAAATGCAAGCATAACTAGTTTAAGCAAAGATAAGTTGGTGCAAATGGGTATGATAAGCGCAGCAGATACTGATAAAATTGACAATGATGTTAAGTTTACAATCAACAAGGACAATCTCATGAAAGACGATTTAGCTTTAATGAACATTGTTGCTGGTATTGCTGCAGAAGGTTGGAAACGCCCTATCTATTTTGGCAGCGGCATGGGAGATAGTTATTTAGGTTTAAATGATTATTTAAAACTTGAAGGAACTGTTTATCGTTTAGTACCGTTTAAATACAAACCGGGTATGTTCCCTCCATCTCAAGATTTAGGTTTTGTAGATGTAGAGAAAACTAAAAATCTATTCTTGAATACCTATATCTGGGGCAATGCCAATAAAAAGAATGTTTATTTTGATGAGAAAAACAGAATCATGTTTGTTTCTTATCGCTTAAGTGCCGCTCGCTTAGCAGAAACATTGGCTGCTATGAACAGAAGTAAAGAAGGTATTGCAGTATTAGATAAGGTTATGGCAAATATCACGGAGCAAGCTTACTATTACGATTTCACTGCAATTTATATAGCAATGGCTTATTACCGTTGTGGTGCATTTGACAAAGCTAATGCGCTAACTAAGAAGCTCGTTAAAAATGCTGATGATGATATCGCGTGGATTAGTAACTTGAACGAAAATTTCAAAGAGTCGCTTTATAACGACGTAAGAAGAGATCTTCAGGGAATTTATATGTTATTGCAAAGTGCGCAACAAGCAGGTGATGCTAATGGTACTAAAACACTTAACGATAAATTTACGCAATTGCAAAAATTACCTATCGTTCAATTGGTAATGCAACAACAATAAGCAAAAAGGATAATGTATAAAAAATAAGAAAGGCTCCCGATGGGAGCCTTTCTTATTTTAAACAAAAAATCCAATGAATTGCTTCATTGGATTTGAGGTCGAGAGCGGATTCGAACCGCTGTGGAAGCTTTTGCAGAGCTCTGCCTAGCCACTCGGCCACCCGACCGTATTTTTGTTCTGCAAATGTATAAAAATTTCGTTTCTTTACACTATAAAATTTGATAAATTTTTATGAATCAAACTATTGGAGCATCCGAGTTAATTATTACAGACAAAGGAAGTATCTATCATTTAGATCTTAGACCAGAAGAAATAGCAGATACTATTATTACGGTTGGAGATCCAAATAGAGTAAAAGAGCTATCTAAATATTTTGATTCTATTGAGTTTACCGCCAATCATAGAGAATTTGTTACCCATACCGGTTATATTGGTAAAAAAAGAATCAGCGTTGTAGCTACGGGTATTGGTCCAGATAATATTGATATTGTATTGAATGAATTAGATGCTTTAGTTAATATTGATTTTGCTAGTCGTACCATTAAATCAGAAAAAAAATCACTAAAAATTATTCGCTTAGGCACTTCCGGTGCATTACAAGATTTTATTCCTGTAGATAGCTTGGTAGTTTCGAGCTACGGCATTGGGTTAGACAATCTCATGCATTACTATGCTACTACAAACACTCCAGCTGAAAAAAATCTTTTGGAAGCATTTAACCAACATACACAATTAGTAGGCAAAGTTATTCAACCTTATATCACTTCAAGTGCAGCTTCTTTGAGTGCACAGTTCACCGATGGCTTTCATCATGGCATTACGGTAACTTGTCCCGGTTTTTACGGTCCGCAAGGTCGGGTTTTAAGAGCACCTTTAGCACAAGATCAATTAATCAATAAATTAACAACATTTAAGCACCAAGAGCACTTTGTTAGCAACTTCGAAATGGAAACTTCCGCTATTTATGGTTTAGCTAATTTACTAGGCCACCAAGCGCTTTCTATTAGTGCCATTGTAGCTAATAGAATTCAACAAAGTTTTTCGAGCGATGGCAATGCTGCCGTTGAGCACATGATTAAAACCTGCTTACCTATCATTGCCAATTTATAATTTATATCCTTCAATATATGTATCCTGATTTTCAATATCTCTTTCAAGCCTTATTAGGCACGGACATGCCTGAATGGTTGAGTCTATTTAAAACCTTTGGTTTCTTGGTTGCCTTAAGTTTTATTGCTGCTGCCTATACCATAGTCAGTGAATTAAAAAGAAAAGAACAAGCCGGCTTACTGAGCTACACAGAAAAAGTAATTTGGAAAGGTAAAAAAGCTACCGTGCAAGATTATGCATTGCAAGCCTTAATAGGTTTTATTTTAGCCTATAAAATTGGAGGCATTATTCAGAATACCACTGTAATAGCGGCCAACCCCTTAGCGTTTATACTTTCATTAGAAGGTGCCTTAGGCATAGGTCTCTTGGGCGCAATCATAACATTGGCAATGAAGTATTATGAAGAGAAAAAGAATAATTTAGAAAAACCTGTTCAAATAAAAATTAAAATCTATCCTCATCAACGCATTAACGATATTGTTATGGTAGCCGCAATTGGTGGTATTGTGGGCGCCAAAGTTTTTAATGCCTTTGAAACGTGGGATCAATTTATTAAAAATCCAATTGAGCAATTAATAGCCTCTAGTGGATTAACCTTTTATGGTGGATTAATAATTGCTACCCTAGCGCTTTATCGCTATGCTAAAAAACACCAAATTAATTTTGCGCAATTGTGCGATGCTGCTGCTCCTGGATTAATGCTAGCCTATGGTATAGGTCGTTTAGGTTGTCATTTTGCAGGTGATGGCGATTGGGGCATTTACAATAGTGCCTACATTAGCAATCCTGATGGCACGCTACAACAAGTAAGCACCGATACGTTCCAACAAGTGGCTCAGCAGGCAGCGCCATACATGACATACATAAACAATACCTTAGCACCACATATGCATGTAGCTGCACCTAGCTGGTTACCCAATTGGTTGTTTGGTATGAATTATGCGCATAATGTAAATCACGAAGGCATGCCGCTTATAGATTGTGTAGGTAATTATTGTACCGCTTTACCGATTAGTGTTTTCCCTACCCCATTATATGAAGCCGTAGTATGTATTTTATTATTTACATTATTGTGGAAATGGAGAACTCGTTTTAATAGACCTTTACAATTATTTGGTTGTTATTTAATGCTGAATGGAGCTGAACGTTTTTTTGTAGAATTGATTCGTGTAAACAGTCAATATGATTGGGGCTTCCTGCATCCTACACAAGCAGAAATCATTGCAGTATGCTTAATGAGTATAGGCGCTTATTTCTTTTTCCGAAAAGAACAAAAGATACAAATGCCATAAAAAAAGGAGTGCTAGTAGCACTCCTTTTTAATTTATGCTATAGCCTAGTACTACCAACCTAATACATATGCAAATAATAAAGGCGCTACGATTGTAGCATCAGATTCTACAATGAATTTAGGTGTATTTACATCTAATTTACCCCAAGTAATTTTTTCATTTGGTACGGCACCAGAGTAAGAACCAAATGATGTAGTACTGTCACTAATTTGACAGAAATAGCTCCAAAACGGTACATCGTGCCACTCTAAATCTTGATACATCATTGGCACCACACAAATTGGGAAATCACCTGCAATACCTCCACCGATTTGAAAGAAACCAACACCTTTACCAGCGCTATTGTTTCTGTACCAATCAGCTAACCATACCATGTACTCAATACCGTTTTTAACGGTGCTTGCTTGCAATTCATTTTTGATGACATAACTAGCAAAAATGTTTCCGGTAGTAGAATCTTCCCAACCTGGACAAACAATAGGAATATTTTTTTGAGCAGCAGCAACGATCCAACTGTCTTTAGGGTCGATTTCATAATATTGTTCTAATACGCCACTATTCACTACTTGATATAAAAATTCGTGCGGGAAATAACGCTCACCTTTTGCTTCTGCTTGTTGCCAAACGGCTACTAAGTGTTTTTGTAATCTTCTAAACGCTTCCTCTTCAGGAATACACGTATCGGTAACTCTATTATAATGATTCTCTAATAAATCCCATTCGTCTTGCGGTGTTAAATCACGATAGTTAGGCACGCGTTTGTAGCTCTTGTGCGCTACTAAGTTCATCACATCTTCTTCAAGATTTGCACCTGTGCAAGAAATGATTTGAATTTTATCTTGGCGAATCATTTCAGCTAATGAAATACCTAACTCAGCCGTACTCATTGCACCTGCTAAAGTCACCATCATTTTCCCACCTTCTAGTAAATGGGTTTCATAACCTTTGGCAGCATCTACTAATGCAGCCGCATTGAAGTGGCGATAATGATGCGTAATGAAATTTGAAATTGGTCCTTTATTGTTCATATCTTATGTATTTAAAAAGTAACCCCTCTTTCGAGGGGTTTGGTTATTTATGCGTTTTGTTTTTCAATAAAATTTTTAACCCATTCTGTTGTTACTGATTTCGGTCTTTCAATTGGGAAATTCAAAGCACGATCCCAACATAAGCTAGCTAATACACCTAATGCTCTAGACACACCAAATAATACGGTATAGAAATCTTCTTCTACCAAACCATAGTGTTTTAATAAAGCACCACTGTGAGCATCTACATTAGGCCAAGGGTTTTTAATTTTTCCTGTAGCTTCTAAAATTGCTGGAGCTACATCATATACATTCCAAACTGTTTTGACAGTAGGATTTTCTGGACAATGTGTTTTTGCAAATTCCATTTGTGCCGTAAAACGAGGATCTGTTTTGCGCAATACCGCGTGACCATATCCAGGAACTACTTTACCTTGCGATAAGGTTGTTTTGATGTATTCTGCAATTTGTTCTTTGCTTGGCTCTTGAGTTCCAAGATTTTCTTGCAACTCTTCAATCCAACGAATCACTTCTTGATTTGCTAAACCATGTAATGGACCAGCTAAACCAGCCATACCTGCAGCAAATGATAAATATGGATCGCTTAATGCAGAACCTACTAAGTGCGTAGCATGAGCAGAAACATTACCACCTTCATGATCAGCGTGTATAGTAAGATATAAACGCATTAATTCTTTAAAGCCTTCATCTTCAAAACCCAACATGTGAGCGAAATTACCGCTCCAGTCTAATAAACCATCCGGTTGAATATGCTCGCTATTTTTATATTTTCTACGATAGATGTATGCTGCTACTCTTGGTAAACGAGCAATTAAGGTCATGGTATCTTCGTATACATAATCCCAATACTCTTTCTTGCTAATACCTTCAGAATACGCTTTAGAGAATTTAGATTCTGTTTGCAATGCTAAAACAGCTGTGCAAAATTGCGTCATCGGGTGTGTAGAAACAGGTAAAGCTTCAATCACATCAAACACGTGATTAGGCACATGAGATCTGCGTGCCCAAGTAGCAGAAATATGTTCTACATCTTCATGAGATGGTAGCTCACCTACTAACATTAAATAGAATAAACCTTCTGGTAAGGGCTCATTACCATTTTCAATTTTTGGTAATTTATCTCTTAATTCTGGAATGGAAAATCCACGGAAGCGAATACCTTCATTGGAATCTAACAAGGAAGTTTCTGTAACTAATCCAGTGATACCTCTCATTCCTTGGAATGCCTGTGCAATCGTAACATCTTCTAATTTAGTATTACCATGTTTTTCGATAATACCTTTAATTTCTAGTAATTGCTGATCAGCAGTAGCCTTAAATCTGTCTTTAACAAAGCCCATTTTGGTGTAATTTTATTTTTTAAGTACGCAAATATATTATATATAAAACACTTTTCAGCATCTTTTAGTATGCTAAAGTGAAAAATTAATAGCAATTTAAGAGTATAACAATTTCCAAGGCAATTTGTTGCCTTATTTGATCTGTTTCTTGTACAATAAATAGGCTATGCAACTGAATATCAGATTAGGTATCCAAGTGGCTAAAAAAGGACTAAAACCTGCTTTAGTAGATAATATGGAGGAGAATTGGGTAATCATAAAGAAAACGGCACTTACAAAAATACCAATGGCCAAATGCACCCCTCCGCCGCCTCTTTTCTTGGTAGAAGCAATACAAACCCCCATAATGGTAAGAATAAAGCAAGCAAAAGGTGTAGCCGTTCTTCTGTGCAATTCGATATACAATGCATTTAAGGTTTCTCTACCCCTCAGCTTTTCTTGTTGAATGTAGGACCATAAACGGGGTGTAGTCATGGCGTCTTTACTATCTAGATCTTGTACTAAATCTTTTAGGGTAAAAGCGTAATGCGCTCTAAGTTCGGGCTGCATGTTTAGGCGTTCATTTAAACCATCATTATATCGATGGGTAACATTGTACAAAACCCATTCCTTTTTCAAAGAATCATAGCTAATTCTGTCGGCCATCAATTTTTCTTTAAGCGTTATGCCATCTATCTTTTCATAGGAGAAGCGATAACCCATATTGCTTACAAAATCATAATTCTCCAAATAAATATATTCCGTAGCCGATATTTTCAAATGCACATTATGATCGGAATAGGCAATTACATTTTTATAGTATTTTTTTTCAAAAGCAATACGATTATGATTAGCATAAGGCACCACAAAATGATTGGCTAATAAAGATATAAAAACAAGCCCTGAGCCTACAACAATATATGGTTTTAAAAATCTTCTATAATCGGTACCCGTTGCTAATATGGCAATAATCTCTGACCTTCCGGCTAACTTAGAAGTAAAAAAAACCGTGGCAATAAAAACAAATAAAGGGAATAAGAAATTAACGATATAGGGTATAAAATTGATGTAATACCAAAAAATAGCTTCAACCGGGGCCTTACGCGATACAAAATCTTCTACTTTCTCTGAGTAATCAATAACGCAGGAAATAGCCGCCAATATTGCGATAGAGAAAATAAAGGTACTTAAGTATTTTTTAGCGATATACCAATCCAGTAGTTTCATATACGTACTACAATCTGTTTTTTAATTTAGGAAGTACTTGCTGTTTCCAAGAAGCAAAATCTCCTTCTAAAATATGCTTTCTGGCTTCTTTTACCAAAGCTAAATAGAAAGATAAATTATGAACGCTCGCAATTTGAAGCGCCAATAATTCTTTAGCAATAAACAAATGGCGTAAATACGCTTTTGAATAGACATCACTCATACCATTAGATAAGCTAGCATCGATAGCACTAAAATCGTCTTGCCATTTTTTATTCTTGATATTAATAACGCCTTCCCAAGTAAACAACATACCATTTCTTCCGTTTCGAGTAGGCATTACGCAATCAAACATATCAATACCCAGTGCAATGTTCTCAATTAAATTCCAAGGTGTACCAACACCCATTAAATAACGAGGTTTATCACTTGGCAAATAGTCACAACAAAGGGCTGCCATTTCATACATCATTTCTTCTGGTTCACCCACAGACAAACCGCCTATTGCATTGCCATCAGCACCAATTTTAGCTATATATTCCGATGCTTCTTTTCGTAAATCTTTATACGTACTTCCTTGTACAATAGGAAATAAACTTTGCTCATAGCCATACTTAGCAGGAGTTTCTGCTAAACGCTGCACACAGCGCTGTAACCATCGATGGGTTAAATCCATAGATTTTTTTGCATAAGCATAATCACTTGGATAGGGCGGGCATTCGTCGAAAGCCATGATAATATCGGCACCAATGCTGCGTTGGATATCCATTACATTTTCCGGAGAAAATAAATGTTTTGAACCATCTATATGCGATTGAAACAAGGCACCCTCTTCTCTTAATTTTCGATTGGCAGATAATGAAAAAACTTGATACCCTCCACTATCTGTTAATATAGGCTTATCCCAATTCATGAATTTATGCAAACCTCCAGCCTGCTCCAATACAGAAGTGCCTGGTCGTAAATATAAATGATAGGTATTACCCAAAATAATTTGAGCTTGTATAGCATTTTTTAATTGATCTTGCGGCACTCCTTTCACGCTTCCTACTGTGCCCACAGGCATAAAAATAGGGGTTTCTATAACTCCATGTGCTGTATGCAACAGACCTGCTCTTGCATTACTTTGTGGATCGTTTTTAAGTAAATTAAATTCCATAGTGCAATAAAATCAAAAAATAGAATTGCTAAAATACGTTACAATATTGGGAATTGCACTTAAAAATAGCAACTTTGCATAAGTGTTAACACAAATTATTCCTCTTTTCGTTATTGCCATACTCATTATACAATGGGCTTATGAACTATTGCTATACCTAGCCTTCCATAAAAAAGAAAAAATCGCAAAAATTAATAATACCGAACCCATCAGTATTATTTCTTGTGCTAAAAACGAAGCCCAAAACATAGCTGCATTATTGCAAGCCTTGCAAACACAAAGTTATAGCACCGCTGATCATGCTCTTAATTTTGAAGTCCTAGTTATTGATGATGGTTCTACGGATGCTACTTGGAGCATATTAGAAAATGCAACACCCCATTTCCCACAACTACGCATTTTTAAAAGTGAGGCTTTTGAAAGTACATTTAAAGGGAAAAAGAAAGCCTTGGAAATAGGCGTTACACAAGCGAAACACGATGCCATTTTATGTATCGATGCTGATTGTATTCCAACAAGTAAGCATTGGGTAAGCATTATGGCCAATGCACTCAAAAACAAAGAACTGATTACGGGTTTTGGTGCTTACCAAAAAGAAAAAAGCTGGATCAATACCCTCGTGCAATGGGAAACTATGCATACTTTTTTTTGGTATCAACTCTTATCAAAAATCGGTATCTATTATATGGCGGTAGGAAGAAACATGGGCTTTCGTAAAGCACTATTTTTAAAGGCAAATCAACATCCTTTATGGCAACAAGTGCCTTATGGCGATGATGATTTATTGGTGCGCATTGCCGCTACTTCCCAAAACTATGCCGTTGTAAGAAGTCCCCATTCTTATACGCTAAGCAAAGCTCCTGAAAGCTTTCAGCAATGGATGCAACAGAAAAAGAGACACCTAAGTACCGGCAAATATTATCATAAAAAGGTGCAAATCCTTTTAGGCACCTATGCTTTAACGCAAGGCCTTTGGTGGATTTGCCTACTTTTTCTATCCGTATTTTGTTCGCCCTTGATCCTATGCCTATTGGTGGCACGCTTAGTTGCTCACTTATTTATATTGAGCGCATTTCAAAAGCAACAAGGCCTATCTAGTAGCCTGTTTAAAAACTTATTAGGCGAATTTTTATGGGCCATTTATAATTGTATCTTTGCACCTTATATCTTTTTTAAAAATTACCAATCGTGGAAATCATAACTAAATACTTTAGCGATTTTACTCCCCAACAAGTAGACCAATTGAAGGCTTTGGGTGAATTATATCCTAGTTGGAATAAGAAAATAAATGTTATTTCTAGAAAAGATATTGACCAATTATATATCCGTCACGTATTGCATTCTTTAGCTATTGCTACGATTTGCCAATTTGAAGATGGCGCACAAGTTATTGACATTGGCACAGGCGGTGGTTTCCCAGGCATACCCTTAGCTATATTCTTTCCTAATGTAGAATTCTTATTGGTAGATTCGATCGGTAAAAAAATTACCGTTGTGCAAGAAATTGCTCAAGCTATTGGATTAAAAAATGTTACCGCTATTCATTCAAGAGCAGAACAAATAAAAAATCGCAGTTTCGATTTTGCAGTCTCTAGAGCCGTAGCTCCTCTATTGGATTTATGGACTTGGGCAGCTCCTTTACTTAAAAAAGGCCATGCTAGTGACACGCTTGCTAATGGTTTAATCTGCTTAAAAGGTGGCGACTTAAGCGCTGAAATTGCAGCTTCTAAATTACGTCCGCATTATTGGGACTTGCATACTATTTTCCCAGAGCCCTTGTTTCAAGACAAGTGCATTTTGTATGTTAAAAAATAAACAGCAGCGCTGATTTAACAATTTTCTAATTTTTTTGCTTTTTATATTTGACGAAAATAAAAAGCTATGAGAAAACCATTTTTAAACCATTTATTTAAGAGCGGATTAGTTGTTTGTTTTTCTATTCACACCCTCTTCGCTCAAACCGAAAACGATTATACCTACAATCGAAAAAGTGCTGCTCCTATCGATTTCCAATTAGCTGCAGAAACTGCCACCAAAGCGGTAGTACATGTTAAAGTAAGCACTTCTGCTAAAACCGTATATGCTCAAAACCCTTTTGGCAATGGCTTCTTCGAACAATTTTTTGGCCCACAACAATATATCTTACCACCCCAATCGGGCTCCGGCTCTGGCGTGCTTATAGATCAAAATGGGCATATCGTAACCAATTATCATGTCATTGCTAATGCCGAAAAAATAACGGTGACCCTTAGTGATGGCACAAGCAAACAAGCTAAATTAATAGGCACAGATATGGCAACGGATTTAGCCGTATTAAAAGTGGAGGAAAACAATTTATCCTATCTAAAATTTAGCAATAGCGACCAAGTAAAATTA
>Ga0222712_10000675_pt1 | contig 43930 bp, 42 predicted proteins | sample C33_657DmetaG_FD_165043 | JGI IMG/M metagenome (GOLD analysis project Ga0222712, IMG submission 165043) | Estuarine water microbial communities from San Francisco Bay, California, United States - C33_657D | ecosystem: Environmental > Aquatic > Marine > Unclassified | place: USA: California... | reverse complement strand
CGATCGTCATTCCATCGAGTCCACCGGCGAGATCGACCATCAGAACGAGCACGCGGGCGCGCTCGACATGACGAAGGAAACGGTGACCAAGACCACGCCCATCAGACGCACCTTCGATGAGTCCTGGAAGATCGGCCACCACGAATTCGAAATTGTCCTCGACTCGAACGACTCCAAGGTTTGGCTCAAGCGTGGTGAAGGGATAGTCAGCGATCTTGGGTTTAGCGGCCGAGATACGGGAGATGAGTGTGGACTTCCCCACACTGGGGAATCCAACGAGGGCAACATCGGCCATCAACTTGAGTTCGAGATTGAGCCATTGTTCTTCGCCGACTTCGCCTTGTTCAGCAAATGACGGTGCCCGGCGAATATTCGAAAGGAACCGGGCATTGCCCTTTCCGCCGCGACCGCCGGCAGCAGCCATCCAACGATCACCTTGGTGTACAAGATCGGCGAGCATCGTGCCTTCGAGATCATGAACGACGGTGCCCTCGGGAACGTAAACGATCAGATCGTCGGCACCGGCTCCGTGCATCTTCTTTCCCTGACCGTGGACACCATTTTGCGCTCGACGGTGAGGGTGGTCTTTGAAAGCAAGGAGCGAAGAGATGTTTCGGTCGGCGACAAGCCAAACATCGCCACCGCGGCCGCCGTCCCCGCCATCGGGACCACCCTTGGCCACATGCGCCTCTCGACGGAAGGCAACGCAGCCAGCGCCGCCGTCTCCGCCTTTGACATTTAACTGACACTCATCGATGAACCCAGACACGACCAGAGAGCCTACGGGCTTGAGGGGTGGTCTCCGCCGATGGATATCGACAACCACCTCAATGTCGCACCGATGAGGCAGGATCTCTTCATGGATGAGCAGTCCCCCACACCCGTCGGCCAGACGATCTCAGGCGAAACCACCCAACGCCAACAAGAGTGGTTCGACACCATGCACGGGTCTGCTTCGAACGAAGATCTCGTCCTGGCTCACCGCGATTCGCCCCCGCCGCTGATCAAGGCTCAACGAATACTCCGAGACGAGCGAGAGTCACAAGCAACCGAATTGCTCGCCGAAGGGGCAACCCATGCCGTTGGCGCCGGCAATCGGGCGATCACTGAAGAACCCGATGACTACCGCACCTGTTTTGAACGAGACCGCGATCGAATTCTCCATTCGCCAGCATTTCGTCGTCTCGCCGGTAAGACCCAAGTCTTTGTCTTCCCTGACGATCACCAGCGGACACGACTCACCCACGCGCTTGAGGTTGCCCAAGTTGCGACTGCCATTTCTCGAGCCCTCGGGCTGAACGTCGCCCTTACCGAGGCGATCGCTCTCGGCCACGACTGTGGGCACGGTCCTGGCGGTCACGCGAGCGAAGACGCTTTCGATGCTTTCATCCCGGGCGGTTACCACCATGCAGTGTGGGGAGCCGATGTCGTGCTCGAGCCACTCAATCTGTGTCTCGAAACGCTCGACGGCATCCGGAACCATTCTTGGTCGCGTCCAACACCAATGACACCCGAAGGCGTCGTTGTCAGTTGGGCTGACCGTTGCGCCTACAGCGCTCACGATCTCGAAGATGCCACAAGTGCGGGAATCGTCCGTCTTTCCGATCTGCCCGCCGAGGTTTCTGAAGTTCTCGGCACAACACGCCGCGAGCAACTCCACACGTTGATCCTCGCAGTGATCGAGTGCGCCACAGACACTGGGGTCATCGGCATGGACCCCACGAATGCCTCAGCGCTTTCTGCCCTGCGGTCGTTCAACTACGACTTCATCTACAACCGACCCGACTCCATTTCCCAAGGACGCGCCGTCATCGATGTCCTCACTGCGTTGGTCGAGTATTTCGTTGCGAAACCAAGCGCGCTCCCCTCTGTCGGTGACGACGACCCGGTGACGAGTGCAGTTGCCTACGTCGCAGGCATGACTGATCGGTTCGCCTTTGACACTGCCGAACGCCTTCTTCACTGGCCCGCCGACCGCCGGCCGCTGGGCATCGACGTCAGCAGCTAAGGAGCCTTCCGATTCGACGCGAACGAGGATCATCGCTTCACTGCGAAAACGACGAAAGCGGACCCGAAGGTCCGCTTTCGATCAGATTTTGAGCAGCTGACTCAGGCAGGAAGCACGTCGACAAGCTTGCGTCCCTTGCGGGAGCCGAACTTGACGGTTCCTTCGGTAAGAGCGAACAGCGTGTCGTCTCCGCCACGGCCGACGTTCTCGCCTGGATGAATACGAGTTCCGCGCTGACGGACGATGATGGTGCCTGCGTGGACGGCTTGGCCGTCGAAACGCTTCACGCCAAGACGCTTGCTCTGGGAGTCACGGCCGTTGCGGGTTGAACCGCCACCTTTGGTCTTTGACATGGCTCAGCCCTTCTTGATGCCGGTGATCTCGATCGTCGCATAGTGCTGACGATGACCCCAACGACGACGCTCGTTGGCCTTGTTCTTGTAGGTGAAACCGATGACCTTGGGACCCTTTGCCGCACCAACAACCCGAGCCGAGACGCTGGCACCAGCCAGCTGCGCGGGAGTAGCGAGGACGGTGTCACCGTCGACAACGAGTACGGGAGTGAGGGTGACCTCGTCAGCCTCGCCGAGGCGTTCGACATCAAGTCGTTGGCCCTCTTCGACGCGGTACTGCTTGCCACCTGTCTGGATCACGGCATACATAGGGGAGCAACTCTAGCCCCACGGGCCCGAAGAACGAAACCCGGGTCTGGTTGGGGCATTGAGAAGGCCTCAGACCAAGAGATCCGGGTCAATCTGAACTCCCCGACCATCGCAGTCAGGACACTGGGTCGCAAAGGACTCGAGGAGACCCTCGCCGATCCGCTTTCGGGTCATTTCAACGAGGCCGAGTTCAGAAATATCAAAGACCTGGGTGCGGGTCTTGTCTCGGGCCAACGCGTCCCTAAAGACCCTGACCACATCGTCACGGTTGCCCTTGATTTCCATATCAATGAAGTCGATCACGATGATGCCGCCAATATCGCGGAGTCGAAGCTGCTTCGCGATTTCGATCGCGGCCTCGAGGTTGTTGCGGTACACCGTCTCTTCGAGACTCTTCGAGCCGACGTTCTTGCCGGTGTTCACATCGATGACCGTGAGGGCTTCAGTGTGCTCAATGATGAGCGAACCGCCAGAGGGCAACCACACCTTGCGGTCAAGCGCTTTGTGAACCTGTTCGTGAACATGGTGACGTTCGAAAATCGAAAGCGGCTCGGCCGAACGGTCGTAGTACTCAATGCGATCAGCAAGCGCCGGGGAAATGCTCGACACATAATCGTGAACGTCGTTGAACAACGCTTCGTCGTCTATGACAACGCTGCGGTAGTTGTCGTTGAATTCCTCACGGATGACTCGCACTGCCATATCGGGTTCGCGATACAGAAGCGCTGGTGCTTGTGCTGAATTGGCGAGCGCTTCGATCTGATCCCACTGCGAAAGCAGACGACGAACGTCGGAGGAAATTTCCTCTGAGGTCACGCCTTCAGCAGCAGTGCGCACGATGACGCCATGCTGCGGGGGCTTGACCTTGTCGAGAATGTTGCGCAAACGCTTTCGCTCACCATCATCAAGGCGCTTCGAGATTCCGTACGTACTTGAGTTTGGAATCAGAACCACGAAACGGCCTGGGAGTGAAACTTCCTGCGTAAGTCGCGCGCCCTTATGTGCAATCGGGTTCTTGGTGACCTGGCAGATGATGGTTTGTCGTGGCTTCAATATCTGCTCGATACGAGCATTTGCTGCGCCGCCTTCAACATCTTCGGCGTCGAACTGAACATCGCCTCGATACAACACTGCATTCTTAGGAGTTGCGATGTCGACGAAGGCTGCTTCCATGCCCGGAAGGACATTCTGGACCTTGCCGAGATAAATGTTGCCGTGGATCTGAGCCACGTCATCGGCGGGGCGAGAGACGTAATGCTCGATGAGATTGCGTCCCTCGAGCACTGCGATCTGTGTCGCTTCAGGGCGAACGCTGACCGCCATCATGTAGCGGCCAACGGGGCGGCCCTTCCGTTCGCGACCCTTCCGCTTTTCGAGCGTTTCGTCATCGAGATCGGGGCCGTCTCCACCGAGAATCGCCTCGACTGGCCGCGGAGCGGCGCCCTTCTTCTGCTGCTGACCCTTGTTCTGCTGGCCCGACTGACCCTGAGACGCGTTCTGACCCTGCTGTTGACCCCCGCCGCCACCACGGCCTCGGCCACCTCGACGACGTCGGTTTCCGCTCCGTGCCTGGCCGCTGCCTTGGCCTTCCACCTTTGGAGATTCGTCAATCTCGGCCGCATCGGCGGCCGGAGCTGGACGGCTATCGCCGATCTGGGGCTTTTTCACGAGAGCTTCCTCGGCAGCGACAACGTCACGAGGACGATTCTGCGAGGTTCGCTTCGGCAACTCATCGGGTTGACGATCAAGATCGGGTGAGCCGGTGTCGTCATCATCGGCAGCGCCAGAAAAGTTTGCCCCACCTGATTGTCCGCCACCGGAGCGATTTCGATTCCGTCCTCCGCGCGACCCGCGTCGACGACGCGGACGATTGGCGCCGTCGCCCGAGGGCGCGCCGTCACCCGAACCTGACGGGGACACCTCGCCTCCGGAAGTTGAGGAAGCAGGCTCCCCTGACGACTGGTTCGGTTGTTGCTGCGACGCAGACTCAGCCGGTGCAGTCGATGCCGACGGCGTGTTGTCTCGTTGCGGACGTGATTGGTTGTTCGGCGTTGAATCGCCGGGGTCGACCGTTTGGTCGGACATTGTTTCGTTCCCTTCTCATCGCGCCCCCACCTCGGCAGGCGCGCGTGACGTCGCGTGGGCCGGGATCGGTTCCCGTCTCGCGCCGTCAGTGATGATCCATTGGTGTGTTCTACAAACGCGCCCCTCGTTGCGGGGCGGGTCGAATGCGGCCAGAAGTTCTGAAGGCCGCACGGAGCGGGGCTGGGTTGCCAGCTCGGCTTCGAGAAGTGCTCCTTGCTCAGGAGCGTCTAAAGGTGTTGCGCCAACAACCCGAAGGCTGATGATGCCGGGCCGAATGTCATCGGTCACCGTCTTGCCCTTTCGCTCCCGAGTGACCGGAAGCGCTGGGGCATCGAGCATGGTGGTTACGTAGGCTGCGAGTTCTTCGGGAGTAACCCCGGGGATTTCGATGAGCCAGGTGCACACCGTGACTGCCTCCTGGAGAGACAGTTCAGAGCGTTCGATGATCGAGACTGCCTCGACATCGACTCCCGGTGGGAGGAACGGCGTAAGCCGCTCGGGCAATGCCCCGAGATCAAGAGCAGAAGCTTCGGGCTCCTGAAGATCGATATCGAGATACTCCCCCAGCGACTCATGGCCGGTGGACAGCGCCAGCCCGAAATGCATCTTCGGACGGGGTGAAAATCCTTCAGTGATAGCGACAGGAAGTTCGGCGCGACGAAGCGCACGCTCCCAGCAACGAGCCATATCGCGATGGCTCGAGAACCGAATCTTGCCTGTCTTGGAAAAGCGAACGCGGATCCGCATCAGGAACCGGTCCCGACCGGAGCGCGACCGAGCAACGTCACAGGAACGGAAGACCCGAGGTCTTGTCCGGTGCCCTGCGAGCCTCCGGCTGGAGGCGTGGCCGAGGCCACGATGTGCTCGATCGAATAGCCAGTGCATGCGCCGCAGTCATAACACGGGGTCCAGCGGCAATCAGGGAGGCCAACCTCGGCAAGGGCGTCTCGCCAGTCCTGCCAAAGGAAATCTTTATGGAGACCAGCGCTGAGATGGTCCCACGGAAGGACCTCATCTTCAGTGCGATGGCGGTAGGTGTACCACTCGGGGTCGAGGCCATGATTTGCCATGGCCGCGAGCCAAAGGTCGAGATCGAAGCGTTCGTTCCATTCCTGGAACGTGCCGCCCTGTCGCCAAACCTCTTCGATGGCCGCACCGACGCGTCGGTCGCCGCGGCTCATGATGCCTTCAACAAGGGTTGCTTTCGGGTCGTGCCACTTGACCTGCACACCATGAGATTTGCGAGTGTCGTCACGAAGCAGGTTGATCTTTCGCCGCAACTCTTCGACCGTGTTCTGTCCGAACCATTGGAACGGAGTAAATGGTTTCGGAACGAAACCGCCGACAGAAACCGTGACCGACGGACTCTTCGTATGGGCCTTACCGAGCTGCACACAGTTACGCGCAAGCTCGGCGATACCAAGCGTGTCTTCATCGGTCTCGGTTGGCAGACCAGTTAGGAAATACAGCTTCATACGTCGCCAGCCATTTGCGTATGCGGCTTCGACTGCGCTGTAGAGATCCTCTTCACGGATCAACTTGTTAATGACCTGACGCATACGCCACGTTCCGGCCTCGGGAGCAAACGTAAGGCCGGTCCGTCGAGCTCTTTGGATCTGCGTCGCGATACCAACACCGAATGCATCGACGCGAAGGCTCGGCAATGACACCGAAACCGGAGGACCATCATCGGTCGACTGCACGATGTCGCCAACAAGCTTTTCGATCCCGGAGAAATCAGCGGTCGAAAGTGACGTGAGTGCAACCTCGTCATACCCAGTTCGACGAAGACCCTCTTCGACCATCGTGCGAACCTGCTCGGCAGGGCGCTCGCGAACTGGGCGGGTAATCATGCCGGCCTGACAAAAACGGCAGCCACGAGTGCAACCACGGAACACTTCGACGTTCAACCGATCGTGAACAACCTCGGTGATCGGAACGAGTTGCGTCTTGGGGTACGGAAACTCTGCAAGATCGGCAACCGTACGTTTTTCAACACGCTCAGGGACATCGGGGTACCGAGGAGTCACTGCAACAAGAGCGGCACCTTCGTACGTGACGTCGTACATCGAAGGTACGTAGACGCCGACGATATGCGACAACTCACGCAGAACGTTTTCGCGACTTCCTTCCGTTCGACCGGACAACTTCCAGTCTCGAACAACCGCGTTAATTTCGGTGATGACTTCTTCCCCATCACCCAATACGACGATGTCAAGGAAGTCAGCGATCGGCTCAGGGTTATAGGTGCAGTGTCCCCCGGCGACGATGATGGGATGTTCCGGTCGACGCTCAGCGCTACGCACGGGTACTCCGGCGAGGTCGACCATGTTGAGAAGGTTCGTGTAGGTGAGCTCGGCCGAAAGGTTGAAGCCGATGAGATCAAACGCCGCTGCCGGTCGGTGGGTGTCGAGCGAGAACAACGGAATGTTGCGGTCGCGAAGGAGACCTTCAAGGTCGGTCCACGGCGCGTAGGCCCGTTCGGCAACCGCGTGGGGATTCTCATTCAGGTTTCGTAGAGAATCTGCAGGCCTTGATTCGGCAGACCAATTTCATAGGTATCGGGGTACGACAACAACCACGCCACCTTGTCGGGGGCATGGTGAGGGGTACGAGCTCCGTCCTCAAGGCCGATGTAGCGAGCGGGTTTCGCCACCTTGGCCAAGAGGGGCTCCAACTGGGGCCACACATCGGTCATGACCCGTAGATGCTACCGGGGTACCCCTGGACTACTGGAACCGACGCATATGAACGTTCAGAACTAGCCCCAACCCGGCCAATGCGGTGATTGTGGAGGAGCCACCTGCGCTGATGAGAAGGAGTGGGATGCCGGTCACCGGCATGATTCCCATAGCCATTCCGACGTTCTCGAAAGCGGAGAACGCAAACATTGCCAGCACACCCACGCAGATATAGGTGCCGAACGAGTCTTTGGCGACCTGGGCGATTCTCCAGATTCGATAGCAGAGCAGGCCGTAGAGAAGCAGAACGAACGAGGCACCGATGAAACCGAACTGTTCAGCGACAGCGGTGAAAATGAAATCGGTTTCCTGCTCCGGAACAAACCCCAATTTTGTTTGCGGGCCATCGAAGAGTCCTTGACCGGATATCCGGCCATTGGCGATCGCTTGTTGACTCTGCTCGATGTTGTAAAGGGCTTTGTTCGATTTGTCGTCCGGATTCACGAATGCGGTCAGACGATTGCGCTGATAGTCGGCCAATACCGGAGAGTTCAAGGCACCCACAACGCCGATCAGGCCGACAAGGGTGAGCACAACGATGTACTTCGTGGGCAAACCGCCAATGAGGAGGATCGCCATTGAGATCGCAACGAGGATCAAGGTGAGCCCTAGGTCGGGCTGCAACATGATTAGCGCCATCGGAACCGCTGCAGTCCCGAGCAACGTGAATAAACGGCGTAAATCGATGTCGCCGCGAAATTCCGAAAGCAGAAATGACAACACGCCGATCAGTGAGAGTTTGGCGAATTCCGCGGGCTGCAGCTGAAACGGACCGAGTGCAAACCACGATTGAGCTCCGTTCGATTGACTGCCAAGCGGCGAGACAACCAAAACGAGCATCGCCGTGGTGATTCCGTAGAACGCCCATGCCCAGTCATGAAGTTTTCGGTAGTCGACAGTCGCAAAGACAACCATCACTCCAGCACCGATGATCATGAACATCGTTTGCTTATAGAGATACGAGTTCGAATACACCGGGCCAGGGCCCCGAGTGGAACTGTAAACAGCGAGAACGCCAACGATAGAAAGGACAATGGTGCAGCCCAGCAGAACCGGATCAAGGTGACGCAGAGGGGCCGTTGGATCACGTCGACTACGACGTGAATCTCGCATTGAAATCGAGTGCTGAAGCATCAGTCTCGCGATCCAGTCGTCGCTGCTCCGGCACCGGTAAGTGCCTGATTCGCCAACACTTCATAGATCCGCCGTGAAACTTCACCGGCAGCTTCAGCACCGAAGCCCGATTCCTCCATGACTGCCGTTACAACCCACTTCGGCGAGGCGGCTGGCCCGTAGGACGCAAAGAGAGACGTATCAGCCTTTCCATCGACCTGTGCAGTCCCGGTCTTGCCGACGATCGGAAATGCGGCGAGATCAAAGGAAACAAATGCAGAGGCTGCAGTTCCCAAACCGGTGGTGACACCTTCGAGGCCGGACACAATCGGCCCAAGGACATCAGGCGGGAGGGTGACTGTTCCCGTGACAACGGGATCAATGACTCGAACGACATCATCAGGATTCGCCGGATCAGCATTTGGAGTGAGGATCTTCCACACCACATGAGGCTGATACACCGTTCCGCCGTTCGCCAATGCGGCGTAGGCACGTGCCAACTGAAGCGGTGTCACCACGATGACGTTCTGACCGACAGCCAACTGCACGTTGTCGCCGGTGTACCAGTCGCCATTCGGATACGCATCGGGGTACTTGTTATGAAGTGCCTTCTTCTCCGCTTTGGTAAGGACATATCCAGCTGACTCGTTGGGTAGATCGATTCCGGTCTTCTTATCGAAACCAAATGCGGTCGCCGCATCCTGAATCAGCGTGGTGCCGTCCATGCGATCGCCGAGCCAATAGAAATAAACGTCCGAGGAAACAGTTAGAGCACGAACGAGGTTGATGTTGCCGTTCTTCACCTCACCAGCATTTGTAAATTTCTGAGGCGGATTACCAACTTCATACACACCATCGTCGTAGATCGATGAATTCCCATCGATTAATCCGTTGCTTAAGGCTGCTGCAGCAGTTACCAATTTGAACGTGGAACCTGGCGCGTACTGACCACTGATCGAACGATCAATCAACGCACTCGCGCCGTTAATATTTTGCAGTTGCTCGTAGCGCTCTTGCGAAATCCCATTGGCGAATTCTTGGGGGTCATAGGACGGCGCCGAAGCCAACGCCACCACTCCCCCATCCCGAGGGTCGAGAACGACAACCGAACCGGCGGGAGCATTCCGCATCGCACCATCACGCTGAGGTGTTCCGCGCAAAACGTTCAGCCTGTCAACGAGCGACTGCTCGGCACGCATCTGTACTTCAATGTCGATGTGTAACTGAATGTCGTTGCCTGACTTCGGAGGCTGGTAGGACTCAGTTCCCACCGGTCGATTTCGGTAATCGACCTGCACAAGTTCGATACCAGGAGTACCTCGAAGTTCCTTTTCGTAATAGGCCTCTACACCCGCCAGGCCAATGATGGAATCAGGCTGATAGGTCTTCTCAACACCATCGGGATCGAAACCAGGTTCGAGGCTCTTGAGGGTTTCGGAGGTTATGCGACCCGTGTAACCCAAAATGTTCGAGCCCGCCGCTCCGTAGGGGTACACGCGAACGGTTTTTCGCTCGAAGGAAACTGATGGGAAATCCTCGGTGTATTCCGAAAGGTGATGCACGACTTCATCAGTCACATCAGTGGCGATCGCTACTGCACCGAGCTGATCGGCACGTTTATCCGCCAACCGCTTTTCAATTGTCGCGACCTTGATCGGTGCGCCGTTCGAAGTGAGGACATCAGCAAGCCTGGAAATGAGGTCGTCACGGTCTTTGACCTTTTTCAATTCATTGCGATCGATCGAAACGATGAGCGATGTTCGATTGTCGACAATAATCCGACCCTTTGCATCGAAGATCCGACCGCGTGGTGCCTCCGTCGCAACAGTTCGAGTCCGATTCGCCGTGGCCTGAACAGCGAGGGCGGGGGCTTCCATAACCTGCAGATACCAAAGGCGTGCAAAGAGCGCGACAAAGCACGCAACAACCACAACACCCAAGAGGCTCATTCGAAGACGAGGTGAGGTGGTGTCCATAGGTCAGGGTTTCGGTGACGAAGTTCTCGGAGAGGGGGCAATCACAGCCCCACTAGTTGAGCAGATAGCGGCGCTCAGCGGACTGCAGCCCGCAAAAGCAGATCTTCGGGATCAGCCCAGCGACACACCCTGACCACGGGAAACACCAACAACGCTGACGAAGCCCCTACAACGGCGAGGATTGTGAACACATGGAGCGAAAGCATGTCGGAGCGCCCGAGAAGCGATCCCGCAATGGCAAACGTAAGAACGCCAGCAGCGCTTGAGAGAAAAGCGATCACGGACGTAAGCCAACGCGCTGAATGCACCGTGGCACCTTCGAGAAGTCCTGCGACGACCCCGGCAACGAGGCCAGAAATGGCGCCGAGACCAAAAGGAGTCGTCACCAGAAGGTCAAGACACAGACCGCAGGCGAATCCCACGATTGCACCGCGTTCGGCCCCAGCGACGATTCCCGCACCAATAGCAACAACGAGAAGGAGGTCGGCACTCACTCCAGCAATGCGAAACTGCGTGAACAACGTGTACTGCAGAAATGCGGCAGTCCCAATGACAAAGAGATAACGAACAGCGGGATGATCCATCGTCAACTCGCTGGCTTCCAAAGAACAACGTCCGCATAAACGAGATCATTCAGATTCGCGAACATCGTGATGTCGACTGTTGATTCGAGCGCTGCCTCGTTGGTGCGAACAGCGGTAATTGTTCCAATAGGAAGGTTTGGCGGGAATGGACTGCCAGCGAGACCACTCGTCGCCGTGATTGCCCCAACCGTTACCGCTTGCCGCGAATCAATATTCGCTCCGCGCAGACTTCCATCGCTGCCCGTACCTTGCGCAATACCAATTGCGGCGGTTCCAACAACCGAGAAACCAACTTTGAAGGTTCCACTCGAAAGCAGCGAAACGATCGATCGGTTTTCGCCGACTTCAATAACCTTGCCGATGAGACCTTCACCAGTCACGACAGGCATATTTCGTTCGATGCCCGACGAGGAACCTTTGTCAAGTTCAAGTCTGTCTCCAAAGTTGCCTACCGCCCCTGATACAACGCGGGTGTGTACGACTGGAGTGTCACCAACGAATGGGATACCGACAAGTTGCAACAGTTGCTGCAACTGTTCCTTCGCAATTGAGTTCGCAGTGATCGCACCCTTCAGGCGGTCGTTTTCCTCGCGAAGCGCGTTGTTTTCTTCTTTCAGATCACCCTGATCAAAGGCGCTATTCCATGCATTGCGAAAAGGACTAACAACAGTCGAGGCTGCATCGCCTAACGGCGACAAGACCGTGAGCACCGCGCTGCGTACGGATTGAATAGGTCCAGATCCACGACCGTCAAGGGTCAGCAACAACACTGCTGAAAGCAGCAGAAGGCTGATGGTGATGCGTGCCCGCCCACCGCGTCGTGACGATGCCATGGTCTCGTTCGACTCAGTTAATGGTCGAAGAGAAGAGCACGCCCTTCAATGCGTCGAACTCCTCGAGCGATTGACCGGAGCCGATCGCAACTGCAAACAAGGGGTTCTGCGCAATGACGATTGGCATACCGGTCTCGTGCTCGAGACGCTCGCTGATTCCGTGAAGAAGAGCGCCACCACCGGCAAGGACGACCCCTTGTTCCATGATGTCGGCGGAAAGTTCCGGCGGCGTCTTGTCGAGAGTGACCTTTACTGCATCGACGATCGCAGCAACTGGTTCTTCGATTGCTTCGCGAATCTCTTCGGTGGTGGTCACGATGGTCTTCGGAAGACCGGTCACCAGGTCACGGCCTCGGATCTCGGCATGGAGCTCTACTTCGAGCGGCCAGGCAGAACCCAGAGCCATCTTCACTTCTTCTGCCGTTCGCTCGCCAAGAGCAAGGCTGTATTCCTTCTTGATGTAGTTGATGATTGCTGCATCAAGGGCGTCGCCACCAACACGGGCCGACTGCGAGGTGACCACGCCACCAAGAGAAATAACTGCAACTTCAGTCGTGCCGCCGCCGATGTCAACGATCATGTTTCCGGTTGGTTCCTGAACCGGTAGGCCTGCACCAATAGCCGCAGCCATTGGTTCTTCAATGATGTATGCCGGTTTACGAGCTCCGGCGAATTCGGCGGCTTCTTGAACGGCACGCTGTTCGACTGGCGTAATGCCCGACGGAACGCAGATCACCATGCGCGGTTTTGCCCACTTTGACGTGTGCACTTTCTGGATGAAATAGCGAAGCATCTTTTCGCAGATATCGAAATCTGCGATGACACCGTCTCGGAGCGGACGGATCGCCTGGATATGAGACGGCGTGCGACCGATCATTCGTTTCGCTTCAGCGCCAACAGCAACCGGACGACCGTCTTTGACATTGACGGCCACAACTGATGGTTCATTGAGAACAATTCCCTCGCCACGGACATACACAAGGGTGTTTGCCGTGCCGAGATCGACCGCCATGTCCCGCCCAACGATGTTGGAAAGCGAATCACGAGAAGCGATCGAATTGGAGATGCTTGAGGAGATTGAGTTGAAGATGTTCCCGGCCATGGGGTGAGCCTCCCGTTGGAGCTCTGGGCCTGTTGCTCTATGCGAGAGCGACGACGAAGGTGCGGATCAAGAGAGATTTGAGAAAGACGACGGTTCCAACGAGCCCGCGCGGCACTGCACGTGACTCTCTCCGTCCCTCAGAAAGGCTAGTCCGCGGCCCTCGCGGGACCAACTGAGCCGGAAATCAGAGTCCGGGGAAGAAAAGCTCGATCTCTCGCTTGGCCGAATCGGGGCCGTCGCTGCCATGAATGAGGTTCTCGGTGAACAGAATGCCGAGATCGCCACGAATGGTGCCAGGAGCGGCATCGCGGGGGTTGGTTGCGCCCATCATCGTACGGACGACCTGCCATGTGTCCTCAGGGCCCTCGATAACCGCAAGCATCGCTGGCCCACGAGTGATGAATTCGACCAATTCGCCGAAGAACGGCTTCTCGGCATGCTCGCCGTAGTGAGCCTCGGCAGTGGCGCGGTCGATGGTGCGCAGTTCCGCTGCAACGATGGTGAGGTTACGAGCCTCGAAACGACCGAGGATTTCGCCAACGAGGCCTCGTTCAACGGCGTCGGGTTTGCAGATGATGAAAGTGCGATCCATGTCCGAAACGCTAGACCAAGCCCTACTCGGGAAGCGATTCGCCTCGAGTGAGGAAATCAGTCGCCGCGTCGAGCGATTTCCTCAACCGCGGTCCGAGCAGCCCCAACGACATAAAGCGAACCGGCAACAAGGATGACGTCATCTTCTGTGGACACATCGATTGCTCGCTGGACAGCTGTGGCAACATCGTCAATCTGTTCAACCATCACACCCATGGCACGCACCACCGCTGCGACATCAGTCGCAGCGACTGCTCGCGGACTGTTGGGCGTGCAGGCGATCACGAGGTCTGCGTTGCGAGCATCGAGCGACTCAAGCATTTCAACAACGTCACGTCCTCCGAGCATCCCAACAACCAGAACACGCCGTCCGGCAACATCGAATTCGTCTTGCAAGGTTCGTGACGCAGCTTTTGCTCCGTCGGGATTGTGTGCACCATCGAGAATCATGAGTGGCGAATGAGACACCACTTCGAAACGTCCAGGCATGGTGACGGACCGGAATGCTTCTTGAACCACAGTCTCGTCAAGCAAACGATCGAAGAAAGACTCCACAGCAACTATCGCAGTCGCTGCGTTGTCAACCTGGTGTGCACCGTGAAGAGGAACCAGCAAATCTTCGTAGGTGCCGAACGGTGTGCGGAGATCGATGAGATGTCCGCCAACGGCATAGAGGTCGCTGACGACTTCGAAGTTCACTTCGGCGCTGTACATGCGCTCGGGTCCTTCGGCTTCAAAGATTGCTTTGAGCGTCGGATCGGTAACGCCAGTAACGAGAGTCGAAGAACCGGTGATGATCCCGGCTTTCTCGGTTGCAATTGCTTGCTCCCACTCCCCTTCGCCGTCGGTGTGATCGCGTCCGATATTGGTGATCACTGCAACATCGGCCTCACACACATTGGTGGCGTCGTAACGACCGAGTAATCCAACTTCAATGACTGCGACATCAACCGCAGACTCTGCAAACCACAGCAACGCTGCGGCAGTCAGTAATTCGAAGAACGACGGGGTAATTCCAGAAAGCGGTGCCACTCGTGCAATTTCGGTGATCACGGAGGCGAACTGGTCGTCGGAGATGGCCTCACCGTTCCAGCTAATCCGCTCATTAATACGTTGCAAATGGGGGCTGCTGTAGGTGCCAACCGACAACCCGTGTTCGACAAGAAGTGCCGAAATCATTCGGGCGGTAGAACCCTTGCCGTTCGTCCCAGTCACATGGATGACACGAAACGACTCCTGCGGATCTCCGAGAACGCTGACCAGACTGCGCATGTGGTCGAGCGACAGACCATGGATTAGCCCTGCCGTCGCTTCGAGATTGATGTGCGTGTCGAGGTACGCGAGTGATTCGTTGAAGTTCACAGAGTCGGACTCAATGGAGTGGAAGGTTCGACTTAGGACGCAGCGCGACGGGGGCGGTTCGTGCGAGGTGTTGTCGCGCGAGTGATGAACACCGGTTCAGTCTTCTCGAGCACCGATTCGGCGCCGATGATGACTTTGGCAATGTCTTCCCGACTGGGCAGGTCGTACATGATCTCGAGAAGAACCTCTTCGAGAATGGCACGAAGTCCACGAGCCCCAGTGCCGCGCACCAATGCTTGGTCGGCAATTGCATTGAGCGCTTCTGGAGTGAACTCAAGTTCCACATCTTCGAATTCGAAGAACTTTTGGTACTGCTTCACCAGTGCGTTACGCGGTTCGACGAGAATTTCAACAAGCGCTTCACGGTCGAGATTGGCGACTGCGCCGACGACTGGGAGTCGGCCGATGAACTCTGGGATGAGACCAAACTTGATGAGGTCTTCCGGAAGGATGCTCTTGTAGAGCGCGCCGACATCTGTCTTATCGGAGCGAAGTTCAGCAGAGAAGCCGATGCCCTTTTTCCCGATACGACTTTCGATGAGTTTGTCGATGCCTGCGAATGCGCCACCACAGATGAAAAGGATGTTGGTGGTGTCGATCTGAATGAATTCCTGATGCGGGTGCTTGCGGCCACCTTGCGGCGGAACCGAGGCTGTAGTTCCTTCGAGGATCTTCAACAGTGCTTGCTGAACACCTTCTCCGGAAACATCGCGAGTAATTGAAGGGTTCTCAGCTTTGCGGGCGACCTTGTCGATTTCGTCGATGTAGATAATGCCGGTCTCGGCCTTCTTGACGTCGTAATCGGCAGCTTGAATGAGCTTGAGAAGAATGTTCTCGACGTCTTCACCGACATAACCAGCTTCGGTGAGTGCGGTTGCATCGGCGATCGCGAACGGAACATTCAGCATCCGAGCGAGAGTTTGGGCGAGAAGTGTCTTGCCGCAACCAGTCGGCCCAATGAGAAGGATGTTCGACTTTGCGAGTTCAACATCATCACGTTGGGCTGCGCCGTATTGCACGCGCCGGTAGTGGTTGTAGACCGCGACCGAAAGAATGCGCTTGGCTTGTTCCTGACCAACGATGTAGTCGTTCAGGAATTCAAAAATCTCGACCGGCTTAGGAAGTTCCTCGAGAGACACCTCACCGGTTTCGGAAAGTTCCTCTTCGATGATCTCGTTACACAGGTCAATGCACTCGTCACAGATGTAAACACCAGGACCAGCGATCAGTTTCTTGACCTGCTTCTGGGACTTCCCGCAAAACGAGCACTTCAGAAGTTCGCCACCATCTCCGAACTTGGCCACGTTGGGGTACCCCTTGGTCTGTTGAGTCTCAGCGAATGGCCGTGATCGGACCGCTCGTATCGGCGAGCTGCCGGACTGAGATCACCTCGTCGATGATGCCGTAGTCCTTCGCTTCCTCTGCAGACATTACAAAGTCTCGGTCGGTGTCCCGGTGGATCTTCTCTTGGGTCTGTCCTGTATGGAAGGAAAGGACCTCTTCGAGAAGGGCTCGGATGCGAAGAATTTCCTTGGCCGCAAGCTCAATATCGGTGGCCTGGCCCTGTGCACCGGCATATGGCTGATGGATCAGAACACGAGCGTGTGGTAGGGCAAGACGCTTTCCGGGGGTGCCAGCAGCAAGAAGAACTGCAGCAGCCGAGGCAGCCTGACCGAAGCAAATGGTCATGATGTCGGGCTTCACGAACTGCATCGTGTCGTAGATCGCCATGAGTGCAAGAACATCGCCACCGGGGCTATTGATGTAGATGTTGATGTCCTTGTCGGGGTTTTCCGACTCAAGGTGCAGCAGCTGAGCACAGATGAGATTGGCAACCGTGTCATCGATCGGCGTACCGATGAAAATGATGTTTTCCTTCAACAGGCGCGAATAAAGATCGGCTGTGATGGTCTGACCACGACTGGTTTCATAGATAACCGTCGGGTTCGGGATGTAGTTGCTGATCTTGAGATTGGCTAGGCCGCTGGTCTCGGTCACTCGGATTCGTCCTCCTCGGACGCTGGGGTCTCCGGCACGGTATCGCCATCCTCGTCATCTGCGACTGCCAGATCGGCAAAAACGATGCTGTTACCAGCTTCATCGGTGATGGTGACCGATTCGGTCAGCCAATCGAGCGCCTTGCGCTTTGAGATGTCGGTCTTGAGGGCAGGAAGATGACCGGCTTCGGTGAGCTGGGTGCGAACGAGGTCGCTGTCCTGCTGCACTCGAGCGGCGACGGCTTCGAACTCAAGATCAAGGTCTTCTTCGAGTACCTCGATGGCCTCGGCCAGAGCGATTGCACGAAGCGCGAGATCAACACGTGCTGATCGGTCGGCAGTGGTCTTGAGGTCGTCAAGGAACTGCTCAGTGTCGGTGCCTGAGAACTGCAGCCACTGTTCGAGACTGAGTCCCTGCGCCTGAAGACGCATTGCCATGTCCTGAAGACGCTCATTCATCTCCGCAGCCACAAGTGGCTCGGGAAGTTCGTCGGTGACAAGTTCGGCAAGTGCTTCGCCGATTTTTTCGCGAACCATCATCTGCGACTGTGCCTTACGAACCTCGGTCATGCGGGTGACAAGATCGTCCCGCCATGCCGCCATGGTTTCGAACTCAGACGCCTGTGCTGCAAATTCGTCGTCGAGTTCGGGAAGGACCTTGGCCTTGACCTCGGTGACTGTGACCTCGAAGTGGAGCGGATCTTCTTCCTCACCATTCGGATGAGCCGCATCGAACGAACGAGTGTCGCCCGCCAAAGTACCTGCAAGTTGTTCATCGAGTTCGGGAACAATGCCGGCCGAACCAACTTCGTAGAGGTAAGCACTGGCAACGAGACCTTCGAGAACCTCGTCATTTTGCGAACCTTCGATGTCGATCGTGACGTAATCGCCGGTATCGGCGGCACGTTCAACAACTTCGAGTTCGCCGTATTGGTTGCGGAAACGCTCAAGCTGCGCGTCGATCTCTTCATCGGAAGGAGTCAGCGCCGGGATCTCGACAGTGAGGTCGGCGTAGCCACTCACCGTGATCACCGGGCGGACTTCGACGATTGCTTCGAACTTCACTGTGCCGGACTCTTGTCCGTCGGTGATCTCGATGTCCGGAGGAGCGATGACATCGACCTCGTTCGCGAGCACCGCATCGGAGTAGTACTCCGGCAGCGAGTCGTTCAATGCCTGAGCACGACCGGCGCCTGCGCCGATATGGGACTCAAGGACTCGACGAGGTGCCTTACCCGGGCGGAACCCAGGAATACGCACCTCACGAGCGATTTTTTTGAACGCCGCAGTAACGGCTGATTCGAATTCCTGCTCGTCGACCTCGACGGACAGCTTGACCTTGTTGCCCTCGAGGGCTTCGACAGTTGATTTCACAGGTTGCCGAGTCTACCGGTGCGATTTGTCGCCTCGTCCATCCGAGAATTGAGACGTCGAACCGAGAGCGATTCGGGGACGTCGAGAACTACCTGTACCATGACGCCGCCGGGGAATGGCGCAGCTTGGTAGCGCGCCTGCTTTGGGAGCAGGAGGCCGGGAGTTCGAATCTCCCTTCCCCGACTCGTGCACAACCGAAATCACAGAATCTGGAGCTTCGATGGCTTCTGGTAACAGCGAAGCGACAGTCACCGCTGAGGAATCGGTTGAACGTGCACCGGACTCAGGTGATGGTCCCGGTCTCGCCGACCGGGACCGAACCGTTCGTTGGCTTGCAGCAGTACTTTCCCTCACCGCCGGCGCCGTCCATTTCGGCTACACGCCCCATCACCTCACTGAAGATTGGGCCCATGGCTGGTTCTTCGTTGCAATAGCGGCCTACCAATGTCTCTTTGCCGTGTTGATCGTGGCGCGACCACGGCGCTGGGTATGGGCATCGGCACTTGTCGTGAACCTCGGGATCATTGCGACATGGTTGGTCTCCCGCACCGTTGGCCTCCCTTTTGGACCTGAGGCGTTGCGTTCTGAAACCTTCTCAGCGCCGGACATCGTGAGTTCACTACTTGAGGGAATCATCGTGATTCTTGCGATCGTCGCACTCGCCGTTCCCGCTTTGTTACAGCGCCCATCTCGAGATCGCGTGTCGCTTCGATTCGCCGCACTCGCTCTTGGAACCGTTGCTGTCGTCCTTGGGGCGCTCATGCTCACACCGACCTACACCAGCGCTCATGAAGCCGCTGGCCATGCGCATGGGGACGCCATCACTGTTGATTCACCGACACCTTGCGAACTCTCCGGCCCACCCGCATCGCCAGGTCAGGTAGCCACCGACGCTGAAGGCCACAGTCATCGCGGTCCATCACCGCAGGTAGTCCTCTCGCAAGCCGAACGCGAGCAGCTCGCCACTCAACAAGAACTTGCTCGCACTGTCGTTGCGAAGTATCCAACAGTGGCTGCAGCCGAAGCAGCCGGTTACAAAATGTCGACGGCCTTCGTGCCCTGCATCGGCGCGCATTACACAAACATGCGATACGCGATCGCGTTTGATCCTGCTCGACCCTCCGAGCTTCTTTTTGATGGAACATCGCCGACCTCGAAAATTGTCGGACTGAGTTATTTGGTGTTCCACCTCGGCGGACCGCCTGAAGGGTTCGCAGGTGCCAATGATCTGTGGCATCAGCACAACAACAACGGAGGGCTGTGCCAGAAGGGTGGCGTCGTCATCGGCGGCGAGGCGATGAGCGCCGAGGAGTGCGAAGCCATCGGCGGAAGAAAGGTTGCGCTCGACAATGTTTGGATGCTGCACGACTGGATCGTTCCCGGATGGGAATGCTCGTGGGGTGTCTTCGCCGGCGAATGCCCAGAACTCGGTGGCCGGACCGGCGGTACCGCGTGGGATGAACCAGCACCTGGCTCGATCGGCGCCCGACTCACCGCCGTGGAGTGACTGGCGTCCTGTTCGCGATAACCTGTCGACTCCTGCGGGTGTAGCTCAATGGTAGAGCACCGTCCTTCCAAGTCGGCTATGAGGTTTCGATTACCTTCACCCGCTCCATTCACAAGATGGGCCCCCAACGGGGCCCATCGTCGCGTTGGAGTGGCACTCGTAATCGGGAGGAGGAGCGAAGCGACGACGGATACCTTCACCCGCTCCATTCACAAGATGGGCCCCCAACGGGGCCCATCGTTGCTTTTTGGGTGACATGACGCACAGTCTCAACGCACACCGCAAGATGGTGACGTCACTAGTGTCGACGCCATGAAGGCAACCTCGATCGGCCATGCGGGCATACTCATCGAGACCGCCGATGTTTCGATCGTGTGCGATCCATGGTTCCTTCCCGCCTTCCATGGATCTTGGTGCGTCTTCCCACGCAACGACCAATTGTCCGAAGACTTGATGGCCCGCATCGAGTCAACTGATTACCTCTACATCTCACATCTCCACGGCGACCATTTCGACGAACTCTGGCTACCCGATCACATCAATCGCAGCGCAACAGTTCTTGTTCCAGGATTTCCTACCCGCGAACTTGAAAATCGTTTGCGAGATCTCGGCTTTCGAAATTTCGTCCGTACCGTCGATGGTCAGGAACTCGATCTCCTCGGAAGTACGCGTATCGCTATCCATTGCGAAACGTCGATAACCGATGGCCCTGGCGGCGACTCCGCGCTTGTGGTCTGGGATGCAACCGGTCGACTCGTGAACCAGAACGATTGTCGCACCCATGACCTCGGTGCGTTGGCCTCGCACGGTCCCATCGACCTTCACTGGCTGCAATACAGCGGAGCCATCTGGTACCCGATGGTCTACGACGAACCCACAGAGGTCATGCGCGAACTCATCGACGCAAAGGTCGAAAGTCAGTTCTCTCGAGCGCTGCGATATGTCGAAGTCCTCGACGCCCGAGCCGTCGTTCCTAGCGCTGGTCCCCCAGCGTTTCTTGACCCAGACCTTTTCGGGCTCAACATCATCACCGGCGATGAACTCAGCATCTTTCCCGACCAGCGCTCATTCATGGAACGACTCAGCGACGGTGGCCATACCGGAATCCTCGCGATCCCAGGAACGTGCATTGAAGTTGCTCCTGATCGAATCGATGTCACGCACCCCTGCAGTTCGCAGGCGCTCATGGAAATCTTCGAGCAGAAAAATACCTACCTCCGCGAGTACCAAAATGATTGGCTCCCATTCATCGAGACTCAGAAATCGAAGTGGTGTGAGCCGACTGACTCGCTACTGAGTGTTCTCAAGGAGTGGTGGGAGCCACTGCTCGCAGTCGCGCCAAATCTTCGACGCGGCGTCGGCGATGTTTGCGTTCTCGATCTTGGCGATCTCAACGTCGCTATCGATTTCCCGAATGGCACTGTTTCTGAATGGGACGGCGGCGACCACGGTTTCAGATTCACCATTGATCGCCGACTTGTAGAGACCGTTGCCGCAGAGCGTTCTGTCGACTGGAGCAATTCGCTCTTTCTCTCGTGTCGATTTTCCGCTTGGCGCCGAGGCCCGTTCAACGAGTACGTCTACAACTTCTTCAAGTCACTCTCACCGGAACGAATGGCTCGAACCGAAGCCGAAGCCCTTCGCAAGTCCGATCCGGAACGTGGCGGCATCGCTGAAGAGGAAATCCAAATTGGCGACTGGATCGTTCAGCGCACCTGCCCCCACCGCGATGCCGATCTCGCCGTCTTTGGCGAAATCGATGGCAACGAACTCGTGTGCACGTTGCATGGTTGGCGATTCGATTGCGAGACCGGTCGCTGCTTGAACGCTGAAGAGCGAACGTTGCGTATCCGTCCGGCGGACTAATTCAAGCTGTCAGGTTGACGCTTCAGAAAGAGCGTGCAGCGTCAGCGGCGACGACCTTGGCGTCGATCTCCAACCAGCGATCATCAAGCCATGACTCGAACTCGTCACCCTTCGGGACCGAGGAACGAGCATGCGTCTCGAGAACCACGAGTGCTGAAGGTTGCGCGTGCGCGATACGACGACGCACACCAGCAAAGGTGTCAAGGCCATCGAAACCGACGTGCCACATCACCACGACATCGCCGTCGGGAATTTCCCCCAGAAGCACCGACGCCCCCGCCGAACGCGGTGGTAGTAGGCGCTGCAATCCGCTCAACTTTTCATGACGATCCGGAGCTCTTTTTTCAAGTCGTGCGACAAGACCAATCCGCTTTTCGTCATTCGTTCGTGTGCCCTCGGGAAAGATCACGGCAACATCACGTTCGCCCATATTGGCGGCCATCGTTCGGATACCAGTGAGTTCCTGTCGGACTGCTGCTGACCCTCGATCAACGAAGTAATTCGGGATCCGCTGACCGACCACATCAAGGCATGGATCGCACAGCAACTCCTTCTTCATCACATATCGAGGGAAGCGATGCGCAAGAGAGCCAAAAATCCAGGCGCTCACGAGTGCGTCCCCAAGACTTGCGTGCCTACCGAGACAGAGGAGCGGACCCGACGAAAGCGAGTCCACGCCTTCGACCTCAATCTTTAGACCGCAAGTGATCCGCAACGAGGAAATCAAACGCTTGGCCCACCAACGCTGTAGGGCGTAGTTCGCACGCTGGTTCCGGGCCTGACCGACCAACCAAAGTCCTCCGGCCCCAAGGACGCCGAGCGTTTCAAGCCACAACCACAGCCATGCGAAACAGAGCAATCGGAACGTCGGTAGCCGCCACGAGCGACTGAGGAGGTCTACCAAGACCGAGACGAACACCCAAATCGGTAGAAGAACCGTGAGCAACAACGCTCCGACAATGACGCCGAACACGGTGATTGGACGTCGGACCCATGCGCTGTTCACCGTCGCATCGTACCGACGACCAACGATCGAAGGTGCCATTCCACTGGGATCATGAACCTGCTGAGATATCCTCAGTGCTTGTCGAAGCGATTGGAGCCGGAGATGGTCTCACAGCAACTTGTTCCTGAAAAAGATCCAAGCGCGCGGCTTGGCGCGTCCCGTCGCTTGATGAATGGGGGAATTCCGGTCGGACCGGCAACCCACCTTGCCGATGAACGGGATCGTCTCGCTACCCTCACGTGGAACAACTTCGAGGTGACGCAAATTGGTTCGACCCTCGGTGCAGAAATCTCCGCTATCGACATCACGTCTGATCTTAATGATGCCGTCATCGCAGAACTTCAGCTCGCTCTCGACAACTACAAAGTCATATTCTTTCGTGATCAACCGTTGACATCCGATCAACATGTCGCATTTGCAAAGCGTTTCGGCGACCTTGAGATTCATCCATTCATTCCTTCAAATACCGGAGTCCCCGAGCTCGTTCGCTTTGAAAAGACCGCTGAAGTTGCCGGTTATGAGAACTCTTGGCATCACGATGTGACGTGGCGTGAATCACCGTCGATGGGTGCGATCCTTCACGGCATTGAAGTTCCGCCTGTTGGCGGCGACACACTCTTTTCTGACATGGGTGCGGCGTACGACGGTCTCCCAGAAGAAATCAAGTCGCAGATTGATGGCCTAAAGGCCGAGCACGACTTCATGAAGAGCTTCGGCCACACCGTGCCCGAGGATCGAAAAGCGGAAACCCGCGAAATGTTTCCGATTGTCGAACATCCCGTCGTGATCACCCATGAACGCACCGGACGGAAACTTCTCTACGTCAATCGCAATTTCGTGAACAAAATCGTTGGACTCTCCGACGAAGAGAGCGCCGCACTTCTTGGTTATCTCTGCGACCAGGCAGCCACCGTCGAATACCAAATTCGATTCCAGTGGCAAGTAGATTCCGTGGCGTTCTGGGATAACCGAGCCGTGCAGCACTACGCGTCCAGTGACTATTGGCCCCAGCGTCGCGTGATGGAACGAGCCAGCGTCAAGGGAACTCGACCATCCTGATTGCAGTCGCTGCGTCACATCGCGTGCGCGGTGCTCTCCCCTAGCGGGATCTCCTTCGGGACAGTACGGAGTCGATCCCTGACCCGCTTAGCAGGGATGCAGGCGATAACGATCGCACCTATCGCCATGACCGGGACCATCGCTCGGAATCCGTTCGACAAGGCGTTCGCAAATGCAGCCTGAATTTGTTCGCGCACTCCGTCGGACAACGCAGCGATTTCGTGCGGCGCACCCTGAATCGAATCCACAGGGAAATCGGGAAGATCGCGCTGGACTGCGCTGAGTAAGCTGTTGGTGAAAACGGTTCCCACAATTGCGACACCAAGCGAATTGCCAAGGAGTCTCGCCAGCATGATGGTTGACGTAGCCATTCCAATGTCTGCTGGTTGCGTGAAACGCTGAATGACATAAAGCATCGTCTGCATCACGAAGCCGATTCCCATTCCGACCAACATCGCCGAACCAACAACAAATGCGGCGGGCGTGGAAGCGTCGATCGTTGACAGCATGATCATGCCGAGGCCCGACACGACCATGCCGACAAATGGAACGAACACATGTCCGCCGCGGCGGTCGGTGATCTGCCCAGCGAGAATCGTGCAGATACCTGAGGTCACGGCGAACGGAGCGAGGAGCAAACCAGCCTGCGTCGCACTAATTCCCCGCACTGCCTCGAAGAACAGTGGCGGGTAAACAATTGCCGAACCAAACGCAAGGCCTGAGATCAGATTTGCCGACAGTGCAAGTGCCTTGACCCGGCCGGCGATAACCCTCAAGGCGAGAATGGGTTCTGTTGCTCGGCGCTCATGAAGAACAAAAACCAGCACGAGCACAACAGAAAGCACTGCTAGGCCAATCGTACGAACGCTGACGAGGTGCACTCTCCCGCCCGTTCCACCGATCGCCAACAGCAGCGATGCGACAGCACCAGCAATGAGTACCGCACCGACGACATCGACACGATGGTTGACGCGGTTTGTCGACTTCGGTACGAAGATGAGAGTGGCGAGGCACAGGATGCCACTCGGGATATTCACGAAGAATGCCCAACGCCACGTGAAGTTGTCGGTGAAGAAACCACCAGCCCAAGGACCCAAGATGGCCGTCACTGCGAAGACAACTCCCGTGTAGCCGAGGTAACGACCGAGTTTGTCTGCCGGCATGACATCGGCGATAAGCGCCATGGCGAGGGCGGTGATTCCACCTGCACCAATACCTTGAATCACCCGTGTTCCGATGAGCATCGGCATTGACTGAGCCAGCCCACACATCATTGAGCCCACCATGAACGTCGACACGGCAATCACAAACACTCGGCGACGCCCGTAGATATCGCCAAGCTTTCCGTACACCGCCATCGTGGTGACTTGAGCGAGCAGGTAACTCGTTGTCAGCCACGGGAGAAGCGAAACACTGCCAAGCTCACCAAGAATTGTTGGCGCTGCTGTTGCAACGATTGCTCCATCAAGGCCAGAAAGGGTCGCTCCTAAAAGAATGCCGAAGAAGACAACAAGCAATCGGCGACGCGACAAATGGATTGTCACACCGGTTGCACTTGCCGACTCCGTAGCAGTCACTTTGTGGAGCGACGTTTCTCGCGGGCCTCGCGACGCATCGCATCTGCGGCGTTGTGCCGCTTCATCGAACCCAACGGATCTTCCTTAAACGCTTCAACCGAAGCTTGATGCCCAGCGAGTGCCTGAAATTCAGATCCAGCTCGGATCGCGGCGCGAACACCCATGATCTCTGCTTGGCGATGCACCATCCGTTTATTGATCTGCGCGAGGTCGGTGGCAACAGCTGCGATCTGACCGGCAACATCGAGAACCTCTTCGTCAAGAATGTCTGCAGGAAACGAGCGATTCGCCCATCCGATCTGTGCCGCCTCTGGACCAAGCATCTCGCCACCCGTCAGCATGATTTCCATCGCGCGCCGCATGCCGAGCAGTGGCTCGTGATACTGACAGTCAGGCGGGGATGCCACTCGGACAATTGGGTAGGAGATTCGTGCATCGTCAGCGACGTAGACGAGATCGCATGCCTGAACTAACTCCGTCGCACCAGCGATGGCGTAGCCGTGAACTTGAGCGATAACCGGTTTCGCTAGGTCCCAAAAACGAAACCAGTTGTCGGTGACCTGACGCGCCCACGCTCCATCACCTGGAGCTGTGTGGAATGGAGGCTCAACCATGAGATCGCCGCCGAGGTCATAGCCCGATGAGAAACATGCGCCGCCGCCACGAATGATGGTGACCCGGATATCGGGATTGCGATCGTTGCTTTCCAAGACGTGGAGGAGTTCGGTACGCATGACCGTCGAGATCGCGTTTCGCTTCTCCGGCCGATTCAGGGTGATGCGACAGATTCCGTCAGCTGGCGTATCGAGTTCGATGGTTTCGAACGAAGTCATGTCATTGCCCCTGTGTGTCGCGCGTTCCAGCGAGTTCAGCGAGGAGTCCGAGCCCCTCGTCGGTTTCGGATCGGACGATGAGACCGGTAAGACCCATCTTCGTCCACGCTTCCCATCGTTCACGGATACGCGCAGGTGAGCCAATTAGTGAACCGTCGTCGTGGTACTCGTCGGGTACCGCAGCGATCGCTTCATCACGCTTTCCGGCCATCCAGCACTCATGAATTTTCTGTGCAGCCTCTGGAAAGCCTCGGCGCGCCATCGATTCACGGTGGTAGTTGTGGGTTGCTGATCCCATACCGCCGACGTACATCGCCGTGAGTGGCTTCATTGCGTTGATAGCACCCTGAACGTCGTCGGTGATCACAACGCTTACGCCTCCGAAGATTTCGAAATTCTCGGGACGCTTCCCTCGCTTTGCGAAACCTGCTTCGAGATGCGGGCCGTACACCGACGGCCCCTCAGCACCCCAACCCATAGGCAACATGCCATCGCAAATTTCGGCACACAGTTCAGTGTTCTTTGGCCCTCCAGCAGCGAGCCACAATTCGATCTCGCCTGCAGGATGAAGAATTGAACGCAGCGGTTTTCCTTGGCCGATCGCACCCGGACCGTTATAGGGAAGCGGGAACTCGACGCCATCATTCGTGAGGGGCTCGCGGGCAAAAACTTTGCGCATGATGTCGACGTATTCGCGCAGCCGTCGATTTGGACTCCCCCATGGCTGTCCGTACCAGCCTTCGACGATCTGCGGGCCGGAGACTCCGAGTCCGATGATGACTCGATTTCCACCAGCCAACGCATCAATCGTGAGTGCATGCATCGCGGTCGCTGCTGGCGTGCGCGCTGCAATCTGAACGACGCCGGTGCCGAGCTTGATTCGTTTGGTCACTGCAGCCAAGTACGCGAGTGGTGACAACGCGTCCGATCCGTAAGCCTCTGCGGTCCAAACCGAGTGATAGCCCAGATCTTCTGCCATCCGAACTTGATCAACCGGGACATCAAGCGCTGCACCTCGGTAGAGGTCAAGTCCGAGAGCCAACTTCATCTTTTGTCATCTCCAGTGATCATGCCAACGAGGAACTGACCCATAGAGACGCATGGCTCCATCGACACTCCCCCTGAGCGAGACTTTCCTTTGTCAACCTAGTTCGCTGCCACGCGGCACCCGGGTCCCGAGTACTGCGCCAAACAACGCCACAGCGGTCGCAATGCCGAAGGTGAGGACGAGCCCCGTGACTTCTGAATCGGCCATTGCGCCCACCGTCGCAACAAGTACTCCAGCAACCCCGATACCAAGCGCAGCTCCGAGGGTGTCGCTCAACTGCAGCGCCGTCGTGGCCTTCCCCTCCTGCCCTGAATCTGCCAACTCCATCGCAACGTGGGCTAGGGGCGAGAACGCCAACCCCATACCGAATCCAGCGACACCCCACGCAACAAGACCGAACCACCCAGGAACTGCTGGGATGAGAATCGCGAGCATTCCCGCGGTACCGATGCCAATAATCGTCATGCCAACCACGACGAGAATCGTGGAGCCGTGCGCACGAATCCACCGAGCTTGCAGCCACGAAGCAACGGTCCATGTGAGCGAGGCAGTGGTCATCGCAAGTCCCCCGTACACCGGCGAGAGATCGCGCACTGAGGTGATCGCAAACGGTACGAACGCGTCTGCTGAGTAGAACCCAAAATTCAACAGACCACGAACAGCAACGGTCGCAGGCAATCCGGCTCGCGCTCGTAACGTTCCGAAAGGAGTCAATCGACGAAATGGCGGAATCATGACTGCCGCACCAATGAGCGTGACCGGCAGGAAGATGTACAACGCACGAGATCCAAGGCCTACCAGCAGCAATCCAGCACCGACCGCAACGAGAACAGCGTTGAGAACGTTGCGCTCACCAGATGGCGTTTCCGGAGCCGGCACGGACTTCACGCCGATGACGGCGACGATTCCAATCACGGCCGAGAGAGGAAGGAGTCCGAGGAAAACCCATCTCCATCCGAAGGTCTCGGCAATCCATGCGGCGATCACAGGACCGATGACTGATGGAAGCATCCACGCACTCGAGATGAGCGCAAACATCTTTGGACGTTGCTCGAGGGGATAACTCCTCGCAATGCAGACATAGGACGTCGCCGGCATTGCTCCCGCCCCAAGTCCCTGCAAAAAACGTCCGAGCACCAAGATCAACATCGTTGGCGCGGCTCCACCAATCACCAGTCCGATCGCGAAGAGAACGAGTCCGAGTGCAAATGGAATTGCGGGACGCATTCGATCCGAGGCCGTACCCGCAATGACGACACCAACAAGCGTTCCGAGAAAGAACGCACTGAAGACCCATCCGTACAAAGCGAGATCGCCAAGGTCCGATTCGACAAGCGGCATCACCGTCGCAACCGACATCGACTCAAACGCCACCAGTGTGACCATCAGGACCAAGCCTGAGGTGAGGAATCGTCGCCCCGGAGAGAAGACACCGGAGCTCAGAGCGTTTCGATCACTCACGTGAACGGCGTCTTTGGCATTGGGTGTCACCTACGAAGGATACGACGAGCGCCCCCGCCAGGATTCGAACCCGGAACCTGCCGGGTAGAAACCGGCTGCTCTATCCAGTTGAGCTACGGAGGCTTAACGCGTTGGAAGCGTACGCGCCGAGGCGGATGCTTCAGAACTCGAAGTTGTTGATCCCGTTTCGGGAAGAGGCTCCGGCTGTCGTATGCTGACCGTTCCCATGGTGGCCGTAGCTCAGCTCGGTTAGAGCGCCAGGTTGTGGCCCTGGAGGTCGGGGGTTCAAGTCCCCTCGGTCACCCCATTGTGGTGATGGTCGTCCGTCGAGAGGCGGACGACCATCGCAGTGAGCGTCGTCAATCAAGGCACCGAGATTTCACGCCAAAGACGAACGGCACTCGCAGAACGGAGTGGTAGGTTGACCACTCGTAAGCGCCTCTAGCTCAATTGGCAGAGCATCGGACTCTTAATCCGCAGGTTCTGGGTTCAAGTCCCAGGGGGCGTACCAATCGGTTCTCACACTTTCCGGTGTGACAACTCAAACAGAAAACGAACAAAGGCCCGGGCATGTGCCCGGGCCTTTGTCATTACGACAGTGGACTCAGCGGCGACGTGCCGGAGCCTTGCGTGCTGCAGTCTTCTTGGCCGGTGCCTTGCGGGCTGGGGCCTTACGTGCCGGGGCCTTCTTGGCAACAGCCTTCTTCTTGGCCGGGGCCTTCTTCGCCGGAGCCTTCTTGGCAACAGCCTTCTTCTTGGCCGGGGCCTTCTTACCGGCGATGACGGCATCCTTGAATGCCTTCAGCGGGGTGATCTTGGCGGCCTTCTTGGCCGGAACCTTCACAGTTGCGCCGGTCTGCGGGTTGCGGGCGAGACGCGGTCCACGCTGCACGCGACGGAACTTGGCGAAACCGGTAAGGACGACGTCTTCACCAGTCGCGACCGTATCGGTAATCGTGATGATGAACTCTTCGACAAAGGCCACAGCCTGCTTCTTGTCGATGTCGAGCCGCTCGGCGAGTTCAGCGGCCAGCTCTCGTTTGTTCACGGTTTTCTCCTTGATTCCCGACGGCCACCATCGGTGGTGGCTCGTGACGACCGGGGCTGTAAGCGTCGCGCAGTCTCAAGCGCGAATCGCGGCAATCGCGCAAAAAAGTCAGAAATCTTCTGACTGATTGTGTCGTCCGTCTCGCTGCCCTCCCTCGACCGTTCCTCGTAAGGGGCAGAAATGAGTCAGATTGTGAAAATAATCTTGCCGAACTGTTCCCCTGCAAGCAGTTCCGCGAACCCTGATCGGGCCTCAGAAAGAGGCCGAATGGAGTCGATCACGGGTCGCAAGCCGGTTGCATCAACCATCGAAACCAACCGCTGGAGTTCGCCCCGGGTACCCATGGTGGAGCCAACAACTGAGCGCTGGAGGAAGAAAACTTGTGTGAGATCAGCCGATGGATCGTCGCCCGTTGTTGCACCCGATACGACGATGACTCCGCCCGGACGAACAGATCGGATCGAACTCGCCCACGTGGCGCGACCAACCGTTTCCACGACGGCGTCGACTTTCTCGGGAAGACGTTCATCCGGAGCAAAGGTTGCGTGTGCGCCGAACGCGAGTGCGCGGGCACGCTTTTCTTCGCTTCGACTCGTCGCCCAAACTCGCAGACCTGCCGCCCTCGCAAGTGCAATCGCAGCAGTCGAAACTCCGCCTCCTGCGCCTTGCACCAACACCGTGTCACCGGGCCGAAGTGAGGCACGGGTGAAGAGCATGCGATAGGCGGTCAACCACGAGGTGGGCAAGCACGCTGCTTCTTCGAACGACAACGAAGACGGTTTCGGGATGAGATTGCGGCGCGGCACCGCAATCTTGTGAGCAAGCGTTCCCGGAAAGCGTTCCGATAAAAGCGACCGACGCGGATCGAGGGTTTCGTCGCCATCTCCAGCATCCGGGTCAGCAATCACGGCGTGGATGATTACTTCGTTGCCATCAGCGTCGACTCCAGCGCCGTCGCAACCCAAAATCATCGGAAGTTGCTCCGCTCGGAGCCCAACGCCCTTCAGGCTCCAGAGATCGTGATGGTTTAGCGCTGCGGCACGAAGCGTCACTACCACCCAGCCTTCAGGGACCTCTGGATCAGCAACCTCGCCGAGGGTGAGACCGTTCAATGGGTTTTCGGCGTCGAAGGAGGTTGCGGAAACAGCAAACATCTAGACGACAGTAACGGACTTGAGCGAGAGACCTTCGAGTTCCGAACGAACTGCATCGGCACCAGCCATTCGCACGATGACTGAGCCATCTGCATCGGCGCGAACGACAGTCGGAGCGCGTCGCACCTTGTACGCACTCGCAAGATGAAGATGTTCCGCCACATCAAGAACGAGTACCGAGTCGTCGGGACGCTGAGTCGAAATCTGCTCAACCACCTTCGGGCATACCGCACAGAACTCGGTGGTGAAGACCAACCACAAGGGTTTCCCGGTCCGAAGACCTGGCGAAACTTGCGGCCATCCTCCCTTTCGTTCGGGACGGTGATGGTCGATGAGATCACTCTCTTCACGCTCAATCGTGACGACGCGAACGCCGCCGCGAAGGCGAACGAGCAACACGTACATCTCACAGCCCACGCAAATTCCTGTGGTTGCTGCAGCCGCAGCGAGCGCGGCCACAATGAGAGCAAGTGTCCAACCGAGCGACGATGCGCCTGCGAGGAACGCAACCGTCGAGGCCCCGAGAAAGATGACGCCGATAGTCGCTGCGAATCGCGGCGGCCGAGGATCTTCGAGTTCGTGGGGCGGTTTCAGACGAGGCTTTACGACTGCACCGTAGAACCGCAGTACAGGTCCCCACTTCGGTCCGAACGCAGCCCCAAGAATCAGCACAACGCCGAAGACTGGAACAACGAGCCACTGCCCGGTCAGAAATCCGGCCACGAGGGCAACGGCGAGAACTGCCTGATTCGTACGTGGACCGCGGGGATCTATCGGGGCGGGTGTCGAAGCCATGCCGACATCCTAATCCTGACCTATTCAATCAACAATAGGCAGTTCGGAAATTCACACTCGGTCGAGACGAGTCACCACTTCGACGTGATGGGTGTGGGGGAACATGTCGACCACGACTGACTCCACCGGCGTGTACCCCTCGGAAACCAACAGCGCAAGGTCTCGGCCAGCAGCAGCCGGATCGCAGCTCACAAGCAGAAAGCGCTCGGCCTCGGCCGATGCCAGAACCTTCACGGCCTTTCGGCCCAGTCCAGCCCTCGACGGGTCTGCCACCACGAGTTGAGCGGAAGGCACCCTGAACCGCTCAATCGAGGTCCCCACAACGCGGACATCGAGATCTGCGAGATTCACTTTTGCGTCGGCCACGGAAGAGCGACTGCGCTCCGCCGCCACTGCCCTCCAACCTTCTCGCCCAGCAAGCAAGCTGCCGGCGAAAAGGCCAACTCCGCAATAGGCATCGACGAGTGTGGGTTGATCGACCGACGTGTCGCCGAGAACATCGGCGGCCATTTCGGCAACGACGGCAACAAGCGCCGCGGCCCCATCGGGACGGGTCTGGAAAAATGACGCGGCGGAGATACGCCACATCCGGCCGGCAACTTCTTCATGGATCCATGCGCGACGTCCAGCCTTCAGTTCATCGACACCGATCACCAAAACATCTGAGGGAAGTCTGACTCCGGTCGCAGCCGGAGTTACGACAGCAATTCGCTCTCCTGTTGCCGTTCCTACTCGCAGTGTGACTTCCGTCGCGGTGCCGAAGTCTCCGTCCACCAGCAACTCTTCAAGGAGCGGATGAGCAACCGCGCATGAGGTGAGGGTCAGAACGTCGTGACTCGATGCCATCCGAAGGCCAGCTCGACCTCCGTCAACTGCAGCACGCAGCGTTGTGCGGAATCCCCACGGATCGAGTGACGCTCCCACGCGCACAACGGGCTTTTTCCAACGCCCAAGCCGACGAAGTCCATCGGAGACGATGTCGACTTTGGCGGCGAGTTGGGCCCCGTGCTGAAGGTGTGCGAGATCACAGCCGCCACAGCCTTCAAGCACATGCGGACATTCAGGTTCGATGCGGCCTGGTGAGGGTGCGAGCACCTTGATAATTCGACCGTGTTCGCTCCCCCGGCGCTCAATCACTGAAACTTCAAGACGTTCACCGGGAAGGCCGCCATCGACGAGCACCACGCGGCCATCATCTCGACGGGACAAACCGACACCGCCAGCTACGAGTCGTTCGACATCAACGACCACTGAGCGATCAGACATGCGGTTGGAAGGTCGATCAGAACCAGAAAGGTCGGTCACCTGTGCAGCGTAGGCGGGTATCGTCCCCACACCGATCAACTCGAAGAAAGTTCGCCATGTCGACTCCTTCAACACCACGCCCAATCGAGATCTCACCGTCCGTCCTCACCGCCGATTACGCGCGACTTGGCGAGGTTTGTGTCGAACTCGAAATGGCCGGCGCAGACCTCATCCACTGGGATGTCATGGATGGAAACTTCGTGCCGAACCTCTCTTTTGGTGCAGAAGTCATCGCCTCGATTCGCCCGCTGCTTTCAATCCCTTTCGAAGCTCATCTCATGGTGACTGAACCCACCTGGATTCTCGATGCCATGGTCAATGCTGGTTGCAGCACGGTCATGGTGCATCAAGAAGCATGTCTGCACTTGCACCGCACCCTTGGTCGTATTCGCGAACTCGGCGCCACACCCGCCGTTGTCATCAACCCGGCGACACCCCTCGAAGCCATCGTTGAAGTTCTCGACATGGTTGGCCTCGTACTCATCATGTCGGTCAACCCAGGCTTTGGCGGCCAGTCCTACATCGCTTCAGTCGAATCAAAGATGCGTCGCCTTCGTGAACTCGTGCTCGAACGTGGGCTCGATGTCGATATCGAAATCGATGGCGGAATTGCACCGGCGACCATTGCTTCAGCCGCGTCAGCCGGAGCAAATCGATTCGTCGTCGGAAGCGCGATGTTCCGCGACCCCGAAGGTTTCGAGCACGCCACTTCCGAACTTCGTTCGCTCGCCTCCGCTGTCGCCATCTAATTCCATGGCTTCTCTCCGACCGCGCCGTCAATCGGTCGTAGTCGCGAGTTTCGCTCTCGTGATGCTTGCACTTGCAGGGTTCGGCGCGTGGGCGTTTCTCAACAAGACCGAAACGCGTTCAACCGAAAAGTTGTGCGAGAAACTCAGTGCTGTCACAGCACTTTCCAGTTCCTTGGTCACGCTTGACCCAACAACTCTGGGCCCGCAGGTTGCTGAACTGCAGCGAGCGATGGAAGTTGCGCCATCGGACATTCAAGCCCAATTGACCGTCCTTACGACTTTTGTTGAAGAAATCGCCGATGCAGTCCGTGCTTCGCCCACCGATAAGAAGGCGGCGCTCACGAACGCACTCGCTGAACGTCAAGATCGCGTCGACGAAGTCACTGTTGCCGGCCAAGCCGTTGAAGCGTGGTCGCTTTCGAATTGCGGCGCACCGCTTCGTTCAACGACAACTCAGAAATCACCGACGACGACAACACGCCGATAACGACGTCTTCGGTCGGTGGTTGGTGACGACTTAGAGAAGTTCTCCGCGCTTGACGATGACGTTGTCAACGATGCCGTAGGCCTTGGCCTGTTCGGCAGTGAACCAACGATCCCGCTCTGAATCGGTTTCGATCTGATCGACCGGTTGACCAGTATGGAACGAGATTCGCTCCGCCATGAGTCGCTTGATGTATGCCATCTGCTCGGCCTGAATGGCGATGTCAGACGCTTGACCCTGAACACCACCGAGGGGCTGATGCATCATGATGCGAGCGTGCGGAAGCGTGTAGCGCTTGCCAGCAGCACCGGCACACAGAAGGAACTGTCCCATCGAGGCGGCCAGACCCATGCAGATAGTGCCGACATCGGGGGTAATGAATTGCATCGTGTCGTAGATGGCCATACCTGCAGTGATGGAGCCACCGGGTGAGTTGATGTAGAGCCAAATATCTTTGCCAGGATCTTCGCCTTCGAGGTACAGCAGCTGGGCAACGATCTGGTTGGCAACGGCGTCATTCACATCGCTACCGAGAACCACGATGCGGTCCTTAAGGAGCATGCGGAAGATGTCTGCTCCCGGGTCTGCGATGGAGGCGGCCATAGCCACCTGCGGTGCGATCGGGGGATTCGACATCGGGCTCCTTCCAACGGACTGGGGCCGGCTCCAAGAACCGACCTCGGCAGGCTACAGGCCCGGATGCCTCCTCCGACGCGCTCAAGGCTCGGATTACAAGTACAGCGCCCCAAGCACCCCGACTGCGTTCACGCACATATGCGCAACGATCGACGGGCCCAGTCGGCCATTGGCGCGAATCACGAGGAGAGCGAAGACGGCACCGTAGGTGGCGGTGACTCCAACGATGAAAGCGGCTTGGCCCCACGTCTCGCCTTGGGCATGGAAGAGACCAAAGACGAGGGACGAAATGATGACTCCAACGGTGAGGTTCCAACGTCGACCGACAGCGCGCAGGAACAAGCCGCGAAAGAACAACTCTTCGACGATCGGTGTACAGATTGCCACCAAGAAAAAGATCACCATCGCCGTAATGACGCTGGGCCTCGTGGGAAGGAACTCAGTATTCGACGGCGACGGATCTCCAGAAAGCAGAGCCCACAGGATCCCGCCGAATGCAGAAAGCCCAAGGGCGACGACGCCTCCGAGCAGGCCCCATGCACAATCGATTGGTCGAACGTCGAGTCCGAAGTCGAGTCGCAGGCTGCGCTGACCTTTCCAATAGGTCGCGACAATCGGCCAACCGAGAAAACCTGGCCACCCACACACGAGACTTACCGTGAGCGCACCAAGACTCAACTCAGTGAGCGATGCGTCTGCGACATCGCCCGTGGCGATCAGCACAATGGATCCGAGGACACCACCAAAGAGCCAAATCGCAAGCCCGATCAGAACATCACCTAGCCCCCAGCGGATCAGCGGAAGCTGGGGTGACACGATGGGCGAGGGTGCCGGAGGAGGTGGCGATGTTGGCGGTTGCGCGTGAGGTGGTGTCGGTGGCTCGGTCGGATAACTCACGAAAGTTCCTTCGCCAAGGCTCTCAATGCTCGACCACGATGACTGATGGCGTGCTTTTCAGCAGAATCCATCTGCGCAAAGGTGCGTCCATCGCCTTCGTCCGGAATGAAGACCGGGTCGTATCCAAACCCTCCTGCGCCGATCTGCTCGTTCGCAATCACGCCCGTGACAGTTCCCTCGGCAATCGTTTCGGAACCATCTGACCACTGCACAAGCACTACGGTGCGGAACCTTGCTCGCCGCTGATCTGCCCTAACTGCACCCACAGCATTGAGTTCACGAAGAAGTTTTGTGATGTTGGCCTCGGAATCGCTGGGTTCGCCCGCATAACGAGCCGAACGAACGCCAGGCGCGCCATCGAGTGCATCAACTTCAAGGCCAGTGTCGTCCGCGAGTGCAGCAGCACCAGTCGCGTCAGCGATTGCCGCGGCCTTCAGGCGAGCGTTGCCTTCAAGAGTGTCCGCGTTTTCCTCAACATCGGGAATAGTTATTGGGCGCGGTTCAAGGACGACACCACACGACGCGAGGATCTCCTCGATCTCGCGAACTTTGTCGGGATTCGCACTCGCACAGACGAGGCGTCGACCGACCACGGCTCTCAGTCCCGACGCGGAGGCGGATCGGAGAGAAGCAACTTCTGCATTGTGAAGAGTTCCCGAATGCCGCCCTCGGCGAGTCCGAGAAGCTCATCGAGTTCGCCACGACTGAAGCTCATGCCTTCTGCGGTTCCCTGCACTTCAAGGAAACGTCCGCTTTCGGTCATGACGACGTTCATATCCACTTCTGCCGCTGAATCCTCGACGTACGGAAGGTCAAGAACCGGTGCGCCATCAACAATGCCCACTGAGATCGCTGCACACGCTTCGGTAAGCGGATGTTTGGGGATACCACCGGCCTGCACAACGCGAGTGAGTGCATCGTGCAACGCCATATAGCCACCGGTAATCGAAGCAGTCCGAGTTCCGCCGTCGGCCTGAAGAACATCGCAGTCGACGACAACCTGTCGCTCACCGAGTGCTTCCATATCGCAAACGCCACGCAGCGATCGGCCGATAAGGCGTTGAATCTCGTGTGTGCGACCCGATGGAGATCCCTTACTTACTTCGCGACGAACTCGCTCGGGAGACGCACCAGGAAGCATCGAGTACTCGGCCGTCACCCAGCCCTTACCGGAACCTTTCATCCAACGCGGAACGCTTTCGTCGATCGACGCCGTGCAAAGCACAATGGTGCGGCCGAAACGGATCAATGCCGATCCCGTAGCAGCGTCGGTGAAATCTCGCTCAATCGTGATGTCACGAAGTTCGTCTGGGCGTCGGCCGTCTGGTCTCACAGTTGGTACCTCTCGTGGGGGGAAGCGAGTGCGATCGGTGCACCGTAGGCCGATTCTCCGTTGCGAGCGTGCACCGCAAGATCCGACTCCGGCCAAAAGTGCGTCAGAACACACCGCTTTGCTCCAGCAGCACGGGCCATCTCTCCTGCAGCGCGGGCCGAGAGATGCTTCATTCCTTCGGCTTCGGCATCGGTTCCGTAGGTGGCCTCGACAAATGCGAGATCAACACCTCGGCCGAGATGTTCGATACTCCATTCGGGACCAGTGTCCGCGGAATAGACGAGCGATCCTCCACTGGCAGATTCGATTCGCATCGCGTGCGTTTCGACATAGTGGTCCGTGCGTTCCAGATGAAAACGCAATGGACCAATTGCGAACTCGTCACCATCGCCAGTGATATGCCAATTGAAGGTTGGCTCAAGGTTGCCCGGCATGAGCGACGCGATCTCTCGCGTTTCTGCTGTCCCCCACACCGGAATGTTTTCACGCTGATAGCGGTAGCGCGACGCCACATGAAGTCCGGCCAGATCGCTCCAGTGGTCTGCGTGTGAATGCGAAAGTACCACCGCTGTCACTTCAGAAAGTTCGAGGTGACGCTGGAGAGAACTCAAGCATCCAGGACCAAGATCGACGAGAACATTCGTATCCACGTCCTGGATCAGGTAGCCGCTACACGGGCAATCCTGACCCGGGTAACTGCCTGAACATCCGAGAACAGTCACGAGCATTCTGAAACGCTAGTGGGCGACTCCCACCAATATGCAGAGGGGCCATTCGATCAAGGGTCGTTCCGTGCGAGAATGGGCAGATGCGCATTCCTGCGAGCGTCGACTATGCAATCCGAGCCATGGCGGAACTCGCCAGTGCGGGCGAACGCACGGTCACTGCTGAGGAACTCGCAAAGGCTCAGGGAATTCCGCTCAAGTTCCTGCGCGGGATCATGACCGAACTCAAACGCTCGAGACTGGTCACCAGCCAACGTGGCCCCGACGGTGGATTCGCTCTTACACGTCCATCAAACGAGATTTCGCTCGCCGATATTTTTCGTGCGATTGACGGACCACTTGCAACCGTGCGCGATCAAAGCCTCAGTTCAATGACCCACACTGGCGCTGCAGCAGAACTCCCCACCGTTTGGATGGCAGTTCGAGCGAGCCTCAGGCGCGTTCTTGAGGTTGTGACTATTGCTGATCTCGCCGAAGGGACGCTTCCTTCACCAGTTGCAGAGTTGGCCTCGGAATACCGGGCCGAAACCGAATCACGCCACATGTGACCTCAGCAGTCGCAACTGGTTTCAGTCGATAAACCCGTGCTCGCGCAGATAGTCGATGATGGTGTCGGCCGCAGCCTCTGGTGGCAGCGACGTTGTATCCACCGTGAGTTCCGGCGATTCGGGAGCTTCATACGGCGAATCGATACCTGTGAAGTTCGCGAGCTCTCCGCGTCGAGCTTTGAGGTACAGCCCCTTGGGGTCTCGCTCCTCGGCGACCTCGATCGGAGTATTGACATAGACCTCGATGAACTCACCGGCCTCGAGTCGTTCCCGCGCCATGCGACGTTCGGCAATGAACGGCGAGATAAATGACACGAGCACGATGAGGCCAGCGTCAACCATGAGGCCCGACACTTCAGAAACTCGACGAATGTTTTCGACACGATCAGCGTCAGTGAAGCCGAGGTCTTTATTCAGACCATGTCGCACATTGTCCCCGTCGAGAAGATACGTATGACGGCCCTGCTCAAGAAGCTTCTGTTCAACGATGTTCGCAATTGTTGACTTACCGGATCCAGAGAGGCCGGTGAACCAGACGACGCACGGCTTCTGCCCCTTTTGCTGGGCATGAGCTTTCTTGTCGACTTCGATTGCCTGCCAATGCACATTGTCCGAACGCCGAAGGGCGAAATGAAGAAGGCCGGCAGCCACGGTTGCATTGGTGAATCGATCGATGAGAATGAAACCGCCCATGTCACGGTTCTCGACATAGGGATCAAACGGAATTGGGCGATCAAGATTGATATTGCAGATCCCAATTTCGTTCAGCTCGAGTGTGCGAGCAGCGACGTGCTCAAGGGTATTGACGTTCACCTTGTACTTCGGCTGCGCCAATGTCGCGCTCACTGTGCGAGCGCCGATCTTGAGCAGGTAAGGGCGACCAGGAAGCATCTCGTGGTCGTCCATCCAGACGATGTGTGCCTCAAACTGATCAGCAACCGCCGGTGGCGCAAGCGAAGTCGCGATGACGTCACCACGACTGATATCGATTTCATCAGTAAGGGTGATCGTGACGGATTGACCGGCAACCGCTTCTTCAAGATCCCCGTCAAACGTAACGATTCGCTCGACGGTGCTGGATCGGCCGGAAGGTAGAACTCGAATCGCATCGCCTGGGTGAATCGTGCCGCCAGCGATCTGTCCGGAGAACCCTCGGAAGTCGAGATCCGGTCGGTTCACCCATTGGACCGGCATACGGAACGGAAGCGACTGCAGCTCGTTGTCGACCTGCACATTTTCGAGATACGTAATGAGGGGCACACCGTCATACCACGGCATGTTTGGTCCAACTTCGGTGATGTTGTCGCCCTGAAGCGCCGACATCGGAATACAAGTGATGTCATTGAGACCAATCTGGGCAGCGAATTCCCGATAGTCGCGTTCGATCTGCTCAAAGACTTCTTGCGAATAGTCCACGAGATCGATCTTGTTGACAGCGAGCACCACGTGACGGATACCAAGGAGAGACACGAGGAAGCTGTGACGTCGGGTCTGGGTGAGAACACCCTTGCGAGCATCAATGAGCACGACGGCAAGATCTGCCGTTGACGCACCGGTAACCATATTGCGGGTGTACTGCTCATGACCTGGGGTGTCGGCAACAATGAATTTGCGTCGTTCAGTTGAAAAGAATCGATACGCGACATCGATTGTGATGCCCTGTTCACGCTCGGCCGCGAGGCCGTCGACAAGTAGGGCGAAATCGAGTTCACCGCCCTGGGTTCCAACCTTTTTCGAATCAGCTTCGAGCGCTTCGAGGTGATCTTCAAAAACGAGCTTGGAATCGTAAAGAAGGCGACCAATGAGAGTGCTCTTGCCATCATCAACGCTCCCGCATGTAATGAACCGGAGCATCGACTTGTGTTCGTGCCGATCCAGATACGCGTCGATGTCTGTTTCGAGGAGATCGTCAGCTGCGTGCGCCATTAGAAGTACCCCTCTTGCTTCTTCTTTTCCATCGAGCCGCTTGAATCGTGGTCAATCTTGCGACCTTGTCGCTCTGAACTCGTCGTCAGCAACATTTCTTGAATGATGCCGGTGAGCGTGTCGGCTTCGCTCTCCACCGCACCCGTCAGCGGGTAGCAACCCAACGTGCGGAAGCGAACGCTTCGCATCTGGGGAGTTTCGCCAGGTTCAAGTGGCATGCGATCGTCGTCGACCATGATGAGCGCTCCGTCGCGCTCGACAACTGGGCGTTTCGCGGCGAAGTAAAGCGGCACGATAGGAATTTGTTCGCGGTGGATGTATTGCCAGATATCGAGTTCGGTCCAGTTCGAAATCGGAAAAACACGAACGCTCTCGCCTGGGGCTTTGCGAGCGTTGTAGAGGTTCCAAAGTTCTGGACGTTGCTGTTTTGGATCCCAACGATGTTGCGCCGAGCGAATAGAGAAGACTCGCTCTTTCGCTCGTGATTTCTCTTCGTCGCGTCGAGCACCGCCAAAAGCGAGATCGAAACCGTGAAGATCGAGTGCTTGCTTCAGGCCCTCGGTCTTCCACATGTCGGTATGCGTCGCCGAACCGTGATCAAACGGATTGATTCCACGTTCAATGCAATCCGGGTTTTTGTGCACGAGTAGATCAAGGCTGTGCTCTTTCGCGATTTGATCGCGGAACGCGTACATCTCTTGGAACTTCCACGTCGTGTCCACATGAAGTAACTGAAACGGAGGCAACGACGGAGCGAACGCCTTGAGTGCAAGGTGCAACATCACCGAACTGTCTTTGCCGACCGAATACAGCATCACTGGACGTTCACTTTCGGAAACGGCCTCGCGAAAGATTTGGATGCTCTCGGCTTCAAGACGTTGGAGGTGGGTAAGCGTCGTCACGTGTTGACCTTTGAATTGTGCGCGTTTGAGTTGGTGAGTGATAGTGAACCTATTCACGACATTTTCTACTGGGTTGGTAGACAATAGCAGTGGATGCCTGACAAGCAAGTCACTGGTGCTCTTAACTACGCGCCGGGATCGGGCCAGGAAATGGCTGCGACGTCATCAAGCTCGGGGCCCAATAACTGCCGGCCGAGAGACCGAAACGCCTCTACATCGCCTGAGGATTCAAAGCGATGGGCTCCCCCACCCTGATTTGCGTCTCGAAGCGAATCGGTCTCCCGGAGCATTTCACTCACCCGGAAGGCGGTTGCGTCGGCTGAGTCAACCAAAACGACGTCTCTGCCCATCACATCGGAAATTGTTCGGGCGAGAAATGGGTAATGCGTGCAACCCAACAACAGCGAGTCGATCTCAGCGTCAACGAGTGGGGCCAAGAGTCGCTCCGCCAGAACATGCACTTGCTCCGAGTGCGTTTCGCCACGTTCAACGAACTCGACAAACCCTGGACACGCAGCACAGAACAAATTTGCGTCAGTTTCATACGCGGCGACAACGCGCTGGTACGCACCCGAACCGATGGTGCCCACTGTCCCGATAACTCCAACTCGTCCGTTTCTCGTCGCATCAAGCAACGCTGCGGCGCCGGGTTCAATCACACCGATTAGGGGAACAGGGGCAACCGCCTGAAGTTCTTCGAGAGCAGCGGCCGATGCGGTGTTACACGCGACAACAACGATCTTTACGTTGTGGGTGCGCAAGAGATGCTCTGTGATCTCCAGCGCGAACTCACGAACTTCTCCAAGATCGCGTGGCCCGTAGGGATAACGGCCAGTGTCGCCGACGTACACCAAATCCTCGTTCGGCATGAGGTCGATCAGCGCACGAGCGACGGTTAAACCACCGAAACCGCTATCGAACATGCCAATCGGACGGGAATCCACGGGCCGAGGGTACTCGCCGACACTGCTGCAAACTGGCGGAACTAGAAGTAGATGATCTTTGAGGCGCGGTCGGTAACGGCATCGATGTCGTCGGTCCATGCACCAGTCGACAGGTACTTCCAGCCGCCATCGCACACGATGAAAACGATGGTTCCAGATTCGATCTGCGAAGCAACCCGCACCGCACCGGCAAGCGCAGCACCCGCTGAAATGCCGGAGAAGATTCCGCATTTCTCGGCGAGCAGTCTGGTGAATTCAATGGATTCACGCGGACGAACGATGCGCTTGCCATCAAGAAGTTCAGGCCCACCCCATTTTTCATACACGGGTGGGATGTAGCCCTCGTCAAGATTGCGCAAACCTTCAACGCTTTCGCCCAGCGGCGGTTCAACAGCAAGAACTTTGATGTTCGGATTCTGTTCCTTCAGGAACGTACCAACACCCATGAGCGTTCCCGAAGTTCCGAGCCCCGCGACGAAATGTGTGATCTCGGGAACATCTGCCCAAATCTCGGGGCCGGTTGTGTCGTAATGCGCCTGCGGATTCGCTTCGTTTGAGTATTGGTAGAGGAACGCCCACTCGGGATGTTGCTCGGCCAATTCGATCGCACGCTTTACTGCGCCGTTCGATCCCTCGTTGCCTGGGGAAAGAATGACTTCAGCGCCGAAGATTTCGAGCAATTGACGACGTTCGACCGACACGTTCTCGGGCAGCACGATCTTGATCGGATACCCCTTAATGCGGGCGATCATCGCAAGCGCAATACCGGTATTGCCCGAGGACGGTTCAATGATCGTTTTGCCAGGGGTGAGCGTTCCGTCGGCTTCGGCGTCTTGGATCATCGCCAACGCGATGCGATCCTTCACTGAACCCGCCGGGTTCTGACTTTCCATCTTGCCGAGGATGCGCACATTCGGGTTTGGGCTGAGTACGGAGACGTCGACCATCGGCGTATTGCCGATCATGTCGAGTACCGAGGAATAAACAGCCATCGAGAACCTCTAGAGACGCGGTGCAAAGGGGGGTTACGCCCGGAGCACCATTGTGGACGACCTCGGGGTCAAATGTCGACCCAGGAGGTCTGGATTCTACTGATCCAGCACCAGAACGGGTTCTTCGGCGATTTCTCCCTCGAGAATCCGGTACGACCGCACCATCGGCTGTCCCAATCGGAATGACACGATCACGTAGTGCCAGTTCGGATCTGGGGCCTCGGCCACGTCAGTCGGCGACGGATAGGGCTCCGAATGAGTATGGGAATGCACAACCCCCACGAGTTCGACGCCACGATCCTCCGCGTCTCGATCGGCCTGAAGATGCACTTTCGGATCGATTGTGTAGACCCGACTCGATGAGGCCCGGTTTGGACTCGGGTACCAAGAATCGACCACGCACGGTTCGTCGCCACCGCCGAGGGTGCCGCCGAGCAAGCCACAGGCCTCATCGGGAAGGCCGTCGGCAAGATGGGCAAGAAGGTCGTTGAGGACCGTGGCCGGAAGCTGAAGCACCCGGCGAGGCTACCGCTCCATCGATTCAGCACGCGGGTTCGGTCGTCGCGTCATAGCGTGGAGAGATGCCACGTATCTCTGTGCCCGAAGGTTCCGATCCGCTCATCCATGTTTGGACCGGCGCTGCTCCCGGACTCTCAATTCCTGCAGCGCAGTTCTCGGCAGCAGTCTACGAGAAATCAACTCTCCCC
>Ga0222712_10000674_pt1 | contig 44045 bp, 35 predicted proteins | sample C33_657DmetaG_FD_165043 | JGI IMG/M metagenome (GOLD analysis project Ga0222712, IMG submission 165043) | Estuarine water microbial communities from San Francisco Bay, California, United States - C33_657D | ecosystem: Environmental > Aquatic > Marine > Unclassified | place: USA: California... | reverse complement strand
GTTGTATAACAGAAACACGAGAACCAAGTTTTTCAATTATCCTGTTTTTCATGTTTCCTCCTGCCTCATCGTTATCTGCAATAACAAGAATGTTATTGAAATACTTCTGAAGCAATTCTATTTGTTTACCTGATACATTGGCCCCAAGCGTTGCGACTGCTGGAATGTCCAACTGATCAAGTCTAATTACGTCAAACGAAGACTCTACTACATATACTATATCAGATTTCTTGACACGATGCAAGTTAAAAAGAGTTTTACTTTTAGGAAGGCCTGGAGTATTTTTAAAGTCCTTTCCCTCAATGGATCTTCCAACAAAGCCAAGGAGTATGCCGTCTGGGCTGTGAACTGGAACAGTAACCATATCTTGCTTTTCAGAATACCCTAAAGAAAATTTAACACAAGACTGCTTAGTTAGTTTGCGATACTGAAAATAACTTTTTGCTCTATCAGATGCAATAAGGTTATTGTGAAGTCTTTTTATGATTAGTTCGTCAAAAGGCTTGTATTGTTCTTCTTTGATAAGAGCACGATCAATCTCCGTAGCAAGATTGCTTACCTTTTCTTTACTCTTTATAAACCTTGCTGCCTCAAAATATGTTCTGCCAGAGGTGTGCATTACTAATTCTATTAGGTCTGCAGATTTTTGACATGAGAAACAAAAAAACATTCCGTTAGTCTTGTGAACTTCTCCTGCTGGCGTTCTGTGGTTATTATGAAATGGACAAAATATTATAAAATCTGCATCTAACTCTGACTCGACTGTTGTGCCTGATCCTGCAAGGACTCTTTTGACTTGTTCGGCTGTATAGGGACTAGGTTGGTTCCGTCTATTCCTGCTATCCATTCGCTCTTCCTTTTCCCTGCGTAAACTCCGTGTACTGATAATTCAAATTCAAAAAAGTCTTTACTATCATTATACCGTAAAGTGAAGTCTGGGTCAATGTCAATTCTTGGAACATACCCACTTAACCTCATCTCTGAAACTAATAATCTTACGTATTCTATTTTTAATCTTCCAAGCAAAGCCTCGTCTTGAATTATGCCATTAATATAAAACCTTTTAAGTGGCTTATGATGATATGAGGATGAATACATGTCCTCCCTAGTTTTTGACATACCATATTATAACTACTTATCTTCATAGTCTTTGTATCTATAGTATCCCTTGTCAAAATCGCACTGAACTAAGAAGTCCCCCATAAATCCGTTACGATTCTTTCTAAAAGCACACTCAATAATATCGCTATTAGTCCCACGCCCTAAAGCAAGCACCCAGTCAGCATCGTAGGCAATCTGTCTAGACCATGCTGTCTGCCCTAGGGTAGGGACTGTAGATAGGTCGTTGACATCATCTGGTGTAGCAGAAGAGATAGCAATAATAGGAACCTCTTCACCAATAGCCATCAGTTTAAGTTCTCGTGAAAGGTTCTTCATTCGTACCGTTTCATTGTCTGACTTCTGATTAGGAGCCATCAACTGAAGGTAGTCGACGATTACAAAGTCTGGCTTGTACTGGTCAATCTTTCCACGTAGTACGGATGGGTTAATTTCTCCACCCTGATCGTTTGAGATAATATGAAACTCTGGCTTACCCTGTAGATTTTTAGCATGCCATTCCTTTAGCATATCCAACTCTACTTCTCCATTGCTTAATTTGCGGTGTGACCAACGTCCCTCGCCCATAATAGTGAAGACACGATTACGAACTTCAGTCTCACTCATCTCAAGGCTTATGACCAGTGGGCTACGACCCTGTTTCCAGGCCTGTACAGCGAAATAGAGAGCCAACCAGGACTTTCCGATACCTGGATATGCCAAGAAGACTCCTAACTGCCCTGGCATGATTCCAGAGGGTAAATAGTTGTCAAATCCTGGCAGACCAGTCTTGATGCCAATATGCCCTAGGGCTTGTTGCTTCTTTACATTTTCAAAGTAAGCAATCGCAGACTCTAGATCTGTGACATCAATATCACGAATAGCAGCAGTATTCTTTTTTAGTTCTGAGGTTTTTGTAATGAGGCCTTCTAAGGCTTTGCTACCTTCGCCCTGCTGAACATCTGTTGCAGCAGACCTTAGTATGTCTTTTAGGCTGTCTCGTAGATACTCTCCTTGTAACTCTTCAAGGTGGTGCTTTGTTGCCCCAACACCTGGCACTGGATCAAAGTCACGAAACTTTTCTCTTACTAAATCTACAGGAGGCATAGATGAATTGTTTTCAAAATAAAGTCTTACGAAGTTCCATATATCGCCATGAGTTCTAAGAAGATTATCCACGTTCGCCTGTAGCAAAACATGGATTTGCTTATCTTGAAGAACGGCAGTAATTAATTTTGACTCTGTGTTATTCACTTAGCCACTCCTTAGCCATCCTTCTACGCTCTGCTCTCTCTTGACTATCTTTTAATCTATCCTTTTTTGCCTGTAATATTTTTTCTGCATTATATGCAAAATAATTCCATGATGGGGTTTCTGAAACAGCAAAATAATACTCAAGTATCTCATAACATCCTTGCAGTGTGTAAGACTCAACAAGAGCATCAGATGCCCACTGTTCTACATTTAAGTTAAGAGATGGCTTTGATTCGTACCTTGCGGTATGATACTTGCTGTATCTTGAAAGCAAAGCCATACGGTCTTTGCGTTCAGCCATTACTTCTCTTCAGCCTCGGTTTGTGCTTCTAAAATCTTGGCAGTTAGTTTGTCTTCAACAAATTTGTAGACACGCTCAAAAGCCTGATCTGTATTTTCTCCGTCACGCTTAGAATCCACCACTCCAAGATCAAGTCTTAGTGACTGAAAATTTCCCAGATTTAGTGTGTATCCAAGTGTTACAGATACTTTAGTTGAATCGTTTTCCATGCTATACCCTTCGCTAAATAGATTCGCCCCATATTGGGACAAACCGTCCATCTTCTGTTCTCGTATATGTAAGTATACCATCGCCCATTCTGCGTGTCAACTCTTGCTTGCTGGGCGTAATATCATTAGTAATTAATTTATCTTTCCTTGGTCTACCAATATGGTATGTAGCAAGTATATCACGAATCTCTCTTACTTGCGATTCAGAGTAATACGATCTTACTTGGAATCCTCTTGCTCCACCTTTTTGAGATCCCGTCGGAAATGGAATGACTCCTCGTTTCATTAATGATGGCATATATTTTTTATGACGATTAACTAAATCAGCAGTCTGACCTACGGTATAGGCTCGCTCTCTTTTATTTTTAAAATCACTAATTAAACAACTTTCAATTTGATCTTTTGTTATATTGTAAACAGACATTATCCCATTAGACTTATTGAGATGATGGACCCTTACCAAGTCTCCGTTTAAGAACCAAACCTTTTTATTCCCTGGAATTACAGGGAGGACATTGTAGCCTTCGCTCTCAATTGTTCCCTTTTTAATAGCCACTTGCCCTCCTGAGAATTACTAGGTGGATGGAAAAATGATCTTGCTCCACAAGACATACAATACATTTCTATATTATTTATTTCTGAATATTGTCGGTCAATAAACATTCTTCCTTTACATTTTTTACAAAAAATCATTAGTTTGGGATACCTATTGCAATAAGGTTAATGCCAACGCTTGTAACTCCTCCAAGGTTAAATTTAACTGATCCTTCTATGCTTGATGTGGTTACGCTAGACAATGTAACAACAACATCTTTTCCAGCGTCAGACGCAGTTCCAGTGCTTACAGCAGTTGCTGTTACAACTGGGGTAAACTTAAACTCTGTAGGAAACGAATAAGAGAATGGAAGACTAGAACCAGCAGTCTGGCTTACGCCATTTGTAACTTGAACGTATCCGCCAATAATTCTTGCTTCTGATGTTTTGACGCTTTGCTTTCCTGCATTCGGGGTGTCCACAGTAACATATTTATTTACAGATGTTGAAGCCTGAGTTGATAAATCATTAACAGCCTTAACAATCTGATATATATAGGTTACGTCTAGTGGCTGCCCTCTTTCGGGTACGGGTAAAATGGCCATAATATAATTATACCAGACTTACCGTTCCAGAATCATAAATCTCTAAATCTGTATTTAGTATTGGATTTATTGATCCTACTTGCACAACTACACGAACTGAGGTTGTTCCAGTGTTTAAGAACAGATAACTTGTTGATCCAGTAGTTGTTCTGTAGGCTGGCGTAGCAGAGTCAAATCCAATAAAAACATCATACAAGATTTGTGTAGAAACATCTCCAGATGACCAATTTACTAGAATGGTGTTTGAGTCTTGGTCTCGAACAATACGTCCAACCCCAGGAACAATATCAGAAGATTGAGTAGAAAATATTGGAGAATAGGCAGACCTTCTATTTTTGTCTTCTGCAACTATTCTAAACCTTAATATTTTTTGGTTAGAGGATGTTACTCTTCCTAACAAATCTTTTTTAATAATAATATTTTTAATTCCAGGATCTGGTGTGATTGGCATAATTAGACATCCAGTGCAAATCTAAACTCAATATAGTTTGTAGTATTTGCTGACTTTATGATTGGCCTTTCATCTTTATTTTTTATTACAGAGTATCCAGTTAATCCATACAAAGAATTTGTAGATGTGATATTTTCAAGTCTTAGTCCATCCAAACATAGATAAAAAGAATCTGAAGCAATACCAGACTTAGTTATCTGTGCATAAATTTTTGACAAAGAAACTTGATCCCACAAGAAACCTGTTGTCTTTTTTATATTTTGAAATTGTTTTGCTGAAACAACATATCTATTTTGCTGAAGATTTCTTTTGTCTGTAGACACTCCAGCAGCAAATGCCTGATCATCAATATCTACCTGAAACTTCGCATACTCTTGGCCCCCTGTAGCATTAACATGAGAAAACTCTATTAAAATTTTGACATTGTCTGGAACTGTTAAAGAGTCTTCAACTTTGCTTGCAATAGAGAATGCCAGCCTTAATTCATCAAGAGGGCTATTCTTTGAAAAATTAACAGAAGGACTGTCTAATCTTATGTAGTCAGAAGTTGATGATGCCTGCATTTCTCCTTGAGCGTTAACTGTAATTGTTGATGTGTCTCCACGCATAACAATTATATTATTTAAAAATCTGCATCTTTCATTTCTTTCGACTCTGTCATCTGATGTAAAAATTCTATTATCGGCATTTGTTGCAAAAACTTTGTCACTTATGTTTATTGTTCCGTTTGCATCGTCTCCGTCTAGAGGTTCAAGTTTCGGAGGTATTACAACAGGAGCACCTCCTGCCTGACTATATTTCCAGTCATCAGTATCGGTAAAAGAGTATACGTTTTTACTATCAAATGCTCCTGCTACTGGGTTTGATGCTGCAGAAAATATTCCAACCTCTGTAATTTCATACCTTTCTGCTGTAGGTAGTTCTGCGGTAAGGACTATTTTAGATAAACCATCTTCATCGACAAAACCTCTAGAGATAATTGGCATACGCAACATTTCAAAATCTAAAGACTTCTTGTCTCTTATTGCATCTAGTTCTAAATTAGTAAAAGAATAATCAGACGCCACTGGCTTTGGTCCACAGCCTATAGCAATATGAGAGGCGTAAGACGTTGTCTGTCCAACAAGGTACTTAGCCAAAAGGTTCTTGCCTACATTAGTTATCATTGAGTGCTCCCGTAGTATATTGTATCATCATAAATATTCCCAGCAGTGAGGATTTCAACCTCTACCTGCTCATTGTCCTTTATATTTATTAAGTTAATCACAAGGTCTCCACTTATAGGGTCTATGTATATAGACTTTCCATTATACACCTTCACTCTTTTAGTCAAATCCTCATTGTCTCCAACCAATTCATAGCCGTTACCGTATCTTGGTAGATAGTTTGGAATTGATATAGCAAGTGATTTAAAAAATGAGTCAGCAGACTGTAGTCTTAAAACATTATTTGGATTATACTGCAGGTAAAGATCTGTTAAATTTTTTATTGGTGTATAAATTACTGTTTGACCATTGACCAAGTCGTGCCTAGATATTGTAGCAAGTTCAAAACCACCTATATCTTCAAATATAAGGTCTGTCATTATTTCAATAGCAACAGCCTGTTCTCCAAATATTAGTAAGTCTGGGGTTGCAACTTTAACAGAGTCAGATGTATTGGTTTTGACTGGATTTGGAATTCCTGCTGTTGCTGGCATGCTTGTGTCTGCCATTTATACCACCTCACTTAAAAATAGTTGCATCTCTGGACCGTTCGAATCTCTTGAAAAATCAATATTGTATACAACAAATCTGTTTGAAGAGTCTGCAGCAATATCTATTCCATTCTCTTTGTAGTCTATGCTTACTATATCTCCAAGTTGAATTGTTGGAATAGAAAATATTTTAACTCCAAGTGCTTTTCTTGGTTTTGATATTTTTGTAACAAGCCACTTCATTAGTTCAGACGCTTCATCCTGTGACTGAATATAGGCAGCATCTAAAGAAAAATCTTTTCTTCCGTGCTGCATACGGCTAAACTTTATATCTTCGTAGTCTAACTTAAACTTAAACGGATTTGAAATTAGTTTGTCTGCAACAAATTTTGGATCTGACATTACGCTATTTTTATTAAAATATTGATCAACTGTCAAAGTATTACTTGACTGCTGAGTAAAAGTAATTCCCTGAATTCTCAAATAGTTTCCACTAGTTTCATCTAGATTAAGTGCAGTGTCTGTTGCATTAAACACTAGAAATTCTGCGCCATACGATCCTGCCCTAAATCCAGAAATAACAAATCCTTTTATTTTATTAAACGTTGGAGAAATTTTTGCTGTTAGTGCTGGAAATGCTTTGTCATATTTAAAACTAAATTCTGCCACTTCTCTCATTATACTTCCAAACTCTTCAAAATAAATATTATACTTTGGTGGTTCTGAAGATCCAATTCCAGAAAGATAGGTATTTTGTATTAATCCACTCATAGCGTATTTTCTGAAAGAGTTGCTTGCATCAATATCAGAGTCTGCAAAAACAGAATTGACAACGGTTCCCAAAGAGAATGACGTATTCTGAGAATAATTGTTGCATAGTGCATAGACATTTTCAAACATTGCTCTTGAAGAACCTCTAGTAAATAGGGCAATATTTGAATACTCTGGCAATGGATCTGAGTCATCTACTGTTTTTACCATGGTTCCATTTATGTATAGATAGAATCTTCTTATATTTCCTATGTTTTCATATTCTACTGCTAAGTCATATACCGTCGGATTTTCTTCAGCAAATAATCTTGACTGACCAGTAAACCTGCCATCATCTACTATAATCTTGGCTAAGCCCTTGTACAAGGTGAGTGGAATTGCTTTTCCATTGTCAGACTTGACTTTATAAAATAAAACATTGTGAACATTTTGTTTTTCTTTTTCTGACAACTTATTTAATCCAAGTGCTGCAATTTCAAAATAATATCCAACATTAGTTGTTGGGTTTAGCATTACTGCTATACCTCCAGACCCTCCAGATATTGTAACATTTTTATCTGGGGTAGAACCATTTATAACATAGTATGATGCTGCGCCATTAGCAGTTTGACCACGATCACTACTATTTTCAATTTTACCAACTAGTCGTATTCTAGTTCCAAAGTGCTTATATTTTTTATCTGTTAAAGGCTTGTGTACATATGATATAAAATCTCTTGGCTTATCTTTTGTCGTAAAGTTAGGGCCAGTCAAAGAAAGCGCTGATGCCTGAACAGATCCAGGAATCTGCTGAGTTTGTGTAGTTATCTCTCCTGTTAAAGAGGTTGACAAAAAGTTTCTAATAAGTCCCGTTCGTGTTGAAGTTCTTGCCAAAGCATCAGAAGATGCTCCATTACTTATTGTTTTTCCTGCAGAAGCAACTGTTGTTTGTGGCAAATCAGTTTTTGTTTCAAACAAATATTCTGAAGCCATATAACATCCTTTTACATTGTCTTCAGATTTCCAATAATCAGATATACCAGCAGAATGCTCTACAACTGTTGTTCCAAATTGACCACGACCATGCTTGGCAACTGGACCATTTTTAAGTTTTAAAATTCCTTCTTGTTCAAAATAATTAGGAACAGAATAAATTCTGACAAGGCCTGTTGGATAAATTTTTCCATTAAATGGAAGTTTAGAGAAATAGTTTTGATACTCTTCAACTGAAGATATCCAAACATTACCTGAACCAGTTACGTTATATTGAACTGCGTCATACTTTATAACTTCTCCACTAGAGTAAAAATAACCATTGTATCTTGTGATCCAGTATACTGCTTCTCCTAGGCTAAACGTGTTATTTATTACGATACCGTTTTTTACCTCTGGAACTTTATCTGATAGGTTAGAACTTAAAGGTATCGCAGCAAGCACATATGAAGATTGTGTTCCAACCTCGTTATTAATTGACTTTGTGTTCTCGGTACCAGATACTTCCCAAAGCAGTGCTGGTTTATACACATACATTCTTTCATCTTCTAAAAGACTTGCTTGTCTTAAAGTGCCGATAGATCTTTGAATATGTCTAACAGTATAATTTATTGTGCCACCGTTGTAAACTGTGTTTGACTCATTTGATACCGAAATAATGTTTGCTAGTTTTGCATTGTCTAAAGTTTTATTTTTAATTTCTCTATCTTCATACAAATCGTTAGTTCCTTTAAGAGCAAATGTGGTTGGTCTTTGTTCTTTAGTTGGCATTATATAGTCTTTACTCATCATAACAAAATTATTGTACTCATCAAAGAACATTGCTGTCTGTGTTGATATTGCTAAATCCTGCAACACCTGAGCAACACTTTTATCTGGAGCAACAAAGAAAAATGGCATTACCATTTCTTTTTCATTGGAAATTCTTCTAAATGTATAGTTAGAAAAACCAATACTGTCTAACAAAAGAGAAACTGCAGAACTAAGAGAAACCTCTGTCATTAATATTTCTGGTGCCGTAATTGATTCTAAATACCAATACAGATCTCTTAACGATATAGAAATTCTTTTATTGACTAAATCTGCTTTTGGAAATGAATCAGAGTATAAAGTTTTCATAGGAACCCAATAATCCCAACCACCAACATTTATAATAATTTCATAAAACTTAAACTGTACGTGGCTATCTACATATTTTGCAATAATGCTTGATGAGTTATTTTCGTTAAATGCCTGATCATGATCAAAAATATTAACGCTTCCATTTGATGCAACTAACTGCCCTACTGGCAAACCGCTTAAACCTAGATCAGATGCGCTTTTATTTATTGAATAATCTAACACTTTGTCGGAAAGATTCATTGCAAGTCTTGGAGAAATTTCAATAAGATCAAAAGTAGAATCTTTTGCAGTCATAGAATCTACAACAATCCTAACTCCAGAAATGTACTCAAACTCTCGATACTTAATTTTATTATCTAAAGAGTTGATAAATTTATCTGGTGAAGTTGCATCTGTAAGAAAGTTGGTTAGCCTATCAACAGTTTCGTCCTGCACATACCATCCATATTTTGGAGTTATAATAGTATAGTCTACTCCATTCCATATATGGTATTTACCTATATCGTTTTCGTTTTCTTTAATAAGATATGCATATCCAACAACAGACTGCTCAGGAAGAAGCGTATCACTTGAGTATACTTCAGCAAAAACAAATGTGTCTATCCATTCGTCTGGAACAATAAAGCCATATGATATTTCAACATAGCCATCGCTTTTAATAATTGCAGAACCGTCTTTTCTTCTTTTCGATGGATCAAATGAAATAATGTCTTGCCAATTTCCTTCTTTTAAGAATTGAATTTTCCATCTGCTTGGAACCTTTTGATTTACCTCTCCATAAAATGGATCAGCAAAAGAGCCTGTTGAGGATGAGAATGGTCCAAGATCTTGACTTCCCGTATGAGTTTGCATTTTGATTACAAGCCTATTTGTTGGTATTTGCTCTTTGTATACTACGAAAGGACAAGCATCTTCTATGGCATTTTGAACACCATTTATTTTTGATGCAATTCCATATTCTTGACCAGACTCAGTTCTATACGATGTCCAATATTTAAAGTTATCTTTTTTATCTGGCATATAATATCTTGGCCTGTCTGCCATAAACATATTTGGATAATGTAGTTTTCCATTTTCAAAATATACAGCCTTATTGATGCCAGACCTAGGTCTAAATCTTTCAAAGCAACTTTCTAAGGAGTATAGGGTTTGAGTTTTTTCTTTTTTAGTTAAAAATGTAGTTGGTGTATTATCATTTTCAAAGGTGCCATCTATTAAAACATCTGCATCTGTTGCTCCTGTATAAAAATTTCCATCATCATTAATATCGAAACTTGTAGGCAAAGACGAGTATATTGAAGATGTCTGCGTTGGACGATATCTATAGTTTCCAATGTGTTTAATATTGTTTGTTCTATTCATATTTAATTCTGCAACAATTGCTGACTTATTTCTAACAGTATCAGCAGTCTCTAAAAAGGCTTGCAGGTCTTTGTCTTCAAACATTATACTTCTTCCAAGGTTACTGAGACATTCCAATAGTCAAACTTAGTTCCTCTTTTTTCAACTGAATAAGAAAAGTCAGTAATAAACATTTCAATCAATTGATTGTACTGTCGAAGATGATCATATGGCGCTTCTGTTCCTTTAAAAATTCCTTTTCTATCATATGCAAGAAATACCCAGAAAGAACCTTTGTGTGCATCATACCATTCAAGCATGTCAGCACCGCCTGCCCCTCCATCTGTTGTGTAAGACTTTTTTGGAGAGAGTCCACTAATTGTGTCAAATGTGGGGACATCATCGTGAGACCTAGAAGGAATCAATGTCCAACTAGTGCTTAGAGTAAGTTTATCTGAAATATGATAAGACCTCATTCTGCCATTAATCATTCTTTCTCTTTTTTCTATTCTTTCATTTTTAAACTGTATTGGCTGCCTATTATCATCAGTAATCAATAAGAATTGATCTGCTAGTGATGGGTCTTCTATTCCTTCTGGATCTGCCCCGATTTCATAGCCATTAGGAACATAAATACCATTCTGTAGGGTACCAGTGTTTTCTGACCAAAGCATACCGCTTGGTCTGTAATATTTTTTACGACCCAGCATATAACTAACTCTAGGATCTAGTTCTTCTTCATGCTCTGCCATTTAGCGACACTCCCTTAATTCTTCTATCATCAACCTGTTTAATTGTTGACATTACTGCCTGTGCAATCTCATTAGGATTTGCATTAGTTCTGGCGTTAACAGTTAATGTGTATGTATTATTATACACTGCTCCGCCAACTGGCTGTCCGCTATTTATTGACTTCATTGTATCAATTCCGTGAGCATCTACAGCATACTTGCTCATTACAAATTCTCCAGGAGTAAGCATTGCAGGGACAGTGTCAGTTCCTTTAGCAAATCCTCCACGGGCAAAGAACTTAGGAATTAATCCACCCTTTGATATATATCCAAACTGCTGTCGTCTGTTAGCAATAATGTTTAGACCAGTATTGAACCTCAATGCACTTTCTGCTGCTGCTAATTGTGCTGCTATTGATGCTGCTCCAATTGCTCCTGACTCTTGTGATGCAATAGCACTTGGGTTAACTCCTGCTGCAGCAATGGCTGCTGCATCCATATCGCCTGCTGCCTTGGCTTTAGCGTATGCATCTGCTGCTGCCTTTGATGCTGCTGCTGCATCTGTAGTTGCACCAACTATTGCGTCGGTTGCTGCTTTATCTGCTGCTACACTTGCTGCTGCTGCTGCAGCATTTGCTACAACTGCTGATTGTGCATTTTTAACAGAAACTGGTGTTGAGTTATATTCTTTTAACTTAGCAAGTATGCTTGCCCACTTTGCGTCAATCGCAGCGGTTGATGCAAGCAACGCTCCCAGTACAGCATCAAAATCTTTTCCTGCAAGAGAGTTTGCTGCAATTTTTGCTTTTATAGCATCCCACTCTAACTTAGTTTTATCTAGAACTGTTAGTTCTGAAACAAGTTTGTCTATTTGTGCTTGTATTAATTCGTTGGCAAAAGTTAGGTCTGCAATTTTATCTTCTAACGGCTCAAGTTGATTCTTTTGTATTTCAAAAATAGCATCTTCTTTTGCCTGAATCTCTAGAAGTTTTGCCTCACGTGCTTCTTCTAAATTATAAATCTGATCTTCCAGATTTCTAATGTCTTGAAGAATTGTAACTCTTCGTGGATCGTTTTCCATTTGATAAAGTTTTTGAGCATTCTCAAACTGCTTTTGATCAATTTCTTCTTGAGACAAACCAGTCTCTGCTCCTCTAAGACCTCTAATTTCATTTTCTCTAGACTGCTGCAAAGCATCAGCCACAGAACCACTAAATCTTTGTGCTGATTGTGCACGAGCATCTTGTGCTGCTTTGGCTGCTGCCGATATGTCTCCACTGGTTAGTGCACCTGCAATATCTAGTTGACTCTTTTGTTGATTAAGAATTTCTTCATTAACCTCTGCAACCTTAGCAAGAGCCTCTGCTTGCTTGTCATATTCTTTATTAATTTGCTCTGCTTGATTAGCCATGATTGCAGAGTCATTAGACATCTTTGCATTTTGCTTGTTAATTTCCTCCATGGCACGATCACCAAATTCTGGATCCATCTCCAAAATTCTTTGCTTATCGCTAATCTCTTCTTGCATTTTTTCTATAGGTCTTGTATAGTTCTTTTCAATATCTTGCTCTATGTCTCTAATCTCACGATTGATTAATTCAATTTGACGCCTAAAACCTTTTGCTGCTATTTCTGCATCTTGAATTTGCTTATTGTTAGCGTTCATTTGCTGAACCATGCCCGATGTTCTTGGATCTGCACCTGTTCTTAGCATTTCTTCTTGCACAGAAAACATCTCGTCTACAAGATCCATACCAGGCTGAGCAGATTCAGAATATTTTTTAGAATTATAGTTTACTTGAATATCAATAATTTTCTTTGCTTCAATAGAGTTTAAATAATCGGCAATTTCTTGAGCATCAACCTTTCCATCCTTTAGGTCTTCAATCAAATGTTTTGCAAGTGCTGGGTCATTTAAAACCTCAGACATCTGATCTGCAGAGAAGCCTGCTGCCTGCATTGCTGTTCCAAGTTTAGGCATCTGCTCAAGAAGTTTAAATTCTTCATTAGCCTGAATCATTTTTTGCTTAAGAGCAAATCTTTCTGTTTCATCAGTAGCCTTTTTAAGATCTTCTATGTACTGCTTTCTTTCTCTGCTTCCTTTTTTGCCAAGTGCTCCTGCTGCAATTGCTGCTGCTGTGGCAGCATCTTGAACATGCTCTAATGCTTCTGTTGCAGTTGCTCCTTCTGAAACTAAAATTCTAAAAGCCTTTTCCTGATTTGCAACTTGCTCTACCGCTTCTCTATTAACAACGTTAGCCTCTCCAACGATAGCCTCGTTGTAAGTTTTCATAATCTTTTTGCCAGTGTCAGTAAATCCTTTTATATTTGCCTTTGTTTTTGGCTTGCCTTTTTCAAATTCAAATACAGCCTTTTTGCCTTTAAGGTTTGCTAGTTTCTTAAAATCTTCTGAAGACATAGAGGCAATCATGTCTCTAAACTCTTTTGGAGCCTTTAGGTTTATAAGTCTTTGCTGTAAACCATCAAACATGTCAAATGCACGAGACATGTCTTTTAGTGCTTTTTTACTACTAAAAGCAGCAAGCATTGATTCTAGTGGCTTGGTTGCATCAAATGCTCCATCACGAACATTCTTAATTCTCATTGCAAGTTGATCAAGGAAGTCTAGAGGGTTTGAACCCTTACCTCCTCCTTTGTCACCAAGGCCTGCTCCCTTAGAGTCTATCGTAGTTTTAGTTCCATACTTTGCTTCTGTTCCTTCTTGTGCAAAATTATCACCTATAATATTCATTTGTTCCAGTGTTGCAGGCTTTCCGTTTATCATTGTTAGAGCCTCAAAAGTTGTTGTGTATTTATCGTTATACTCTTTTGTTCCTACGTCCCCTGCCAAAATTGCAGCATTCTCTGCCTGCAATTTAGCCCAGGCATTTCTTTCTTCTATTGTCTTAAAGTTGGTTGCTGTTTCAAATAAAGTTCTATATGTTTGAATTGCTTCTTTTCTTACTTTTGGATCAAGTTTAGCGTAATATTCCCAATTATCTATTACTCCTTGCAAACTCATGTCAGGATTTTCTTCTGAGAACTTTATCATTGCTTCTTTTTCTATTGGGTCTGGAAGTTTTTCAATTTTATCTAAGTCATCTGCTAATGCCTCTAAACCTGACATTCCTAGTGTTTTTATTGCTGCTTCCATATCTACTTCTAAGCCATCAGATTGCTGCAATAGCGTTATTGCATTACCAACCTTTTCAAATTCTTGTGGATTTTTTCTAGCCATCTGAACCATAATTTTTTTAGAAACTTTTTTATCAATGCCTGCTAATGAAGATGCAAGTTCACCCATCTTTGGTCCACCGTGAATTCTCATTCCAACGGCTAAAACAGTATCCATTTTCTTTAAGTCGCCCTTAAAAATTTTCATCATTGTTTCAATTTGTTCTGGTTGCATTTGTCCAGACTGCATTAAAAAGTTTATTTTTGCCTCAAAGGTTCTTCCTTCGTTTTTATTTGCAAAAGACTTATCTTCATCTGCTCTTGCTCCTAAATCTAAAACTCTTTGTGCTGATGCTTCCTGGGCTGTTCCCTTATACTTTGCTTTTACATCTGCTTTTTGTGCGTCAAAGAAAGCATCTTGCCTTCTTGCTGCATCATTTAAAAAGTTATTTCCAGTAAATAGTCCTGATTTATTTTGACCAATAATATTTGCAGCATTAGATGTCTGCCTATTTATTTGTGCAGCAACCATATTATTAATTCTTGACATTCCTGCTTCTTGCTCTTTAGTCATTGCAATAATTTTTTCTTGTATTTCTAACTGTTTTTGTTTATTAGATGTTGCTGCTAATTCATTTTTTAATGTTTTTAATTGGTCATCATAGTATAGAGACATTGCATCTGCTTGTGCCTGTGCCGTTTCAATTGCCGATGACCCAGCAACTGCAAGTGCTGCTGTTTTATCAGAACCAGATGCTGCGCCAAGTAATCCGCCAGTTGCCATGCTTGCCCACATGCTATTGCTTCCAACTTCAGATCTATCTTTTGAATTAACTTTTCTTACTAATTCTTGAGATAGCCCTGCTGCTTGTTGTGCAATTCTTGCTCTAATTTCTAAAGGATCTTTACCTAAGTCTTCTCCATTTGGACCTATAAGTTGTCTTAGTTGTACATTAATTCTTGTTGCAGCAACAGAATCTTTGAGATTAATTCCCATTTGATATGCAATTTTTTGTCCCAGTTCTGGTGCTATAGTGCCATCAGATATTGCTGCTGCTAGTTGTAGAGCAAACTGTTGAGCAGCAACCTCTGTTCCATTTTTTGTTGCATTGGAAACAAATGCCTCTTGAAGTGCTTTGCCTGCTGCTCCCTCAAGGAACTGTGTAGCCTCCATAGATCCTTGTCTGCTTGCTTCATTATAGGTTTGTATTTGTCCTTCGGCTCTTCTTTTATTCATTATTTCAGAAGCGCCAACTTTTCCAGTTTGCTCACCTATCTTTTTAAGCATATCTGCGCCAACAGTTGTTGACCTTGTAAACTTTGCAATTGCCTCTGCAGTTGCTTGTAATTTTTTATTTAGAAGAAATGCTCCAGCACCTAGCGCTAGAAGTGCTACCACAATACCCTGCGGTCCTGTAAGGCCTGCAAGCATAGGTGCAAATTGTGCAACTGTTGCAACTGCTCCTAAGCCAGCCGTTACTGCTGGTGGGGCTCCAGCCATTCCTGCTACCATTGCTGCTGTACCTGCTGCACCTGCAACTTTGCCAGATACTCTGCCAACTTTTTCTCTTCTCATGCCTCGTTTTTTCTGAGCAATTTGTTTTTCTGAAAGGGTTGTTGGCTGCTTTTTTCCATCTGCGTCTAATTCTGGATCAAACAAAATCTGTCCCTTTTTATCTCTTGTGTAGGTAGATGCTTCTTCGTATGCTTCAATAGAGCCCATTCTGTTTTTACCTAAAGCATCCGCTGATTGACTTCCTGGAGGAATAATTCCACCTTCTGCTGCTTGTTTTGCTGCCTCTTGTGCATTATATGCTTTTAGTCTTGCCAACTGCTCTTTTTTCTCTGCATCTAGTGCATCATTTGTTTTTGCAATACTTGCTGAAGATTCTGCAATGTCTTGTTGTGCAGCACCTGCTTTGTCGATTGCTGGAAGCATCTCACCAAGATTGTTATTTGCTGCATTGGTCAGTTGGTTAGTTGTAATAAGGTTAGACGTGTTTGTTGTTTGAGCATCTACTGCAGCCTGAGTTACATTGGCAAATTCATCTGTTTCTTCTGCAACAAGAACAGTTGAGTTTGCTAGGTTCTCTGTTTCCTTAGCAATTTCCTTACTTTGTACCTGTGTTTTCTTTGCTAAACTAACTCTAGTTTTTATTGCTGTTTTTTCTGCTGGAAGTTCTACAGAACCTTTAGAGCCACGCTTACGTCTTTGTCTGTCAAGAGATTTAAGAACTTGTCTTTCATCACGCATCTCTGGAGTATTAATGTCATCATAAAATGCTTTATTTCCAAGATCCATCTTTGAAACTTTTGATTGTGTTTCTGCTGCTGAAGGTAGTGCAGCGTCAGTAAGTCTTGAAGACTGTGCCCTTACTGCAGGCTGTCCTTCTTCTAATCCTTGTGCAAGACCATCTGCAATATCTTTTCCAAGACGCTTTGTTCTTCTTGATGGTGATGCTGTTTCTGCTTTTTGTTCTGCATTAGTTATTTGAGCATCAACCCATGCAGCAAGTTCCTCGCCAGTTGATAGTTGCATTCCTTCTTTTATATCTTGTTTTGCAGCCATCATTTCTTTAAGTTTTGCTTCGCCTGGTGTAGGACCAGAACTATCTCTATATTTTCTAGTAGTTATAGGTTTAGTTATTGCTTCTCCTTCAAGTCTGTCTGCTACGTGTGCGAACTGATACTTGCCGTAGTTTTCTGGAACAGGAAGCCCTCTTTGTTCTAATTCCCACGGCATTGCTTGTTGGAATGGATCTGAGTTGTACGTAGGACCAGAGTGACTTTCTCTACCGTCCCAACCTTTACGTTTGACAACTTCTCCACCAGTTTCTGGATCTATTGCTAAATCATATCTTCTGTTTCTTGATGCTGTCCTATCCTCTGGTGCTGGATCAAGCAAGGCTCTGGTTCTAGCCTGTAACTTTGCAGCATCTTCAGCAGAGAGTCTACCACTAGCCTCCATCTCACGAATCCTTGCTTCAATAAGTGGAAAAGCCCTTTTACCAGCAGCATCTACAGATGCAGCACCCACTGCTGTTGATTGAAAAATTCCTGCGATTTCGTCTAACTCAGAAGTTATACTAGACCAGAATTCTGAGTATCTATCATATTCAACTCTTACTCCTTCTGCTCTCATCTGTCCTACCTTTAGAGCAGAAACTATTGATGCCTTTGCTTCTTCACTTTCGGCTAACCATTTAAGGTCCATTCCTGGACCACTTGCATTATTTCCTGGTGCCATCATTGCATCTACAGAGTATGTCGCATCATTAAATGTTCCTCCCTGAACTGCACCACTAGTTGGCAAATCAATTAATGGCATACCACTCATAGAACTACGCTGTGCTATCTGGCTTTTTAACCAATTTGCATCTGGATTACCGCTTCTCCTGCTACTCTTATATCCTGGAATCTTGTCATCAATCATTGCATTGATTAATGCTCCATACTTATCACTCATAGGGGCAGAGATAACTGTTTCTCCTGGTGTAAGCAATGCTAACTCTGAATCTTGATTTCCAGTACCGCCAACAGTTACGACTTCAGACTTTTTACCATCTGCGTATTTTGGTAGCCCTGCAACGGCTCCTGCTGGTCCTGGAACTGAGTTAAATAATCCTGGGGATGTCGCTGCAAGGTTTCTGGCCTGAGTTCCTGCATTTTGATAGGCCAACGCCAATGCGTCAACTGCAGATTTCTCAACATTAAACGTGCTTATGAGTTGTTGATGAGAAGTGTGCAGAGCATTTGTTTCTGCAAGCAATTCAATCTGTTTATTAGTTAAATAGTCAAATCCTCCACCAAGAACATTGTTTTGTCCGTTAAGTTTAGCAATTCCTCCACGCAACATTGCAAAGAACTTAATTATGTTTGCAAGTCCGTTAGCAAGGATACCGAATGTCATAAGAGCAACTGGGGCAATAGCACCAAGTACTCCGATCATTATTGTTACTGCTTTTTTAGTTCCATCACTTAAGCCATTAAATTTTTCTAACAGTTTTCCAACGAATCCAACTATTGGAGTTATTGCTTGTAAGAATGCTTTTCCTACTGGAACTAACTCATTCTTTAAGTTTTCCATGGCTTTTTTGAATTTGGCCCCTGTTGAATCTTCAACTCTCTTTAATTCTCGTTCAGATAAAATTGCAAGTTCTTCTACTGATGCTCCTGCAAGTCCTAATGCTCTGGCTGCTTGAGAAGAGTCTTTTGTAACGTTTTGAAACAACGTAGACAAACGTGCAAACTGGAATTTACCAAACATCTGTTCAATTGCTCTTGCACGGTTTAATGGATCTAGTGTATCTAATGCTCTAGCAAGTCCTACTACAGTACCTTTTAAATTTCCAGCGTTGTTATCAACAATGCCTTTTATGTTAATGCCCATCTCTGCAAGAAATTCGCTAGTCTTCTTTGCTGGGTTAATGATAGATGCAAGTCCAGACTTAAGTGCGTTAGCACCTTCTGATGCGTTAATTCCACCTTCCTTCATTGCAGTCATAAAGAACGCTAAGTCTTCAACAGATCCACCAAGTTGTTTTACGACTGGTCCAGCCTTTGGAATTGCGATTGTTAAATCTTCAATAGATAAAACAGTCTGGTTTTCTACTGCGTTTAGGAAATTAATTTTTTGTGCAAGTTGTTCTGATGATATTCCAAAAGCGTTTTGTAAAGAGATTGTCGTTTCAAGTGCTTGCTGTTGTTCTACTTGACCAAGAACAGATAGACGTGTTGCTTGAATTACCTGAGACTCTAATGCATTTCCTTGCATACCCATTGCTGCAGCGGTTGCAGCCATTTCCATTGTATCTTTTACTGCAATGCCATATTTTGTAAACTCTTTGCCCAGTCTTTGTATATCGGCAACTGCTTTATTAGTTGCATCTCCACCAGTTGTAATATCTCCATAAACCCTTGTAAACTTAAGTACTGCTGCTTCCATTTCCATAAATGTTTTTGCTGCTGCAGAACCAAGAATAGACAGAGGTATTGTAAGACCAACCATCAACTGACGACCAGCCCACTGAGTATTCTTACCAAAGTTTAGAAGGTTTGTAGAGCCTTGCTTTAATAATTGGTTTAAGAACTGCTGCCTTTGTGCAGCCATCTGAACTCTTGTGGCATAGTCTGTATATCTGCCATTAGTCATTTGTAGATGTTTTGGAACTACCTGCAAAACCTTGACAAGATCTCCATTGGCATTACCTAATTGAATGTACTGAGACTGAAGAAGTTTTACTCTATCTTTACGAGCACGGTTAATAATCTCTCTTTCAGCAGAGAACATTTTTGAAAAGACTTTGGTATTGGCTGTGGCTGCTGCTGCGGTATACCTAAAGTACTGTCGCATTGACAGTTGATTTTTTTCAAGGGCGGATGTAAAAGACGCTGTGCTTGTTGATATTTCTTTTTGGCTTGCAACAAACTTTCCAGTTGCATTGATAGACTGCATGAGTCTTTCGTTGAGGCCCTTCTGGGCATTCATTGCTGCAACATTTCCCTGAGTTAGGGATTGATTAAAAGTGCTTAAGCCAGCCTGAAGTTTACGAAGAGATGCGAGGGCTGCTCTGGTATCAAAATTAATACCAATATTGGAGTTTACATCAGCCACTCATTAACACCCTCTTCTTTATTTAATTGAGTTTAAAAGACCTGTTGCATCTGCCAGTTTCATTCCTGACGCTGCATCAATAATCTTATAGACTGTAGGAAGATCTAGATTTTCCTCAATCGCCTCTCTGTTGTCTGCTACTGCAGGCAAATACTGCTTGAATGCGATCTGTACGCAATCTAGCAGAACATTCATTGATTTTTCATTATCTTCTGCCACTTCTTGTAACTCATTAAACTTTTTCATAAACGGTTTTAGCAATGAGATTTTTAGTGGTCTTACTTCAAACTTTGTTCCATCGATAAGTTGTAGTTGTTCGTTTTCTTCAACTTTTGTTGGCATTTTCCCTCCTTATAAGGTTTAGTTAATTATACCATAGGACAGGCTTATTTTTTGGCTATTCTAAAACCTCATAAGTAAGGCCCATGCCGATTCCAAAACCAGCCCTTTCTGCATTTTTACCTTGTAGGGCAAGTATGTCATTCCCACTGGTTGCTTTGCCTTTACTAAATACCCTGGCTTTCATGTCTTCCCATTCGTTACCCTTGCCCGACTTTTTGTCCAAGTCAATACCCTTCATTGCAGCAAAAAACTTTTTATCGTTGTATTCTAATTCTCTTTTTATTTCAAGTGTTGCAGTTAGTTCTGGCATAGATAAAGATTCTTCTAATTCTTCATAGTCTTTCCATATTCCAAGGACAAATACCTCTGACTCTAGTTTTGCCAAGTCTAGTGTTTCCCAAGTAGATCCGCTGTCTACTGCTTGAGACTTTACTGTCTCTTCTGATTTTGCATTAATTTTAATTCCCGCTGCAATATCCAAAACCTCATAGATTGTAGGAAGATCTAGGTTGTCTTCAAGGTCATCAACTGTTTTGATATGTGGAGCATACTGCTGCATTGCTATTAGTGCACAATCAACTAAAACAGATATTGATTCATTATCTGTTTGTGCCTGCTTGATTAACTCAAACTTCTCTAAAAAATCTCTAAGGTATTTTATTTTAAGAGGCCCAGCAACTATTTCTGTCCTGTCTACAAAATAAAATTTTCTTTTTTTATATATACTTGTTGCCATTATCTAAGTATACCAAATAGAAATGGAAAAGCCCAGACTTTCAAGGGTCTGGGCTAATCCTATTAAGTTGTATTATGCGAGTGAACGATCTACGATCTTACCGTATGATGCGTCATCGTTTGGAAGAAGACGGAATGATACTTCAAACATTGAAGCCTCATCACGCTTTGCTGATACTGTTACGCTCTCAATTGAGAGTGCACGGTATGCAACATAGATTCTTTCCTTTGGATCTAGAGAAGAACCAGAACCTGGTCCTACTGCTACTAGACCACGCTCTAGTGGAACGTCACCAATATCTCCTGCTGACATCTTCATGTCTGCAAGGCCTGCGACTGAATCATTTAGATCGTCAGCATCTCCTGCAATTGCTACTAGAAGATTTTCTAGTGTTGCCTCTGCGAAAGATGTATTTAAGTTAACTGTCATACCTTGCTTGAATAAACGAGCAACGTCGAGAAGTTGATCTACTGCTACCTCACCAAAATCTGGTTCGAACGCTAGTTCTAGACCATTTGATGTGTAACCGATGTTTGCGAATGCGCTGTCTGATGACAATGCTTCTTTATAAGATACGTTGGATGGTGTCAATGGTGGAAGATCTGTTGCTGCTTGAGCGTCAGTAATCTTTCCTGTTGCATCTACATATCCTAGCGGACCTGCATTATGCGTAAATAGTGCTGCTGCACCTACGATAATGTTACTACTTGAACCACGGCTGTATGCCATATTTTCTCACCTCTTTCATTTTATTAAAAAAGGGCTTGTTTCCTCATCCTAATTATACTACCTTTTTATGAGGGGTTTACAGGGTGCCAGTCGTAGTCTATGATTATCTTATTCCCCGCATAAGTACGGGCTGTACCAAAGTCTACGATATCTCTGGTTTCTTCTAGTTGGTAAATCTTGAAGTTATGGAAGAAGCATGGCTTGGACTCATTCGACCATAGTTCTGAATTTGCTGCTGCCCATTCATTAAGACATCTTGCCGAATCATCTGCATAGTCTAAAAGATCTTGAATTTTTTGAGTAATTCTAATTAAATTTGGAACAGCATCTTCCCTTAAAGCGTTAAAGTAATAAAGAAGTTGCTCACATTTAATATATGGAAACGGGGTTCTTCTCATTTTAAACATTCTGTCATATATAGCAGCATTACCATTAAAAGAAAATACTGCTCCCTCTGTTAAATCATTTATAGTAAAATCTTGTGATAAAGACTCTATGTCTGTGGGTACTGTTGGAAACATAGGGATTGCACCAAAGTCTGGGCCAAGTTTATACTGTAAGTACTTATTAATAATTGTTGGAGGATGATGAATTACTGCGGTCATTGAATACCAACTCCTGCGTTAGCAATCCAAACATAGCCAACAGAAACGCCTTTGCTTCTGCCTCTCTTTTGTCCTGCTCTTAAGTTCTTTTTATATACCTCTGGATTTTCAAGATATTTTGCAACTCCACTAGTTCTTAAAAATGATTGTGAAAAATATTTATCAAAAAACAGATCTAATGTTCTTTCAAAACCACCTTGCGCTTCTGTTCCTCCAGGATTTTCAACTCTGATTGGGCCTTTTGTAAACACGGTTTCTCCATTTTCTTCAAAACTTAAAACCTCTGAAGCCTTTGGTCTAATTGTTACGGCAATCCCATCTTCAATAATTCTTGCTTTGTCATAGAATGGAACCTTAGATCCGTCCTTAACTGATGTTGATTGACGGAAAGATGACTTAAAAGATAATCCAAGATTGCTAGTTGTAAAAGATAGGTCGTATAGTCTTGCGCCAGGGCTTCCTGTTTGATTCCATTCATAGATATGATGAAGCATTTCTGGATTTACCCTCGCATTTGAGTCTATGAATTGCTTCATTATTTCAACTGTATTGACTCCCAAAGATCTCAAGAATGGAGTCTTTCCTTTTTGAACACCATCTAAAAATCCAAACGAATAATTCATAATATTATTCATTTCTTTTTTAAACTTTTTGCTGTTGTATACTGCTTTCATAAATCACCTGACTGATTCTCTGATCGTCTAATAACTAACTTGTAGGACTCTACAACTCCAAATGGGCCTACAAAAGGTTCGTAAGTTGCTATCTCAAATAGGGTTCCTTTCCCAGACCTAACCCCAGAAGTCTCTATATAAATAAGATTTCCTTCTTGGTCTCTAATGTCTGATATAAGAATGTTCGTTAAAGAGTTTTTGCCTTCTCTAGAAGAAATTCTTATGTCTGACTTTGTTCTGCCAACCAACAAAGAGTTTTGAGTAATATTTACGTTTGGCTTTACTTCTTCTTTAAATGCTGAACCACCTGATGAAAAGGTGCATGCAAAGGTTCTATCTAAAACCCATTGTTTTTTAATTGCCCCAAAGTCTCCTTGCTCAACAATTGGATGATAAAGAGATGCTTGCATTGGGAACATAAAGTCTGGGGTTTCGCATATTGTCATTACAACACCCCAAGTTTTTTAATAGACTTAGTATACTTCGAAAGTATCTTGTCTACAAGTATATTTCCTGTTCCTTCGAATAAACCTTTGTCAAATTGAATTCTATATTGATCTGTGTTATAAGAAGATATAAATCTCTTATAATAATCTAACTTTCCACAATCTATGTCGTGTACTAGCATTTCTGTTGCCTTAACAATGTCAGATGGAACTGATGAATAGCCATACTCAACAGTTATTCTATAATCCCAAGTTTTTCCAAAACCTCTATACACAAACTGTGGATCAAGAGAGTCTGATGATGCTGCTGGCAAAACAAGTGGGGCAGATTCAGCACGATTAATATTGTCTGTTGATTTTTCAACAATTGCTGTCTTATCAGATGTTACTTCATACTCTCTGTCTGTTACCAACTTGTTATTTTCGTATACACTTAAAACCTTTTTTACATCATCCCAGATAGGCAAATAGTCTGATCCAGTTCCTGTAAAATTCAAAACCTTTTTCTTATAATAAAAACCTTCTCCAACTATTGAATCAATAATTGCTCTTGCTATTCCTTCACTGTCTGCGTAAGCAGAAATCTCAGATGCGGTATTTCCTTTTGTTGATGGATTAACATATGGCCTAGTTGTTTCATAAGAGTCGTCAAAAACAATATCGTCTAAAATTTTAATCTCTACTCTATACTCAGAGTCATACCTTCCTGGAAGGTTTATAGTAATTGTATCTCCCGTCGAAAGTTCTTCAAATTCTAGGGTGGAGACTGAAAGATCCGCCATATCAGTAATAAGAACAGTTACATCCTCATCCACTACAGATGCAGGAATTGTATAAGTAACTGGTATATCTGCGTATGGCGGAACTCTCAATATCTCCATACTGAGTTACCCCAAAACCTTTTGAACTTCTTCTGGTGTTGCTGGGCGAACGTGTGAGCGAGTTAGCCATTTATCTGCTTGGTCTTTTGTTACAATGTTGACACCTCTATAAATAGCGCCTCCTGCTTCTTCCCAACGAACATTTTTTGTTGAGTAGATAGCAACCTTGTCTTCGCTTTGATGTTCTGGCTTGATTGTCTTTGCTGGACCATCTGCTGCCATTGATCCTATAGCGCCACTGCGAAGAAATCCTAGTGCTTGAACTGGCTCTGCAACAGGTTCTGCAACAGGTTCTGCAACAGGTTCTGCTACAGCCTCTACAACTGGCTCTGCAACAGGTTCTGCTGGTGTTTCTACAACGACTGGCTCTTCTACATTTTCTGTTGAAAATGGTTGGTTATAATCATTATTTTCCATTGAATCCTCCTTGTTTGTATTATATCATTAAAGTATTAAGGGGGACAGGAGAGTGAACTCCCGCCCCCCATTAAAGGTTACTGTTACAGATTATGCATCTGCAGCAGCGTCAGCGAATGCAATTGCATCCTCTTCTTCCCATTGAATACCAAAGCGGACGAATACTGTGTATTCAATTGTGTCCTTCTTTGCTACGTACTCACGGTTTACAGTGATATCTCTCTGGAATCCCCATACACGGTTGGCAGGGAATGTCAAATCGATATAGCCTGCTGGGTAGTAAGGAACTTCCTGAACTTCAATTCCGAGAACACGAGTTGTACGTGCTCCACCGAATGTCTGTCCGATACCATCGAGGTATGACTGACGGTTTGCTTGAGTGCTTCCTGGAATTTGTCCAGCAAACGCTTCAGCGACTGCGTCAGCAAGTGTACCGTTATTTTTAACGATTCCACCGAATGCATCGGTACCTGCGTAGAACTTAAGATTGTTCTTAAGTGCACGGTACTTACGAGGCATTGCATTGATGATGCCCTGCATTACATCAGGTGTCCAAGCATTATCTGCTACGGTCACTACTGACTCATGTGCATCTCCGTTATTCTTTACCTTGTGGATAAAGCCTGGCATGATTGACAAGAATGCTCCTGTTGAACCATCACCATTGATAGCGAGATCTTCGATATCATTTGCGAATGCGTTGGTCATCAAGCGTACCAAGTGATCTTCTAGAGCATCACCTTCGACACCATCTTCCAAAGATTCTGCAGTTACTTCCCAATCAAGACGAATCTTCTTGGTAGTAAGTTCGACCTTGGAGAATGTTGCGCCAGTGTTTGTGTAGTTACCAATTGCTTGTGCTGCTGCACGGATTACACGCTCACCTACGTTTACCTTCTCAAGTTCCATTGAATTAGCCTTCATTGTTACACGACGGCCATCCTTTGCTAACACTGTAGCGTCCCAAACATAGTCGATAAAACGACGTGCCTGCTCGGGGCGCAAAATTCCAGAAGCCGCTGAACCACTAGGGTTAACAGCATTCGCTCCGCTTGTTGATCCAAGTGTTGCTGTTGGAATATTACCAAGTGTATCTGCACCTGGATCTGTTACTCCACCAATACCACCTGATGCGAAAGCACCTTGGCCCTGATAAAGTCCTGGAGTTGTTCCTCCTAGATCTCCACCTGCGCCTGGCTGGTTTTTGATTATTTCTTCTGACATATTGTCACCTCCTAGTGATTTGTTCATTTGAATAGATCGGCTGTTTTGAGGAAACTACCGCCCCATAGGGATTTTTCAACCATTTCAGGCTGAGACTGGAAGATATCGCCGATATCTCCAGACTTTCGGAATGCGGTGTCTGCTTCCACAGCGTCTACTCGTTTTCCAAATTTATTAAATTCGTCTGTAACTGATGCAATATCTTTTGCAACTGCTGCGAACGAATCCTTAACTGTATCAACATCAACCTTTGAAGACTTAAGAAGTTCTACTTCTGCTTGCAAAGCCTTTACTGTTGACACTAGATCGCTAAAGGCTGATTCTAGAGTATTTTTCATTTCAGTAACTGCCTGAGCAACTACCTCTTCTGACTTAGATACTTCTACAACTGCTTCTGCTACTGTTTCGACTGCTTCAGCATCTTCTGCCTTAGTAATCTCTTCTGCTACAACTTCATCAGTCTTAGCAACTTCCGCTGCTTCAACCTCTTCTGCTTTAGCAACTTGTTCAGTAACTTCTGCAACTGATGCATCTGCCTCTGGAGCGACCACAACATCTTCAACTACATCTGTCTTTTCAACTTGTGTCTTTGATTTTGTCATAGGTTGTACCTCCTTGTTAATCTTAGAAGTATTAATGCCTTTAGCACTATCAACTAAGAATTTTATCATTTGTGTTTTTTCATTATCCGTTTTTTCAACGAACCCTATATTTTCCATTTGTTCTCCACTGACTGGACTGAGTTCTGATTCGTTCTCAGATGATATTACAATACCGTTTTCCTTGTCGTAAAAAACATTTTCTAAAACCGTTAAGTCTCCCTTTATAATATCTACACCATCAACTTTTTCAACCGATACTATATTGGCAAATTGATTTGCTGGTGAATCTACAAGGCTTAACTCTATTAGGTCGTAGTCTTTAATAATTCTAATTTGTGAGTCTGACTTCTCGTCATATCCGTCATCCCACTTGTTCATGCGTCCACCAATAGAAAAACCTGTTAGTGTTCCGTCTAGAACTTTTTCCCAAGTATCTTGTGCACCCTTTGAGACATAGGCTGACACAAAAACACCTCTATAAAATTTCTTTGAGTCTGGATCAAAATACTTATCTTCTTTAAAGTTAACCATCTTGCCTACTGCTAATGGCTGATGCATTTCTCTAATGTTCCCTCGGAACTTTGCAAATGCTGCCATAGATGCTTCTGCTGTTACGATGTCCATCTGCTTGTCTAGGTTGTCTAATGATGCAAAACCAGAGACAATGCGCCTTTCCTTATCAACCTTACTAAAAGGCATTGATAGACGAAGATTTTCCCCATCTGAATTCCAATGGGCTTTAGATATATTGCTCACCACTATATTATACCCTCCATTTTATACAAGTATCACATTCTGGACATATCGGACATTAGGGAGTTTTTCTTCCTTCGCCCTTTGGATTTCTTCCAGCAACTGTTGATGAACTATCAGAGTTATTGTTTGTTCTCTCTGAATCCCTAGACCTTGTGGTTGTTGCTTCTGCTGCAGCCTCTGGCTTAAGGTTTAAAACCTCATCGCCACCATCTCTTTGTGGCATATCAAGAACAACTCGTGCCTCATTTGGAGTCATGATCTGATTCTTTACATATCTCTCCAATATTTGAGACTGTGCAATTTCGTCAGTTAGCGTTAGTTCATTAAACACAAACTCAACTATGTCCGTCTTTTCACGAATAATCTTATTGATCATTTTTTCTAGTTGTCTTTGTGCTGGCCTAGCAACCTGCTCTTTGAAGGTGCGATCCTGTGCAAGTGCTGCTGCGATAGATGCAGAATCGCCACCCCCTAATTTTGAAAGTGGAACTTGATGTGCTACTAGAATGTCATCACGGTTTTGTTTACGATACTCCTTGAAGGACCCGTCTTGTATTCCATCTTCAATTGGTTCCATTTTAAATTCAACTTTGTTGTTTTCGCTATCACCTGGAAGTGGAATATATAGCGTTCTGTGTGACTGCCCTCTGAGATTTGTCTGCAAGAATCGGAACATCTTATCTTCTGCGTCTCCAGAAAGTTTTGCACCCTTTAGTGTTACTACGTATCTTGGTACTGCTTTATTTGCAAAGTAGTCAATATTGTATTGTGATGCCAAAGAGTCACCGTGCAAAGAGTTGATTGCAGACATAATGTCTGGAACTCCATAAAATGTGTTTAATGGCGAGTATTGCTTGAAATGAATAATCTCGTTTGGTCTTGAATCTGTTGTTAGTGGGTTTGGATTTCGTGCTCCAAAATTACGGAAGTAGACAATCTTGTTTCCAATAATTTGTACATACCCATCCTTTAATCTGCGGACTCTCATGGTAGTTGCTGGAATATGTCCAACATATCCAATATCACCACGAGTAGTTCTTCCTATTTCTAGATATCCATTTCCAGTTGACTGAAGATCTGTATAAACCTTTTCCATTGTAGCCGTAAAAGAATCATCATCATTAAGAGACTCTAGCCAATCACGAAGTTCTATCTTTGTTCTTTCAATACGCTTTCTTGCTTTTTGCGTTGCGCTATTGTCCTCAGATGCTTCAAGTCTAAGCATAGTTCTTGGAGAAACCTTAAACTCATAGCCTAGCCCAACAATGTTTTCCACCTTTGCATCAATTGCTGCGTGATTTGCAAATGAAGTATCGTAGTAGTTTGCTAATTCATAAAGGTTCCAAGGTGGTGTAATAACATCAAACATTCCATAACCATTTACATATACTAGTCCTGGGTTTATTTCTTTTGACTGTGCTCCATCAATACCGCTTTTTCCTGCTAACGCAGACGTTGTGTATTGTTTTGTTGGCTCAACCATTTTTGTAGAAAGTCTGCTTGTTCGTCTTTTAAAGTTTGCATCTAAGCCATCTAAAGTTTTTAGTGTTTCCCAGTTGCCATTAAATGGATCTGACTTAGAAAACGGATCATCTTTGCTAATTGCACGATCAATGCTTGCTCCAATAATAACTTCTTTTTCTTCCATTATTCTTCATCTCCATATTTTGCTATAGTATCTTTTGCTGCTTGTACAGCGCCAAGGTCGTTAAGGCTTGGGATTAGTCCTGCCTTCATTCTATCTACCTGCTCTGAGTATTCTTCTTCTGAAACTCTTGTAAGACCTGGAACAAATATTGCTTGGCCATCACCTGGGTCTCCGTAATGCATTGCTGCCTCTTTTAGTTGAGCAATCTTTGAAATATCATTTTTATCGGAAGGAATGTTTAAAACAGAACCATTTCCGTCTGTAAACCATTTGCCATTTGCCTTCTTGTAGACGTAAAGACCCCAGTCATAGTTCTTTTCAATGACTTGTCGTCTTACATTTTTAACAATTGGCTGACCAGTTTTTGGGTCTATTAGTGAATCCATATCCACCAGTATACCATATTAAACTGGATCAACAACGAATTTAGACCAACCTACGTCAGTATACAAGGAATAGCCGTAGTCTTTTAAGGTTATTGGCATATCGTCATTAACAATTATTTTATTTGTGCCCGTATAACTCTTATAAACCTCTGAGGGGTTCACACCATAATAACTGGTTTCTGACAAAACAAGTACCTTATTCCAGTTAAAGGATGGGGCATTCCAGAACTCCCAATCTAGCCCAGACCCAGATAGAACCTTTACTCTAAACCAAGGTCTTTCAGAAACGTTCTGAACCTCTTGCAAGTTTGTTGACTGATAATAAGAAATACTATTAAATAGCAATGGGCCAGTCAGTCTGATGGCACCCTCAAAAGATGAAAAAACCAAACTGTCAGCAAAATTTATACCCAAGAATCCCCACTCTTGTAGTGTCAGAACTGGCTCCTTTACAATCTTTCCATTCCAATAAAATCCTATTCCATCTTGAACTAGACCAGTCTTTGCATCTATTGCATATATCTTTGCTCTTCTTCCGCTTGGGTCACTAGCAACCATGTAAAACTTTATGTATGCTGTTTTGCTTTCTATTTCAAATATTTGTGTTGGAGCATAAGGGAAATAGTCTCCGTCAAACCTAACTGCCATCTGCATTGCAATTGCTTTAAAGTCGTCTGCTCTACTTGTATTTACTGGAATTAAGAGTCCCCTGTTTACGAATGGGTCATACTGTCCTCTGACCTGCACCCCACTTGTTTTAGTTAGATACAAGTATGATGACGATCCGCTATAAATTGAAAATGGATTCTTTCTTTTAAAATCATAATATATTCCCGTCTTTGTATAAGGATAAATTGGAGTTCCAAATCTTGTTCCTATTGGACTTGCATCTGACTCGTTAAGGGCTTGTGAGGCATAGGAAAGTTTTTTGATATTAACATTATTTGTGTCTGAGTCTTTAACTTTTATATCGATGTGAGTAACAATAGAAAGATCATTAAAGTCTACTCCAGAAGGAGGGTAAATTATCATGTTGTCTACAACTTCATATTTGGTCGTCATCCAGTCTGGTCCTGGAACTAAAATTCCATTCCTAGAAGGCCTTTCTGTTTTTGTAAAATAAAATGGAGTCTGATTTGCTCCTAATTCTGTATATTGAAAAGTTACATAACTTTTAACAACTGCTCCATCCGTGTCATACCTATAATCTTTTGCTATTTTATTTTTAAGATCTTCATAATCATTATAGCCCGTAAATAGATAATTATCTAGCGACTCATATGTTCTTTGAATTGGCAACCCATATTCATTTGCAAGTTCTGCATATGTCCATGCAACTGGGTCAGTTTCTATTGCAATTGTTTTTGATGGTATCGGATAATCAATATTAAACTGTATAAAGTCAAGATCAAAATATTGATCTCCTCTTTTATCAAGAACAGATTCAGCAAAGTATGTTAATGGTATCTGATCTTCCCAATATGCGTTTGCAGATACAGACAATTTGTAGGTATCAAAAACTTTGTTTGGAGCAAGAGTATAACTGGCAACGTGATCAATAAGTGCATCTTCTTCATCAACAAAAACTCCTCCGCCAGAAATACCTCCATTAACAGTACTTGTTATTCCTCCAGACGGTGGCATAGAGGTGGTGTCTATTCCACCATCTATATTGATTAATTGATTATTTTGATATACAGCGAACAAGTCTTCATTCCATATTGGAACGCCTAGTTCATTAAATAGTCCCCTGATTTTTTGAAAATTATACTTTGTGCAAAATCCAACCTTATAAATTTTACCAGTGAAAGTTGATGTTCCATCTTTCTTGCCACCCACGTATAATCTTAAATCAGATAAAGATCCAAAAAAATCTGATGCTTTATCTCCAAACCGTGCAACAAAGGCTGGAATATTTAATCCAGCGTCTACTAACTCTCCTGGCTCAGCAACTAAAGGAGAGTACAAAACTTGTGAAGTTCCATTAGAGTTTATTGAATATGATATTTGGTTATTATTTAACTCTATTGCAAAATAACTGGTACTGTTTTCTTTTTCAATTCTAAATAATGTTTGTGTCTGAGGGGATGATTGAGGAAGTCTAAAGCATCCGTAGAAAGCAGATGTTGAGCCTTTTAAGAAGTCAAAGTTTTCAAACAACATGTAACCAGATACACTGTTCCACGAAGAGTTTGGCCTAAATGAAAAAAAGTTTCTTGGGTCTGAAGACTGCGCTATATTACAATCCGAGAACAACTCGTCTTCTGTTTTTGAAGATAACAAAATTTGTGGCAGTGGATTTTTTGAAACAGAAAGCGCTTTGTTTTGTATTAACGTGTTGTCGTTAAATGCCTGTTTCCAAGATCCTATTTTTGGATACTGATAGTTAGCAGAATAATTTGCAAAAGCGTAATCAATAAAAACAGAAGTTCCGCTATAAGATGTATTAATGTTTTCTGGTATTTCAACACCCTGACCAAAAACAAACTTTCTTTTTGTAACAGCAGTTGGGACTACATAAGGGTAAATTGCAACACAGTCTATATCAATCGGAAATACGTCTTCGTGTGCATAAAAACCTATCCAGTCTTGATTTTTTTGATTTACCAACATTTCTGGAAATTCTAGAGAAACAGGATCATAACTAAATGATATTACTTCCTGTCCATTAATCACAAGAGAGGCAGTATCTTTGCCAAGTCTCAGATGCACAAGCATTGGCCTTGTCCATTCGCCAACATAATAGGTTTTATACTCGCTACCTATTTTTAATCCTATAGAAGGACCATCTACATAGATTCCATCATCAGATGCTATTGGGCCAATTATTCGTTTTATATCATTTGTGTATGCATTAACTCTAAGCCAAGTTTCTAATGTATACTGTTTAAATTTTCCAGATTCATTTAAAAATCCTAGGCCAGGAACTATTAGTGATGGATTTGTATCGTTAGGGTATAGGGACGTCAAACTGGATGTTCCATAAACAATAGGAATTCCTAAATTTTTTGCTTTAAGCATATTGTCAGAAACTAAATAATATGCATTAAGTTCTTGCAATCCGTAACATTTTGCAACAACAGCCTTTTGAGGAGCAAGAGATATTTCTGATGGAAGGTCTATAGGAATAACCCCAAGAGATGTTGACGCAAACTCTTCTGACCATTGTCCAAATGTTATTCCATTTACTAAGAATACATCTTCTGTTTCTGATCCTCCGATAAAGTTAATTTTAAATACTAGTTGTATTTTTGAATCATCTGGAGGCGTGTCAAATGTTTCTGATATAAAAATCCAACTTTTATTAATGACAGTATCGTAATTTTTTAAGTGTGTGACAATTTGTCCACTCGTTGTATCTTCATATTGATACCCAATTTCAAAACCAGCAATATAAGAACTTTGAGAATAAAAATATCCACCAACAGAGAATGTTTTTAAATATGTATTAAGATCTCTTAGGTCCATAATCTCGTTACTTATTGCAACAACTGATGCTGACTCGCTAGAAGTTGGAGTTGCAGTTATTTTACCCACATAACTATTGATAAAGGGTTCGTCAACTGATTGGGAATAAGTAACTGCAGTTCCACCAGTTATTGTCCACTTTGTAGGATCAGACAAGTCTCTTTGAGACTCAGAAAGTAAAGAAATATAGTCTGCGCCATCATCTAATGCCCACAAACCAGTAGGGTGCTCTGCGAACACTTTCTCTGCGTATAGGTTTGATGGAGTAGACATTATGAGTCTATTTTACCACAGAAGACTATTTGTTTATCTTAATTTCACAATAGTCGGTTGTGCAATAGGACTCTCCTTGAGCCTCTAAATTATCTATGCCATCATAAATAGCACTAAAGTCAATATGTTTCAACTTGCCAACATACGACTCATATTGCTCTTCAGTAATCTGAGTATACGGCTGCTGTGGATAAACAGTGTTTCCCATTGGTAGGAATGAGACTGCCTTTAATTGTCCCTCATACATGTGAAGTGCTGGTACAACATGCTTTGACTCTGTTTCCTTGTCAAATGAAAGTGTTACAGAAACACCATTGTCAGACCAGTACTTTTGTGCAGTTGCAGCAAGAGCAATCTTTTCAAATAATGTAACATCCTTTTCAGATCTTGGATGACCTGACTTGATTGGAAAATATACTACTGAGGTATTTGCTGAGACTACGTCGTCTTCGATTGTGTACCCTGCTGCTTTAAACAAGTGCATCATTGGATCTGTGTTTCCAAATCGAACTGCACGAAGGAAGAAGTTTCCTCCAGGACCCCAGTGAACTCCAGGAGTTGCACCAGAAAGAATTGAAACTGATCCTGATGGCTTAACTGTTGTTACACGAATTGATTCACGAACACATAGCCATTCTGAATAAGAATGATCATACTTGCGGATTGTTGTGTATCCTTCGTCCATCCAATCACGCACTGTTGGCAAACCATGCTGATCTGCAAATGATGCAATACCAGTCAATGAGGTACCAATGCGACGGTTACGCTGCATGATACCGTTTGTTTGTGGCCAATGTGTTGGAACAAGTGTAACAGTCTTTCCATAAAGATATGCAAACTTCAGGGTACGCAGGAAGTCCTCCTTAGATTCATGACGATTCAGGTGCACTTCTACAAGTGTACATAATTCGTATGACTCCAATGGCTGCTCCGCACATGGGTTAAAGCCCATCACACGATAGTCTTTACCGTCTGGCGCATCCTTTAGCCTGCCATAATTACGAGCAACATCAAGCCAGATAAAGCCTGGCTCTCCGTTTTCTGTAATTAAATCTACATAGTCTTCGTACTTTGTTCCTACTTCTGCTGAAATAGAATTATTAGACATCCATGCCCAACCTGGATTTTCTGGATCAAATGAGTTGCGTTCTGGGAACATTTCTGAGTTCTTTAAATTCATAAATGTTTCATCTCCAGCATTACCCAAAGCAAGAGTTGCTGATCGTCTTACGTTGCCTGATACCACGCAGGTACCAATAAGATTTACAAGGTCTACGATAGCACGAGAGTCTAGTGTTTCTCCAGCCCTGGAGCCTATTACACGGTCTATTTGGTTGTGCAACTTGATAAGAGGTGCAGGCCCTGACGCAACGCCTCCAAAGCCCTTTATAGGGGCTCCTAGGGGTCTAATTAGGTCATAGTTAAACTTCTGTATGTTCTGATTTGGCCTGAGATATGAATTAATCAAAACTCTTACCGATTCTACCCATCCCTCACGAGTATCAGGAATCTCAAAAACCTGCTCTGGCTCTGTAGGGGCATAGATAGAGAAATTCTTATCCTGTCCCACTGTATCAAACCCTACACCAATGCCAAGCATTAAAGCATCCATAACCCAAGCAAACAATGCTCCTGGATCATTCTTGTCAAGATCCTTTGTTGAAACCATTGCACAGTTTTGTAGTGCTGCTGAATTTTTCTTTTCCATAGTCATAGGAGTTCCAAATGCCCACATGCCACGACCTGGTGGTGTCCACTTCAAATTAAACATTCTGTCGTATGCTTCTTGTGCTGATTTCTGAGCCTTGTAGTCATTCCAAGGCAAACGGTTTTCTTTGGCATGGTTTTTTTGAACTGAATACATACCTTCGATTACACGACGACAAACTTCATGCCATCTTTCTTTAGTTCCGTCTTCCTTCATTCTAGAGTAAGTACGAATAAAAGTAATTTCTCCAAGTGAATTTTCTGCTGCATCTTTAAATCCAAATGGACTTTCAACTTTTGTATACTTTTCTACAAAGTCTTCTGGAAGTCTAAAACTAAAAAAATCTGACATAATCTGTATCGTCCTTTCAAAAACGGAATAAGTGTTAATTATAGCAGAGTTTTGTAAAAAGTAAAACTATGCCTAAATTTATTGTTTAGGGTTTTATTTAAAAGTTTTCTTTTGCCAAAACTTTAATCTGTATCCATTTTGAAAAGTGGATCTAACTTTCAGCGATTGCTCTTCTGTTAAAGAAGCATCAAAATCTTTATCCACTTCCATTTGCCAGTCTTCTCTTTTAAAAGGAACAACCTGAGACATTGCAGTTCCTTGTTTTATTATTCCTTTAAAATTCTTTTTTATTAAAAAAGACAAGTGACCATCTGTAAAATAAGTATCGGTATCAACAATAGCATCTATTGCCTTAAGGGGAGTTATTTCTTGATGCATAGGATTTGTAAACAGCGTACTGTATCCTTCTTCTGTTTTTACCATCCATGTTGGATGAATTCTTAATATTCTGTCACAATATATTTCTTTGTCAATAGGCAAATGAGAAACTTGTTCTATCCCGTGCTCACTTATTAATGCTGCTCTAAACTTATTTAAATGGCCAGGTAGTTGTAGGATAAATTTTCCATCAGTTGTATCTAAATGAATATCTACAGGAACTTTTAATATATATCCTGCAGACATAGCATCAAAAAATGCTTGACATTTTTTTACAGTAAGTCTCATCTGGCCCCTGTCTGGAGTTTGATCCTCTCCAATAACTGCTGGCTGATCTTTGTACCAAGATGGAATGTTTCTTGTTGCTGGCTCAGGCAAAGGAACTACATCACTTAACTGCTTATACATCTGCAAAAACTTAATGGTGTTCATAATTTCTCTTTTCTTGTTTTTTAATTATACCATATTAAAGATCTTGCCATTTTCCAGGCTCTTGTAAGTCAAGCATTACTTTAGGAGCAATATAAAAATATAATATGTTCTCTTCATCTTCTACATTTGTTGAGTTGTTTACCCCACCAAAAATAATCAAAACTGTATTGTCAAACACTTCAAAAGAGATGGGTCCATTATCTAAATATACAGTCTCAATTATTTTATTTTTTTTATTTAAATACAGTTTTCCGTAAAAAGATAAGTATTTTTTTGAGCCAGATGTAAACAAAACGCTATTATGTTTTTTAAAAACTTTTTCATTACTAAATAATATTTTATAATCTTGACTTTTTTTATTTATTTTATTTTCTTTACACATGTATTCCAATAAAGCATTTATTGACTCAGTGTGCGAGCCTTTTATTTTTGAAATACTGTACTCAATCATTTAACTACCCTTTTGCCAAAAAATATATACGGATGTGCTGGTTGTTCAAAAAATTGGTCTCTTAAATCTATTGTTTCTTCTACTGGAGTATCTTTAATTCGTTCGGTATTAAAAGCAGAGGAAACTATGCTATTTGCACTTGCTGGTCCATATTCATGATGAAGATTTCTATCAAATAAAAATTTTAAATATTTTAAACCCCAGGAAAGTGCTGCAGTGCCAACACCCTTATTTCTATAAATTGGAGAAACATAAAGTCTATCTGTTAAAGTATTTCCAAACTCATCGCCAATAGTCCAAGTAGCATATACATCTGGATAATCATTTAAAATATAATCTCCTATAAAAACAGATCCTTCTGGATGTTTATCATTAAAATATGCCATTGATATCCCGCCAAGAGTTTTATGATTTTTAAAAAATACATGATGTCCCCAACCAGGCTTAAGTTCTTCTGGCCACTCAAGTTCTTTGAACTTAGAAATATCTAAAGGTTCAAACATTAGATTCTAGTATTCTATTTGGTAGCCATCGTAAACCAAGAAATGATCTGTGTAGAACAAGTCATTTGGTTCACAGTTAATCGAAACAACCTCATGGGGCACATTTGTTATGGTTAACTCTGTTATATCAGTCCAAGAGTTAGTGTCTGCAGACCATAACTTATCTGTAGTCAATAGATTTTCAGACTTAATCATTTTAGCAACACCATCTCTTTGTGTAAGCATGTAGTGAGTTCCTGAATACAGTTCGTTTCCTATCATAACAGCAACTGTTGCAGTTGATATTCCTATATTCATAATTGTTGTTTCTTTATTTGGAACAATCTGAATGCTTTCTGGGTTTGTACCAATCCAGGCTTCCATTTGTTCTTTTGTAAAGTCTACACCCAATCCAGGAATTTCTGCAGAGACAAGTACATCTCCTACCTTAAGATTTTTTGCTAGAGTATATCCTTCTGTAGTCAATACTAATGTATCTACACCAACAGACTTGTTAGGGGCAAAGGTGTAGGCAGCAAACGCACCGAAGGCACCGAAGGCACCGAAGGCTGAAAACGCACCGAAGGCACCGAAGGCACCGAAGGCACCGAAGGCACCGAAGGCTGAAAACGCACCGAAGGCACCGAAGGCTGAAAACGGAGTAAATGAATAAGGAGTAAACGAATAAGGAACAAACGAATAAGGAACAAACGAATAAGGAACAAATGAGTAAGGAACGAATGAGTAAACAGTCGTTACTGAGTTAGACGAAGCAGATGTTCCAGAAGATCCGCAAGCATTGTCTGCTCTTACGTTGTATGTTTGCGCTGTTCCCTGTTCTTGTGTAACAGATATTGATGTAGATGTAGTATTTCCTGATTTACCGTCAGAAGATGTCCAGTAATAATTTGTAATTGCTGATCCACCATTTGATGGGGCTGTCCATGAAACATTGTCTACTCCTGCTGATGGTGATGATGCAGAAGGTGCACCTGGTGTTTCTGGTACTGTTGTTGCAGTAACTGCACCAGATGATGCTGACAAATCAGAATTACCATTTGCATTTGAAACACGAGTCTGGAAAGTATAGGATGTTCCGCCTGTTAATCCAGTTACGTTAACTGTAGAAGATGCACCTGATGAGTTTTGTCCAGCATTTGAAATTGCGTAATAACTTGAAATTGCCTTTCCACCTGTTGCTCCTGCTGTTACATTAACTACTATAAGGCCGTCATTAAATCCACGACCCGAGCAAGTATTTGTTACTGAGCCAACTGTTGGTGCTTGTGGAACAGTTGTTGCAGTAATAGAGTTAGATGCGCTTGAAGCATCTCCAGTTCCTGCTGCATTTGTTCCTGTAACTGTAAAGGTATACGAAGTTCCAGACTGTAGGCCTGTTACTGTTATTGGAGAAGATGCACCTGTTGCAGTGTATCCTCCTGGAGAAGATGTAACTGTGTAAGATGTCGCTGCATTAGGTCCAGTTGGAGTAAACGTTACTGTTGCTGCACCATTGTTGTATGGGCGGTTAGTTCCAACATCTGTTGCTGTTCCTATTGTTGGTGCATATGGAGCCAAGAAGTCGTTTGACGACTGACTCATTCTACCTGCTTGCTTTGACATAGTTAATCTCCTTTAATTTTTTATTAGGCTGATAGGTCTCCGAAGACCAACCATCCACTTGAAGTCTTCATTGCTGTTACTACTGAGTTTGTAGTTCTGAACTTTAGTCCTGGTGTTCCTACAACGCTATTGGTTGAAGCAAACTGTGCTCCAGTTCCAGAAGCCTGGTAGAAGTCAATAGACTGTCCAGTTGAGTATCCTGTTGCAGGAAGTGTAATTGTTACTGCTCCTGTTAGAGGAACAAACTTATCTTGTTCTCCTGCTGCAAGTGTTGCAGATGATGAGATTGCTGTTGCAAATGTTGTAATAGAAGGTACACCAGCCTTTGCTTGTGTTCCATCTGAGAATACAATGCCTTCTGCTGGAAGTGTTACTGTTCCAGTAAAGGTTGGGGATGCGAGTGGTGCTTTTGCTGCAAGGCTGTTTGTAACAGTTGTAGCAAAGTTAGCATCGTCTCCAAGTGCTGCTGCAAGTTCGTCAAGAGTGTTGAGTGCTGCTGGTGCTGATGCAATTACTGCATTTACCTGTGATGTTGCATCTGCGATTGCCTCAGACTTTGCTGTTGCAATTGCTGATGCAGTAGCAGTTGAAACTGGCTTATTTGCATCAGATGTATTATCAACATTGCCAAGTCCGACCATTGATTTTGTAACGCCAGACACTGTTCCAGTGAATGTTGGGTTTGCAAGAGGTGCCTTAAGATCAAGTGCTGTTTGTGTTGCTGTTGTAATGTAGTTTTCGTCAAGATCAAACTCTGAATTTGTTGAATCCCAAACAATACCATCGCCAGCAAGTGCTGCCTGATTTACTTCTGCTCCATTAATTGCGTTTGTAAGTTGTGTTTGTGTTACTAGAAATGATGTATCTGCAATACCGTGAACATTTTCTGTAAGATTATTGTGTGCTGTAACTTTGGTGTCTGCTGCTGTTCCTGCTGCAGTAATTGCGTCTGCTTCTGCAGCGTTTGCTTTATTTGTTGCGTCTGTTGCTGCTGTTGTAATTGCTAGTGCTGCTGCATCATCTGCATATTCCTGAGTTGCAAGAAGTGATGTATCTGCAATACCATGAACGCCAGTTGTAACATTGTTGTGTGTTGCAATCTTTGTATCTGCTGCTGTTCCTGCTGTTGTTATTGCTGTTGTTGAAGCAATATCTGCATATTCCTGAGTTGCAAGAAGTGATGTATCTGCAATACCATGAACATTTGTTGTATCTGAGTTATGTGTTCCAATTTTTGCATCTGCTGTAGTTCCTGCTGAGTCATACGCTGCATTTGCCTTTGCTGTTGCATCTGCGGATGCGGTTGCTTCTGCTGCTGCTTGAGCGGCGTTCGCCTTAGATGTTGCATCTGCTGCTGCATCTAGTGCAACCTGTGTTGCTGCTGCAGTCAATGCTGATGTTGTTGCAAGTGTTGCTGTGTTTGTAATTCCGTGTACATTTGTTGTTGCAGATGTATGGGACGTAACTGTTCCAACAAAGTTAGCGTCGTCTCCAATTGCTGCTGCTAACTCATTTAAAGTATTTAGTGCTTCTGGAGCGCTATCAATAATTGCTGCTAGTTCGGCTGCATTGGCAAAGTATTGTAATGCTGACCAGGCTGAGGAACCATTACCCATTTTAAATTTATTTGTGTCGGTTTCAAAACCGATTTCACCTGCTGCTAATACTGGGTTGGCAGCCGTCCATTGGGCTGCAGTACCTCTGCGCTGTTGCATTCTTGTTGCCATTTTATCTTCTCCTTATGGGTTCTGCCCATGAACTAGTCTTATTATAACATCAATTTTTAATTAAAGTTATCTACTACGCTACCGCCATCAAATACGACTGTCCACTCTGTTGTATCTGGTCCACCTGCATCTATTCCTATTCCAAGAGGACTATTGAAAGATCCACCTTCATAGAATTGAGACACAATGAAACCAGTTCCATCAATTGCGGTATCGTGAATGTGCTGCGGAAGATTATTTGTATCATCAATAGTTGCTTGGGTATACCAAGTACCATTGTAATAAAAATTAACTCGGTTTGTTAGAGTGTCTAACCACTGAGTTCCATTAGTTGGGGATGAAGGAGCAGTTGAGCCTACAGCCATAGATCCTGTTAAAGAGTCTACATACTCCTTGGTTGCTGCATGTGTAGCAAGAGTTGGTGCTCCTACTGTTACTGCGCCTCCAAATGTACCGCCGTTAGTTACGACTAGTCCATTTTTGACCTTGAAGTCTTTATCGACTGTTGCCATTTACTACTCCTTCTTCCAACTATTTATTTTTTATTACTTTAAAAGTGTTCCAACAACAGCAACTGTTGAGTCATTGTTGAGGGTTGCGACACGAAGACGAACATCGTTTCCAGAAACATCTGCTGAAACGGATCCAAGATCACCATTTGTTCCAACCATTGCGTATTCTGTGATAGCGACATTATCTGATGTGTCAAGTGTCAAGATAACCTTTGAAACCTCTGTGTGAGTTCCGTTAGCAATCTTAACAAGGAATTCAGCAGAACGATAGTCTGCCTTAGCCCATGAAACTGCTGTGTTTGTGCTTGCAGTTGCGACAGTTGCCTGTGCTGCTACCTGCTTTGCTACTGAAGCAATCTCTACTGCAGGGAAGTCTGGAGTTACTGCTTCAAGAGCAGTTACTGCACGAGCATCTGTGAAGTAAAGATTTGTTGTACCTTCATCAAGATCATCTGTTGTAGAATCTGCAACACCGTTTTCTGCGGTTATTGTAAGTCCTGCACCTGTTCCTGTGATTGTAATGTTTGTAAGGTTTGCATTAGTCAAAAGATTTGCTGCTGAAGTCTTTGCACGAGCATCTGTAAAGTATTCGTTTGATCCTTCTGCAACATCGTCTGTATCAAGTGCTGCAATAGTTCCATTAATTGTTGAAGCAAGACCGTCTGCGTATGACTTAGCATCTATTTCTGCATTATCAGCATATAACTGGTAAGCAGTTGTAATTATTCCTTCACGAGTATCTGTGTATGCGTTAGCATCGGCTTCTGCTGTATCAACATAAGCCTTTGTTGCTGCATGTAGATTTTGTGTTGGGTCACCTGACAAGGTAAGAGCACCAGTCATGGTGTCTCCAGCCTTTGCAACCTTTTCTCCTACTGAAGTAGCGAGGTTTGCTGCAAAGTTAGCGTCATCGCCAATTGCTGCAGCCAATTCATTGAGTGTATCAAGAAGTGCTGGAGCAGAATCTACAAGATCTGCAACCTTTTGATCAGCATAAGCCTTTGCATCTGATTCTGCTATATCAGCATATGATTGATATGCTGTTGTAATAGCAGTTTCACGAGCATCTGTATAAGCGTTTGCAGTTGTTACTGCATCTGATTCTGCTTGATTTGCATAGTTTTGATATGCAGTGGTAATTGCTGTCTCACGGCCATCTGTGTATGCTTCTGCTGCTGCAATTGCTTCGCCCTTAGCGGTAGCAACCTCTGCATCTGTTGCAAAATCTCCATCGAGAGTTGCTGTAATTTGAACATTTTGTGAACCATTGAACATAACTTCACCAGTTACGTCTCCAACAAGTTCAATCTTTCTTGAAGTTTCAAGTGCTGATGCTGTGTCTGCATTACCAAATACATCACCACTGAGGTTTGCTGTTATTTCTCCCGCAGCAAAGTTGCCTGAAGCGTCACGCTTTACAACCTTGTTTGCTTCGTTTGCTGAGGTGGCTGTTCCACCAATTAAGTTGACGATATAGTTTTGATCGTCTGTTTTCTTTGTAAGAACGTCAAAATTGTTTACTGTTGCTGTTGTGCCTTCGACAATGAGACCATTCTTTACTTTAAAGTCTTTTACTACTGTTGCCATTTTATTATCTCCTTAGTTATGCCTTAAGTCCTATACGGGCGAACCGTGCAGTGACTGGCTTGATCGCAGGATCTGGAGTGACTGTAATAGCCACGGTATTTCCAGTGCGAGAGACGCTTATGGTGCCAATATTCCCATCATTGTCTATTGTTCCGTATTCGCTGACTGATACATTTGCACCGTCAACGAGAATTGTTAGTTCGGTTGCATAGAACTTATTGTCCCCTGCTGTGGTCTTGGATACTGAAATAATATACTTGACCATACGCCAAACTGTAGCATCAAAGTTATCAATTACAGTTACGTTCTCAATACCAGTGATTGTATTTTCATTGTTACCATAAGAACCCAAGTCTGTTGCTTGAGCAGTTGCGGTATCAATCAAATCTTCATAATTTTCTTGAGTAGGCCTATCTCCTGTTTCAAAGAGAGTCTTTACGCCTGAAATTGATATTTTAGCCATGTGGTAATTATAACATGCTTTTAATTAAACTATTACAGAATGTAGTTGCTGTAGCCAATAACCTGTAGTGGAATTGGAGGGGGATTGGTTTTAGAGTATCCAAACACATTTACATTGATAAACTGAACCCTGAATGGCAAAACCTCTTCAACTCTAGCCTTTGGTTGGAAGTGATCTATTCTTATTCTTTTGACATCAAGGTCTTTGATTTGAGTATGAGCAAGTCTATGAGTTGTTCTGTAAAATTCTTGTGCTAGTGGGGTTAGGTTTGTTGTCATTACTGGGTTACGTCTTCAAGGATAACCATTGACCCTTTGGCTACCGTCCAAACTCTACCCTCTGATAAAAGTTCTGTGAGTTGGATGTCAAAGATATCTCCTGTCTCAAGAAGTTCTGATTGAGAAGATGTAAGGTTTACCGTGAAACTTCCTTCTGTGTCTTGAAACTCAATTGGCTCAGGGGACAAAGAAACAATAACTTCATCAGTTGAAGGACGATAAATATCCATAGCAACTTCCCAGTCATCAAGAAGTAGTGGCTCTCTTGCATCATTAGTCACATAAACACGAAATGCTGCAGAATCTCCACGAACAACAGTCCAACGAATTTCTGGAGGTGCTGCACCTAATGCATAAGAGTCTGTGGGTTGATTTCTGAAGGTAGCCATAATGTTATTATATCACGATAACCCGTCTTTAAGGGCTCCCCATGTACCGTTGCCTTTTGTTTGAACAACTATCATTCCACCATTTGGTTTGGTTGCTTGAATTGCAACTACTCCAACATACCTTGCTGGCCCGCTTGTTGGTCTTCCTCCGACAATAGTTCCAGTTTCATCTATATAAATTTTTGTTCCAGCAGGACCAAGTCCAGTCGTGTTAATCTGTATAATTCCAGATACTACAGCAATTCCGTCTCCGTTATTAATACCTGCAGGAAGCATGTCTGCTTGCAACAAACCGAGTATTGGAAAGTTTGGATTGTGATCAACGCTTGATGGATTATATCTTTGTACAAGAGGTTTTAATTTTCCATCATGGGATACACTACCAGAAATAAATACTGGTGTTCCTGCGGGTAGAGTAAGAGAAGAACTTGCATTTCTAACAGGAGAAGCAACGCTTGTCATGCCCAATGGTGGCAAAATATCATTCAAAGCATCAACTAATACTTTAATATCTCCGTGTACATTAACGGGATCTGAAGCAAGCGGGTATTTCATAGTAGGATAGTTAGATGATTCGCCTGTAGCCATAATCTTTATTATACCA
>Ga0222712_10000673_pt1 | contig 44061 bp, 50 predicted proteins | sample C33_657DmetaG_FD_165043 | JGI IMG/M metagenome (GOLD analysis project Ga0222712, IMG submission 165043) | Estuarine water microbial communities from San Francisco Bay, California, United States - C33_657D | ecosystem: Environmental > Aquatic > Marine > Unclassified | place: USA: California... | reverse complement strand
GAAGGGCGTCAACGTGCGTTTCGGCATTCACCCGGTGGCGGGGCGCATGCCGGGTCATATGAACGTGCTGCTGGCGGAAGCCAAGGTGCCTTACGACATCGTGCTCGAGATGGATGAACTCAATGAAGACTTCCCTGATACCGATGTCGCCATGGTTATCGGTGCCAACGACATCGTCAATCCGGCGGCTCAGGATGATCCGGCCAGCCCGATTGCCGGCATGCCGGTGCTGGAGGTATGGAAGGCGAAGACCTCGATCGTGATGAAGCGCAGCATGGCTTCCGGTTACGCGGGGGTTGATAACCCATTGTTTTATAAAGAAAATAACCGCATGCTCTTCGGCGACGCCAAGAAGATGCTGGATGAAGTGCTGGTGGTGCTGAAAACCTGACGATCAGTCGGAGTTGCCAATAAAAAGGGCCGCAGCTGCGGCCCTTTTTTATCGTGCCTGCAGTCAGTCGAGCTGTACTTTCACCTGCCGCAGCACATCTTTCCACCGGAGGTCTTCGGATACCAGCAGCTTGCTGAAATCCTCGGGGCTGCCGGTGGTGATGTCGAAGGTCATCGAGGTAAAGCGTTCCTTGACGTCAGTGGATCCGAGGGCCTTGTTGATCGAACTGTTCAGCACGGCAGTGACGTTCTTCGGCAGGCCGGCAGGGCCGAGCATGCCGTACCACTGGAAGGACAGAAAGTCCTTGACGCCGGATTCGACGAAGGTCGGCGAACCGGGTAACAGCGGGTGGCGCTGTGCGCTGGTGATGGCCAATACTTTCAACCGGCCGGCGCGTACATGCGGCAGTGCTGCCGGGACCGCATTCATCACCAGCGGAATCTGGCCGGCAGCGGCATCGGCGAGCGAAGGACCGCCGCCTTTGTACGGCACGTGGTTCAGATTCAATCCGGTTTTCAGGCGCAGCCATTCGTAGACCAGGTGCGGGCCGCTGGCCAGGCCGCTCGACCCCATCGCCAGTTTTTCTGTTTGCGCACGCGGTATCGCCAGCAATTCCTTGAAGGTGTTGGCGCTGAACTTGGGGTGGGCGAGCAGGGCCTGCGGCGAGGTTGCGACAAGATTCAGCGGTGTGAAATCCTTGATCGCATCGTATTGCTGTTTTGAATAGACCAGTGAATTGATGGTGTGGGGAGCATCGGCCAGGAGGATGGTGTGGCCGTCGGCAGGGGCGCGGGCTGCGAGCAGAGTGCCGATCAGTCCGGTGGCGCCGGGACGGTTGTCGATGACAAAAGTCTGGCCCAGGTATTCACCCAGTTTGGCGCCGATGGCGCGACCGGTGATGTCGGAGCCGCCACCCGGCGGATAGGGCACGATCATGCGCACCGGGCGCGAAGGATAAACATTGTCGGCGGCTTGCAGCGTCAGCGGCATTGCGGCGAGCGTTGCGGCAAACAGGGACATCAGGCGACGCATGGCGGATGCTCCTTTAACGGTAAACTGCTGCGTGTGATGTCACGCAAGGTGGTGGCCTATCACAACGGACATTGAATGCAGAGTATCAGCAAGCACCGGCCTGCGGAAGCGACCGGACTGGAAAGGACATCGATGGCTGCGGCAACCGAAGTGAACTGGGCGAAACTGCGCGGGGAATTTCCTGCGCTGGCCAACTGGACCTATCTGGATACGGCACGCAAGACGGTGCCGCCGCGCTGTCAGGAAGCGGCAATGCGGGATTACTGGAATGACATCGCCGAGACGGCGGGTGCCGATGCCTGGTCGGCGGTGAACGTCGCCGAAACCCGTGCCGCGATGGCGGCATTGCTCGGTGCGAAGCCGGCCGAAATCGCTTTCACCAAAAATACCACCGAGGGGCTCAATATCGCGGCACATGCCTTCGATCTGCGTCCCGGAGACAACGTCGTGCTCACCGACATGGAGCATGTCGCCAACGTCTGGGTGTGGCAGCACTGGGCTGCGAAGGGGGTCGAGATCCGTTTCGCAAAAAACCGCGATGGATGTCTGCCGGTGGCGGCTTTTCTCGAGCAGATGGATAAACGTACGCGAGTGGTTTCCACCGCCTACATCACTTATGGCAACGGCTATCGTGTTGATATACCGGCTCTCGGTGCGGCATGTCGCGAGCATGGTGCACGGCTGGTGGTTGATGGTGTGCAGGCGGCCGGCATACTGGCTGCGCCGCTGGCGGGCCTGGGCGCCGATCTGGTGGCCATCGGCGGGCACAAGAACCTGTTCGGCCTCACCGGCACGGGCCTGCTGTATTGCCGTGAGGAACTGATCGATGAACTGAAGACGCCGTTCCTGAAAGCGCCGGTGGCGCCCGGATCGGCGAAGGCCAGCGCCCACCTGAAAAGCCAGTTCGACTATGTGCGCACGGCGCACCGCTTCGAGGGTGGCAACCCAAACTTCCTCGGCCTGCATGTCCTGCGGCGCAGTGCGCAGTTCATTGCCGGAATCGGCCTGCCGGCGATCGAGGCACGCGTCCGGGATTTGACGACGCAATGCATGGCGATGATCCGCTCTGCCGGATTAACCACGCTGACCCTGGAGCCCTGGGCAGAGCGCGCGCAGATCGTCAGCGTTCCAGTGCCTGATGCGGGCGCCATGATGGATCGCCTGCGCGAAAACCACCGCGTCATCGTCAACGTCAAAGACGGTGCTCTGCGTATCTCGATGGGTTTTGCGAATAACGAGGAAGATCTGGAGCGCGCTGTGGCTGCCATCAGGCAGGAACTGGCGGCCTGACCGCTGCGGACTTATTTTTCGGCGAGCTGCGGCGGGGATATCGTTTGTCTGTGAAAGGCGATGTCGCCGTACCAGGCGTGGGCATTGTCACCGGTGTTGTCGGTGTCGGTCATGATGCCGATCGCGGTGATCGGTCCTGGATATTCGCCGAACGCGCGTTTGTAATCCTCGACGATGTTGCGGGTGACCTCCTGCCAGCGGCCCAGACGGTCGCGCCCCGATTCGGCGACGATCATCTTGATGCGCGAAGTGTGGCGGTTGTCGATCACGGTTTCCCGGGGTGCACGGTTTTCCCAGATGTACATCAGCGTGGCATAGGGCATCTGCTGACCGGTGAGCAGGCGCACGTTGTCGAAGAACATGCGGTCGCGGATATCCAGTTTATCGATGTCTCCGCCGAAGCTGACGACCAGCCGCACCGGTGAATCCTCGAGGTGTTTTTGCGTGTTGTCGGCTTTCTGGATCAGTTCATCGACTTTCCAGTGCCAGTGCAGGACCGGATAACTTTTCGGGTCGAGCTTGAGCGGGTGGATCAGTCCCGAGGCGGATGACTCCGCGCGGGCGCGCACCACGGTGCGCCCCTGTTCGTTGACCAGCTTATAGGCGGTGGAGCGCTTGAAACGAGACAGAACCCAGGGTTGCCAGCCCGGCGGCAGGGTTTCGCCTTCCGGATGGCCGGAGAAACTGCGTACCTTCGGCAGCGCCACGGTTTCCGGCGTTTCCTGCACCGATGCGCAACCGGCGCTGAGCAACAACGCAGCCGCAATTGCTGCGTTTCGTATCCTGTTCATCTTCCTCCTCCGGTTGTGCGCATCGATGCGCATCTGGGTCTGGTGCCCTTGATGCCGTATCTTAAATTAAACCTGTTGCCGCGGCATCAGGGGTTGTTGGCGACTTGGGCAGGGGCGAGCGGCGGGTTTTTCGAGAAATAACGTTTGATCCCGGTGAAAATCGCATCGGCCATTTTGTTCTGGTAGGAGGGGTCGCGCAGTTTGCGTTCCTCGTCGGGATTGCTGATGAATGCGGTCTCGATCAGGATCGACGGGATATCCGGCGCCTTCAATACCGCGAAACCGGCCTGCTCGACATAGTTTTTGTGCAGGCGGTTGATGCCGCCCATTTCCTGCAGCACGGCCTTGCCCAGTTTCAGGCTGTCATTGATCGACGCAGTCTGCGAGAGGTCGAGCAGGGTTTGTTTCAGGTAAGGATCCTTGATGCCGAGGTTGACGCCGCCGATCAGGTCGGCGTCGTTTTCCTGTTTCGCCAGCCAACGTGCCGCGACCGAGGTGGCGCCGCGTTCCGACAGCGCAAATACCGACGAGCCGTTGGCTGAGGGTTTGACGAAGGCGTCGGCGTGTATCGAGACAAACAGGTCGGCACGCACGCGGCGCGCTTTATCCACGCGCATGTGCAGCGGAATGAAAAAGTCGCCGTCGCGGGTCAACACGGCGCGCATATTCGGTTCGGTTTCGATGCGTTCTTTCAGCTTTTGTGCGATCGAAAGGGTGATGTCTTTTTCCAGCGTGCCGGCGCGTCCGCGTGCGCCCGGATCCTCGCCGCCGTGACCGGCGTCAATGGCGATGGTGATCAGCCGTTCCGAAGCCGTGCGCGCGGGGCGAGCTGCAGGTTTGCCGGCGGGTGTTTCGCTTTTGGCGGCGACTTGCGGGGGGGTGACCTCAGGCGCTGAAAGTTCCGGCGTCGGGGTCAATGCCGGGCCCGGTGCCGGGGCCACGGCAGTCGCGCCAGCCGGGGTTTCCGGCTGCCCGGACTCGCGGCGTTTGAGGAAGGCCAATAGCGGATCGGGGGGCGTCAGCGGGTAGATGTCGAGGACCAGCCGGTGACCGTAGCCGGCGATCGGCGCCAGCGCAAAGGCTTCGGGTTTGACCTTGGCCTTGAGGTCGAACACCAGGCGGATGGTGCCCGGCTTGAAGCGGCCGGCGCGCACGCCCTTGATATAGGGGTCTTCGGCGCCGATCTTGCCGGCGATGTCGGTGAGCGCCGTGTTGAGCGCGACATCCTCCAGATCCAGCACCAGCCGGTCAGGGTTTTCGAGGTTGAACAGCTTGTGGCGGATCGGCTGCTGGGACTCGATGGTGACGCGGGTGTAATCCGGTGCGGGCCAGACGCGGGTTGAACTGACCACCGTATCCGCAGCCCAGACCGAAAGGCCGGTCAGCAGCAGCACGATAACGCCGAGCAGCGATTGCAGCATTGCGGGGAAAAAGCGACGGGCCGGCGGCGGGTTTGCCGCAATGGGGGGGACGGGTCTCAGTTTTTCAGCTTGTCGAGACAACGCCTGCCAGCCTCCGTGTGCGCCGTGATCGCCATTGATCGCCCTTGATCAATGGCATGAAGTTCAATGTCCAGATCCGCAGGTGGCAGGTCGGGTGCTTTTTCCGGCCACTCGATCAGGCATACGGACTGCGGGTTGAAGTATTCCCGGAAACCCGTTTGCTCCAGTTCCTGTGGATCAAGGAATCGATAAAAATCAAAGTGATACAAGTATAACCTAGAAAAATTGTAAGGTTCAAGCAAGGTGAAGGTCGGACTTTTGACCCGGCCTTCGTATCCCAGGCCACGCAGGACGCCCCGGACCAGCGTGGTTTTGCCGGCGCCGAGGTCGCCGCGCAGGTGCACTGTCATGCCGGGCTCGAGCAGCGGCGCGATCGAGCGGCCGAGCGCCAGCGTCTCTTCTTCCGAGGCCAGTTGCAGCGTGCGTTTATGATGCGGGCTATGCAAAACAGTGCAGTCCAGAAAATCGTCGATTGGTCGAAGCTTCGTCGCGACATCGGCGGCTGGGGCGCCGAACTTGGTTTCCAGCAACTCGCGGTCGCCGACTGCGATCTGTCGCATGCCGAACCGCGTCTCGCGGAGTGGCTGGCGCGGGGCTGGCATGGCGACATGGATTATATGGCACGGCATGGCGTCAAACGTTCCCGTCCTGCGGAACTGGTGCCCGGAACCTTGCGGGTGATCGCCGTGCGCATGAACTACACGCCACCCGTCGCCCGCGACAGCTGGTCCGTCATCCATGACGGTGCGCAGGCCTTCATCTCGCGTTATGCGACCGGACGGGATTATCACAAGGTGCTGCGCCACCGGCTGCAGCAGCTGGCCGAACGCATCCAGCTTGCGGTCGGTGAATACCGCTATCGCGTGTTTACCGACAGCGCGCCGGTGATGGAGGTGGCGCTCGCTGAAAAGGCCGGACTGGGTTGGCGCGGCAAACACACGCTGCTGCTCAACCGCGAGGGCGGGTCGGCATTTTTTCTCGGCGAGATTTACACCGATCTGCCGCTGCCGGTGGACCAGCCGCAATCCGAGCACTGCGGAACCTGCAGGCGATGCATGGATGTCTGCCCGACGCAGGCGATCGTCGCCCCTTATCAACTGGAGGCGCGGCGCTGCATCTCCTATCTGACCATCGAACTCAAAGGCAGTATCCCGGAGCCGCTGCGACCGCTGATCGGTAACCGCGTTTACGGCTGCGACGACTGCCAGCTGGTGTGTCCGTGGAACCGCTACGCCGAAGTCAGCGCCGAGCCTGATTTTGCGGTGCGTAACGGCCTCGATGACGTGACGCTGGTGGAGCTCTTTTCATGGAATGCCGAAACATTTGCAGTCCGGCTGGCCGGCAGCGCTATCCATCGCATCGGACACGAACGCTGGTTGCGCAATATCGCCGTCGGTCTCGGCAATGCGCCAACCTCGGCAGCGGTAATTGCCGCACTGCGCGCACGTGCGGATGATCCGTCGCCGCTCGTGCGCGAACATGTCGGCTGGGCGCTGGCCTGTCACGGCGCGACCTGAGGGTGCTGTACGGACGGGATGTCCCATCAAAAACGCCGGCATGTTGCCGGCGTTTTTGATGAATGCCGCTGCGGGATCTTTACTGCTGTGGTGTAGCGGCCATGGCGCCGATCCGGCGCTGCATGCGCACCGCGGTCTCGATGTTCTGGTAATAACCGGCGACCTGTCCGGTGCACACAAAGCCCAGGGCCTCGTAGAAACTGTGTGCGGCAAAATTATTGGAGCGCATTTCGACATCAATCTGCGTGATGCCGGCGGTCAGCGCCGATTCCATGAGCCATTCGATCATCGCCAGGCCGATGCCGCGACGCTGACAGGCCGGTTGCACGGCGAACAAGGAAAGATGGGCGCGAGTGTCGCCGAATTCGGCGATGGCAAAACCCGCAAAGCCGTTTTCGACTTCGGCGACCAGCACGCAGGTGTCACGGCTGCGCAGCGCACGGGCGATACGGGTGGGATGCCAGGTCCAGCCGCGTAGACCGACTTCAATCAGGCAGCGCGACATCACGGCGATCGGCTGGATATCGCTGTCGCGGGCAAGACGTAATGTGCAGGGCGTTTTGGACAAGGAGCCGGCTCCTGCGTCGCAGTGTATCGTAATTGCGGATAATTGCGCGATCAGCACATGCCTGCGGTGGGGCCGGCCGGGTGCCCGGCGGTGGTTCAGGCGGTTTTGGGAATGAACTTCAACGCCACGCCGTTATTGCACCAGCGCTGGCCGGTCGGCGCCGGGCCGTCGTCAAAAACATGACCGTGGTGGCCGCCGCAGCGTACGCAGTGGTATTCGGTCCGTGGTGTGAACAGCAGGTAATCCTTCTTGGTCGCGAAGACGCCGGGTATGGTGGTGAAAAAGCTCGGCCAGCCGGTTCCCGATTCGTATTTCATTTCGGAGGTGAACAGCGGCAGGTCGCAGCCGGCGCAGGCGAATACGCCGGGGCGTTTTTCGCCGTTGAGCGGGCTGCTGCCGGCGCGCTCTGTGCCCTCTTCGCGCAGCACGTTGAACTGCGCCTTGTCGAGGCGTTTGCGCCATTCATCATTGGACAGCTTGAGTGCGTCAGTGGGTGCCGGGGCCTTGAAGCCGGCGGCCAGCAGGGTCTTCCAGTTGTTCTGCATGGCCTGGATTTCCTTCATCGTGCCGACCGGGGCGGCGGCAGCCGTATGGTGGAATGTGCTGCCGAACGCCGCCAGCGTCAGTCCCTGCAAAAATCCGCGTCGTTTCATGATTTCTCCTGTGTGGCGGTCTGACCGCGCCTGTGGTGGAAAATTCCCCGGCGCCGACGGTTACGGTTTGGTCGTGACAATGTAGCAGTCCTTACACCGCGCCATAAAGTGGTATCAGATGCGGGATAATTCTCGCCTTGTGTCATGCAAACATCCGAAGCCATGAAAACCATCCAGATTCATCAGTACGGCGGTCCCGAAGTCCTGCAGCGCATTGATGCGCCGATTCCCCGGGCGGCGCCCGGCACTGTGCTGGTCCGCGTTCATCATGCCGGCATCAACTTCATGGATATCCATACCCGCCAGGGCAAATACGAAAAATCGCGCACCTATCCGGTCAGGCTGCCCTGTACGCTGGGAATGGAGGGCGCGGGCGAGGTGATGGCGCTGGGTGATGGCGTGACGACGCATCGTGTCGGCGATCGGGTCGCCTGGTGCATTGTCTGGGGCAGTTATGCGGAATATGCCGTGGTGCCGGCCTGGCAGGCGGTGAAGGTGCCGGATGCGCTGCCTCTGGATCTGGCGGCCGCCTCGGTGTTTCAGGGCTACACCGCGCACTATCTGGCAAATGACGTCGGCCAGCTCGGCGCCGGCAAAACCTGCCTGGTGCATGCCGCATCCGGCGGCATCGGCCAGGTACTGATCCAGTTGGCGAAGCGCAGCGGCGCGCGGGTAATCGCGACGACGAGTTCCGCGGAAAAGGCGGCGGTGGCGCGCGAACGCGGTGCCGACCTCGCCGTTCTGTATGACGGCGGACGTTTTGTCGAGGCGGTGCTTGAGGCAACGGGCGGCCTCGGCGTGGATGTGGTGTACGACTCGATCGGCAAAACATCGCTGCGTGACAGTTTCCGTGCGGCGCGCACCCGCGGCCTGATCATCAACTACGGCAATGTGTCGGGGTCGGTGAAGGATCTCGATCCACTGGAACTCGGTGAATCCGGTTCGCTGTTTCTGACGCGACCGCGGCTGGCGGATCATCTGCGCAGTGCGGATGAAATCCAGCGCCGCGCAGATGATATTTTCAGCGCGCTGATCAATGGTTCACTGAGAATCGGAATTGCCGGCCGGTACACGCTGGACAATGTTGAGGAAGCGCACGCAGCTTACGAAGAACGGCGAATGGTCGGAAAGCCGGTGCTGGATATTGTCATTTGAGATGCCGGGGCGCTTACTGTTTCCGCGATAGTGTGACTTCACTATACGCCCTCCCGCTGAGGCCGCGCACGACTGATTCGTGTTGCGGTGTGCTGATCCGGCGGCAGCTGTTTAGTGGCTCGATCAGGTTTCTGCGGGATCCTGATCTTCAGCAGTCTCCGGCAGCGCATCATTGTTGCCGGCTGCCTGAGGACGCGCTGCGCGCGATGCGGGGGTCTCGAGGCTGATCCGTCCCAGCGCGCCGCTGCGGTAATCATTGAGCAGCGTGATCGCCGCTTTTTCGAGATCGAATTCACCGCCCTTGATGCGGAAGCCGCGCCGTGCAGCCACGGCTTCAATGAGGTCAGTGCCGTCCATTTTCTGAACGTCGGCCGGCGTGGCGTAACGCGCGTGCAGCGCTTTCGGATATTGCGCGACCAGTGTTGCTGCAAGAAAAGTCGCGACTTCGGATTCGATATAGGCGTTGGTGCCGATGATATGGCTGGCGGCGAGCATACAGCCGTCATCGGGATGGCCGATCTTCGGCCACATCAGGCCCGGCGTATCGGTCATGCTCACCGTCGGCGACAGTTCGTAACGCGCCAGAGATTTGGTGACGGCGGGTTCATCGCCGACTTTCGCAGTGCGCTGTTTGAGCAGCGCATTGATCAAGGTCGATTTGCCGACGTTGGGCACGCCCATGATCAGCATGCGCAGCGGCTTGAGGTTTTCATTGCGATGCGGCGCGAGTTTTTTGGCGGCGGCGATGATTTTGTTGGCATCGCCCGGCTTTTTGGCTGACAGCGCGATGGCGTGGGTGTTTTTCTGGGCATTGAAATGCGCTACCCATTGCGGCGTGATATTGGGGTCCGCCGCATCCACCTTGTTCAGCACCTTGAGGCAGGGGCGCTGACGGTGCAGGCGCAGTGATTCGATCAGCGGATTGGCGCTGGCCATCGGGCAGCGCGCATCAAGGATTTCAACCACGACATCGTGATCGGCCATCGCCTTTTTGATTTTCTCGACAGCGACGGCCATGTGGCCGGGGAACCAGTTGATGCTCACGTCAGATCCGTGCGAAACGCGGTTGAGTCTTGCCGTCGATGGTGATGTTTTCGGCGAACATGCCTGCGGGGCGCACCCACAGACCGCCTTCGCCATACAGCGGGCGATAAACCACCATCGGCTCCAGCGTTTCCGAATGTTTGGCGATGCCGATCACTTCGTATTCATTGCCCTTGTAATGGCGGTAGCGGCCGGGCGGGATATTCACTGCGGTGGGCGTCATGGGAGTCCTGGTGCGGCGCGGTTTTGCTGCGCTCAAGACCACATTATAAACCATTGTTTATATTGAAAAATTATCAGTGCTCTGATCGGTTATAGTCGGCAGTCCATGATGACTGTTTCTGTGCTCCGCATCGCAGTAGCCGGAATGGCCGCGCTGGCGGTGGCCATGGGCATCGGCCGTTTTGCCTTCACTCCCATCCTGCCGATGATGCAGGATGATTTCGGCCTCTCCATCATCGGTGGCAGTTGGCTGGCTTCCAGCAACTATCTCGGTTATCTGGCCGGCGCGCTTGTGGCAACAGCATGGCCACTTCGCAGTCGCGGCGTGTTGTCGGGTTCCCTGCTCGCGGTCGCAGCGACGACGGCGACGATGGGCCTCACCGAAAACTTCATGTTGTGGGCGGTACTGCGTTTTGCTGCCGGCGTGGCCAGCGCATTGATGTTCATCGCCGTGTCGACGCGCTGCATGACCGCACTGGCGGAACGCGGTCGTCCGAAACTCACCGGTGTGGTGTATGCCGGCGTTGGCAGCGGTGTCGCTGCCGCCGGCCTGTTGTGCCTGCTGTTGATGCAGTACGATGCCGGTTCGGCATGGGCCTGGCGGATCGTCGGGCTGGTGGCTTTGTCCGCGGCAGTGATTGTGCTGCCGGTGCTGGGTGCCATCGTATTGCCGCTGGCACCGGCAGTTTCCCGCGATTCGCGCGCCGGCATCGGCCGTCATGCTGGTCTGCTGGTGCTCTGTTACGGTATTTCCGGTTTTGGCTATATCATTCCCGCCACGTTTTTGCCGGTGATGGCGAAAGCCGTGGTGTCGGATGCTGCGATGTTCGGCTGGTCGTGGCCGGTATTCGGTGCGGCAGCGGTGGTATCCACATTCATTGCTGCTTCCCGTGCGGCGGCGATCGGTCATCGCAGTGTCTGGATTGCCAGCCATGTGTTGATGGCGATCGGTGTGCTGTTGCCGGTCTGGTTGCCGGGGTTGGCGGCGGTCATCGGTTCGGCGCTGCTGGTTGGCGGCACCTTTGTGGTGACCACTATGACCAGCCTGCAGGTGGCGCAGGAAGTCTCGCGCGGCCATGCGGCACGGTTGGTGGCGGCGATGACCGCGGCGTTCGCGCTGGGGCAGATCATCGGTCCGGTGGTGGCGGGCCTGCTTTTTGATGCCGGTTACGGCTTCTCCGGCGGGCTGGTACTCGCGGGTATGTTGCTGCTGCTGTCGGCCATATTGTTATGGCGCGCTGCGCCGGGAAATACGAACTGATGTCCCCTATATTGCGCAGCCTCGGCCTGATGGCCCTGGGCATCATGCTGCTGACCGCGAACGATGCCGTCAGCAAACACCTCGTGCAGCATTACCCCGTAGGGCAGGTGATCGGGTTGCGCCAGGCGGGCACGCTGCTGGTGTTGATTCCCTATGTGCTGTTTTTCAGTAGTTGGCCCTTGCTACGTGTCGTCGACGGGCGTGGTCAATTGCTGCGCGGTACGCTGTTCATTGTCGGTTCGGTGCTGATCGTGTGGAGCTTTTCCGAGCTGCCGCTGGCGACGGCGATCACCATGCTCTACATGAGTCCGATTTTCATGGTGATCCTGTCGGTGCCGCTGCTCGGCGAGCGCATCAGCTGGCACCGCTGGATCGCGGTGATCGGCGGATTTGTCGGTGTGCTGATCATTATGCGTCCGGGCAGCGCGGGTTTTCAGTGGGCCTTGCTGTTGCCGCTGATGGCAGCGATGGTCAATGCAATGCGCGACGTGATGACGCGCCGCCTGGCGCGCACCGAAACCTCGATTTCCATCCTGTTCTGGTCGAACATCGTGCTGATGACAGGCGGAATCATAACCCTGCCGATGGGTTGGGCCCCGGTCAGCACGCAGGATGCGTTTTGGTTTCTGGCCGCAGGCATTTTTAACGGTACAGCGCACTTCTGCATCATCGATGCGCTGCGCACCGGCGAGGCTTCGGCGTTGGCGCCGGTCCGATATACCGCGCTGTTATGGGCGGCGCTGCTCGGTTATGCGGTTTGGGGCGATGTGCCCGATCTGTGGCTGCTGGCGGGGGCCGCAGTGATCGTCGGCAGCAGTTTGTACATGATCCGCGCCGAGCGCAGGGCCTGATACCGCTTTTGTCCGGCTTTGATTGCGGCGGCTTCCGCACGAGGTTATTCTGTGCCGGCAATTCAGTTTTCAACATAATCAGGAGAACTTGCATGGAAATTCAAGCAGGCAGTGCCGCACCCGATTTCACATTGGCCGCGCACAATTCCGACCAGAAAATCACGCTGTCCGGCTTCAAGGGGCGTGCGGTCGTGGTGGCATTCATGCCTTTTGCGTTTACCGGCGGATGAACTAATCAAGTCCGTGGGTTCCGTGAGAACTACGAAGAATTCAAGAAGCTGAATGTCGAGATCCTCCAGCTGAGCATCGATCCGGTGCCGAGTTTGAAGGGATGGGCTGACTTTCTTGGCGGTGTGCCGTTTCCGCTGCTGTCGGACTTCTGGCCGCATGGTGCGGTGGGCAAGGCCTACGGCATCTTCAACGAGGAGCGAGGCATCGACAAGCGCGCGGCCTACGTGATTGATGCCAAAGGCATCATCCGTTACGCCAAGGTCTATCCGCAAGGCACGATCCCGACCAGCGAAGAACTGCTCGCCGAGCTGAAAAAGCTGTAATTTCCTCTGGTGTTGGTAGCGGGCCGGCAGATCCTTGTTCAGGGCTGCCGGCTCTTTTCATGAAGTGATGCTGGCCCGCATTTGGCATCATTAATTGTTCCATCATCGATTGAATTCGTTTTGGAGTCTTGCTCATGCTCAAAGGCAAAAACGCGGTTGTTACCGGTTCCACCGGCGGCATCGGCCTCGGCGTCGCCACGGCACTGGCCACCCGCGGCGTCAACGTCATGCTTAACGGCTTCGGTGAACCGGCGGCCATCAAGGCGCTGTGCGCGCGACTGGCGAAAGAACATGGCGTCCGTGTCGAGCACCACGGCGCCGACATGAGCAAGCCTGCGGATATCGGCGCGATGATGAGGCAGGCGGAATCTTCCTTCGGTACTGTCGATATCCTGGTCAACAATGCCGGCATCCAGTTTGTATCGCCGATCGAGGATTTTCCGCCGGAGAAATGGGACGCCATCATCGCCATCAATCTGGTGGCGCTATTCCACACCATCCGCCACACCGTGCCCGGCATGAAAAAGCGAAGATGGGGTCGCATCATCAATATCGCATCGGCGCATGCGCTGGTGGCTTCGCCGTTCAAGTCGGCCTATGTCGCCGCCAAACACGGCGTCGCCGGACTGACCAAGACTGTTGCCCTCGAAACCGCGACTGCCGGAATTACCTGCAACGCGATCTGCCCCGGCTATGTGCTGACGCCGTTGGTCGAAAAACAGATTCCGGATACGGCAAAGGCGCGCGGCATCACTGAAGCGCAGGTGGTGAGTGATGTGCTGCTTGCTGCGCAACCGACCAAGCAGTTCGTCACCGTGGAGCAGGTCGCGGCGCTGGTCTGTTTTCTCGTGGGTGATGATGCGGCTTCTATCACCGGCACCATTCAATCCATCGACGGTGGCTGGACTGCGCAGTAAGCTCGATCGGCGCAGGACCGGCGTTCAGTCTGCGGCGTGACTTCCCGTGCCGCCGGATGCACCAGATTCTCCCGGTGCTTGCCGCTGAACACGCCGTAATAGCAGACCCCTGCCTGCACATAATTCGTGCGCAGGTATTGCGGCAGCATTTCGTATAAATCCTGCGCCGCCAATGTCTGGCCCAACGCGCATATATCGTCACGCTCGCCTTCGATGGTCAGCAATTCAGTGCAGGGGAATGACGTTGGAGGCGCTGGCCTCGGCGGGGCGGGGCGCCATGACATTGAGCAAAATCACACGGCGACCCAGCGTGATCACACTGCCGCGGATACGGTTGTCGCCGTTGTCACTGAATTCAAAATCATAGGCCCGTTGCAGCAGCAGCCGGCCGTCGGTATTGCGCGCCGGTTTGACGCTGGCGATGCCGACGGTGTCGTCCAGAAACTGCAGGCCCTCGGCGTTGCAGGCGGCACGCGCCGCCGCGATCGCCGCTTCGCGCGCCTGCATGCTGTCCCACCACAACCAGCCGAGTGCCGCAAGAACCGCGAGCAGAATCAGTTCAGTCATGAGCGTCCGTAATATTCCTGCACGGTTTCCCAGGCGATTTCCTGCAGGAACCTGGCGGTTTCGGGATCAATGCCGAAGGTGTAGCTCAGGCCGGCCGGCGATTTGTTGTAAAGCGAGGCGTAGATGGTGCACGCCGAAAGATAGGTGCCGAGCTTGCTCGGATGCCGTTTGTCCGCCACGTACAGCAAAATGCCCGGTTTTTTGGCTATGGCTTTGGCAAAGGCGAGGCCGGCCGGAATCACCAGCGCATCGTTGTTGTTGCCGGCAATGGTGTATTCCTCGGCGAGCTGCTGTGTCATCTCCGGCTTGTCGGCATAGGCCCAAGTCATGAACAGTATGGGCTTTGCGCCGTGCTTGCGCACTGTTGCGCTGTGTTTCGCGGCATATTCATGGAACATGCCCTTCAACTGCGGATGCACCGGACACTGGCTGCAGTCATTCATGATCACCGCGTCGAATGGTTTGTCGAATTTGTTGAAGCGGATCTCGTTGTCGCCGACAAAGGAGTAGGAGGCGATGGCGTTCGGGCGGAAATACGATTCCATGTCATGCCAGTTGAAACCCGATCCGCTGATGGTGATCGAGGTGCTGCGGTAATGGTTGCGGTTCTGCGGATCGGCAGCGCTGTTCAGACCGATCACCTTTGAATGCATGCTGTCGTTGTAGTAGTAGAAACTGTTGCCGACATACATCACGGTTTTGGTTTGTTCATAACCGGTATTCTTGATTTTCGGCGCGGTCTGGGCGGTCGCAGCCGTGGTGCATATCAGCGCCGCTATGGCCAGTACGGCGCCGGTGCGGCGGATGGAATTCAGCATGATGTTCTCCTTGGTATGGCGATTTTCGTTGTTTTTGTAGTGTTTTATCCGCCACGTTACCAGAGTTGGGCTGGTGCCCGGAGTAGGGCTTATTGGCGGTGCATCAAGAGCAGGTGGCTACGGCGTTTTCGCGATGTGGACGGTCGCAGAACGGCGCGGGAACTGGGGTAGACTGATTGCCAATCTTCCCGCCAAAGAGCGGGTCATCCGGAGGCAGCATGATCGAACTGAAATCACGCCGACACACCGTCGACGATCTGGGCAGTGCCATCGAGCTTTGTTACGCCAACGGCTGGACCGACGGCCTGCCGGTGATTCCGCCGACTGCGGAACGTATCGCCGCGATGCTTGATGCCGGCGGTTTCAAGCCCGACGAGCAGCTGTCCTTCATCGAGAACCGTCAGGTCTCGGTGACCGCGGAGAAGGTGGCGATCAATGCCGTGATGGCCGGCTGCAAACCGGAATACATGCCGGTGATCACCGCGACGATCCGGGCGCTGGCCGATCCGAAATACGGTTATCACGGGCCGGCCACCAGCACCGGCGGCTCGGCCGTGTTCATGCTGGTCAACGGCCCGATTGCCAAACAGCTCAACATCAACAGCGGCGACAATGTATTCGGCCAGGGCTGGCGCGCCAATGCCACCATCGGCCGAGCCATCCGCCTGGTGATGCAGAACGTTATCGGCACCACACCCGGTGTGCTCGACCGCTCGAGCCTCGGCCACCCCGGCAAATACACCTTCTGCATTGCCGAGAACGAGGAAGACAGCCCGTGGCCGGCATTCCACACCACGCGCGGATTCAAACCCGATCAGAACGCAGTGACGATTTTCGCGGCGCTCGGCGTGCACCAGTATTCGAACGGCCTCAGTGCCACACCCGAAGGCGTGCTGACCACGGCCTGCGCGCAGATGCGTTTTTCGGCCGGCACCAACCGTCAGCCGCAGTACGCGATGGTCTTTGCCGGCGAGCACCAGCTGATCATGCAGAAGGCGGGCTGGTCGCGCGAAGATGTGCAGAACTATGTGTTTGAACACAGCAAGATGTCGCAGGCTGAAATGCAGCGCGCCAACATCCGTCCCGGTCCGGTGACCCCGGAAACCGAAGCGACCATGCAGACGCTGGTGCACACGCCGCAGGATTTGCTGGTCATCGCCGCCGGCGGCAAGGCGGGGGTGCAGTCCTGCTACATCCCCGGCTGGGGCGGCAAGAACGGTTCGCAGAGCGTGACTTACGAAATCAAGACGCCATAGTAATTTTTAATTAATAATCAATAACTTATTTGATAACACAAGGAGAGTGTGATGAGCATCCAGATCTACGATCCCACCACCGAAGTGAAGTCGCGCACGATCAATTTTGTGCCGCGGCCGAAGTCACTCAAAGGCCTGCGCATTGGCCTCGTCGACAACACCAAACACAACTCGGACCAGTTGCTGATGCGCATCGCTGCGATCCTCGAGAAGGAACACGGCGCCAAGTCGCATGTGATCCGCCGGAAAAAAAGCGCCGGCTCCGCGCCCGGCCCGGAGATGGTTGCCGATTACAAGGCCAATTGCGACATCATCGTTGCCGGTGTCGGGGATTGAGGGTCATGCAGCTCGGGCAGTGTGCTCGACAGCATAGTGTTTGAACAAAACGGAGTTCCCTCGGCTTCCATCGTGACACATGTATTCACGGTGACCGGCAAGGCGATGGCAAAAACCTGGGGTGTTCCGGATCTGAAGTTTCTGGTGATGCCGCATCCGATTGCCAACCTGACGCCGGAGCAGATGGATCAGCGCGCAGCCGACATTACCCCACAGGTGGTCGAGCTGTTGCTGAAAGGTCAGCAGTAACGGTTTGGCAGTGTGCGGGGGGTGTGAGATGACCGACAGTCAGGCACAGGCTTAGTTGCAGCCCAATGAAAAGGCGCCGCTGCCTTTTGCGGCGCCGTTTCGTCAGCTCACCACGGATATGCCCTTCAACTGGCTGCGCAAGGGCTGGACATATTTACCAAGCGCACCCCGGCAAAGCCTGGGATATGGGATCGTCATCGCCGTGCCGTCATGGATCGTTACCGGCATCGGCCTCAAGGTCGGCAGTGATCCTGCTCTCCGGTTTTATGTTTGTGGCGCCAGTGCTGGCGATGGGCCTGTGTTCAATCAGCCGCCAGCTGGAGAGGGGGCGGCAACCTTCCATCGCACGTTGTCTGGTCGAGAAACGTAAAGTCTTTGGCAATTTCATGGTGTTTGCGCTGGCGCTGCTGATCGTCGGCATGACGGCGATCGGTTTTGTCACCGCGCCGATCGGACTTGCGGTGACGATACCGGTGCTTGGTCATGCGACAAGGCATGCCTGCCGCGACACCATTGATGCCAGCGCCTGGCCAGCCAACGACGCCTAGGCTGTTGTGACCAATGAAAACGGGGCCTCGCGGCCCCGTTTTTTTGGTGGAGGACCACGGCGGCCTGTTATGCTTCGCCCCGCGGCGCGACCCTGCGCCTGCGCCGGACCGGCGTTGACCGGCGAAAGCAGTGAATCGATGGAACACCCCCGCATATTTTTGCCCGAAGGCCAGGAACCGCCTTCGGCGCGCTGGCATGCCGAAAACGGCGCTGCCGCCCCCAAACGCGTTGTCATTGCCGACGACACCATGACGGCTGACACCGCTTACCGGCTGGCCTCCGAAGGTGTCGGCCTGTTGTGGCGCAGCGACTTCCAGAACGCGCGCCAGCTGCTGCAGGCGCTGATGCGCCGCGTCGATAAGCCGCGAAAGCCCAAACGCAAACAGGCCGAACCCGATACCACGCCCGGCGCCGCTTTTCATCGCCATCGCCAGATCCAGGCGCAGCGCGCGCATACGCTGTCGATGCTGCTGATCCCGTTTGATGCCGATTACACGATTCCGCTGGGCCGCGCGCCCGATGCGCGCGAAGCCTGTACCGAGGCCTGGGGGCCGGGGATGGAGCCTTGTGTCGCGTCATTGCGCGAATTGCTGGGTCTGATCGGCGCGCATGAATGGCGCAAGAAGGGTGTGGAAGTCAAAGCGCTGACAGCGCGTATTCATCCGCATTACGGCGTGTTTGCGCCGATCCGCAGTGAATACGTCGGTTTGGTAGCCGGCTCACCGCTGCCGGCGGAAACGCTGGCTTTTGACATCGGCACCGGTACCGGTGTGCTCGCGGCGATTCTTGCCAAGCGCGGCGTCGCCAGGGTCATTGCCACCGAAAACGATGCGCGCGCCATCGCCTGCGCGCGCGACAACATCGAACGCCTCGGTTATGCCGACAAGGTTGAAGTGGTCGAGGCTGATCTGTTTCCCGAAGGCCGCGCACCGCTGATTGTCTGCAATCCGCCGTGGATTCCGTCAACGCCCAGCGCGCCGATCGAACGCGCGGTCTACGATCAGGGCAGCCGCATGCTGAAGGGTTTCATCAACGGTCTCGCCGCGCATCTGGAGCCGGGCGGCGAGGGCTGGCTGCTGCTGTCGGATATTGCCGAACATCTCGGCCTGCGCACGCGCGCGGAACTGATGGCAATGATTGAAGGCGCCGGCCTGCAGGTGATCGACAGCAAGAATTCGCGCCCGCAGCATCCGAAAGCGCGCGACCCTGGCGACCCTTTGCATGCGGCGCGTTCGGCGGAGATGACAACCTTGTGGCGGCTCGGTTTGCGCTGACGCAGATCCTGATCCGCTAAACCGGGAATTTCCGGTTCCACCAGTTTCGCCATCTGCTCCAGTGATTCCTGCCAGCCGAGATAACACATTTCCATCGGGATGACTTCGGGGGGGCTTACTGTACGACGTTTATCTCGGCGCCGCACAGCACCGGTTTCAGTGTAATCATGGTTTGCATTTCACAGGGCAGGTACGGATCGTCAAAGACATCGGTGTAGCGCAATTTTTCGCCGGGTACCAGTTCCGGATATTTGCCGCCGAATGAGTTGCTGTTGCCGCTGCTGAAGTTGGTGAAAGATATCCTGAACGTGCCCCCGACCTTGACCTCCACGTGATGCGCCGTGCAGGTGAAGCCGTGGGCTGGAATCCATTTGGCGATGGCATCGGCGGTGATGAAAGCGCGATAAATCATTTCGGGTTGGGCGCGCAGTATGCGGTGCAGCCGGACGGTACCTGTGGGCATGATCGTGGTCCTTCCGAATCCCGGCGAGACGGGGCGTGGCGACAAAATAGGCGCTTGCAGCATAAAAGCAACTACGCTGTCAAAAAATATAAATAAAAACAAGTATTTATAAATTTTCTGGGCGATGCCTGCCGCCGTCGAATTACGGGCGCCGGAAGGACAATCTGCGTAGAATGCGCCCCTTCGTTTGTTTCGCAGTGCACACCGCATAACCCCATGATTCGTTTCACCCAAATCACGCTACGCCGCGGCGTCAAGGTCCTCCTGGAAAATGCCGATGTCTCGCTGAACCCCGGTGACAAGATCGGCCTGATCGGCGCCAACGGCACCGGCAAATCCAGCGTGTTCGCGATGCTGCGCGGCGAACTGCATGCCGACCAGGGCGAAGTGGATTTCCCGCAGCGCTGGCGCGTCGCGCATGTCGCGCAGGAAACGCCGCCGCTGGAACGCTCCGCCATCGATTACGCCATCGACGGCGACACCACGCTGCGCAAACTCGAAGCCGATCTTGCCGAAGCGGAAGCCGCCGATGACGGCGAACGCATCGGTTCGATTTACGCCGACCTCACGGACGCCGATGCCTGGACCGTGCGCTCGCGTGCCGAGCGCCTGCTGCACGGCCTCGGCTTCAGCCATGACCAGATGGAAAATTCGGTCTCCAGCTTCTCCGGCGGCTGGCGCATGCGGCTCAATCTCGCGCAGGCGTTGATGTGTCCTTCAGACCTGCTGCTGCTCGACGAACCGACCAATCACCTGGACCTCGATGCCATACTCTGGGTGGAAGAGTGGCTGAAAAAGTATCAGGGGACGCTGGTTATCGTTTCGCATGACCGAGATTTTCTCGACGGCGTGGTCAACGTCATCGTCCATATCGACAATCAGAAACTCAAGCGCTACGCCGGCCACTACTCCGACTTCGAGCGCCAGCGCGCCGCGGCCGTGGTACTGGCGGCCGGCATGATCGAGAAGCAGCAGCGCGAACGCGCCCACCTCGAGTCCTTCATCAACCGCTTCAAGGCGCAGGCAAGCAAGGCGCGCCAGGCGCAGAGCCGCATGAAAATGCTGGCGAAGATGGAAGACCTGGCACCCTTGCACGTCTCGGCGCCGTTCCAGTTTGAATTCCGCGAGCCGCTGCGAGCGCCCGATCCGCTGCTGGTGATGGACAATGTGTCTGCAGGCTACAAACTGGAGGACGGCACGGAAAAGAAAGTGCTTAGCGACATCAAATTCTCGCTGCAGAGCGGCCAGCGCTACGGCCTGCTCGGCATCAACGGTGCGGGCAAATCGACGCTGATCAAAACCATCGCCGGCGAATTGGCGCCGCTGTCGGGCAGCGCCAATTTCAACAAGGGACTGGCGATCGGTTATTTCGCCCAGCATCAGGTCGAAATGCTGCGCAATGACGAATCACCGCTGTGGAACCTCGCCAAGATTGCACCGCGTGTGCGCGAGCAGGAGCTGCGTGGCTTTCTCGGCGGTTTCAATTTCCCCGGCGAGATGGCGTTGAACCCGATTACTCATTTCTCCGGCGGCGAAAAGGCGCGGCTCGCACTGGCGATGATCGTCTGGCAGCGGCCCAATCTGCTGCTGCTCGACGAACCGACCAACCATCTGGATCTCGAAACCCGCGAGGCGCTGACCGTGGCGCTTGCGCAGTTCGAGGGCACGCTGGTGCTGGTCTCGCATGATCGCCATCTTCTGCGTGCGACAACCGATGAATTCCTGATCGTTTCCGAAGGGCAGCTGCAGCCCTTTGACGGCGATATGGATGACTACCGCGACTGGTTGTTCAAGACCAAGCTTGCGGCGGAGCGGGAAGCCGCTGCTACGGCTTAGCGCCGGCTTTTTCCAGTATCTCCAACATCGCCTTGTATGCGCGCTCCTGCGCCAGCCTGAGCGGCTTGTTGCCGTTGCGGTCGGCGAGTTGCAGGTTGGCACCTGCGCTGACCAGTGCGCGCAGCGTTTCGGTGTGGTTTGCACCGCCGTCGCCAAGCACGATGGATTCGATCAGTGCGGTCCAGTGCAGGTTGTTGACATGATCCCATCGGTGCACCGGCAGCAATCAGCTGTTTGACGACCCCGAGATGGCCAGGGCGCGAATTGCATTGAACTTGCCGGCATGGGTGGCAACATGCTGCGGTGTGCGGCCGTAGGGGTCGCGAGCATTGAGGTTGGCCTTCGTGGCGATCAGGCGTTCGATTTCGGTCATATCGCCTTTGTACGCGGTGGCATGCAGACCGCTGAAGCACGCGACTTCGGCGGCACTGGGAGGGATTTGCTCGATGGCGAGGCCGGGCAGCATGGCGATCATGCAGAACAGGGGTTTGCGCATGTCATCTTCCCTGTTTGGCGGCTTCGTACAGCGGCATCACCGTCGGCAGCAGTGATTCGATCTGTTCGATGCGACGGCCTTCCGCGGGGTGGGTGCTGAGCAGTTCCGGCGGGCTGCCACCCTGGCTGACGCTGAGCATTTTTTTCCACAGCATGATGCCGGCACGCGGGTCGTAACCGGCGCGGGCGGAAAGCTCAAGGCCGATGCGGTCGGCTTCTGATTCATCGCTGCGGCTGAAGCGCGTGGCGATCAGGGCCTCATAGACGGTGCTGGCGAGATTGGCGGTGAGATCACCCAAGCCGAGCAGGGCGGCGCCGATGCCGATGGTGGCCTGAGCCGCCATTGCCTGTGAGACCTGTTCGCGCGAGTGTTCACGCAGCGCGTGGGCGATTTCGTGGCCCATGACCACAGCGATTTCGTCGTCGCTCAGCTTCAGGGTCTGGATCAGCCCGGAATAAAACATGATTTTGCCGCCGGGCATGCAGAAGGCGTTGAGCTCCTTGCTGGTAATGGTATTGACCTCCCATTTCCAGCCTGGCGCATCGGCGCGGAACACTCGGGTCTGCGGCGTGATACGTGTGGCGATGGCGCGTACGCGCTTGGTCAGTGCAGCGTCGGTATTGAGAGCGCCTTTTTTCGCAGACTCGGCCAGCAGCTGGTTATAGGCTCTGGCTGCCATCTGGTTCAGTTGCCCCGATGATACCAGCAGGAATTGCTGGCGGTTGGCGCCGACTGCGCCACCCGAGGTGGTGGACTGGCAGCTTGCGGTAACACCCAGCGTGGCTACAGTCAGGACTACGGTGATCAGTTTGTATAACGGGGCCATGGTTTTCGGGGTGACAGGGGCGGGAGGAATTCTACCGCGCCCATGCCGGACTGTTGTGCCGGCACGGGGCGGTGCTGCCCGCAGCTGTTGGCGGATTACGACGGCCTGTTTTTGCCCGGCGTGGCACGTATCAGTACGGCTCGGGGTTTGACCGTTTCAAAATCAATCAGCAGATCCAGACTGGGCACCGCATGCTCAAGGATGGGCTCGCTGTTGTGTACCCGCCACCAGGCTGCATAGTAGGCCTGTGCAAGCAGGTGCAGTTCCATTGCATCCAGCCGTTCGCGGCTGTTTTGTCTGAATCGAAGTTGCTTTTGCCGATCAGTTCATGGGGATGGGACAAGCCGTGCGTCACGGGCAAACGCGGTGTTGCAGCCGAGGTAACGCGAATCCGCGTCCATCCAGAACACGCGGATGGAAATGTTTTCGACGATCTTCTCCAGCACGTCCCTGGAAGCGGGGATCGCGGGATTGGTGACCGTTGTTTTTGCGGATTCATCCATCGCGGGAGATCAAAATCAATCGAGGGTGATGTTCGCGGTTTTGATGATTTTGCCGATCAGGGCGCGGTCTGCGGCCATGTATTGACCGAATTCTTCCGGTGATTGGGTGCGAATGTCGAAGCCGGCGCCGGTCAGGCTGGTTTTGAGTTCAGCGGTATTCAGTGCCGCGACAATTTCCCTGTTGAGATTGAGGATGATGGATTTGGCCACGCCGGTACGGGTAACGGTGCCGAACCAGGTGCCGGCTTCATAACCTTTGAGACCGGCTTCACCGGTGGACGGAATGTCCGGCCAGTTCGGGTGGCGTTTTTCGGCGGCGAAGGCAATGACCTTGAGTTTACCGGTCTTCGCTTGGGGAATCACCGTGGCCGCACCGGTGATCACGGTCTGCACCTGGCCACCGAGTGCGGCGGTGATTGCGGGGCCCGCGCCCTTGAACGGCACATGCAGAAGTTTCGCGCCGATCAGTTGTTCCAGTTGCGCACCACCAAGGTGGTTGGTGGATGCTGTTCCCGGTGTGCCGTAGGTGATCGTTCCCGGTCTGGCTTTGGCCAGTGTGATCATTTCCTTCATAGTGCTGAACGGTGTTGAGGGGTGCGCGGCAATCACATAGGGGAAATAAACGACCTGGGTGATCGGTGCCAGGTCGCGTTCAGTGTTGTAAGGCAGTTTCGGAACGACGTTGGGATTGATCGACATCGAGGTCTGGGTGATCAGGCCGAAGGTGTAGCCGTCCGGTGCGGACTTCGCCATCAGGTCAGTGCCGATGATGGTGCTGGCGCCGCCGCGGTTGTCGATGACCACCTGCTGTCCGTATTTTTCGGCGAGCTTGCCGGCAATGCCGCGCGCAACGAGGTCGGTGGTGCCCCCGGGCGGATAGGGCACGATGAAGCGGATCGGTTTGGTCGGATAACTCCCGGTAGCCATTGCCGGCAGTGCAATCACTCCGGATGCTGCGGCCAGTGCAGCAACCATGTGCAGGGTTTTCAGCGTCATTGCGGGCTCCTCGTGGTTTCGTGACCGGATTATTTTGTAACGTGCTCCAGACCTTTTTCGCGAAACAGCGGCGTGTTGACCGGATTGGCGAAAAAGTCCGCCATGGCCTGCGCGGCTGCAGCTTGTGTACTGTTTCTGAACAGCGCTATCGAGGTCTCGAAGGATTTCTGCACCGCGTCGGGCACCGGGCCGACGCAATCCAGTCCGGGCACTGCCAGCAGTTCCGGAATCTGCTGCAGGGCGATGTCGGCTTCACCGGCGACAACCACCGTGCCGATATAACCGCCGGGGCGGGTCACCGTTTTCGGTTTCATCTCGGCAGTGATGCCGAGCTTCTCGATCAGCGTCGGGATGTACATGCCGCTGGCGCCGTGGACGGTGTGGGCGATGGCGCGGGCGGCGAGCAGGGACTTGCGAAAGGCATCGACCGAGCTGATGTCCGGGTGCGGCGTGCCGCTGCGCACGCCGACGCCGACGATGGCGCGGGCAAAGCCGCGGCGGGTGGTGCCGTTGATGTAGCCGGCTTCAGTGAGTTCCTTTACCGCACCGTTGCCGAGCACCAGTATGTCGCCGGTCTCGCCGCCGCGGATGCGGGCGACCATGGCTTTGGCGGAATCTGCGCTGATCGACACGGTGTTGCCGCTGTTTTTTTCATAGGCAGGTATCAGTGCATTGAGCACCGGCAGCGTGCTGTTGGATGTCAGGATCTTAATCTGCATGATGGTTTTCAGTTCAGGGGTTGGGCAGTGCGGGTGAATTCGGCTTCAACCGCTTGTTCGTGGGCCAGCACTTTCTGCAGGCTGGGGCGTTGCTGCAGGCGTTCGACAAATGCCCTGCAGTTCGGGAACTGTGACAAATCGAGCTTGAAAGTGATCGCGCGGCGGAAACACCAGAAGAAATAGGCGTCGGGAGCGGTGAAGTGGTCAAAAAAGAATTCACGGCCGGAGAGCAGATCTTCGGCAATCCGGAAATCCTCAAACAACAGTTTGTTGCCGGCGCGTTTGACGGCATCGGCAGAGCCCGGCAGGTCGCAGTAGTTTTCGGGGCGCGCGTTGGGCGTCAGGTGCGGGTGGATGGTGGAAGCAAACCAGGCCATCAGCGAGATGGCCTTGATCTCCTGCTTCGGGTCCTGCGGCAGCAGTTTCGTTTGTGGAAACGTGCGGTGGATGAAAATCTGGATGGCGACGTTTTCAGTCAAAGGTTCGCCGTCGATGACCAGCACGGGAACCTTGTGTTTGGGGTTAAGCCTGAGGTATTCCGGCGTCTTCAGCGCACCGGAACGGGAATTCATGTTGTGCACGGTGAAATCCGCACCGGCTTCGGTGAGCGTGGCATAGGGCACCAGTGCGCAGGTCTTGGGTGCGTAGTACAGCTCGAGTTTCACAAACAGGCTCCTCTGGTAGTGAAAAAACCGGATACGGAATATTCCGCATCCGGTCTGTGACGCTTGCTGCAGATTACAGCTTACTCATTACAGCGTGCTTATCACAGCGTATTTTCGGAGCCGAAAATCACTGTGCACTGGCTGGACATCACACCGCCGTTGCCATGGGAGAGCGAGACATCGCAGCCCTTGACCTGGCGTTCGCCGCATTCGCCGCGCACCTGGCGGATGGATTCGATCATCACCAGCAGGCCATACATGCCGGGGTGGCAGTACGACAAGCCGCCGCCGGAGGTGTTGACCGCGAGTTTGCCGCCGGGGGCGATGCCGCCATTGGCGACAAAACGGCCGCCTTCGCCTTTCGGCACAAAACCGAGGTCTTCAAGGAACAGGATCGGCGTGATGGTGAAGGCGTCATAAAGCGACAGCATCTTGACGTCCTTCTGGGTCACGCCAGCCATCTTGAAGGCCTGCGGGCCGGAGATCGCGGCGCCGGTGACGGTGAAGTCGGGCATGCTGGAGATGTTGGCGTGCGACAGAGTTTCGCCGAAGCCCAGTACATAGACCGGTTTTTTCTTCAGTGTCTTGGCGCGTGCGGCCGAGGTCAGTACGATGGCGCCGCCGCCGTCGACGACCAGACAGCAGTCGCGAACGGTGAAGGGATAGGACACCATGCGCGCATTGAGTGCCTGCTCGATCGTCAGCGGTTCTTTTTCCCAGGCTTTGGGGTTCATCAGCGCCCATTTGCGGGCGGCGACAGCCACTTCAGCCAGATGTTCGCGGGTGGTGCCGTATTGGTGGAAATGGCGTGCGGCTGCCATCGCGTAGGCGCTGATCGGCAGGATCGGCCGGTATGGCGTTTCATAGGGGTTGAATTCACGCGGGCTGGCGGCGGCGCGCGATACCGAGCGCTGCGTGCTGCCGTAGGCGATGACGGCGACTTCGCAGGCGCCCATCTGGATGGCCAGCTGCGCGTGAGCGACGTGGGACATGAATGATGAACCGCCGATCTGCGTGCCGTCGAACACCTTGGGCTTGATGCCCAGATATTCCGCCAGTGCCATCGGCCCCATGCGCACCTGGGTGGCGGCGACAAACAGGCCGTCAACATCTTTCAGCGTGAGGCCGCAATCGTCGAGGGCGCGCATCGTGGCCTGCGCCATCAGGTCGACGGGGGTGGTGTGAGGGGCAACCTGGCCGAGGTCGGATTCGGCGGCGCCGACGACTGCGATACTGCCGCGTTTGAGCAGGCTCATTTGGCGTCTCCCGCGGGGGTGAATACAGGGAAGGGCAGGGTCTTCTCGTCACCGGGAATGACCTTGACCTTGACGCGCAAGCCGATCTTGACGTCCATCGCGTCGATGCCTTCGACGCGGCTCATCAGGCGATAGCCTTCGTCCATGTCGATCATCGCGACGTTAAGCGGCGCCTCGCCTTTGTAGTGAACGGCGGTGGTCGTGTAGACGGTGCCGAGGCCTTTGGACACACGCCATTCAATGTTCGCGCTGCCGGTTTCCGGAGCGATTGCGCGCGGATAGAAGAACGGCTTGTTGGTGTCCTTGTTGACCTGGTAGGCGAGCTCGCCTTTTTTCAGGTGCTCGACGTAGGTGCCGAGCGGTGACTGTTTCATCAAATCAGACATCGAATACTCCCTTTTTCGATTGGAACAAACTGCTGCGTTTAAATTACTGCTTGAATGTTGATACCTGCCTTCAATCCATCTTCATGCCTGAGGCCTTGACGACCTTGGCCCACTTCTCGATCTCCCGGTGCAGCGCCTTGCCGAATTCATCAGGAGGCATGCCGACAGGTTCCGCTCCGCCTGCCGCGAGCAGCGTATTGATTTTGGGGTCGCGCAGCAGCGTGGAGATTTCCTTGAACAGGCGGTCGATCGCCGGGCGCGGCGTGCCGGCCGGCGTAAACAGGCCATGCCAGCCTTCCGATTCATAACCCTTGAGTCCCGCTTCGCTGATCGTGGGGATATCCGGGAGCAGCGCCGAGCGTTTGTTGTTGGTGACAGCGAGTACGCGCAGGCGTTTTTCCTGGACATGCGGCATCGCGCCGGGAGCGCTGATGAACGAGAGCTGTATGTGGCCGCTGATCAGGTCGATCACTGCCGGTGCGGCGCCCTTGTACGGCACATGAACGATCTTGACGCCGGCCATGGTCTTGAAAAGCTCGCCGGCGAGATGTGTCGGTGCGCCATTGCCGGTCGAGGCATAACTCAGGGCATCGGGTTTGGCTTTCGCCAGCGTGATAAGGTCTTTTACCGATTTCACCGGCAGCGACGGGTGAACGACGAGAATGCTGGTGATGATCGCTACCATCGATACCGGTGCGAAATCCTTGCGTATGTCGTAGGGCAGGTTCGGTACGAGACTGACGTTGATGGCGTTGCCGGTCGTGCACAGCAGCAGCGTGTGGCCGTCGGCGGGGGACTTGGCGACAATATCTGAGCCAAGCACACCGCCGGCGCCACCGCGGTTGTCGATCAGGATACGCTGGCCCAGCGTGTCGCCGAGCCGCGGCGCCAGTGTGCGCGCGGTTATATCGACCGGGCCGCCGGCCGGGAAGGGCACGACCAGTCGGATGGGTTTGGTCGGGTAATCGGCGGCAAGGGCAGTGCCGCTACACAACAGCAAGGCCGCGATCAGCGTGCGGGTGTGGAAGTTCATCATGATTCCTTGATGGTCGGTTTCAGTCGGCTTTGGCGCCGGAGGCTTTGACCACTTTGCCCCATTTGGCGATTTCCTGCTTCAGATAGACGCCGAACTGCTCGGGTGTGGTGCCAACTGCCTCGACGCCATCGCCGGCGAGGCGCTGCGTGACGTCCGGCATTTTCATAATGCGGTTCATTTCGCCATTGACGCGGTTGATCAGGTCTTTGGGCGTCGCTGCCGGTGCAAACGAGCCATACCAGCCATTGGCTTCATAACCCGGCACGGTTTCAGATATGGTCGGCAGTTCAGGAGCGGCTGCAGAGCGTTTGAGACTGGTGACTGCCACGGCGCGCAGGCGGCCCGCTTTGACCTGCGGCATCGCCGAAAGCATATTGTTGAACATCAGCGTGATCTGGCCCGACAGCAGGTCGGTGGTTGCAGGGGCTGCGCCTTTGTAGGGGATGTGCACCATCTTTACGCCGGTCATGCTGTTGAACAATTCGCCGGCGAGGTGGGGCATGCCGCCGGTGCTCGCCGAAGCGAAGTTCAGCTGACCGGGACGGCTGCGGGCCAGCGTGATCAGGTCTTTCACGGTTTTTACCGGCAGTGTCGGATGCACGACCAGAATGAAGGGGGCGGCAGCGACCTGCGCGACGGGCGCGAGATCTTTCTCGACGTCATAGGTCATTTTGCTGAACAGGCTGGGTGTGACCGCATAGGTCACCGGTACCATCAGCAGGGTGTAGCCGTCGGGCGCTGCGCGTGCCGTGAACTCGGCGCCGATCATGCCGCTGGCGCCGGGGCGGTTGTCGACAATGACCTGCTGGCCCCAGGCCTGGGTGAGTTTTTGCGAAACGATACGGGCCAGCACATCGGTCGGACCGCCCGGCGGGTAACCGACAATCATGCGTACGGTTTTGGCCGGATAGTTTTGCGCAGACGCCGCCGCGCAGCAGGCGGCGAGGGTGAGGCTGGCGATCAGTTGCAGTGGGCGTTTCATGCTTGCGCCTGTTCAGCGAGGAATTTCAGCGAAGCCTCGGCACAGCGGTCCGGGTAGGCGCCGGCGGCATGCCAGGCATCGCCTTCCATCACCAGCAGTTGTGCGGATTTCACACCCGAGACCCAGGCTTTGACGCCATCAACCGAGCGCAAGCCGCTGCCGGTGGTGGTGATGATCAGCGTCGGGCAGGTGATGCGTTTGACATCTTCGCGGATGTCGAGTTTGGGCACCCAGCGCAGATAACTTTGCAGCGTCGACAGTGCGGTCTTGCCCTGCAGGTGGTGGATCCACCAGTCGACTTCGGCTTTGGTTGCTTTGCTGCCGAGGCGGCCCTGCATGGTGTGGGCGGCCCAGTCGACCACGCCTTTGGTGTTCATGTGCTCCACCCACTGGTCGATGCCGGCAGCAGGAAGGACTGGTGGTGTGACGCCGATCAGTGTTTTCACCAGCTGCGGGCGGTTGGCGGCCAGCGCCAGCGACATCGAACCGCCGCTCTTGGCGCCGATCAGGTGCACCTTGCTGCAGCCGATGTGATGGATCAACTCTTCGATGTCGTCGAGCAGTTCATTCATCGACCATTCATGTTCGGGAGTCATTGCCGTCGAACGGCCGAAGCCGCGCAAGTCGAGGCGCACCACGCGGTAGTGACGCGCGAAATGCGGCACCCAGGCGCGCCATGCTTCACCCGATTCGGCGAGACCATGCACGAAAAGTACGGTCTCGGCTTTTTGCCAGGGATCGGTATAGTCGTCGATGGTGTAGAAAATGTTGCAGCCGTCGGGGCGTTTGAGCGTGTATTCCATTGCGATGTTTCTCCGTTGCGACAGGGCTTGATACGCTGTCAGCGCGTTACAAAAAATAATAAATAAATCAAAAACTTATAAATATCATGGAATTTCCGGTTTCAGGCCTTTTTGTTCTCAAGGCCGAAATCGATCAACGCCTGCGCGCGCAGTTTGTTCTTCTGCACTTTTGAACTGCCGGTCATGCCGATCTTTTCGAAGTCTCCAACAATCTTCAGGTAACGCGGCACGCGGAAGTTGGCGAGGCGTTCCTTGCTCCAGGCCATCAGTTCTTCCGGCGTCGCGGTTTTACCGTCGCGCAGGATGACGTAAGCCGCGGGGACTTCGACCAATCGCGGGTCGGGTACGCCGATGACCTGGGCCTGTTTGATTTTCGGATGTTTGTGCAGCACATCCTCGACTTCCGCCGGCGCGACGTTTTCGCCGCCGACACGGAACACGTCCTTGATGCGGGTGATGAAACGCAGGCGGCCGTCTTCATCCATGACGCCGAGGTCACCGGTATGCAGCCAGCCGTCTGCGTCGATGGTTTTCGCGGTCTGCTCGGGCATCTTGTAGTAGCCCTTCATCACGCTCCAGCCCCGTACCTGGATTTCGCCGGTCTTGCCCGCGGGCTGCACGGCATTGGTTTCCGTATCGACCAGCCGAACTTCGACATCGTCGAGGATGTGCGCCCAGCCGTTGATGCGTTTTTCCAGATCATCGTCGTAACGCGACATGCAGACGTTGGGCGAGGCCTCCGACAGGCCGTAAGCCTGGACCAGACCCTTCATGCCCATCAGGTCAACCACCTTGCGTGAAACCTCGGGGCCGCAGGATACCCAGCCGTGGCGCAGCTTCAGCGGGTATTTGGCGAATTCCGGGTGGTTGAGCATCATCAGGAACATGGTGTCGTTACCCGAGGTGTGCGTGCATTCCTCACTCCACATCGTCACCAGTGCTTCGCCGGCGTCGAAATGCGGGGATGACACCAGGCAGGCGCCGGTGGTCAGCGCGGCGAGCAGCGACAGCGTGGTGCCGGCAACGTGATACCAGGGGCGGGCGCTGTAGTAACGGTCTTTGGCGCAAAGATGGAATCGCGCGGCAATATAAGCGGCATTGCGCAGCATATTGTCGTGCGACAGCATCACGCCCTTGGGGTATGAAGTGGTGCCCGAGGTGAACTGCATCAGCAGCACGTCATCCGGATGGACTTCCGGCGGCTGGCGTTCGTCGAATACCGCGCCTTGGGCGAGCAGGTCTGCGTAGCCGATGGCGCCGGCAGGCACATCCTTGCCCAGCACCACCACCGATTGCAGCAGCGGCAGCGCCGCATCCGGCAGTTTCAGATCGACAGCGGGGCAGATGCCGCGCAGCATCGTGATGAAATCGATTTTGAGGAAGCGGTCGGCGATGAACAGCAGCTTCACGTCAGCCTGCTTAAGGCAATAGAGCATTTCATCTGCCTTGAAGCGGGTGTTCACCGGCACGGTCACTGCGCCGATGCTTGCTGCGGCGTAAAAGAGCACCACCCATTCCAGCGAATTGCCCATGCACACCGCAACATGATCGCCGCGGTTGATGCCCAGCGCGCGCAGGCCCAGCGCTACTTCGCGTACGTTGTCGCGCAGCTCGGCATAACTCAGGCGATGGCCGGCAATCACCAGCGCTTCATCCTGGGGATGTGCGGTGGAGACGGCGGCCAGCGCTTCAGCGAGGGTCTTTTTTTTCCAGACGGTCATTGCGATGCGGCTTATTTACCCTTGAACTGCGGTTTGCGTTTTTCCTTGAACGCGGTGACGCCTTCGACGTGGTCGTGGGTCATACGCGCACCGCAGATCGCCAGCACTTCCATTTCGAGCAGCTGTTCCAATGTCGGCACATACATGTACTGGAACATGCGTTTGGCCAGCGTCAGTGCATAGGTTGCAGAGCCGGCGATTTCGCGCGCCAGCGCCAGTGAGGCAGCTTCAAGCTGGTTATCGGGAACGACCTTGCTGATCAGTCCCATGTCCTTCGCTTCGGCTGCAGGCAGCTTGCGCGCGCTGTAGACGATTTCCTTGGCGCGGGCGAGACCGAGATGCTGGGTCAGGAAGAAGATCGCACCGCCGTCGGGCGGAATGCCGACATTCTTGAAGGCCATCAGCAGATAGGCGTTTTCACTGGCAACGATGAGGTCGGAAGCCAGTGCAAGGCTGGCGCCGATGCCGGCAGCCGGTCCGCGCACCGCGGCTATCACCGGTTTTTCGAGGTGATGCAGCGCGAGGATCATGCGGTGGTGGCCCTTGGAGCGTTTGCGGCCGCTGACGACATCGAAGTTACCCATCGAGCCGACGTCGCCGCCGGCGCAGAACGCGCGTCCGGCGCCGGTCAACAGCACGACGCGTACGCTGTCGTCATTGTTCAATGCGGTGAAGGCGTCGGCGAGTTCCTGGTACATCTCGCCCGACAGCGCGTTCAGCTTGTCGGCGCGGTCGAGGAGGACAGTGGCGACGCCTTCATCGTGGGTGACCTTGATGCTCATCGGATTTTCTTTCAGAAGGATTTGATGCCGGCGCGATCGAGGACTTTTTTCCACTTCACCACTTCATCGCGCAGATGGACGACGAATTCAGCGGTGGTGCTGCCGACCGGGTCGGAGCCGTCGCGCTTCAGTTGCTCCGCGAGTTCCGGCGATTTGACGATACGCGAGCTTGTTTCCTGGATGCGGGCAATGGCCTCTTTTGGCGTGCGTGCCGGAGCGCTCAGGCCGTTCCAGGCCACTGCCTGGAAACCCTTGAGTCCCTGCTCATCGAAGGTCAGCACTTCGGGCAACGCGGCGGTGCGGCCGATGCTGGTGACACCCAGCACGCGCAGGCGGCCGGATTTGATGAAGGGCATTACCGAGGTCAGGCCGTTGAAGGCCATGTCGACATGGCCGCCGACGAGATCGGCCAGTGCCGGTGCATTGCCCTTGTAAGGCACATGCACGATTTTCAGGCCGGCCATGGTGTTGAGCAGTTCGCCCGACAGATGCGGCACGCCGCCGCTGCCGGAGGAGCCGAAATTCATCTGGCCGGGACGTGTTTTTGCCAGCGCGATCAGTTCCTTCAGATTTTTTGCCGGCACACCCGGATGTACTACCAGACCCATCGGCGTGGTGTTGATCAGCGTGATCGGTTCAAAGTCTTTCGCAGGTTCGTAAGGCAGCTTGGTCATCACGCTGGGCACCACGGTGAACGGCGCCGGCGTGACCAGCAGTGTGTGGCCGTCAGGCGCGGACTTGGCGACGATGTCAGTACCAATGGTGGTGTTGCCGCCTGGGCGGTTGTCGACGATGACCTGCTGGCCCCAGGCTTCGCTGAGTTTCGGCGCCAGTACCCGCGCGATCACGTCGGTGCTGCCACCCGCGGCGAAAGGTACGATCAGGCGTACGGTCTTGCTGGGATAGTTCTGTGCGCCTGCCGAAACAGCAGCTGCAGAAAATGCAATTAAAAACAGACAGTTATATTTTTTCATGGTGCTCCTCCGAACGGGATCAGGTGCCTGGCCGATACAGCGACTGTAACCGTGCCATTGCCGTGCGGGCTTCGCCGTCGAGACGGTCGACGATGGCGGCCAGCGGTTCGATTTTATCGGCGAATACGACGCCCTGGCCGCAGGACAGCATGGCTTTCTCGACCTCGCCGGTCTCGTAGGCCTTGCGGCCGACAGTGCCCATGATATGGGGCAGGATGGCTTGGGTATCGACGGGTTGCGCCTGTTCAAGCTGCTGGATCATCGCCACATGGCCGGTTTTCAGCGCACGTTGGGTATTACGCATGCTCTGCAGCAGCAGCGTGGTTTCGGTTTCACCGGCCGCAACCAGCCGTTCCTTGTATTGGCGATGCGCCCAGATTTCTTCGGACACCAGAAAGCGCGTGCCCATGGCCACGCCCTCAGCCCCCAGCGCCAGTGCCGCGACGAGTTGTTCGCCGGTGCCCAGGCCGCCCGCAACTATCACCGGAATTTTCACGGCACGCGCAGCGGCTACGCCAGCGACAATACTCCCGACCGGTTCGACGCCCGGATGGCCGCCGGCTTCATAACCGATCACCGTCACCGCATCCGCGCCGAGCGCTTCTGCCTTTTTGACATAGCGCAGTACGCCCGGCACTTTGTGCAGCACCTTGATGCCGGCATCTTTCAGTCGTCTGATGTAAGCCTCGGGATTGTTGCCCGCGGTTTCGACGAACTTAACACCCTCTTCGATCACTGCGTCGATCAGCGGATTGACACGGTCTGTGCCATCACGGCTGGCGCGGATCATGATGTTGACGCCGAAGGGTTTGCCTTCGCTCAACTCGCGGCAACGGCGGATGCCGGTGCGCAAGGCGGCCACATCCGGGAAACTCGCCGCCGTCATGAAACCGATCAATCCGGCGCGCGCCACCGCTGCGACATACACCGGATCGGCCAGCCACATCAGGCCGCTGGCGATGATAGGCAAACGAATGCCGTAAAGATCGGTGATGCGGGTTTTGAAAGGCGTATCCATTACTTCAAAACGACCAGCGCATCGGCTGCAATGACGCCTGATGCATTGACGAACAGCGGATTGATGTCGATCTCGGCAATACGGTCGGCATGGTCCGCCGCCAGCAGCGAAAGCCGCGCCATGGCATCGGCCAGTGCATCAATATTGCACGGCGGCTTGCCGCGATAACCTTGCAGCAGTTTGACGCCCTTGATCTCGTGGATCATGGATTTCGCGGTTTCGGCATCAAAGGGTGCAAAGCGGTGGGTGACGTCGTGCATGATTTCAGTGAACACGCCGCCGAGGCCGAAAGCCACCACCGGACCGAAGTGGGCATCGTTGACGACGCCGAGGATGACTTCCTCGCCTGTGGCCATCTGCTGCACGAGGATGCCGGCAATACGCGCATCCGTTTTGTATTGTTTGGCGGCTGCCAGCACTTCGCGTGCGGCCTGTTTCAGTCCGTCGAGGCTGTTGATGTTGAGGCGGATCACGCCGGCTTCGGTCTTGTGCGGGATGTCGGCGGATTCGATCTTGACCGCCAAGGGGAAGGGCAGCGGAGTTGCAGTGAGTTTTTCCACAACATCAGGCGCCAGCAGTTGTTCGCCGGTGACCGGAATGCCGTAAGCCTGCAGTAGCGCTTTCGAAGCGTGTTCACCCAGCGTGCCTGAGCCGGACAGTTCGAGTTTCTGTTTGGCAATGGCGCGTTTGCCGCCGCGGGCGCGTGTGGCTTCAAACACGCGGCGCTTGCTGGCGAAATCATTGAGCGCGGCCAGTGCGTCAACGGTGCGGCCTGGCGCGAGCATGCAGGGCACGCCGTTTTGCTCCAGGTAATCCATTGCGGCGCGGTTGTCGTCGGGGGAAGTCGGCCAGTTCAGCAGCAGCGGTTTGTCGACGCCTTTGAGCATTTCAACAAGGCCTTCGGCCCAGGCCTGGGCCACGGTTCCGCGCGGCGAGCGCGCGACAATGGAGTCGATATTTGGGTCGGCCAGTACCTCGCGCATGGTTTTGGTATACGACGCAAAGTTGTCGTTGTAGCCCTGGGCCGTGGTGTCGATCGGGTTTTCAATCGAGGCGTAGGCGACAACGATGCCGCGCAGCGTTTCGCGGGTCTTGTCGGTGAGGCGCGGCAACGTCAGGCCGCGTGCGGTGCAGCGGTCGGCAAGCAGGACGCCGGCGCCGCCTGACAGTGTCATCACGCCGACGCCGTTGCCGCGAGGCAGTTTTTTGGCACGGAAGGCCTTGCAGTAGTCGATCAAGTCATCAACGTCCTGCACTTCGATGAAGCCGCCTTCGCGAAAGGCGGTGCGGAACAGTTCATAACCGGCGGTGAGTCGTGCGGTGTGGGAAGTCGCGGCCTTGCTGCCGACATCGGTGTTGCCGACTTTCCAGATCAGGATCGGTTTGCCGAGTTCCAGTGCGCGTGCGCCGAGCCGGCGCAGGCGCAGGCCTTCGGTAGTGCCTTCAAGGAAGGCAGTGAGAATTTCGACGTCCGGGCGTTCAATCAGATACTCCATCCAGTCGAGCGCGGTGAGGTCGGCTTCGTTGCCGGTGGAGATCACATGGTTGAAACCGAGGCCGTAATAACAGCCGACGGCGACCACGCCGAAACCGAAACCGCCGGATTGCGTCACCATGGCGATCGGTCCGGGCTTGAGTGTTTTGAGTTGCAGCGTACCGCCGAAACCGAGGCGGAAACTGGCGTCGAGGTTCAATACACCCAGGCAGTTCGGGCCGACGACACGAACGCCGCTGGATTGGATGGCCGCGAGCAGCTTGTCGTTGAGTTCCTTGCCGGCCTCGCCGGCTTCACTGAAGCCGGCCGACAGAATCACCGCAAACGGAATGCCGGCCTTGCCGCATTGTTCGACGGCCCCGGGCACCAGCGCGCCGGACACGGCGATCAGTGCGATGTCGCAGGGCTTGGGTACCGACAGCACATCGGGATAACACTTCAGTCCCTTGATCTCCGGGTATTTGGGATTGACCGGATAGACCTGGCCTTTGTAGCCGTATTCGGTCAGCAGCTTGATCGGCTGGCCGCCGATGCGCGTGAGATCGGTGGAGGCGCCGACAACGGCGACGCCGCGCGGATCGAGCAGTCGGGAGAGGTCGGGGGCGGTCGGGAGCGTATTCATGTGTTCGGTTTTTTGTTAAGGATGTTTTTCAGTCGGCGCGCATATTGGCGGCCTTCACCAGATTCGCCCATTTGCTGATTTCGCTGCGCACGAAGGCGGTGAATTCCTCCGGCGTGTTGCCGACCGGTTCGGCGCCCTGGCTCGACAGCCGTTCGACGACATCGGGTGCGCGTAGCGCCTTGACGGCTTCAGCGTGCAGGCGGGCGATCACCGGCTTTTGTGTGGCCGCCGGCGCGAGCAGGCCGTACCAGCCGCTGGCACTGTAGCCGGGCAGGGTCTCGGCGATGGTCGGCAGTTCCGGCAGCAGTGCGGATCGTTTGGCACTGGTGACGGCGATGCCTTTGACTTTGCCCGACTTGATGTGCGGCGTGATGATCAGGCTGTTTTCATAAGTCAGATCGACTTCGCCGGAAACCAGCGCGGTCAGCGCGGGCGAACCGCCCTTGTAGGGCACGTGGGTGATGTTGACCTTGGCCATGTATTTCAGCAGTTCACCGGCCAGATGGGTGATGGTGCCGTTGCCCGAGGAGCCGTAGTTGAGGCTGCCCGGTTTGGCGCGTGCGTAGGCCAGCAGTTCCTTGACCGTTTTAGCCGGCACCGAAGGGTGGGTGACCAGAATGCTGGTGACGGCAACGCTCTGGGTGATCGGCGCCAGGTCACGCAGTGTGTCGTAACCGCGATTGGGATTGAGGCTCATCGCCACCGCAACGCCGCCGATGGTGCCCATCAGGATGGTGTAACCGTCGGGTGCAGCCTTGGCGACCTGTTCGGTGGCAATCATGCCACCGGCGCCGCCGCGGTTGTCGACGATGATCTGCTGGCCGAGGCCTTCCGACATTTTTGGGGCCATCTGCCTTGCGACGATGTCGGTGGGGCCGCCGGCGGGAAAACCGACGACCATGCGAATGGCTCGCGCCGGGTATTGTTGTTGTGCAGCGGCCGGCAGTGCGATCGGGATCAGCAGCAGCGGCAACAGGGCCAGTTTTCTTTTCATGCAATCTCCTCGCAATGCAGGGCTATTGGTCGACGTGCGCGGTGTTGATCATCGAGGGGCGCTGCGCGAAGGCGTCAAACCAGCGGGTGATGCGTCCATTGCCGATGCGCCAGCCCAGACTGGAAAAACGGAAATCGGCGTAAGACAGTGCGCAGGCGATGGCGACATGGCCGATGCTGACCGGATCGGTGCCCAGGGCTTCAGCTTCCTGATCCAGTGCCGCGACAGCGTTACGCACCTTGGTTTCAAAAGCCGCCATGGTTTCCGGCGACTGCTGCGTTTGCGGGCGCAGCAGTTCATTGCGCCACAGCATCAGGTTGTCGAGCAGGTTGTTGCCCAGTGCATGGCGGCGCAGTGCGGTCCAGCGCGCCTGTCCGGACGGCGGGAACAACTTCGCGCGGTCGTGCAGGCTGTCGAGATATTCGCAGATCACCGTCGAGTCGTACAGTGCGCTGCCATCGTCGAGCAGCAGCGTCGGAATCTTGCCGGTGGGATTGATTTTCAGCAGATCGGTGTTCGGTTTGTTCATTGCCACCAGCGTGCGTTTGCATTCAAGGCGTCCGGCCAGCCCGCACTCGTGAGCGAACACCATGACCTTGCGCACGAAGGGTGAGCGTGACGACCAGAACAGCTTCATGCGCCGAGCTGCTTCATGTAAGCGATGATGGCATCGGCAACGGCGACTGGTTGTTCCGGCAGCAGCGCGTGGGCGGCGTTGTCGATTTTGGCGATCGTGACGCGGTCTGCGCCCCACTGGTCACGGTAGTTGTAGATGCTGTCCGGCGGCGACAGCGGATCTCTCAGCGACAGCACATCAAGCACTGGCGCCGTGCCGGCAGTCCACCATTCCGGTTTGGGTGTGGCTTCGGTGGCATCACGCTCGGCATGCATCACTTCTTCATCCCAGCCGCCGAGCCAGACACTGGCGTCATTGCCGGGTGCAAAAAACACATGCTGCAGATGCTTGAGCCTTGTCGCTTCCGGCAGATCCATCTGATGGCATTTGTTGATCGAATCGCGCAGTTCGGGGGCGAGCGGCCAGGTGTGGGTTGCCGCCAGTAACACCACGGCACGCACCAGCTTCGGATGATCGGCGGCCATTGTGCGGGCGACAAAGTTGCCGAAGGCATGACCGGCTACGACAGTGGGGCCGCCGCCATCGTGTTCGATGACCATGGCGATGTCGCTGGCGAAATCATGCAGCGTGATGCCGTGCAGCGGTCCCTGGCTGCCGCCGAGTCCGCGCGGTTCCGGACACAGTACGCGATAACCAGCGGTGGCAAGGCGCTCGGCAATGACAAAAAAATCCGGGGCGCCGCGTCCCAGCGAGGGCATCATCACCACGCGGGGGCCATGACCGCAGGCGTGGACAACAATTCTTACGCCGTCGCGTTCGACGGTAAAAGTGGACAAGTGCATGGCAGGCATCAGTGAATTTTGGGATATCGAATTCTACTCCGCAGGCCGTCCGGTCTCTTTGATGTTTCCAGCATATGGAGATGTGCAAATGAGGCGGTGAGCAGGCGCTGATGACCCATCCTTCCGTAGTCTGGACTTGCCGCAATATGCATTCAGGTGACCGGCTTCTCTCTATAATGCTCCGGGTTTCAAATGCCACTGACAGGAGGAGTCATGGTTCATCAAGGCAAGCGGTTTCCGGGGTTGATCATGCGTACGCTGGAGCATGCCGTCTTGCTGCCGGGTATGGTTTTATGTTCGGTGTACGCACAGCCGGCTTACGCACAAGACTGGAAACCGGAACGCAATGTCGAAATCATTGTGTCTTCGGGTGCGGGTGGTGCGGCGGACCGGTCGGCGCGGGTGATCCAGAAATACCTGCAGTCGGTGCCGGGCATGCCCAGCGTTACGGTCAACAACAGGCCGGGTGGCAGCGGCACGCTGGCCTGGAGTTCGCTGAACCTGCATCCGGGCGACGCCCATTACATTTCAACGCTGAATACCGCGCTGGTGACCAACCAGATCATGGGTTTAAGTACGCTGCGTTACCAGGACATCACGCCGCTGAACATCGTCATGCATGAATATGTGGCGGTGTGGGTGCGTACGGCCTCGGGCATTCAGAGCGGCAAGGATCTTGTGGCGAAGCTGAAGGCCGATCCCGGATCGGTGAGTTTCGGTATTTCGCCGGCGCGCGGCAATCAGAACCATATCGTGCTCGGCATGATTGCCCGTGCCGCGGGTATTGATCCGAAAGCATTGAAAATCGTGGTCTATTCTTCCGGTGGTGCCGGTACCACGGCAACGCTGGGCGGCCACGTTGAAGTCTGGGCGGGCACGATCGGCAACGCGCTACCGCTGTTGCAGGAAGGCCGCATCCGCGTGCTGGGCATCAGTTCGCCGCAGCGCCAGCCCGGCGCTTTTGCCGCAGTGCCGACGCTCAAGGAGCAGGGCGTTGATGCAGTGTATTCAGCCTGGCGCGGTTTTCTCGCGCCCAAGGCCCTGACTGCGGCCCAGACCGCTTACTGGGATCGCGTGTTTTCGCGCATGGTCGATGATCCGGACTGGAAAGAAGCGCTGGAGAAGAATGCCTGGGACCGCGATTTCAAAGGCGCGGCGGAAACCCGCAAGTTCCTCGAGGCCGAGCATGTCCTGCTGGAAAAAATGATGGCCGATCTCGGCATCATCAAACGTTAAAAAATCGAGCTGTAAACAATACCTTACCGGACGGAGCGCAGCATGACCGCACAAGCCGTAAAAATGTCGCAGCCGCAGGACTGGAAACTGATTGTCGAGAAGGATGTTCCGATCAAGCTGCGTGACGGCGCGATCATCTACTGTGACGTGCTGCGACCCGATTGCAAGGAGAAGGTGCCGGCGCTGATGAATATCGGCCCCTATCAGAAGGACAAGCTGTGGCGGCCGCCGGCGGATCTGGAAGAGGCGGCGAATCCCTATCTGAACTGGGAAACCGCGAATCCGATGTGGTGGTGCCCACGAGGTTATGCGCTGATCCGTGTGGATTCCCGCGGTTCGGGTAAATCGCCGGGCCAGTCCGATCCGAATTCCTATCAGGAAGGCGTTGATTTTTACGACGCCATCGAGTGGGCAGCGAAGCTACCCTGGTGTTCGGGCAATATCGGCACGCTGGGGGTGTCCTATCACGCCAACTGCCAGTGGCGTGCCGCCAATCTGCAGCCGCCGTCGCTGAAGGCGATCCTGCCCTGGGAAGGCCGCGCCGACCTCTACCGCGACCAGGCTTATCACGGCGGCATTTTTGCGATGGGTTTCATTTCGAGCTGGCACAACACGCAGACCGCGCACCATCTGCTCGGCCGCCCGCGCGAATACAACCCCAATGCCTTCCGCAACGACCTGCTGTGGAACTGGATGAGCAACAACCTCGACTCCGATTACTGGCGCATTCGCAGTGCGCAGTGGGAAAAGATCACTGTACCGGTGTTCAGTGCCGGCAACTGGGGTGGATTCTCGCTGCACCTGCGCGGCAATATCGAAGGTTTCGTCAATGCCGCCTCGAAACACAAGAAGCTGCGCGTGCACACCGGTTCGCATTTTCATCCCTTCCATTCGGAAGAAGGGCGAATCGACCAGTTGCGTTGGTTCGATTACTGGCTGAAGGGCATCGACACCGGCATCATGGATGAGCCGCCGGTGAAAATCGAAATCCGTACCGGAGGCAGCACCAAGCCCTACGCCTTCCGTTTTGAAAACGAATGGCCGCTTAAACGCACGCAGTGGACGAAAATGTATCTCAATATCGAGCGTGCGCAGGGCACGGATATCGACAGCGTTGAAGGTTCGCTGATGACTCAGGTGCCGGAGAAGGAATCGAAGCTCAGTTACTCCGCCAGCGGCGTCACCAAGGCCGGTGTCGCTTCTTCATCGACCGCTCTGATGCTTGCCGCGCAGAACAAGATGGGCGTCGCCTTCGAAACGCCGCCGCTGAAGGAAGACACCGAGGTCACCGGTCCGCTGATGCTCAATCTCTGGGTGTCGAGCTCGACTGAGGACATGGACATCATGGTGACGCTGCGCAACATTGATGCCGACGGCAAGGATGTCTGCGAAGTCGGCCAGCAGGGGCAGTCGGTACCGGCAGTGACCAAGGGCTGGCTGCGCGCCTCGCATCGCAAGCTTGATCCGGCGCGTTCGCTGCCGTACCGGCCCTTCCACGCGCACAACGAGCGGCAGTGGCTGTCACCCGGCGAGATCGTCGAGTGTCAGGTTGAGATCTGGCCGACCTGCATGGTGTTCAAGAAGGGTCACAAGATCCGCATCGACATCCAGTCGCGTGACGGCGCGGGCAGCCAGATGTATGGCCACTATCATGCCGACTACAACCTGGGTGCGGAAAACACCATTTATTCGGGTGGCGATAGGCCTTCGTACCTGTTGCTGCCGATCATTTCGGCGAAATAACAAAGGCGTTAACCTTTTCATTCATCGCAATTACGGAGTCTGCAGGGCATGGCCAATACCACCATCAATGGCATCAAGATCAATTACGAAATCGTCGGCAAGGGCACGCCGCTGCTGATGTTCGCGCCGGGTGGTTTCGGCTCGACCATCGCGCGCTGGACCGCAGCCGGCGGCAAGCGCGAGTGGAAGGAGATGGACGGTCTGGCCACGCTGGGCAAACATTTCAAGGCGATTGCCTATGACCGCCGTGAGGCCGGTTTTTCCGGAGGTCGCATTGAGCCGCTGACCTGGGATCATTACGTGCTGGAAGCGAAGGCGATGCTGGAGCACGCCGGCGAGAAAAAAGCGCTGATCCTCGGCAGCTGCATGGGCGCGGCACTGGCCACCGCTTTTGCGGAACGTCACCCCGAAATGTGCCTCGGGCTTTGTCTGCACTGGCCGGTGGGCGGTTACCGCTGGCTGCTGAAGGGCCAGACTTATTTCCAGCGCCACATGGATTTCGTGCGTGCGAACGGTTTTGCTGCAGTGGTGAAGCGTGCGCCGGAGAAACGCAGTTTCTGGGAGGATGCGGAGATCGGCCCCTGGGGGCCGCCCACGGTGCATGACGCCGAATTTGCCGCCGCCTACGTCAGGCAGGACATGGATCGCTATTTCAATATCTGCGAGCAGACGCGGGACGCCTTGTTCAATGACACCCAGTTTTCGGGCGCCGGCCCTGCCGCGCTGATGAAAATGGATATTCCTGCGCTCATCCTGTCCGGCAATGATTCATCACATGCGCATTCGGCTTCGTGGGCGACCAAGGAGCTGATGCCCAACGCCGAGTTGTGGGATGTGCTGCCGCCGCATCAGAACGGCCAGAACACGCTGGAGCAGATTCTCAAATTCAAGTTCAGGCTCGGACTGTAAACACAACAATAACCGGAGGAAACATGAACATGCAAAAAACTGCAGTTGCCGTTTCGCTGCTGTTGGTCAGCGGCGGTGTATTTGCCGCACAGGCCAAAGGCGGCAGTGATTTTCCGACGCGACCGATCCGCATCGTCGTCGGCTTCACGCCTGGCGGCCAGCCGGACATTTTTTCGCGGCTGATCGGCGGCAAGCTGGGCGAGGCGCTCGGCCAGCCCGTCGTGGTGGACAACCGGCCCGGCGCCGGTGGCGCCATCGGTACCAAGATCGTCGCCGATTCCACCCCCGACGGCCATACCTTGCTCGGCGTTTCATCGTCACACGTGATTGCGCCGGCCGTACGCAAGCTCAACTACGATCCGGTCAAGGATTTTGCAGGTATCACGCAGATGTACAGCTCGGCTTACCTGCTGGTGGTACCGCCAAGCCTTGGCGTCAAAACCGCCAGGGATCTGATCGCGATGGCGAAAGCCAAACCGGGCGCTCTGAATTTCAGCTCCGCCGGCACTGGCAGCGGTACGCATTTCGCCAGCGAGGTGTTCAAGGATGCCGCGAAAATCGATGTGGTCCATGTGCCTTACAAAGGCATCCCCGAAGCGATGAACGACACCATGACCAATCGCGTGCAGTTTTTCATGGCGCCGGTGGCCTCACTGGCCAGCCTGGTGCGTGACGGGCGACTGGTCAGCCTGGGCGTGACTTCTTTGAAGCGTTCGACCGTCTATCCGGATATCCCGGCGCTGGCGGAATCAGGACTGCCGGGTTTTGAATTCGAATCCTGGGGCGGCATGGTGGCGCCGGTGAAAACGCCGCGCCCGATCATTACGCGGCTCAATCGTGAAATCGCCACGGCACTCGCTGCGCCGGATACCCAGCAACGCATGCGCGCACTGGGTGCCGAGCCGGTGTCGACTACACCCGAGGCCTATGACCGCAGGATTGCCACGGAGATCGCCAACATCGGCGCCATCGCGCGTCGCGCCGGAATCACCCCGCAATAAACAGGAACTCCGATGTCCAATGCGCTGTTTCTTGACGAGGCCTGTGTCCGTCAGCTCGTCACGATGGAAGATGCCCTTGCGGCGGTAGAGGAAGTTTTCGGCGCACAGGGTCGTGGCGGCGTGTTCAACGTGCCGCGCGTGCGCGCGCCCGTGAAGGGTGGCACGCTACGCATCACCGCAGCGGTGCTGTCCTACCGCGGCTATTACGGCGTCAAGGTTTCGAGCACGGCAGTGTTTCACAGCAATGCCGGGCGTACGTTCTGCCTGTATCGCGAAGAGAGCGGTGAACTGTGCGCGGTGGTGCAGGTATTCGCAATGGGCGCTTTGCGTACAGGTGCGGCCAGCGGCATCGCCACCAAATACCTGGCCAATCCCGATGCGGC
>Ga0222712_10000672_pt1 | contig 44062 bp, 44 predicted proteins | sample C33_657DmetaG_FD_165043 | JGI IMG/M metagenome (GOLD analysis project Ga0222712, IMG submission 165043) | Estuarine water microbial communities from San Francisco Bay, California, United States - C33_657D | ecosystem: Environmental > Aquatic > Marine > Unclassified | place: USA: California... | reverse complement strand
GTTTCGTTAAAATATCTTAAAGTTTTTTTACTAATTCCGTTGATTATCTTATCTTTGCGCTCCCAAAAACCATGGCAAAACAAGCACTCATTAAACAGGACGGTAACATCATAGAGGCGCTAAGCAATGCTATGTTCAAGGTGAAGTTAGAAAATGGGCATGAGATATTGGCAACCATTTCAGGTAAGATGAGGATGCACTACATCCGTATTCTTCCCGGTGACAGGGTTGGGGTTGAGATGAGTCCATACGACTTGACAAGGGGTAGAATCATTTTCAGGTATAAATAAAAACCGCTCCAAGGAGCCCAAACCAGAGATATGAAAGTAAGAGCATCCATTAAGAAGCGCAGTGCGGATTGCAAGATTGTCCGCAGGAAAGGTAAACTCTATGTGATCAACAAGAAAAATCCACGTTATAAGCAACGCCAGGGTTAATCTTTACTCAAACATTCAATCGAACAAATACAATAAACATCTATGGCCCGTATCGCAGGTATTGATTTGCCAAAGAACAAAAGGGGAGAAATCGGTCTCACTTACATCTATGGTATCGGAGTGTCAACTGCCCAGTACATTTTGGGAAAGGCAGGAATTGACGTAAATAAAAAGGTAAACCAGTGGGATGACGATGAACTGAATGCGATCAGGACCATCATTACCAGCGAGTTCAAGGTTGAAGGCCAGTTGCGTTCAGAAACACAGATGTCCATCAAGCGCTTGCTTGATATCGCCTGTTACCGCGGGCTTCGTCACCGCAAAGGACTTCCTGTAAGAGGTCAGCGTACCAAAACAAACGCACGCACCAGGAAAGGAAAGAGGAAGACAGTTGCAGGAAAGAAAAAGGCAGCCAAGAAATAATTGACATGGAAAAGTGGCAGTTGCCGCTTTTCTGTTATAATACTTCGCACCGTTCATTGCTGTTCATCGCCGGAGATTGGGTGCTATTTAGGGTTGAACAGGGTCTGAAAAGACTACAGATTTTTTGAGTACCTATTTTTAAAAATTATGGCAAAAGCACAACAAAACAGCGCAAAAGCAGCTGCAAAGAAAAGAGTGGTAAAAGTGGACAGTTTTGGGGATGCCCATATCAATGCCACTTTTAACAACCTTATCATCAGTTTAACAAACAAGTCAGGACAGGTAATCTCATGGAGCAGTGCCGGTAAAATGGGCTTCAGGGGTTCCAAAAAGAACACTCCTTACGCAGCACAAATGGCTGCACAGGATGCTTCCCGTGTTGCTTTAGAGGCCGGGTTGAAGCGGGTTGATGTTTACGTAAAAGGACCTGGAGCAGGAAGGGAAGGTGCGATTCGTGCGCTTGCCAATTCTGGAATCGAGGTTGTGATGATCAAGGACATTACTCCACTTCCACACAATGGTTGCCGTCCTCCCAAAAAACGTCGCGTATAATTTTTTACAACAATAGGGCAGGAGATTCAGTTTTATGATTTTTTAATAATCCCCTGTCATTTCTTAAAAAATCACAACAATTTACAATGGCACGTTACACAGGTCCAAAAACAAAAATCTGCAGGAAATTCGGTGAACCGATCCTCGGAAATGGAAAGTATCTCGACAAAAACAGCGTCCCTCCGGGACAGCACGGTGCTACACGCAAACGCAAGGCGCCGAGCGAGTATTCCATTCAGTTGAAAGAGAAACAAAAGGCAAAGTACACCTATGGTCTTTTGGAACGCCAGTTCCGCAAAACATTTGACGAAGCTGCCCGCATAAAGGGTGTTACAGGTGAAAACCTGATCATCTTGCTCGAGGCTCGTCTTGATAACACAGTATACCGTATGGGTATTTCCCCATCCAGGCCTGCTGCACGTCAGCTTGTTTCACACAAGCACGTCATGGTCAATGATGTTGTGGTCAACATTCCGTCATATCAATTGAAGCCAGGCGACGTAATCACCATTGCAGACAAGAGCAAGGGAAGCGAAAGCATCAAGTCTTTGATGAGACCCAAAAATCCAAAAATTGGATGGGTGGATTTCAGCGAAGCCCAAATGTCTGGAACCTTCATTGCATTTCCTGTGAGGGAAAATATACCTGAAAACATCAGGGAGCAATTGATCGTTGAATTGTATTCTAAGTAATCTGCCAGATGCCTGCGGGCATCCGGTTTTCATATCACCCGTTTTACCCATACAATTGGGATTTAACAAATAAAAGGAATTTAAATATGGCCATTTTAAATTTCCAGCAGCCGGACAAGATTGTCCTCCAGAAAGCAACCGATTTCGAAGCACAATTCGAGTTCCGTCCGCTTGAACCAGGATATGGTGTTACCATCGGTAATGCCCTTCGCAGGGTTCTTTTGAATTCTCTCGAAGGATATGCCATCACTGGAATCGTTATTGAAGGTGCTGACCACGAATTCGCTACATTGAAAGGTGTTGTAGAAGACGTTACAGAAATAATCCTGAACCTGAAGCAAATCAGGTTCAAAAAAATCCTGGACCATGATGTTCAGACAGAGAAGCTCTCTCTTTCCATCAAGGGAAAGTCTGACTTCACTGCTGGCATGATTGATGAAGTTACCGGAACTTTCCAGGTAATGAATCCTGAATTGCTGATCTGCACCATGGATCCTTCCGCCAAACTCAACATTGAGTTGCACATTTCTAAAGGAAGGGGATATGTTCCATCCGAAGACAACAGGCAGAAAGAGGCTCCATTTGGATTCATTCCAATTGACTCAATCCATACACCCATCAAAAATGTAAAGTATGCGATTGAAAACACCCGTGTTGAGCAACGTACTGACTTCGAAAAATTGTTACTTGATGTGGTTACTGATGGTACCATTCACCCTGAGGAAGCTGTTAAGCAGGCATCCAGGATTCTGATCCAGCACCTGATGATCATTACAGATGAGAACATCACTTTCGATAACAAGGAAGAAAAGAAGGAAGACCTGGTTGACGAGCAGACACTTCAGTTGAGGAAAGTGCTCAAAACACCTTTGGAAGACCTGGACCTTTCTGTTCGCGCGTTCAACTGTCTTAAGGCAGCCAAAATCAACAGCCTCAGCCAACTCGTTCAGTATGAGCAGGAAGACCTCATGAAGTTCAGGAATTTTGGACAAAAGTCATTGTCTGAAATTGAACAGGTACTTCAGGAAAGAGGCCTTCATTTCGGAATGGACCTGGCAAAACTTGGTATCGATATCGACGAATTTTAAATAGGGAATCCCATTTTTAACAGGCTGTAATTCCTGACACGGTACAGCTTTAAACACAACAGTCATGCGTCACGGAGACAAAATCAACAATCTAGGCCGTAAAAAGGCACACCGCGAGGCCCTCATGTCCAACATGGCCAGCCAGCTTATCATGCACAAGCGTATTGTAACTACACATGCCAAGGCCAAAGCACTGCGTACCTACATCGAGCCATTGATTACCAAGACCAAAAAGGTGGAGAGCAAAGAGCAAATCATGCACAACCACCGCATTGTTTTCTCATACCTGCAAGACAAGACTGCAGTAAAGGAGCTGTTCACAGAAATCGCTCCCAAGGTTGCATCACGTCCAGGCGGATACACCAGGATCATCAAGCTTGGCATACGTCATGGTGACAATGCTGAAAGGGCAATGATTGAATTGGTTGACTACAATGAGATTTACGGAAAAGGTGTTGCTGCTGCTGCTGAACCAGCCAAGAAAACAAGAAGAAGTGGTGGTGCCAAGAAAAAATCCGCTGCAACTGAAGTCGCTCCAGCTGCTGAAACCGAACAGCCCACTTCCGAAGAATCAACTGCATCTGAATAAGTAAAATGTTGATAAATTATTTCTTTTAAAGGCAGGTCTTTTGGTCCTGCCTTTTTTATTTTGCATTCAAATTTCGCTTCATGCCAACACAAGAAATCAATTCAGTCCCTGCACTTCTTATACTTGAAGATGGAATGGTATTTCATGGCCGTTCATTTGGAAAAATAGGTACCGCATCCGGCGAGCTTTGTTTCAATACCGGTATGACAGGTTACCAGGAAGTATTTACCGATCCAAGCTACTATGGTCAGGTGCTGATCATGAACAATGTTCATACTGGCAACTATGGTGTGAAGCCCGAGGATGTTGAAAGTGAAACCGTCAAAATAAAAGGTCTTATAGGCCGAAACCTGGAAGAGCGATACAGCAGAATGATGGCCAGTGATTCATTGCAGAATTACCTCTTGCAACAGCATGTTGTTGCAATCGAAGACATTGATACAAGGGCTTTGGTTACGCATATTCGTGAAAAGGGTGCCATGAATTGCATCATTTCCTCTGAAACCACTGATATAGCATCATTGAAGGAAACACTGAAAAATGTGCCTTCCATGGATGGCTTGGAGCTGGCTTCTGTAGTCACAACCCCTGAGGTATATCATGTTGGAAATCCCGATGCAAGCATACGCATCGCCGTGTTGGACTTCGGCGTAAAAAGAAATATTGTTCAGTGCATGGCTGACCGCGGGGCTTATGTACGTGTTCATCCCGCCAAGACAAGTTTTGAAGAACTCCTGGCCTTTGAACCTGATGGATTTTTCATCTCCAATGGGCCTGGTGATCCATCATCCATGGGATATGCAGTGGATACTGTCAAAAAGATACTCGAAACACGGAAACCAGTATTCGGCATATGCCTGGGCCATCAACTCCTGGCTTTGGCCAATGGCATCAAAACATTTAAAATGCACCATGGGCACAGGGGATTGAACCATCCAGTGAAAAACCTGATGACAGGTCTTTGTGAAATCACGACACAAAATCATGGATTTGCAGTAGATGCCGATGCGGTTAGAAATGCAGATCAGATAGAAGTGACGCACGTGAACCTCAACGATGATTCCATTGAAGGAATCCGTCTCAAGGATCGTCCAGCATTTTCAGTGCAGTATCATCCTGAAGCCACACCCGGTCCTCATGACAGCCGTTACCTTTTTGATGATTTTATCAACCTCATCAACAAGAATTGATTGACATCCATTCGGGTTTAAATTGGATGTTTTTGTCAGGATGCAAGGAAAAATTAATTTCTTAACTTGCCTGCATGAAAAAGATAACCATCATCAATGGTCCAAACCTTAACCTTTTGGGTAAGCGCGAGCCTGGCATATATGGCCCAGAGGACTTTGAAACCTTTTTTGTAAAATTACAACAGGCCAATCCAGACCTGAATTTCGAATATTTTCAATCCAACATTGAAGGTGAATTGATTGATGCCATCCAAAAAAACGGATTTTCTTCCGATGGAATCATCCTTAATCCTGGGGGGTACACCCATACCTCTGTTGCAATAGGTGATGCAATTGCTTCCATCACAAGTCCCGTTATCGAAGTGCACATTTCCAACGTTCATGCCAGGGAGGAATTTAGAAAGATCTCCCATGTATCTGCAAAAGCCAGGGGCACGATTTGCGGGCTTGGCCTTGCAGGCTATGAACTTGCTGTCCAGTACTTCAGAGGGCTTTAAAACAGTTATTGGGCCACTTTCTGAACCATTTTCTGTAGAAGATCAAGCTTTCCTATATAAAGGCTTCTCCCATGTGTACCCAAAATGATTTCATTGTCCCTTTCTTGGATGGCAATGTCATGTACAGGTATTGCTTTGGGTAGGTTATTGGTGAATTGTGCAAAAGTCGATCCTCTGTCAATGCTGCCATATGCACCACCATCTGTACCCAGGTAAAGGATGTTTTCTGATTTGGGATCTTCACGGATAACATTGACCGGTTCCATGGGCAAGCCATTTCCTAATTTTTTCCAGCTTGAACCAAAGTCGTCACTGCAGTAAACATAAGCATCATAGTGGTCATCCCTGTAACCGTTCAGTGTTACGTAGACACGACTCTGCAAGTGGGTCGATGCTACAATCCTGCTGACGTACAAATTCTGGGGTAGGCCTGAAAGCCTTTTCCAGCTGGCACCGCCGTCTTTTGAAACTGATACCACTCCGTCATCAGTTCCCGTGTAAATCAATCCAAATTTCAGTGGGGATTCACTGATGCAGGTCATCGTTCCGAAAGGAACATCACCCGTTTTTTTGCCATTGGAAAGGTCTTCACTGATGCGTTCGAAATCATCGCCCTTGTTCATGCTCCTGAAGAGTGAATTTCCACCCATATAAAGGATATCCGGGTTGTGCTTTGACAACAAAATGGGGGTTTGCCAATTGAACCTTGGTTTTTCATCCTTGGAATTTTGTGGAACAGGCCTCAAGAATTTTGCTCCAGGATTTTGTTTGTTGATGCGCATATAGGCGCCGAACTGTGAGCCTGTATATACGGTATTGTGGTCTCTCGGATCGATTTGAACCTGCATGCCGTCACCGCCACCCATGCGTTTGAAACCGTACTGGCCTTCATCCGTCCAGTCAATGGATTCCTTGTTTGTTGATTTTCCGTACCATGAACCATTGTCTTGTAGCCCACCATAAACATGATATGGCTTTTCATTGTCAACATTGATGGCATAAAATTGACCAACAGCAGGGGAGTTGGCCTTGAACCAGTTTTTACCTTCGTCATAACTGACGTTGCAGCCACCATCATTTCCTGCAACCATGTGGCTGTCCCTTTTGGGATTGATCCACAGTGCATGCCAATCGGCATGGGTGTTTCCCTTGTCCATTGATGCGAAGGATTTTCCCCCATCTTTTGAGAGAAGTGCATTTGTACCAAGGATGACAATTTTTTCGGGATTGACTGGGGAAATAAAAATTTTACCAAAGTAATATCCAAAAGTGTTGTAGATCTCAATGTTCTTTTGGTTGGTTTTAGTCCATTGCTTTCCTCCATCAAGGCTTTTGTACACCTCGCAGCCATAAATCTGGTTGGCCGCAGGACCTGCACCTGTATTGGGTTTGGGGGTCTTTGAAGTGTCAGGCTTGAGGTTGTAGTTGTCAACAACCGCATAAACAACTGATGGGTTTTGAGGGTAGATGGCAAGGCCGATTCTTCCTATCCCATCACCTTGTGGGAATCCAGAGCCATTTGTGGTCAAAAGTTTCCAGTTGTTTCCACCATCGGAACTTTTGTAAATGCCGGATGATTTTCCGCCTTCGGTAAAATCCCATGCTTTTCTTATCCTGTGCCAGGTTGCGGCATAGAGTTCATTGGGGTTTCTCGGATTGATGTCCATTTCAACTGCACCTGTGTTCTCATCAACAAACAGGGTATGTTTCCATGATTTACCACCATCAGTGGTTTTGAATACACCCCTTTCCTTGTTGACACTGTACAAATGTCCCAATACTGCGACCCATGCTATTTCAGGGTTGTAAGGGTGAAGGACAATCTTGCCAATGTGGTGAGACTCTGGCAGACCCAAGTAGGTCCAGCTTTTTCCATTGTCGTTGCTTTTGTAGACACCAATGCCTGCGTAAGAAGAGCGGCTGCTGTTCACCTCACCTGTCCCCACCCAGATGGTACGGGTCTTCCAGTTGATGGCAATGTCTCCAATGCCAATGACAGCTTCATTGTCAAATATCGGATCAAAGCTTTGTCCGTTGTTGGTGGTATGCCATAGTCCTCCAGTGGCATAAGCGACATAAAATTCTGTAGGGTCGTTGGGGTTCACTTCGATATCATCCACCCTGCCGCTCATCACGGTTGGTCCAATATTTCTGAATGCAATATCTTTCATGGCATTGTTTTCTGCCTTTTTTGATTTCGCTTCTAAGCTGGCCATTCTGATTTCTCCCGGTGTTGGTTTTACTTGTGCTTGAATTGTTGGAACCCTCAAGATGAATGTCATTGAAAGCACCATACATCCGTAAAAGAAATTATTCTGAAAACCTTTGAAATTCATATCACGCTATTTTGATAAATTTATACCCATGCAATATAAAAATTCTATGCTTAACCCCGGGAGCATTCTCCAAACAACTTTACTGCTTTTGCTGGCATGTTGTTCCTTTTCTTCAAAGGCCCAGCCCTGGATCAGTTATAAGCTTACGCCAAGGGGGGATACCATCAACCGACTTGACCAGCAAAAAATGAAACAAGGTCCATGGGTGTTGCGTTTTGAGACATTGCGTGGAGAACCAGGATGTGAGGAAGAGGGATATTTTTTGAATGACAAGAAGGATGGTGCATGGAGGCGCTTCAGCCTGATGGGAGACCTGATTGCAAGAGAAAACTACAAAGGAGGATACCGTGACGGCAAGCAACTGTACTACACGCAGATGGGAGACCTGCTGAGGGAAGAAAGTTACAAGGCTGTCGATCCGAAAAATCCGTATGATACCATCATCGTGCCAGATTTGGATCATCCCGACAGGATGTTGGAGAAAGTGATCAAGCATGAGGCTGCTGAAGTCAAAAATGGTACATGGACCTATTATGACCCCATGATGGGGACAGTGGTAAAAACTGAACGATTTGTTTTTGGGCAGCCAGAAAAAAAACTGCAGCAGCCCATTCGGCCCAATCTAACAGTTCCTCAAAAAGATACAACAACAAAGTCCAAAAAGCCACTGCCCCAAGCCGTTCAGGATTGGGAAAAGAAAAAAAAGAAAGGGAAAGGTTGATGGCCTTTCCCTTTGGTATGAACTGGATATCTTTCTTTATTTGCTGTTCGCTCTGATAACATTCAGTGCTCCTCCTGCCTTGAACCATTCGATTTGTTGGGCATTGTAGCTGTGGTTGGCTTCAATCACTTCAACAGTTCCGTCAGCATGATTGAGGACCACTTTCAATGGTTGCCCGGATGTAAACGAAGTCAGACCAACAACATCAATGTTGTCATTTTCCTGGATCTTGTTATAATCTTCCTTGTTGGCAAAGGTCAAAGCAAGCATACCTTGCTTTTTAAGGTTGGTTTCATGAATCCTTGCAAAGGATTTTACCATCACCACCCTCACGCCGAGATGACGGGGCTCCATGGCGGCATGCTCTCTGGAAGATCCTTCACCATAGTTTTCATCACCCACAACAATGCTGCCAACATTTGCAGCCTTGTATGCCCGTTGTGTTGCAGGCACTGTTCCATATTCGCCAGTAAGCTGATTCTTTACATTGTCTGTTTTGTCATTGAAAAAGTTCTGTGCACCAATCAACATGTTGTTGCTGATATTGTCAAGGTGCCCCCTGAATTTCAACCATGGGCCTGCCATGGAAATATGGTCGGTGGTGCATTTTCCCTTTGCCTTGATCAGGAGTTTCAAACCTTTCAGATCAGTGCCTTCCCATGCTGCGAAGGGGTATAGCAGTTGAAGGCGCTTGCTGTCAGGCTTAACACTTATTTGTACACCGCTGCCATCTTCAGCAGGTGCCTGGTAGCCGGCATCTTCCACATCAAAACCCCTGGTTGGAAGTTCATCGCCACCAGGAGGGTCAAGTTTTACCGCTTCTCCTTTTTCATTGATGAGGGTATCGGTCAATGGGTTGAAGGTAAGGTCTCCTGCAATGGCCAATGCTGTGACTATTTCAGGACTGGCTACAAATGCAAGTGTATTGGGATTGCCATCTGCACGTTTGGCAAAGTTTCTGTTGAAGGAGTGTACTATCGTGTTTCTTTCTTGTTTTTCGGCACCCATTCTATCCCACATACCGATACATGGACCGCAAGCATTGGCAAACACGGTTGCACCGATTTGGGCAAATGTATCCAAGAACCCATCTCTTTCAATGGTATAACGCACCAGCTCACTTCCTGGTGTAATCGTGAATTCAGCCTTGGTTTTTAAGCCCTTTTCTGCCACCTGCTTTGCAAGGCTAACCGCGCGGCTGATGTCTTCGTATGAAGAGTTGGTGCAACTGCCAATCAATCCAACTTCAACCTTGGTAGGCCAGTTGTTTTTTGCCGCAGCTTCTTTCATTTGAGAAATCGGCGTGGCAAGATCTGGTGTGAAGGGTCCGTTCAGGTGGGGCTCCAGTTCACTCAGGTTGATCTCAATGACCTTGTCAAAATATTTTTCGGGATTGGCATATACTTCTTCGTCGCCAGTCAAATATGATTTGACTGCATCAGCTGCAGCTGCAACTTCAGCCCTTCCGGTTGAACGCAGGTAACGCGCCATGCTTTCATCGTATCCGAAGGTAGAAGTAGTGGCGCCGATTTCAGCACCCATGTTACAGATTGTGCCTTTTCCGGTACAACTCATGCTGGTAGCGCCCTCACCAAAATATTCAACAATTGCATTGGTCCCGCCTTTAACGGTGAGTATGCCCGCAACTTTAAGAATAACATCTTTGGGGGATGTCCATCCGTTCAATTTTCCAGTCAATTTTACGCCAATCAATTTAGGCATCAGGAGTTCCCAGCTAAGGCCAGCCATTACATCACATGCATCTGCACCTCCAACGCCAATTGCCACCATGCCCAGTCCTCCTGCATTTACAGTATGGGAGTCAGTTCCAATCATCATCCCGCCAGGGAATGCATAGTTTTCCAATACAACCTGGTGGATGATACCTGCTCCTGGTTTCCAGAAACCAATCCCATATTTATTGGAGATGGAGGATAGAAATTCATAGACTTCCTCGTTTTCAGTCACTGCCTTCTGGAGGTCAGTCTTGCTCTCGTTTTTGGCAACAATCAAATGGTCACAATGTACAGTTGAGGGAACAGCAACTTTTTTGCGTCCGGTGGTATCAAATTGAAGAAGTGCCATTTGTGCCGTTGCATCTTGCATGGCAACCCTGTCTGGTGCAAAATCGACATAGGCTTTTCCCCGCTCAAAATCAGTTGTTTCAACACCTTTCCAGAGATGAGAATACAGTATTTTTTCCGCAAGCGTGAGGGGGCGACCCAGCGCAGCCCTTGCTGCATCAACTTTTGCGGGCATTTCATTGTAGGTCTTCCTAATAAGGTCGAGATCGAATACCATGGCTTTTGATTTTTACTATTTTTTGGTAAATGTCACCCTGATTCCCAAGGGGGCAAGGCGTTGCAAAATTAATTAAATAAGGGCCGCTTACCAAACTTGATGGAATAAAGCGGATTATTTATATTTGAGGTATGGAAAAACTCCGAAATTTCATCGAATGGCAACTTTTTGGTGTCTGTACCAGGATAGGAGAAAAGATGGGTATATCCACTTTTACCATCAGAAAATATTTCATGTACATCTCCTGCCTTACGTTGGGTTCTCCGGTTGTATTTTATTTCATCCTGGCTTTTTGGATGAACCTTAAGCGCTATATTTTTCAGTCCAAGCGAAACCCCGTCAGGTACAGTTAAACGACTGCTTTCCTTATCCTCAACAACGCTTTCAACAAATCTTCCAACAGGTCCAAGTGCAGCATGTTGGCTCCATCACTCAATGCTTTTGAGGGCTCAGGATGTGTTTCGATGAACAATCCGTTGGCGCCAACTGCGACAGCCGCCTTTGCGATGGTGCCTATCATTTTGGGATTCCCCCCAGTTACTCCTGCAGCCTGGTTGGGTTGTTGCAGCGCGTGGGTACAATCCATCACAACCGGTACACCGTGAGACTGCATGATGGGAATATTCCTGTAATCAACAATCAGGTCCTGGTATCCAAAAGTGGTTCCCCGTTCAGTAAGCATGATGTTTTGGTTCCCGGTTTTCCTTACTTTGTCTACTGCAAACCTCATGGCATCTCCACTTACGAATTGCCCCTTTTTAATATTGACGATATTGCCGGTTTCCCCTGCTGCAACCAGCAGGTCAGTTTGCCTGCAAAGGAAGGCAGGAATCTGTAGGATGTCAGCAAAGGGTGCAGCCATGGCAGCTTCATCTGCAGCATGGATATCCGTGGTGGTGGGCAATGAAAACCGATTCCCGGTCTTTCTCAATAGATCAAGTCCTGTTGCATCACCAACACCTGTAAATGAGGAAGCGCTTGTCCTGTTGGCCTTTCTGTAAGAAGCCTTGAAAACATAGGGAATTCCCAATTGGTTGCAGATCTGGGAAACTCTTTTGGCTACAGTATCCAGAACATCCTTGCTTTCAATTACACAGGGGCCTGCAATCAGGAAAAAATTATTTTCATCATAGGACTGTCCTGTAAACAGGTCTTTAAGAAATTTTTCCATCCCGCAAAGATACAGTCACTTGTCTTATGTTTGCATATTCAAACAACGCAGGTCATATGAAAAAAGAGAAAATACTTGTTATCGGTGCTAGTGGTCAGATCGGAGTAGAACTTACGCTTGCGTTGCGAAAAATATATGGTGGTTCTAATGTTGTGGCATCTGACCTGCGGGAGGAAAACGAGCTCCTCAAGGGATCTGGTCCTTATGTGAGTTTGGATGTTATGAACAAGGAAATGCTGCACGTGCAAATCATTCGCCAAAACATTACCCAGGTATATCTTTTGGCTGCAATCCTTTCGGCAACCGGTGAAAAGAATCCTCCTTTGGCCTGGCACTTGAACATGCAGTCATTGTTGAATGTGTTGGACATTGCCAAGGAAGAAAAACTCACCAAAGTGTATTGGCCGAGCAGCATCGCCGTTTTTGGACCTACATCCCCCAAGCTCAATTGTCCCCAACATACCATCATCGAACCCACTACCGTTTATGGCATCAGTAAATACGCCGGTGAATTCTGGTGCAATTATTTTCACCAGCGCTATGGGGTGGATGTCAGAAGCTTGCGTTATCCTGGCTTGATCAGCTACAAGTCATCACCGGGTGGTGGTACTACGGATTATGCCGTAGAGATATTTCATGCTGCAAAGGAAAAGCAAAAATATACCAGCTTCCTGAATGCGGATACCCATTTGCCGATGATGTACATGCCCGATGCCATCAGGGCTACCATTGAACTGATGGAGGCTCCTGCAGAAAAAATCAAGATCAGGACTTCGTATAACCTTTCTGGCATGAGTTTTTCTCCACAGGAAATAGGAGAGGAGATCAAAAAACACATTCCAAATTTTCAGTTGGATTTCAAACCGGATTATCGCCAGCAGATTGCAGACAGCTGGCCCAAAAGCATTGATGATTCAAGGGCCAACGAAGACTGGGGATGGAAGCCTGCATTTGATCTTGAAAAAATGACTGGCGACATGTTGTTGAACCTGGATGGTGGCGTTGTGAATTAAGGGTTTCTCCGCTCATCGAATGAGCGCCACAATTTTTTCGAGAAATGTTGCATCTACAGCATCGAATGTGTCGTAATCGCTGCTGTCGACATCCAACACACCAATCACAAGGTTGTTTTTGATGATGGGCACCACAATCTCACTTTTGGATGCACTGTTGCATGCAATATGTCCTGGAAATTTCTCAACATCAGGAACGATGATGGTTTTTGCCCTTTCCCATGATGTTCCGCAAACGCCGCGTCCTCTGCCAATTCTTGTGCAGGCAACTGGTCCTTGAAACGGGGCAAGTACCAGTACGTCATTTTTGACCAGGTAAAAACCTACCCAAAAAAAATTGAACTGTTCCTTCAGCGCCGCAGCAATATTGGCAAGATTGGCGGTAAGGTCGGGTTCACCTTCTATCAATCCTTTTATTTGGGGAATCAGGGAAAGGTACTGCTCCTCTTTGCTGCCATGCCCTATGTTCAGGTCTTCTGCCATGTTTGCATTATTTGCTGATGAGATCAGCAACTGTTTTATTCTCCAGTATTTTCAATGTGGCGTCCCGGACCAGGATCATTGTGTCGTGCAGGCCACAATTTTTTTCATCGCAGTTTTTGCAGCGCTCATAAAAATAAAGGCTTGCACAGGGAAGCATGGCAATGGGGCCGTCAATTTTACGGATGACCTCTGCCAATGCGATTCGATCTGGAGAGGTTTTGATGAAGTATCCACCTCCTTTGCCCTTTTTGCTTTCAAGGATTCCTGCCTTTCTGAGCTCCAGCAGGATGTTTTCCAGGAATTTAAGCGGAATTTTCTTTTTTTGGGCTATGTCGGCAATCAAGACTGGGCCATCGTCCTTGTGTTCTGCGAGGTACATAAGGGCCTGAAATGCATACTGTGTTTTCTTGTTCAACATGGCAAACTAGTTTCCAAATCCAAGTACATCTTTCATGGTGAAAATTCCTTTTTTACCGTGAATGAATTCTGCAGCCAAAACTGCACCAAGGGCGAACCCATTGCGGCTGTGTGCATTGTGGATGATCTGGATATCATCAATTGCAGAACTGTATTTTACTTCGTGAAAGCCGGGGTAGGGGTCAATTCTTTCGCTTTTGATCAACAATTCATGGTCCTCAAACGGTTCGCTGTTGACCCATGCTGTTTTGGCGCTGTTGTTCGCCAATACCTGTTCAGCCAGTGTTATGGCTGTTCCGCTGGGTGCATCTTTTTTTTGTGTATGGTGGATTTCAGTGATGCTGATGTCATATTGGCGTTGGCCTTCCATCAGTTGTGCAAGTTTTTTGTTTACCTCAAAAAAAATGTTAACCCCAACACTGAAATTGCTGGCATACATGAAGCTGCCATTGTATTCAGTGCATTTTTGCTCTACCTGAGCAAGGTTTTCCAGCCAACCGGTTGATCCGCATACGATGGGTGTACCGAATTCTATGCATTTCAATACATTTTGAAAGGCGGTATGTGGCCCAGTAAATTCTATTGCAGCATCAATGGCAGAAAAGTTGTCAAAATTGAAGTCATCAAGGTTGCTGATGTCAATCTTTAGACCAACCCTATGACCTCGGGCGAGTGCCACTTCCTCAATGATTTTGCCCATCTTACCGTATCCCACCAAAGCAATGTTCATGGCCGCTTTTTTTGTGAAGTTAATTTTTTTATGTGCTAAAATGAAATGGATTTGGTTGATTTGGGCTTTCCAAAATGAAACGAGGCAGTGAAACCCATTTGACCCGTCCTGCCTGATGAAAAATTCGGTTTGATTCCCAAGCTCAAATCATCGGAAATATCAAAGGTTTTCAGGTGCCCGTCCACTGCTGCATCAGCAATGTTCAACCCCCACAATACAAGCAAACCAAGTATGGAAAAATCCATTCCTTTTCTGAACTCATTTCTGTAAAGCTTCAGCGATTCTTTCGCCAGCGGCTTCAGTTCAGGCGCAATCAGCAAGTCATTGGTGGTATCCTTGTCTGACCTGGCCGCATAGGCAAAACGTGTTTTTTTGTACCAGGTGCTGTTATAGCTAAATGTGCTCACAGGTATTGCCAGGATTCCATAGACAATGGGCACTTTCCAATATTTTTTATTGTATACCTGGCCTAATCCGGGCAAGATTGCTGACCTGAGTGATGCTTTTGCGGCGTTGGACCTGACTTTTTTTACCGTGTCTTTGAATGCTGTTCTGATGGCAGTATCAGCTGAAGATAAGAATTGCTTTTTTTTGAGGGATGGTTTTGGGATACTGTCCTGCGCAAAGATGGTGTTTGCGCTGAAGAGCAGCAGGATCAGTGAAAAATACCATTTATTGGGCAGCAGAAACATCAATGGATGTTGACATTCATTTTTTCAAGCAGTCCGTTCAATTCCTCCAAAGAATAATATTCCAGGGAGATTTTACCCTTTCCCGTTTTTTGGTGCTCCAGTTTTACCTTGGTGCCAAAAAAAGAGGAGAGCTGGTCCTGAATTTTATTGAATTGACCTTGCGGCTTTTCCTTTGTTTCATTTTTCCCCTTGGATGGCTTGTACAATTGTTTGACAAGTTCTTCCGTTTGCCTTACTGATAATTTTTTTGCTTGAATAGCGTTGAAAACATACAGTTGCTTGTCAACTTCCCCAGCATTGATCAGTGCCCTTGCATGCCCCATGGACAACAAGCCTTTTCTCACTGCAACCACAATGTCAGGAGGAAGTTTCAGCATCCTGATATAATTGGATACCGTGCTTCGGTCCATGCCCATCCTTGAAGCAACATCTTCTTGGGTCATTGCACACTCATCCATCAGACGCTGGTAGCTGAGGCCTATTTCTATCGCATTGAGGTTCTCACGCTGGAGGTTTTCAAGCAAGCCCAATTCAAGGGTCTGCTTGTCATCAACTTCGCGGAGGTATACAGGCACATCCTTGATTCCTGCGAGCTTGGCAGCACGCCATCTTCTTTCTCCTGCGATCAATTTGTATTTGCCGGAAGGGAGCTGTGCAACAGTCAATGGTTGTATGATATCGTGCTGTCGAATGGATTGGGCCAACTCTTCGAGGGCTTTTGCATCAAAGTCTTGGCGTGGTTGCTTTGCATTGGGAACAATGTCTTCCAGGGGTATCCTTGACACTGATGTGGCCTTGGCAACCACCTCAGCTTTGAGCGCTCCTGCGGGGGTCTTCATTTCTGCGTCAATGCTACCCAACAGGGACCGTATACCCCTGTTCAATGCATCTTTCTTGTTGCTGGAATTATTGCTCATTCTCTGGATTTATTGTGCGTTCGGCTTCCTTTATTTTTGTCATGTTGTTCTTCTGCAGGATTTCCTTTGCAAGGTTAAGGTAATTGACAGCCCCCTTGCTTTCTGCATCATAGAGGATGGCTGGTTTTCCTACACTTGGAGCCTCGCTCAGCTTTGTGTTCCTGTGAATAATGGAGTCAAATACCATGTCTTCAAAATGTCTTCTGATCTCGTTGACAATCTGGTTGCAAAGGCGCAACCTGCTGTCGTACATGGTCATGAGAATGCCTTCAATGGCAAGAGCGGTATTGAGCCTGCTTTGTACAATTTTGATGGTATTCAGTAATTTTCCCAATCCCTCCAATGCAAAAAATTCGGCTTGAACGGGGATCACAACGGAGTCTGCCGCAACCAATGCATTTACCGTGATAAGGCCGAGCGAAGGGGAGCAGTCTATGATGATAAAATCGTACTCTTCCCTTATTTCTTCCAACAGCGCCTTGATGACATTTTCCCTGTTGGGATAATTGATCATTTCAAGTTCAGCCCCAACGAGGTCAATGTGAGAGGGGATCAAATCGAGGTTGGGAATTTCTGTTTTTAAGATGGAATCTTTTGCTTTTGCATCACCAACCATACAATCGTAAATACTTTGCTGCACATTCTGGAGGTCAAATCCTACACCGGATGTACTATTGGCCTGTGGATCGGCATCAAGCAACAGCGTTTTGTATTCCAAAACAGCAAGGCTGGCTGCCAGATTGATTGCGGTGGTTGTTTTACCAACTCCACCTTTTTGATTTGCTACACCAATAATCCGGGCCATGTTTTTTTAATGATTTGTTGAGAATGACAGGATGACAAATTTACAATTTCGGTACCATTTTAGGGAACATTATGCATAAAATAATGTTAGTGTTGCATGAAGGCTGAAATTTACAGGATTATTGTCGGTACAAACAGGACAGGAAGCAACTCTGCGAAGGTTGGCAACGGGTATTTAAAAGCGCTGAAGGAAAAAGGGCTTGATGCTCAAATGGTTACAATGGAAGGCCTGAGCCTGGACCCGTCTTCAGTTGCGTTCAAGGAGTTTCAGGAAAACCACTTGAGGCAGGCTACAAAATTCATCTTTCTTTTGCCCGAATACAACGGCAGCTATCCAGGAGTTTTCAAAAGCATGATTGACATTTCCGATATCAAGACCTGTTGGCCAGGCAAAAAAGCATTGCTAGTGGGCATTGCAACCGGAAAGGGTGGAAACATCAGGGGATTGGAGCATGTAACCGGGGTTCTCAACTATTTGAAAGTATTCGTGCATCCCAATCGCCTTCCCATCTCAGCAGTTGATAAACTGATGGATGCGACAGGAGAAATTACGGATCCGACCACGCTCAAACTCATTGAACAACAAATTGAGGAATTCATTTACTTTTAGCACATGAAGCGAATGCTGGGCTCCTGGGTTTTCATTGTAATCATGCTTGCGGTTGACTTTTATGTTTTTCAGTCGCTCCGTATCGTCACTTCTTCGTTGTCCCCCAAAGCCAAGTTGACCATTCACCTGGCCTATTGGTCTTTCACTGCAGTGGCCCTTTTGCTGTTTGCCACCATGACTTTTGTTCGGTTTGAGCGCATGCCCCAGTTGGTAAGAAGTTTCGTATTTCCCATTGTGATTGGCTTTTTCATTGCCAAAATCGTTGCTGCACTGTTCTTTTTGCTGGACGATGCACGCAGGATTTTTCAGTGGGGAGGAAGCAAGGCGATCTCGGTCATCAATGGTTCGGTCACCAGCCCTGAGGGCATTACCAGGTCTGTCTTCTTGTCCTGGCTTGGCATAGGGGTTGGAGGCGGGCTTTTTGGAACTTTGCTGTATGGTTTTGGTAACAAATACAAGTACAGGGTTGAAAAAGTAAAGTTGAAATTTGAGAATCTTCCAAATGCATTTAAAGGGCTCAAAATCATACATATATCAGATATACATTCAGGAAGTCTTGAGGATAGAAGGGCTGTTGAAAGGGGGGTGGCCAAATTGATGGAACAGCAGCCTGACCTTGTCTTTTTCACGGGTGATCTTGTAAACAATGTAGCTACTGAAATGGACGGCCTTATCGAGGTATTCTCCAACATCAAGGCACCCCTGGGTGTTTACAGCATCTTGGGAAACCATGATTATGGTGATTATGTGCAATGGCCGGGTAAGCCGGAAAAAGAAGCCAATCTTCAACGCCTAAAATCAATTCATGGTGAGATGGGCTGGCGCCTTCTTTTGAATGAAAACGTTACCATAGAAAAAGATGGGGACAGGATTGGTTTGATTGGTATTGAAAATTGGGGAGCAAAAGGAAATTTCAGCCGCTATGGCGACCTAAAAAGGGCCTATCAGGGAGCTGAATCGCATGCATTCAAAATACTCCTGAGCCATGATCCCAGCCACTGGGAAGCGCAGGTTTGCAAAGATTTCAAGGATATTGACCTGATGTGTTCCGGACACACACATGGTATGCAGTTTGGTTTGGAAATTCCAGGTTTCAGGTGGAGCCCCGTTCAATACATGTACAAGCAATGGGCCGGCCTTTACAGGAACAGCCATCAAAAGCTATATGTCAACCGGGGTTTTGGATTTTTAGGATATCCAGGAAGGGTAGGAATCCTTCCTGAGATTACGCTCATAGAATTGGCGTAGAATTTAACACTCGGTTTCAATTTTTCCTGTTATTTTACGTTGTCATTTTAGCATGACACATATCAACCAAAACAGACGCAATGGGTCAGGTCCTGAGGCAATTTTTATATATTTTTTTTCTCTCGATTGCAACATCAGCAAGCTGCGCACAGGTTCAACAGTTGGATACTGCAGTATTAAAGGCTGATCTGGCTTCCATGCAAAGTGACAGCCTTGTCCTGGAATTGAGAAAAATGCTTGATTCAAGCGGGCAGGCTGAAAGTTTTTTTTCTGTAAATTTATCCGCCAGCAACAGCCTGTTCAGCACCAAAAACAATGCATTCAATGCACAACAGTCGAATGCTGGCGTAACCGCTTTTCTCCCCTCAGTATCGTATTTTCACAAATCGGGTTTCGGCCTGTCTGCTACAGGATTTGTAAGGACAATTGATGCATCTCCTTCATTGTACCAGCTGGCTTTGAGCCCGTCCTACGATTATATTGGGAAGTCAATCATGTATGGGGTCTCTTATACCCGATACCAAAAGAAAAAAGGACTTTCCTCCGCCATGACACCTTATGACAATGAAATATATGCCTATCTGCAAGGTAGAAAAACCTGGTTGAGGCCTTCATTGGCATTGGGTTGGGCAGAGGGAAAATACCAGGATATTTCCAGGGTTCCGGAAAGGCTGAATGGGAATTATTACTGGATAGTGGATACTTCAAATGTGTCGCTCAATGACCTGTCACTGAATGGTTCAGTTTCCCATTCATTTGTCTTCAATGATTTTTTCACGAAAAATGACATGATCTCCATCGTGCCACAATTGAGCCTGATAGGGGGAATGCAAAGCTATTCCACCGTTTCGAGATCCACGGTGGTGGGGATCAGGAGCCGGGAAGTCGAGCTGGACCGGATCAGGAAATTGTACAACATCTCGAACACCCAAGTGTCCAATTTTACGCTGCAAACCGCGGCTTTTTCCACCAGTATTTCATGGTATAGAAAGGCTTTTTCTGTATCTGTTGGATACTTTATGGGTTACTATTTTGACACCAACCTGGTGAACAGGACATCTCACATATTCAATATCAGCATGGGGATGACATTTTAGTATTTATTTACAACCCAAACATTGGATTTGACAGTTCGTAGGGTTATTTTCATGCTCAAAATCCATCACCTCACCTCAATCAGCAACATGAAAAAAATGATTTTGACAGCGGCAACCGCCCTAATGGTCTCTGGACTGCTTGCACAAGGATTTAAAATTGGCATCAAGGCAGGGTCTAACATGACTGGTGTTACCGGCCTGCAATTCAAGGATGGGTTCAACTACGGTTACCATGCAGGATTGTTTTCTGAGATCATGTTTTCTAAATACATTGGTATCCAACCTGAAGCACTCTGGAGCCAAACCAACCTCACCCGCGCAACAAGCATTGAAACGGTCTATCAGCCTTCACTGGGAACACTCACCAGCATTGAACTTACATACTTGACCATTCCAGTGCTGTTGAACATTCGACCTGTAAAACTGATTACCCTCCAGGCAGGTCCCCAATATGGTATTTTGGTGGACAAAACACAGACCATGTCTGCCAATGCTGGAAATGCGTTCAAAAGCGGAGACTTTTCAATGGTAGGAGGCATCCAGTTCAACTTGTTTAAATTGAAGTTTTATGGAAGATATCTTGCAGGCCTGAACAACATCAATGACATCAACAAGCAGGACCAGTGGAAGAGTCGGACCATTCAGCTCGGCGCATCACTCGCTTTATAACTGCATTTTTCATCGTGAAAATCCTGGTCCATGACCGGGATTTTTTATTGGCATCAAAGTTGAGCTACATAGGTAATACCCCTAAAAACCAGGTTGTGTGAGGGGGAATGTGTCATTTTGTCGTAAATGAATTTGAATGGAAATGAAAATGAATTTTTTGCAACAGGAGGATGAGGTTGACTTCATGCCCATTATACCTTTTAATGAAAATGAAGGAGATGGCGCCGAAGAAACTCCCATCCCCAAAGAGTTGCCTTTGCTCCCATTGAGAAATACAGTCCTTTTTCCGGGTGTTGTGATCCCGATCACGGTTGGGCGTGACAAGTCAATCAAGGCGATTGCGGAGTCCTACAAGACAGACAAATTGGTGGGAGTACTTTCCCAAAAAGACAGCAATATCGAGGACCCTGCAGTTGGAGATTTGGTGACGGTCGGGACTGTTGCCAAGATCATCAAGCTCATTAAAATGCCTGATGGGGGAACAACTGCCATTCTTCAGGGTAAAAAAAGGTTCTCACTCGTCAGGGTCACCTCCGAGGATCCTTATTTCAAGGGTGAAGTTGCTGTGATTGAAGAGGAAGTGATCAAGGATGATCAGTCCTTTGATGCTTCGGTGGCCTCCATCAAGGATTTGGCCGGTCAAATCATCCAGTTGTCTCTCAATATTCCGACAGAAGCTTCCATCATTCTCCGGAATATTGAAAATCCCTCTTTCCTTGTTCACTTTGTGGGCAGCAACCTGAATTGTGACCTTCCTGAAAAGCAACAACTGCTTGAAATGAGTGATATGCGCCAACGCGCAGAGATGTTGCTGAACTTGTTACAGAAAGAACTGCAGTTTGTTGAGTTGAAAAACAAGGTCACGACCAAGACCAAGACAGAACTGGATAAGCAGCAGCGAGATTATTTTCTTCAACAGCAATTGAAAAGCATCAAGGAAGAACTTGGCGGTGATTCAAACGACAGGGAGATCCAGGAAATGAAGAAAAAAGCGGAGCTGAAAAAGTGGTCACCAGCTGCAAAGGAGCTTTTTCAAAAAGAGATCGAGAAATTGGAGAGAATGCACTCGAGCACACCTGATTATTCCACGGTTTACAACCATGTTGACTTGATGCTTGACCTGCCATGGGAGGAGTATACGGAAGACAGCTATGATCTTAAAAAGGCCAAGAAAGTACTGGACAAGGATCATTATGGGATGCACAAGATCAAGGAACGCATCCTGGAATACCTTGCGGTGCTCAAGTTGAAAGGTGACATGAAAAGTCCGATCCTGTGTTTTGTTGGCCCTCCAGGTATTGGTAAAACATCCTTGGGCAAAAGCATTGCCAATGCCATTGGCAGGAAATATGTCAGGTTCAGCCTTGGAGGAATGCATGACGAAAGTGAAATCAGAGGTCACCGTAAAACCTATATTGGTGCAATGCCAGGGCGGATATTGCAATCCATCAGAAAGGTAAAATCATCCAACCCTGTCATGATCCTTGATGAGATTGACAAGGTCGGAAAAGACCATAGGGGAGACCCGTCTTCAGCCTTGCTCGAGGTATTGGATCCGGAGCAGAACAACAGTTTTTATGACAACTACCTGGAGCTTGAATATGATCTCAGCAAGGTTTTGTTCATTGCCACGGCCAATGATATCCAAAGCATTCAACCTGCACTGCGTGACAGGCTCGAGATCATTGATCTTTCTGGATATGCAGTAGAGGAAAAGGAGAAAATTGCACAAACCCATCTGCTGCCAAAGCAGAAGGAGTTGCACGGCTTGAAAGCATATAACTTGAAGGTAAGTTCTGCCGTTATGACCTTCATCATAGAAAACTTCACCCGTGAAAGTGGCGTGAGGGAGCTGGACAGGCAATTGGCCAGCATCATGAGGAGTCTTGCCAAGGATGTGGCACTCAAAGGTAAAATGAAGTCCAGATTGACACAGCATGATGTCACCAGGATTTTGGGAAAACCCAGGTACAGCAATGATATCTATAAAACGGTAAACATGCCTGGAGTGGCAGTTGGCCTTGCCTGGACCTATGTCGGGGGCGACATCCTGTTCATTGAAACCACCATCAGCGAAGGCAAAGGGGAACTTCAACTCACCGGAAACCTGGGAAACGTAATGAAGGAGAGTGCCAGCACGGCATTGACCTACCTGAGGGCAAACGCCAAAAAAAATGGCATCGACCCTTCTATTTTCAATACCAAGAGCATTCATATCCATGTGCCGGAAGGGGCCGTTCCCAAAGACGGTCCTAGTGCGGGCATCACCATGTTGTCTGCATTGACCTCTGCTTTTACCGGCAGAAGGGTCAAGCCCTATTTGGCAATGACCGGAGAAATTACCCTGAGGGGGCAGGTGCTGCCTGTTGGCGGCATCAAGGAAAAGGTGCTTGCAGCCAAGCGTGCCGGCCTGAAAGAAATCATTCTGTGTTGGCAAAATGAAAAGGATGTGCTGGAAATCAATCCTGAATTCATCAAAGGGATGAATTTTCATTATGTAAAAACCATGCAACAGGTTTTGGAATTGGCCTTGGTTTAAATTTTTTTGAAAATTGACTAAACATTTTTTCAATAAGATTTGTTAGAAAGTCGATTAAGAGCAATTCACTCTTATGTTGGTTGTTTTAAGGGTTAAAGAACTTCCCCCATTTTCATGGGGGATTTTCATTTGTGGGAACCGATGGCTAATTTAGCGTATGATTGCAAGAACCGCCTTTGTTGGATTTTGTCTGATGACCGGCATTGCGGCATTCGGACAAACACTGGGTGGCTCTGCCGTGTACAACTTCATGCGCCTTCAATTGCATCCACAGGCCGGGGCTTTGGGAGGAAGAAATGTTTCAGATTTGAAGGTTGATCCAGGGATGATCAGCGAAAACCCCGCCTTGCTGAGGAAACTGCACCATGCATCGGTATCTGCAAATTTCACTTCACTCGCCCCAACCATAACCGGACTTTTTGCAGTGGGGGCCTATCATTTGAAAAAACCTTCAACAACCGTTGCACTCGGTGTAACCCATCTTTTGTATGGCGAACAAGCGGAAACAGATGCCGCTGGAAATGTTTTAGGCCAGTTCAGGGCCTATGATCAAATGATCGGAATTACAGCCTCAAGGCAATACAGCCAACATTGGTTTTACGGTGCGGGTTTAAAATTCATCAATTCCAAATATGGGGCTTTCACAAGTCTTGGTCTGGCCTTGGATGTTGGCTTGAATTACCTGAATGAAGAGAAAATGATTCAGTTTGGGTTTGCCGCTAAAAACATGGGAACACAATTGAAGGCCTATACAAATGCAAAAGAAGACCTTCCATTTGACCTGGTGTTGGGTGTGACCAAACAACTGGACAAAGCTCCAATTCGTTTTTCTATCACTGCACAACGGTTGCACCAGTTTGACATTTTATACAATGACACCCTGTTCATGGAAAATAATTTTGGTGTCCGCAGCAAGACGGGTTTTGGCACAAAGCTGCTCAGTCATTTCATACTAGGGACAGACTTGCTGGTGGGTGACAAACTTGTTTTGACGATGGGATACAACGTCTTGCGAAGAAGGGAATTGAAGATACAAAATGTAGCCACAGGCCTGACAGGATTCAGCTATGGCTGTGCTTTGCAACTGGAAAGGCTACGGTTATATTATGCGAGAACACATTACCAATCTGCCCTTTCTCATCACCAAATCTCTTTCTCTTTTGGGCTGGCCCGCAAAGAAAACTAAAAATAGCTGAGTTTGGTTTTAGGGCTCAAGGCCAACAGCGTTTCATACATCAAATGGATGGTATGTTCGATATCGTCCTTGTGGATCATCTCCACCGTAGTATGCATATACCTCAAGGGTATGGATATCAAAACTGAAGGACATCCATCGTTTGCATAGGCAAATGAATCAGTATCTGTTCCGGTACTGCGGCTGACGGTCCTCATCTGAACGGGAATCTTCTTTTTTTCTGCAACATCTTCTACAACAGAAAGCAGTTTGTTGTGCACTGCAGGACCAAATGCAAGTGATGGTCCTTTACCACAGGCCACATCCCCCTCAATGATCTTGTTGATCATGGGGGTTGTTGTATCATGGGTAACATCCGTGATGATGGCAACATCAGGCTTGATCCTTCGTGCAATCATTTCAGCTCCGCGAAGGCCAATTTCTTCTTGGACAGCGTTCACCACATACAAGGCATAGGGGAGTTTCTTTTTGTTTTCTTTCAACATGCGGGCAACTTCCGCAATCATGAAACCTCCAATCCTGTTGTCCAAAGCCCTGCCAATGATATAATCATATGCAAGCTCATCGTATCCCTCTTCATAGGTGGCAACTGCACCAATATGAATCCCCAGGGCTTCTACTTCTTTCCTGTTTTTAGCACCACAATCCAGGAAGAGGTTTTCCACAGATGGTTGTGGATCCTTTCGTTCATTACCGCCTATGCGTGTGTGTATAGCAGGCCAGCCGAATACAGCTTTAACTGTTCCTTTTTTTCCATGAATCAAAACGCGTTTTGCTGGGGCAATCTGATGGTCAACACCGCCATTTCTTTTAACATAGATAAGCCCAGTATCCGATATGTAATTCACAAACCAACTGATCTCATCCGCGTGTGCCTCGATGACTACCTTGAATTTTTCAGTGGGGTTGATGATGCCCGCTACAGAGCCGTATGAATCTGTAAAAATCTCATCCACATGGGGCTTGATGTGGTCCATCCACAATTTTTGTCCACCTGACTCAAAGCCGGTAGGAGATGGGGTATTGATGTACTTCTTGAGAAATGCATAGGAAGCTTCAGAAAGTATCTTCTTTGATTTTGCCTTTGTTGCTTTTGCCATTGATGTTCAATTGTTTTATATCGTGCACCTTATCTGCGGATGATGATGGGCTGTGTCTTCGCTGTATCGCTTTTGTTGCCCTTTTTATCTTTCATCCAAAAGCTGAAAGTGGCAGTGTCGTTTCTGTTGCACCTTGGCTGAAGTTCAATTGCATAGGTGAAGGTCACCAACACCTCTCCATCAAAATTTCTGGTTCTTGGTGTTTCAGCGGGTATGCGGTAAAGGAACGAGTCAACAAAATTGCTTTGTGTACAACGGGTGGTTGATTTTCTTACCCAAATCGTATCCACGAAATCACCTTCCTTATCGGTAAGGCGCATGTTGATCATCAAATCACTTCCGGGCGAAACCAGTGCTGAACTGATGCTCTTTATGGACAATGAAGGTTTGGACTGGAAGGTCTCTTTCCCGCAAGCCATCATAAACAGCAAGAACAGTAGAACGATGAACTGTTTTGTCATGTACCTTTGTTGTGTTTCAAAATTAACCGTTTCAAGTTGAAAAACCTATTTGGGCAGGGTCATTTTACAGAACATTTAACCACTGGAGGTAACCTGGATTTTGCAAGCCAGGCTATTCTTGTTTTTAAGCACCAAAGCAGCAAAAATCCTGTTTATTCTGCCTATTTGCATCATTTGAATGTCGATGGCAATGCAATAAATTCCCTGCGGGAGATTCCTTTTCTCCCCATTTCCTTCTTCAAATCCTACCAAATCAAAACGGGTGAATTCAAGGAAGAATGTGTTTTTGAAAGCAGTGGTACAACAGGAAGTATCAATAGCCAACACTTTATCCGTGATCTATCGTCTTACTTGACCAATGCTGAAAACAATTTCAGGGAGCGGTATGGTGCTCCTTCACAATATTGCTTTCTCGCACTATTGCCATCCTACCTGGAAAAGGGAAATTCATCTCTTGTGGCCATGGCGGATCACCTGATCAAACGCAGCAATCATCCGCTGGGTGGATTTTTTTTGCATGACGCTGATTGTTTGCATGCAACCTTGAAACAACTGGAAGAGGATGGCCAGTCCGTTGTTTTATTGGGTGTAACCTATGCGCTGATTGATTTTGCGGCGCAGTACCCAATGAACCTGACACATACCATTGTGATGGAAACCGGTGGAATGAAAGGACGAAAAAAAGAAATTACCCGTGTTGAACTGCATGCCTATTTGCAATCACGGCTTGGTGTGAAAACCATCCATGCAGAATATGGAATGACTGAACTGCAGTCCCAGGCCTATTCCGATGGAAATGGAATTTTCATGCCATCCTCCACCATGAAAGTTGTGTTAAGGTCTCCTGATGATCCATTTGAAATCTGGGAGTCACACGAGCACCACATGAGGACAGGAGTCATCAACATCATTGACTTGGCAAATGTGGACACCATTTCTTTCATCGCAACTGATGACCTCGGTAGATTTACTGCGGATGGAAGGTTTGAAATATTGGGTCGGATGGACAATGCAGACATAAGGGGCTGCAGCCTGCTCTCGGTTTAACAAAAAGCACATTTTGTTGTTGTAAATTCTACTATCACACCAATACATTGATCATGGGAGTACTCAAACAGCTTGCAACATACCTTTATCTCAGGAAAAAAGATCCCAACACGCCCGATTCTCAGTGGGTGAAGTATATGCATGGCATCAACAGAATATCCTTGCTGCTTTTTGTTTTTGTCATCCTTGTGATGATCGTGAAGTTTTTTATAAAAAAATAGTTGTTTCAGGATCCCTTACTGCAGCATCGATTGAATGATGGAAGCAGCTTTTTCCGATGCTTTTCCACCAGCTTGAAGAAGCTCGCTCAGCTGATGGTAATCCAACTCCATTTGACGGATGGTTGGTTCGTCAGAAAGAATTTTTTCAAGTGACTTGCTGATGTTTTCTGCAGTGAGTCTATGCTGTATCAATTCTGTAACAACGGGCTTGTCCATGATCAAGTTGACCAGTGATATGTATTTTATCTTGATGATGCTTTTTGCAATGGCATAGGAGATGGGTGAACCAAGGTAGCAGACCACTTCCGGCACCCCAAAAAGCGCGGTTTCCAGGGTTGCCGTTCCGGAGGTGACAATTGCAGCGTCAGCAATGGAAAGCAATCCATAGGTATTACCTTTCAACACCTTGATGTTGCTGAACTTTCCAGTAAACTGAGTGATCATTTCATCGGCTATTCCTGGTGCTTGTCCAACAATAAATACATGTTCTGGAAACCTTGCCGCTGCTTCCAGCATGATGGGAAGTTTTTTGAGGATCTCTTGTTTTCGGGAACCCGGCAGAAGTGCAATGGTCTTTTTTCCTGTTCCAATGCCAAGCTGGTTTTTGACAAGGCCAGGGGCGCTGTTCATGCTGTAATCTTCAATGATTTCAATCAGCGGATGCCCCACATATTCCACTGGATAATTCCATTTTTCGTAGAAAGATTTTTCAAAGGGAAGGATAACCATCATCTTGTCCACGGCCCTTTTCAAGGTATTGACCCTGCTCTCTTTCCACGCCCATACCTGAGGGGAAATGTAATACGCGGTTTTGAAACCTTTTGATTTGGCGAAAGAAGCAATGGGTATGTTGAATCCAGGATAATCCACGAAAATGACCAGATCAGGTTGGTATTGTAGGATATCTTTTTTGCAAAACCGCATATTGCCCAGTATGGTGGGCAGGTTGCTGATGACTTCGGCAAAACCCATGAATGCAAGATCCCGGTAATGCCGCACGATGTCAGCACCTTCCTGCTGCATCAGGTCACCTCCCCATGCACGAAACATGGCGTTTTTGTCATTTTCTTTTATAGCCCTGATCAACCTGCTGGCATGCAGGTCCCCCGACGCTTCACCTGCTATGATATAATATTTCATGTGGGGATGTGGTTTGTTGCTCAGCCAAAAAACTTGAAAACCAGTGCCGAAACGGCATATATCAGTGTTACTGTGAAAATCCCTTTCGCTGTTTTGTCGCGCTGACCGTTGATGTGAAAGGTGAACAGTACAATATTGAGCAGCAGGCAGGGAATTGTTATTGCGGTAATCAGCTGTTTGTTTCCTTGCAGGGCATGAATGAAATCACCAAAAGTGAACAGGCTGAATTTCCAATAGTAGTACCCGAAGAAGCTCAATACAGGAACAACCAGTCCAGTGAAAATACCGTATGCGAAATTGTCTTTTTTCAGGACTTCCATGAATAGTCTTTTTCAATTTTATTTCTAAGTGCATAATTGGTCAGGTCATACTGAACCGGTACAACACTCACATAATTGTTTTCCAGTGCCCACACATCGGTATCCTTGCTTTTTTCGAGATTTTGAAACATCCCGGTAAGCCAATAGTATTTTTTACCAGATGGATCTTTCCTTTCCTCAAACTCTTCCTCATATTTGGCGTAGGCTTGTCTGCAAACTTTGACCCCTTTGATCAGGTGTGCATCTCCCTTGGGTATGTTGACATTAAGACAGAGGTGCTTGTCTGCCTCTTTTGAAAGTACCTTTTCAACCAATATTCTTGCATATTGCTGTGCGCCATTGAAATCAGCTTCAAGGCTATAATCCATGAGCGAAAATCCAATAGACGGAATATTTTCTATTGACGCCTCCACTGCAGCACTCATGGTGCCAGAATAGATTACGTTGATGGAATGGTTGGCGCCATGGTTGATGCCACTCAGGCAAATGTCTGGCTTCTGGTGAAGAATCTTGTCAACTGCAAGTTTCACGCAATCAACAGGTGTTCCGCTACAAGACCAGGCTTCAATGCCATCCATGATATGAACTTTGTGCAGACGCAGGGGATAGCCAATGGTAATGGCATGCCCCATGCCCGACTGGGGCTTGTCTGGCGCAACGACCACAATCCTTCCCAGGTCCTTCACTGCTTCAATCAGGTGGCGAATGCCGGGTGCGGTATAGCCATCGTCGTTGGTAATGAGGATGACAGGTATTTTTTTTGTCTTTTTGTTGCTGCTGCTCTTTTTCGTAGCCATATGAAGGGTAAAAATAGCACTTATTTCAGTTCTGCTTTTGTTGTGGTATGTTGGTCAATGAAAAAAAGTTTAGCAAAAAATATATTGAAAACTAAATAATTTAGTATATTGCCCCAAAATCATTAGTATGTCACAGTCATATGCAGGCCAAAACCTCAAGTATTTGCGTAAGCTGAAGGGACTTACCCAGGAGGAATTTGCCAACAAGTTACAGATCAAACGTTCCCTTCTTGGTGCTTACGAGGAAGAGCGGGCAGAGCCGCGAATTGATGTGTTGGAAATCATCAGCGATCAATTTGGCATCAGTCTGGATGAGCTGTTGCGCCGAGACCTGAGCGAGTCCAATGTCAGCTATCTATCCAGGAGAAGGCAACAAAAGCTTGGTTCTGAAAACAACCAAATTCATTTTGTGCCCATAAAGGCCGCCGCTGGTTATCTTGCAGGATATGCGGATGAAGAATTCATTGATGAGTTGAATACTTTTACCCTCCCGATGCTGGGAAGCGGGCAGTATCGCGCCTTTGAGATCATCGGTGACAGCATGTTGCCAACGCCAACCGGTTCAATCATTGTTGGCCAGAAACTGGAGTCGCTGGAAGACATTAAACAAGATATGGCTTGCATTGTGGTCAGTCGCAACGAAGGAATTGTCTACAAGCGGCTTTCAAGAAATCCCAAAGCAAAGAGCAAAGTAACGCTTACCAGTGACAACCCTTCCTATCAGCCATATCAAGTCAATGCAGAGGATATTCTGGAAATGTGGCAGGCGCAAATCGTCATCACAAAGGTGGCACAACAGCAACGTTGGGATGTTGGGCAGTTGGCTAACCTGGTAACGAACCTTCAGGAGCAGGTAAGCACCATGAAAAAACGGATGAATTGATCTGTTCCCGTCAACACGGGGTCAAAACCCATTTATTAACACCCCGTTGATAAACTGCCCGGAAGGGGGATAGGTCATTCTATTATCTTTGACAGCCAGGATATTGTGCAATTAGGAAGGTTTTACAATTAAACGAGTGAAGCAGCATGTCTAAGCAAACGGAAAACAACATCTTTGAGTACAACGAAGATTCGATAAGGAGCCTGGATTGGAAGGAGCATATCCGTCTCCGTCCGGGGATGTACATTGGCAAGTTGGGTGATGGGAGTAGCCAGGACGATGGTATTTATGTCCTCCTGAAAGAGGTCATGGACAATTGCATCGATGAACACATGATGGGATATGGCAAGCACATTGAGCTTGTCCTGAACAGCAGGGAGGTGATGATCCGAGATTATGGACGTGGCATTCCCCTGGGGAAACTCGTGGATGTTGTCAGCAAAATCAATACCGGAGCAAAATACGACAGCAAGGTTTTTCAGAAAAGTGTTGGTTTGAATGGTGTGGGTACAAAGGCGGTAAATGCATTGAGTGAGTATTTCAAAGTGACCGCCTACCGTGATGGGAGAGAGCGGACAGCAGAGTTCAAAAGGGGTGAATTGGTCAAGGAGCACAAGGAGATTGCCTCCTCGGAATCCAATGGTACACAGGTTGTATTTGTTCCAGACGAAGGCATCTTTCGAAACTATCATTTCATCTCGGATTACATCGACAAGCAACTCTGGAATTATTGCTACCTGAATGCTGGCCTGGTCATCAACTACAACGGAAGGAAATTTGTGAGCAAAAACGGCCTGTTGGATTTGCTTCACCGCAATGCCAATGAGGATGAACTCCGATATCCTGTCATTCACCTAAAAGGGGAGGACATTGAGGTTGCACTTTCCCATAACAATGAATATGGCGAGGACATTTACAGTTTTGTCAATGGACAGTATACCACCCAGGGCGGAACCCATGTGGTTGCCTTCCGGGAAGCTTTTGTAAAAACAATCAGGGACTTTTTCAAAAAGGATTACGATACTTCTGACATCCGTCAAAGCATTGTAGCGGCCGTGGCCGTAAGGGTTCAAGAGCCCGTGTTTGAATCACAGACCAAGACCAAGCTCGGTTCCCAGTACATTGCAGAGGGCGGGCCATCCATGAAGAATTTCATGTTGGAATTCTTCTCAAGGGAACTCGACAATTATTTGCACAAGCACCCAGCTGTCGCAGAGGCAATGAAAAAACGCATTGAGCAAAGCGAGCGAGAGCGAAAGGAACTGGCGGGCATCAAAAAGTTGGCCAACGAACGCGCAAAAAAAGCCAATCTCCACAACAAGAAGTTAAGGGATTGCCGCATACACCTCAACGCAGAACCCCCAGCCAAAGGCAAGGAGGAATACATCGCGAAGCAATTGCTCAGTACCATTTTTATCACTGAGGGAGATTCTGCAAGTGGTTCCATTACCAAATCCCGTGATGTTGAAACACAGGCCGTTTTCAGTTTACGTGGTAAGCCATTGAATTCATTTGGTCTTACCAAAAAGGTTGTTTACGAGAATGAGGAATTCAACCTGCTTCAGCATGCCTTGAACATTGAAGATGGAATGGATGACTTGCGGTACAACAACATCATCATCGCCACAGATGCAGATGTCGATGGCATGCACATTCGATTGCTGCTGATGACTTTCTTCTTGCAGTTCTTTCCTGACCTGGTTCGGGATGGCCATGTGTATATCCTTGAAACTCCTTTGTTCAGGGTCCGCAACAAGCAGGAGACCATCTATTGCTACTCGGACATTGAAAAACAGGCGGCAATCCGCAAAATAGGGGCCAAGGCAGAGATCACAAGATTCAAGGGCCTTGGTGAAATTTCACCAGAAGAATTCAAACGTTTCATTGGTGCCGACATGAGGAAATCGCCAGTGATATTGGAATCCCAAATTCATATCCAGCAGTTGTTGGAATATTATATGGGGAAGAATACCCAGGAAAGACAGGATTTTATTGTTTCAAATCTTCGTGTCGAATTGGATGCGGTCGAGGATTCAATCTGATTGATCATGATACATGTAGTTTTTAATGAACCTGACGTAGCGGTAATTGAGCAGGCAATCGCATTGGATGAGTCCATGTCAGGACCTGTCATGTTGATCCGTGATGATTATGCTGTAGGCCCTTTGGTGAACATTTATTCTCCGGAAGGTGAGGCTGAAAGAAAGGAGTGGTGGAGAATGATTTTTTCAGGCAGTGACCGGGATGGTATTGTGGATGAAGGAAAAGTAAACGATGGTCAGGTTGTATTGGATATCCGGGAAGCACTTGCCAATGATGAAAACCAGGTCGTTTGGATCTGGGCTGCACAAAACAAACACGATGTATGTGGATATTATTGGTTGATCAGTCAACTCGCAGACCTTCAGGGCAAAATTGAAATCCTTTACCTGAACAACCTCCCCTTTATCAATGAAAAGGGAAATATATTTTACCCCGATTGGCTCAGTCAGATTCAGCCCAAGGAATTTCTGAAGGCAAAGAAACTTGCAAGGCCAGTTACTACCAGTGAATTTGAGGTGGATGCTGATGAATGGAATAAAATTTGTGCCGCAGGCCAAATGGTAAGGCTGCTGGAGGGAGGAAAGAAAATCATCCAAAAGGATGTGGATTATTATGATGGCGATCTGGTGAAATACATTGGTCCTGAAGCACAGAAAGCCAACAAGGTCATTCAAGCTTTTTTGACAAAAAACAAGGAAACAACAGGGGATGCATTTCTGCTATGGCGCTTGAAAGGCCTTGCAGAACAACCTGCATTTGAAGCCCAGGGCATTTTGAAGGGCATGAAGGATTTTGATATCAAAAAGAGGACTGCTGCAGAAGCTGCAGAATAAAAAGAGAACAATGTCGAAGGCAAAATTTGTAATAGATCATGACAATGACTCGGGCGTATCCGGACAATACAAAAGCTGGTTTCTGGATTATGCGTCCTATGTGATTCTTGAGCGTGCAGTTCCCGGTGTTGTGGACGGTCTCAAGCCGGTACAACGAAGAATCTTGCATTCCATGAAGGAAATGGACGATGGTCGATTGAACAAGGCGGCCAACATCATTGGTCAGACCATGCAATACCATCCGCACGGGGATGCCAGTATACAGGATGCGCTGGTCAATTTGGGTCAAAAGGATCTCCTTGTCGACACTCAGGGAAATTGGGGTGATGTCCGCACGGGGGACGATGCTGCAGCAGCCCGATACATTGAAGCCCGTTTGAGCAAATTTGCTTTGGATGTTGCTTTCAATGCCAAGACGACCCAGTGGCAACTGAGTTATGACGGAAGAAAAAAAGAACCCATTGACCTTCCCATGAAATTTCCGATGCTGTTGGCACAAGGTGCTGAGGGAATTGCAGTGGGATTGTCAACGAAAATTCTTCCGCACAATTTTATTGAACTTATTGAGGCTTCCATCAAATACTTGAAAGGGAAAAAGTTTGAACTCATTCCCGATTTTCAGACCGGAGGAATGATAGATGCAAGCAACTACAACGATGGCAAGCGTGGTGGAAGGATCCGTTGCCGGGCACATATTTTTGAAGTGGACAAGAAGTCATTGGTCATCAAGGATGTACCTTATGGTGTAACCACAACCCAGTTGATGGAATCCATTGTAAAGGCCAATGACCAGGGCAAGATCAAGATCAAAAAAGTGACCGATAACACTGCCGCAGAGGTGGAAATCATGGTGGAATTGGCTCCGGGTATTTCATCTGACATTACCATTGATGCATTGTATGCATTTACTGATTGTGAGGTAAGCATTGCTCCCAACGCCTGCGTAATTGTTGATCAGAAACCTTTGTTTCTGTCTGTCACTGAACTCCTGAGGATATCTGCAGACAATACAAGGGATCTCCTGAAAGCAGAGTTGGAAATCAGGCTTTCCGAACTTTCAGAAAAATGGCATTTCACTTCATTGGAGAGAATATTTTTTGAGGAAAAGATTTACAAGGAGCTTGAAAAAAAGCATGAGGATTGGGAAAAGGTATTGGTAGCCATCCAAAAAGGATTTGATCCCTTCAAGAAGCTGTTCAAAAGGGATATTACCAGAGAAGACATTGTAAAACTCACTGAAAAGCCCGTCAGGCGTATTTACAAGTTGGACATTGATGAATTGAACATGCAAATCAAGGGGATTGAAGACGAGATCAAACAGGTGAACCATCACCTTGAAAAACTTACTGATTATGCTGTTGCCTATTACCAGGGGCTTTTGGAGAAGTACGGCAAAGGGAGGGAGCGAAAGACAGAGATCAAGCCTTTTGATGTTATACAGGCAAGGCACGTGGCCATTGCCAATGTGCGCCTTTATTTGAACCGTGCAGAAGGATTCATCGGAACGAGCTTGAAAAAGGATGAATTTGTTACCGAATGTTCTGATCTCGACGATATCATCGTGTTTACACGAAGGGGAATCATGAAAGTGGTAAAGGTGGATGACAAGGTATACATTGGAAAGGATATCATCTATGCTGCCATTTTCCAAAAAAATGATGAACGGACCACCTACAACATGATCTACACAGACGGGGCAACAGGAATTTCTTATGCCAAACGGTTTAATGTGACTGGTGTAACCCGTGACAAAGAATATGACCTCACAAAGGGCAGTGAAAAGTCCAAACTGAATTACTTCACTGCCAATGCTAATGGAGAAGCGGAATCGGTCTCCATTGCATTGAGTCCCAATTGCAGCGCAAGGAACAAGCAATTGGATTTTTATTTTGAGACATTGGACATCAAGGGCAGAAGCTCTGTCGGCAACCAGGTTACAAAATATCCAATCAAGAGCGTGAAACTCAAGGAGGCTGGCAAGTCAACATTGGGTGGCAGGGAGATATGGTTTGATGATGTGTTTGGACGCCTGAATGTCGACGGCAAGGGAAGGTTGTTGGGAAGTTTTCAGCCTGATGACCTCTTGTTGGCAGTATTCAGGCAGGGCTACTATGAACTTGTGAACATTGAGCTAACCCAACGGTTTGATGTCGACCAGTTGCTCAAAATTGAAAAATTTGATTCCAGGAAAATCGTCACTGCCATCTACCTTGACCATGAAAAGCTGCAATTCAATGTGAAGCGTTTCAAAATTGAAACAACTACCCTGAATAACAAATTCCAGTTTATGAGGGAGGCGGAAGGGAACCGTGTTGAGGCCGTTTCAACTGAGTTGAGCCCGGTAGTCATCATCAGGTCCGGAAAGGGAGCACAACTGAAGGAATCAAGGGTTCGTGTGGCAGATTTTGTTGAAGTGATGGGATGGAAGGCCGTCGGAAACAAGCTGACGGACTTTACCAAGAGTACTGAAATTGAGTGGTTGGATACGGAAGGTAACAAGCAAACTGCATTGTTTTGATACCAATTTACAGCTTAAGGGGCCTTGGGTCGTCCAAATGCAACGGATGGCATATATTTGTGATTCGAACAACAACCGTTACCAATGCCTCTTAAAAGAGAAGAAGATTTCAACGCACAGCTATCCGGATCAATGTCGGAACAGGAAACCAGTTCCAACAGTTGGTTCAAAAGGCGAAAGAAAGGCATCAATACCTCTACTGCTGAAAAAAAGGAAGCGCCAGATGGTCTTTGGACAAAGTGCCCAGCGTGCAAGTATACCAGCACCAGCGTAGAATTGAAAGAAAATCTCTCTGTATGTCCGCACTGCCAGTATCATCACAGGATTGGTAGCGCTGAGTATTTTGATATACTTTTTGATGATCAGCATTATGAGGAAATGTTTGCTGAGGTCCGTTCCATTGATTTTTTGGGATTCAATGATTTGAAACCCTACAAGAAGCGCCTCAATGAAGCCTATGAAAAAACGGGTCTGCATGATTCCATTACTGCCGCCCACGGAAAAGTAAATGGCCATGACCTTGTGGTCTGTTGCATGGATTTTAATTTCATAGGAGGTTCACTTGGCAGTGTAATGGGAGAAAAAATTGCCCGTTCTGCAGATTACTGCTTGAAACGCAGGATACCTTTCATGATCATCAGCAAAAGTGGTGGAGCAAGAATGATGGAGAGTGCATTTTCCCTTATGCAACTCCCCAAAACAATAGGTAAACTCAGCAGACTTGCAGTAGCAGGCATTCCATACATTTCCTTGTGTACAGATCCAACCTACGGAGGCACGACTGCATCATTTGCCATGGTAGGGGATATCAATATTGGTGAGCCCAAGGCCATGATTGGTTTTGCGGGTCCACGCGTCATCAAGGAAACCATCAAGCGCGATCTACCAGAGGGGTTTCAGACCGCTGAATTTGTGATGGACCATGGGTTTCTCGACATGATTGTAGCCCGCAAGGAGCTTAAGGAACGCATATCCACTTTGCTCGGTCTCTTCGCCAATTAAATTTGTTTTTAAAAAGAATTGCGTGCGCTCAACCAACAATGGAACTGAGAAACAAATCCGCCACTTTCGAGTATTTCATCGAAGACAAGTTCGATGCGGGGATGGTTTTGACAGGAACAGAAGTGAAAGCAATACGCGATGGGCGTGTCAGTTTCAGCGACAGTTATTGCCTGATTGACCATGGTGAATTGTACGTAAAAGGGCTCCATATTTCGCATTATGAGTTTGGTAGTTATGCAAATCATCCCCCAGTTCGCGATAGGAAATTGCTCTTGAAAAAAAAGGAGATTACACGCATCATCCAAAAAATGAAGGACAAGGGGTTCACCATCATTCCCCTGAAAATCTATTTTAATGAACGCGGTTATGCCAAGATGCAGATTGGATTGGCAAAAGGCAAAAAATTGCATGACAAGCGCGAGTCTGTAAAGCAACGTGAGTCAGAGCGGGAAATCAAAAGATATTTGGGTTGAAAAATCAATCATTTGCCCCACATTATTTATCCGTTTTTGTCAATTTTTTGGAATTATTGAAGTTTTTCATCAAATTTGTTCAAATGAAAAGAAATTATACAATCAATGGTTGGCATGCTGTCTCAGACGAGGGGTAGTCACTTGATGTATATTCATATAACCAAGGCCCCGATTTTTCGGGGCTTTTATTTTTAAATCAATCACTGCATGGAAAAAATGAACAAGGTTGGGTTAAAGACGACATTTCGCAAAATGGCGGCTGATCTCTACACTCCTGTTGGAATTTACCTGCGACTGCGGGACAAGTTTCGGGATACCATTTTGTTGGAAAGTACCGATCACCATACTTCTGAAAACAGTTTTTCCTTCATTGCCATCAATGCCATTGGTGGGATTGAAATCACTGCGACCAATCTTGTTGAGTTCAAGTATCCTGGTGACCTGCCAAAGCAGATTTCGTTGGATGAAAATGCAGTTCCTGATCTTGTTTGGAACTACATGCAAGGATATGAGGTTGAGGCAGGTGTGAAGGAGCTCAAGTTTGCACAAGGGCTGTATGGATACACCGCATATGACGCCATCCCATTTTTTGAAACCATCCGGTTCAAAGACAAGCCCTATGCCGCAGACAAAGCCGGGAAAATGGCACCCGATCATTTGACCGATGCCATACCCATTATGCGCTACAGGTTATATCAATATGTCATCGCCATAGATCATTTTAAGGATGAGCTGTATCTGTTGGAGAATCATATTGCTGGTGTAGATGGAGACAAGCAGTTGATTGAAAATATCATCTGTGGAAGGGATTTGCCCTTGTTCCCTTTTGAATCTTCCGGTGAAGAAAGATCCAATCTGACCGATGAGGAATACATTGATATTGTCAAAAAAGGAATATCACATTGTTACCGGGGAGATGTTTTTCAAATCGTTTTGAGCAGGCGCTTTGAACAGTCATTCAAGGGAGATGAATTCAATGTTTACAGGGCCTTGCGCATGATCAATCCCTCGCCCTATCTTTTCTTTTTTGATTATGGTGAATACAGGCTGATGGGATCCTCTCCTGAAAGCCAGCTGATCATCGCCAACGGGCAGGCGGTTGTTCATCCCATTGCTGGAACGTTTAAAAGAACGGGAGACGACGCAACTGACCGAAAAGAGGCCGAACGGCTTTTACAAGATCCCAAGGAAAATGCGGAACATGTAATGTTGGTTGACCTTGCAAGAAATGACCTCGGCAGGGTTTGCGATCATGTCAAGGTGGCCCATTACAGACAGGTCAAGTATTATTCCCATGTCATCCATTTGGTCAGTGAGGTGGTGGCGTCAACCAGAAAGGATGCCAATCCATTCTTGTTGATGGCAAAAACATTTCCTGCTGGAACCCTGAGTGGTGCGCCCAAATTCAGGGCCATGCAATTGATTGATGAATATGAAACGACAAAACGTTCTTTTTATGGTGGGGCCATTGGGTTCACCGGATTTGATGGGTCTTGCAACCAGGCCATCCTCATCAGGAGTTTCTTGAGTCGCAACAATACACTCTACTATCAGGCGGGTGCTGGCATTGTAGCTTCAAGTGTTCCAGAAAGCGAGTTGCAGGAAGTGAACAACAAGTTGGGCGCATTGAAGAAAGCAGTGTTGTTCGCCAATGAGATTAACAAAAAATAAAATCAATCAAATCCCTTGAAACGACTACTGGTACTGGACAATTACGATTCATTCACGTACAATCTTGTACAACTGGCCATTGAAATACTGGGTGAGGAAATTGACGTATTCCGCAACGACCAAATATCCATTGAAGCAGCAGGCCAGTATGAAAAGATATTGCTTTCACCCGGCCCAGGTATTCCGGAAGAGGCTGGCATTTTACTCCCATTAATAAAGACCTATGCACCTACCCATTCCCTGTTTGGGGTTTGTCTTGGTCAACAAGCGATTGGTCAGGCGTTTGGCGGACAATTGGTCAACCTCTCCACTGTGTTTCATGGCGTTGCGACACCTGTTCATCTGTTGCCCGATACCCATCCATCTGCCTTTGGAAATGATTGGTTCAATGGTTTGGAGCCTACACTTGAAGTGGGCAGATACCACAGTTGGGTTGTACAACAAGAAAATTTTCCCGAAGTACTTGAGGTTACCTCTATCGATGAAAATGGCATGGTCATGTCGCTGCGCCACAGGAATTTCGACGTGCAGGGTGTTCAATTCCATCCTGAAAGTGTTTTGACACCCAAAGGAAAAAAAATGCTTGAAAACTGGCTCCTCAGCAGGCCATAACATAAAAAATTCATGGATGAAACAGACACTGAATTATCTTTTTGAACACAAGACATTGTCAAGAGACAATGCCAAGTCTATTTTGCTGGACCTGGGCCGGGGCGCATACAATGAACACGAGCTGAGTGCATTTATGACCGTTTATCTTATGCGAACCATCACCATCGAGGAACTCATGGGCTTCAGGGATGCATTGCTGGAACTCTGTGTTCCAGTTGATTTTGAAGACCGAAAACTGATGGATATCGTTGGAACAGGTGGGGACGGAAAGAATACCTTCAACATTTCTACCTTGTCCTGCTTCATTGTAGCCGGTGCCGGGCAGGCTGTAGCCAAACACGGCAGCTATGGTGCGAGTTCCATCAGCGGGGCATCCAACCTCATGGAATCTCTTGGATACCGGTTCAAGAACGACCAAGGTCAGCTGCGCAAAGAACTTGATAAGACCAACATGTGTTTCCTTCATGCCCCGGTATTTCACCCTGCATTGAAGGCGGTGGGACCCATCCGAAAAAACCTGCGGGTAAGGACTTTCTTTAACATGCTTGGGCCAATGGTAAACCCTTCCAATCCTGCCTTTCAGATGGTAGGGGTTTACAACTTAGAGATTGCGAGGATTTACAATTACTTGCTTCAGGGTCAACAACGTAATTTTTCAATTGTCCATTCCCTTGATGGTTACGATGAGATTTCACTTACATCGGATGTGAAAGTAATCACTGAAGATGGTGAAAAAATATTTACACCTGAGCAGCTTGGAGGTATGCAGATTGATGGAAATGAAATCTGGGGAGGTGACACAGTTGAAGATGCTGCTGCAATTTTCATGCGCATTCTCAAGGGTGAGGGCACGGTGGCGCAAAATGCTGTTGTAACTGCCAATGCTGCCATGGCATTGTTCATGACGCCCGGTTATTCTGATTATCCAACCGCATTTGCTGCAGCAAAGGAAAGCCTTGAAAGTGGAAAGGCATTGCAAACCCTGCAGTCACTGATTGCAATACAATCCTGAACCCGATGAATATTTTAGATACCATTGTTGCAAGAAAAAAAGTGGAAGTTGCCCAGAGGAAGCAAATGATGGGCCTGTCTGAAATACAAGACATTCCTCAATATTCCCGTCAGCCCATTTCCTTGGTGAAATGCTTGTCTTTGCCTGGTGCATCTGGAATCATAGCCGAATTCAAACGCAAGTCGCCATCCAAAGGCATCATCAATGACAGCGTGGATCCTGTAGACGTGGTAAAAGCCTACCAGAATGCAGGAGCGTCGGCCATTTCAATACTCACCGACGAATACTTTTTCGGTGGTGCTGACCTCGACCTTGAAAGGGCAAGGCCTTTTTTGGATATTCCCATCCTGAGAAAGGATTTCATGGTAGATGAATACCAGGTGCATGAAGCAAAGGCATTGGGTGCTGACATGATATTGCTGATTGCAGCCTGTCTGAGCCCTGAAGAGGTGGTTCGGTTTTCAACATTGTCCAGGTCCTTGGGGATGGAAGTACTGCTTGAACTGCATGACGAGGATGAGCTGTCCCATGTTTGTGAGACGGTTGATCTGGTGGGCATCAACAACCGCAGCCTCAAAACCTTCGATGTGAACATCGAAAGGAGTTTGAAGATGGCCGCCCAACTTCCCAAAGGAAAGTTGAAAGTGGCTGAAAGTGGTATCGATGACCCTGCACAGGTCAAGTTGTTCCGTGAAAATGGATACAATGCTTTTTTGATTGGAGAAAATTTCATGAAAACAAATGAGCCGGGTGTGGCGTTAAGTTCTTTCATAAAAGAAATACAATTGTTGGGATGAGACTAAAGGTATGTGGCATGACTAGTATTTTACAGCTGAAGGAACTCGAGTCCATCGGTATCGATTTTGCAGGGTTGATATTCTATCCACAGTCACCGAGGTATGCTACAAAAGCCGGGCTGACTCCCGATTTGGTCAAAAAGGAAAATTTACGCATCAACAGGGTAGGGGTATTTGTGAACGAGGAGGCGGATACCGTTTTGAGAACGGTGGACAAATGGAAATTGGATATGGTGCAATTGCATGGTGATGAGTCTCCAAGCTATTGTGAACGCATCTCGCAACATATAAATACCATCAAGGCGTTCAGGGTTGGTGAAAATGAAAATATACCCTATAAAACTTTTTCCTTCAACGATGCTGTTGATTTGTATCTTTTCGATACGATGGGAAAGCAATATGGTGGAACCGGTGAACAATTCAAGTGGGATTTGCTCAGCCATGCACCCGTCCCCAAGCCCTATTTTCTCAGTGGTGGAATAGGACCAGATGATATTGATCGGTTGACAGCATTTTCCAACAATGGGCAAAAGCTCTTTGCGGTTGATGTCAACAGCAAATTTGAATCAGCACCGGGAATAAAGGATATGGAAAAAGTGGCCAATTTTTTTAACGCTATTAAAATGATTAACTGACATGATAACAAGTTTTTCAAAACCAACAGAGCAAGGATATTATGGCGATTTTGGTGGGGCATACATACCCGAAATGTTGTTTCAAAATGTAGAGCATCTTCGTGAAAATTATCTATCCATTTCCAACGATCCTCTTTTTCAACTTGAGTTCAATGCATTGTTGAAAGATTATGTCGGAAGACCTACGCCACTTTTTTTGGCAGAAAGGTTGAGTGATCAATTTGGCTCCACCATCTACCTCAAACGGGAAGACCTTTGTCATACCGGTGCACACAAGATCAACAACACCATCGGTCAGATTCTTCTTGCCCAACGCCTCGGCAAAAAGCGAATCATTGCAGAGACAGGTGCAGGTCAGCATGGGGTTGCCACCGCCACCGTATGTGCCTTGAAAGGAATTGAATGCATTGTATATATGGGCGAAAAAGACATCCAGCGCCAGGCGCCCAATGTAGCAAGGATGAAAATGCTGGGGGCAAAAGTGATTCCGGCCACCAGTGGTAGCAAGACCCTCAAGGATGCCACCAACGAAGCCATCCGCGATTGGATCAACAATCCAACAGACACCCACTATATCATCGGATCGGTTGTTGGTCCTCATCCATATCCCGACATGGTGTCCAGGTTTCAAGCTGTGATCAGCAAGGAAATGCGTGCTCAACTGTTGGAGAAAACAGGATCTGAGTTGCCAAAACGCGTCATAGCCTGTGTCGGTGGTGGAAGCAATGCTGCAGGTGCCTTTTATCATTTTTTGGACGAACCCAAGGTTGATATTGTTGCAGTGGAAGCTGCAGGACATGGCGTGAACACGGGAATGAGTGCAGCCACTACACAGCTGGGTGTTCCAGGAATCCTGCATGGCAGCAAAAGCATCGTGATGCAAACAGCCGATGGCCAGGTTGTAGAACCACACAGCATTTCAGCAGGGTTGGATTATCCAGGTATCGGTCCCATGCATGCAAATCTTTATGCCAGCGGTCGCGCCATTTTCATGAGTGCAACAGATGAGGAAGCCCTGAAATGGGCCTTTGAAATTTCGCGCGTGGAAGGCATTATACCTGCCCTGGAAACTGCCCATGCCTTTGCAGTCTTGAGCAAATTGGGGATGAAAAAAGATGAGGTTTCAGTGATTTGCCTCAGTGGCCGTGGGGACAAAGATTTGGGCACCTACATGAACGCAATGAACGAACAATAAAAGGGAAGGACATGAGCAGAATAAAAGAGTTGTTTGCAATGAAATCAAAGGGTGTGTTGAACGTGTATTTTACAGCAGGTTATCCAACCCTCACCAGTACGTTGGAAATCATGCAGTCTTTGCAACATGCAGGGGTTGATTTGATTGAATTGGGAATGCCCTACAGTGATCCCTTGGCTGATGGGCCTGTAATCCAGGAAAGCAGTCTTGCAGCCCTTGAGAATGGGATGACCATTGCCAAACTTTTTGAGCAATTGAAAGGGTTCAGAGAGAAGATCCATGTTCCCGTGGTATTGATGGGGTACATGAACCCTGTTTTGCAGTATGGCTTTGAAAAGTTTTGCTCTGATGCAGCTGCGGCGGGCATAGATGGCCTCATCCTTCCAGACCTTCCTGCGCTTGAATTTGAGCAATCATATGGCCAGGTTGTAAGGCATCATGGTTTGGATTTTGTGTTCCTGGTTACACCGGAAACCAGCGAGGAAAGGGTGAGGAAACTCGACGCACTCAGCACTGGTTTTCTGTATGCCGTTTCGTCTTCGTCCACAACTGGAAAGGAAAAGAATTTTGATCATGTCATTGCCTATCTCAAAAGGTTGCAATCTTATGGACTCTCCAATCCTGTATTGGTGGGCTTTGGCATCAAGGACAAGGAAACATTTGAAACTGTTGCGCCATATGCCAATGGTGCCATCATTGGTTCCGCTTTTATAAAGGCCCTGACACCGGAAAAGAGTCCTGCAGCTTCAACAACATCTTTCATCAATGCCGTACTCAATTGATGTCCATGAAAACTGTGGTGATCAAATACAATGCTGGAAATGTGCGGTCGGTTCAATTCGCTTTGGAGCGATTGGGTGTTGAGCCCTTGTTGACAGACGATCCTGTGGA
>Ga0222712_10000671_pt1 | contig 44085 bp, 73 predicted proteins | sample C33_657DmetaG_FD_165043 | JGI IMG/M metagenome (GOLD analysis project Ga0222712, IMG submission 165043) | Estuarine water microbial communities from San Francisco Bay, California, United States - C33_657D | ecosystem: Environmental > Aquatic > Marine > Unclassified | place: USA: California... | reverse complement strand
TCAAGTTCGACTAACAAGTGCAACACCAAATACATTCGATGCTGGTTCAATTAACATTCTTTACGAGTAAATTATGGAATATAAAACAATTACTGTAAATGTAACAACGGGCGAAACAACTGAAAGCGTTGTACCGATGACTGCCGAACAAATTGCAAAAGCAGAGCAAGAACAGGCTTATGTAGATGCTCATGCTTATATTGCTAAACGAGCCGCAGAATACCCACCCATCACCGATTACATCGATGGTGTAGTAAAGAACGACCAAGCACAGATTGATAAATACATTGCTGACTGTTTAGCAGTTAAAGCTAAGTATCCGAAGGGAGTAGCATAATGGCTAGTGTTATAACGGCAACAACCACAAGCGGACTTACTCAATCTGCTGATAATAGCGGTGTATTACAGTTAGCATCAGGAACTGGTAATTTAGTTACTGTGCCATCCGTTACAGGAACAGCGATGGTTAGCGGTAATATGCCAGCGTTTAGTGTTTATGGAAGTGCTTTAGTAACGATGTCGCAAAACACTTTTACAAAAGTTACTTTTGATACTGAAGATTTTGACACTAATAATAACTTTGCATCTAATCGGTTTACACCAACTGTTGCTGGTTACTATCAAATCGAGGCATTTATCTATTTTTCTGTTACCGCAACTGGCGGTGGTTTTGCTTCAATATTTAAAAACAATTCAAGATATTGCGATGGAACTAATTTTAACTCTACAAACGGAAACGATATTGTTGCAACAGTAGCGGCTGTTGTTTATATGAATGGTTCTACTGACTACATTGAAATATTCGGCTATCAAGGATATTCAGCTACTGCTGGTGTAGGTTCTAATAACTATTTGCGTAAGTTCTGTGGATATTTAGTGAGGGCAGCATGACATTATTTCAAAAGATTATGGCTTTATATCCAAGCCTTACACCACAGGATTTTATTAATGGTTTAGTGGTGTTACAAAACGACAGCAATGGTCGTGGCGATTACATAGCAAAGTGGGAACATCCTACATTGTTTAAACCAACCGATGAACAATTAGCGGAGATTCAATAATGGCTATCACGCTAGACGGCACAAACGGAATAACAACCCCTACTTATGGCGGTGCAGATACTTCTGAGTATCTTGTGCCAGTTACACAGTTTAAGAACCGCATCATCAACGGTGCGATGGTGATTGACCAGCGTAATGCTGGTGCTAGTGTTACAAATGTTAATGGTGATGTTTGGACTGTTGATAGATGGGATGCGTGGGGAACCGCGGCAAGCAAATACACTATTCAACAAAACGCTGGTTCTGTAACACCGCCTGTTGGTTTTACTAAATACTTAGGTGTTACATCGTCATCGGCATATTCCGTTGCATCAGGAGATTATTTTGTATTGCAATATCCTATTGAAGGAAACAATATTGCTGATTTAGATTGGGGAACAGCTAATGCTAAAACAGTTACCTTGTCATTTTGGGTGCGTAGTTCTTTAACTGGAACTTTTGGAATAATTGTTCAAAATGGTGGTGGTACAAGAAGTTATGGTTTAACTTACACAATTTCTTCTGCTAATACTTGGGAATACAAAACGCTAACATTAGCTGGAGATACAACTGGCACTTGGTCAACTGATAACAGCCGAGGAATTGGTATTCGTTTTGGTCTTGGTGTTGGTTCTTCAAACAATATTAGTGCTGGTTCTTGGCAAGCCGCTAATCCTTGGGGTGTTACAGGAGCAACATCCGTAGTCGGCACAAACGGAGCAACTTTCTACATCACAGGAGTTCAGCTTGAGGTAGGCTCTACAGCTACTAGCTTTGATTACAGACCTTATGGAACTGAATTGGCTTTGTGTCAGAGGTATTTTGAAAAATCAGCATTGCAAAGCGTTTCAATTACAGCAATCAACCAAACATCTTGGTCACCTAATACTTGGTCAACAACTGTTGGAAATAATGCTTATTACGCAACAGGTTATTTTTGTGTGACAAAAAGAGTTGCACCAACGGTAACAGTTTACCCATACACAACCGCAACAAATACAAGCAGAATTTCTAATGATGTTGGAACTGATTTAGCCGCTAATTCAGCAGTTGTTGGAATTTCAAATATGAATAATTTTAGTGTTGTAAATACATCAGGTGGTTCTCTAACAACTGGTAGCCAATTGTTGCTATTAGGCAATTGGTATGCTTCTGCGGAACTTTAATATGAACTATACATACACAATATTTGCAAATTTAAAAAACATGGTTCAAAGGTCAGACGGTGCTTGCATCCCATTCGACCCAGCCAACACCGACTACCAAGCATACCTAAAGTGGGTAGCTGAAGGTAATACTCCATTACCAGCAGAAGGAACTGAATAATGACTGAAGCAGAATTAAAACTCCTAAGCCACGAAGAAGTCTGTAAAGTTCGCTACGAACAAATACACGCTAGACTAAAGAGACTAGAACAGATTCTCCTCGGTACTGCTGGATTTATTATTATAACCTTGTTAACCTTGGTACTTAAATGAGTAGATCACATTCCGTAGGTAAGAACTTAGTAGCTAACACTAAGACTACTATGTTTACTGTTCCAACTAGGAACATGGCTAAGTGGTTATTACTCTTTGCTACTAATCACAGTGCATCTTCTAAGTGGATTGATGTGTGGTGGTACGACTCTAGTGAGAATGTTGAGATTGAAGTGTTGTCTGAGTATGCTATCACTGCTAAGAATTTTCTCAGAATAGATGGACAGGCTTATGTAATGCTAGACGAAGGTGATGAAATCAGAGTACAGTCGGAGACAGGTTCAGTAACTACCTGTATCGTCACTGTAGAATTAGAACAACGCAGTACCGTACAACAGTTTAACTAAGGAACAATAATGCCACTCGCTAAAGGTAAGTCTCAAAAGACAATCAGTAAGAACATTTCTAAGATGGTTAAAGAAGGAAGACCACAGAAGCAAGCAGTCGCAATTGCACTACAAACAGCTAAAGTTCCTAAACCAAAGAAGAAAGGTAAGTAACATGCCAATGGTCAAAGATAAGAAATTCCCTTATACAACTAAGGGTAAGAAGCAAGCTAAGCAGTATGCTAAGAAGACTGGTGCTAAAGTAGTTGCTAAGCCCATGAAGAAGATGGGAGCTATGCGTGGCTACTAAAAAGGGCTTGTACTATAACATTGCTCAAAAGCGTAAGCGTATTGCCGCAGGATCAGGCGAGAAGATGCGTAAGGTAGGCAGCAAAGGCGCTCCTACTGCTAAAGCCTTTATCGAGTCTGCTAAAACAGCTAAGAAAAAGAAATAATGGTAAAGAAAGTATATCAGGATCCCAAAGGTGGTTTAAACGCCAAAGGAAGGGCTTATTTCAAGCGAACTGAAGGCGCTGACCTCAAACCCCCAGTTTCGGCTAAACAGGCTGCAAAGTCCCCTAAAGCGGCTGGAAGACGTAAGAGCTTCTGTGCAAGGATGGGAGGCGTTAAAGGTCCGATGAAGGACGCAAAAGGCAGACCTACTCGCAAAGCCTTGGCATTAAAGAAATGGGATTGTTAAGATTTTACTTGACAAAATAGTCAAACTATGATAGGATAACGCAATGGCTTCAATGAACTATATCCAACTTGTTAATGACGTGCTTATTCGTCTGCGAGAGCCAGAGGCTTCCTCGGTATCCGATAACGCCTATGTTAAGCTCATTGCCAAGTATGTAAACGATTCAAAACGACAGGTTGAGGATTCTTATAACTGGAATGCTTTATCAGAGACACTATCTGCTACTACAACAGCCGATGTTTTTAACTATGTGTTAGTCGGCTCTGGTCAGCGATTTAGGGTTATTGATGTCCTAAACGATACCAGTAATGGCTTTCTCATGAATGCTCCTACTATTTGGATGGATCAGCAATTCTTATTGACAACAGCACAAAAAGGTTCTCCACAGTACTATAACTTTAACGGTACTAACTCTGACGGAGATACTCAGGTAGATTTATTCCCAATCCCTAACGGTGCTTATGACATTCGATTCAACATTATTAAACCACAAGTACCTTTAGCAGTCAACGCTGATAAATTGTTGGTTCCTGATGAGCCAGTCATCTTAGGTGCATTGGCTAGGGCGCAAGCAGAGCGTGGAGAAGATGGCGGAGTACAGTCTGGTGAGACATATGTACTGTATCGCCAAAGTTTAGCGGATGCTATCTCCTTAGAGTCAAATCGCTATGTTGAAGAATCTCAGTGGAACTGGGTCTAATGGCTAGTAAGTTATTAACATCATCAATAGCAGCACCGGGATTCTATGGACTTAACCTCCAAGAGTCTAGTATTACTTTGTCTTCTGGCTTTGCACTAAAAGCTCAGAACTGTGTGATTGATAAGTATGGTCGTATCGGAGCAAGACGTGGATGGACTCCTGTCAACTCCTCAGTTAATACTGACTTAGGATCAGGCAATGCAGTGGAGTTTTTGTTTGAACTAGTAGACGGAGGAGCTAATCAATTATTAAGTGCTGGTAATAATAAGTTATTCGTAGGAACAACTACGATGACTACTAAGACAGTGCGTAATGCAGATAATAGTGGCAACGCTACTTATACCATTACAGCAAATAACTGGCAGGGTGCTGCGATATCTTACGGAGATGTTACTGACTTCCAGCCTCATGTGTATTTAGCACAAGACGCACACCCAATGTTAATATATCATGAGTTACCTACTTCTGGTGGTGCTTTTCATGCCCACAATAGTAATACATTTGGTTATCAAAGAGTAGGAGATGCTGCTACATTACCTTCTAATCATAGTACTTCTACCTTTATGCCTAGTTGGGTGCTATCCGCTTATGGCAGGATATGGTGCGGCGGTATCTCAGGAGACACTCAGACTGTCTATTTCAGTGACCTATTAGCTGGTACAGACTTTCAGAACGGCTCTGCTGGCTATATTAACCTACAAGAAGTTCTCCCTAATGGAGATCCTGTAGTCGCTGCTGCAGCACACAATGGATATATTATATTCTTTGGTCGTAAAAATATAGCAATCTATGCTAATCCGTTAGACACAGGAGCATTAACTCTTGTTGAAGTTATCTATAACGTAGGATGTATTGCTAGAGATTCAGTACAGAATATTGCAACGGATGTCTTATTCTTATCTGACTCAGGAGTTCGTAGTCTACAACGAGTAATTCAAGAGAAGTCGCTACCTCTGCGTGACATCTCTAAGAATGTTCGTGATGAGTTAATGACTGCTGTAGCGTCTGAGACAGACTTAACTAAGATTAAGAGTATCTATTATGAGCGTGACGCTATATATTTACTAACGCTTCCTACAACTAAGTTTGCATACTGTTTTGATACTCGTGCTTCGTTACAAGATGGTGCAATGCGGGTAACTATTTGGGACAGCATCGAGCCTAAAGCATTCTTTGTAACACAAACTAGGGATCTATATATAGGTAAGCCGGGCTATATTGGTAAGTATTACGGATATGCTGATAATACTTCTAGTTATCGTCTAGCTTATTATACTAACTACTTTGACTTTGATGCTTCTACAAATCTTAAATTACTAAAGAAGGTTGGTTGGGTATTAATTGGCGGTACAAATCAACCTGTAGCAATTAAGTGGGGCTTTGATTACAGCGAAAGCTATCAAGCTACTACTTATAATTTAGATGCTGCTAATGTGTATGAATATAATAACTCTACTGTAGACACCATTCCCGGCTCATCTGAATATAACATTGCTGAATATAGTTCAGGTATCGTTTTAGATCGCTTTAACATCAATGCTGGTGGTCAGGGAACAGTTATTCAGTTAGGATTAGAAGCAGATATTAATGGTAATCCAGTTTCAATTCAGAAAATAGACGTAGCAATTAAGCAAGGAAAGACTTTAGTCTAAGGACATAACATGGCAAATTACACAAAAGCAACTAATTTTACAGCTAAAGACGGATTACCAACTGGTAACTCAGGAAAGATTGTTAAAGGCGCAGAGATTGACACTGAGTTTACTGCTATTGCTTCAGCTATTTCTTCTAAAGCTGACATTAACAGTCCTGCTTTAACTGGTACTCCTACAGCACCAACAGCGTCTGCTGCTACAAATACAACACAATTAGCTACTACTGCGTTTGTACAGACTGCTTTGTCTGCAGCGTTTACATCAGGAATGATTATGATGTGGTCTGGAACAATCGCTACGATTCCTACAGGATGGGTATTATGTAATGGTTCTAACAGCACTCCTGATCTCCGTAATCGTTTTATTATCGGCGCACATAGCGATACTGCTGGTGTAGCTTATACAACAGTAACTGGTTCTAATACGCAGACTGGCGGTACTAAAGATGCTATTAACGTAAGCCATACTCATACTGCAACAACAACAGCAACTGATTCAGGTCACTCACATACCATTAAAGATGGTGAAGTTAATACCCGTACTAACCCTTACTTTAACTGGACTGGCACTGGTGGTGCTTCTGTCGGTGTTACTGGTGCAAGTACAAACTCAAGCACAGCAAACATCACTGCAAGTACATCGATTAGTACAGAGGGTTCTAGCGGTACAAATCAGAACTTGCCTCCATACTACGCCCTCGCCTTCATAATGAAAACGTAGATATGAAAGTACCTGTAGTCTTAAGAGACGACTACACAATGTACTTAGAGTTCTTTGAAGGAATGTTGTGGTTTCATACAGATGTGCATAGATGGACAAACGAAGTAAAGACAAAGTATTTAGAAGACTTAAATATACTACAGTATTTGGTTAACAGTCCTTTACTGGCAATGATTAATAAACGAGACAAGAAACTAACTAAATTTACAAAAGTAATTGGTTTTAAATATGAACAACCCTTTTTAGGTAATGATAAACAAATGTATGACATCTACAGTAGGAGTAAATAATGGGTAGCTTTGTTAGTGCAATCGCAGGTCCCGTTTTAGGAACCATCGGCGGATTAATTTCAGGAAGCAAGGGAGCAGATGCTGCCAAAGGACAGGCGGAAACGCTTCGTGCTGCAGGAATTCGTTCTTCCGAAATGGCACAGTTTCGTCCTATTGGACTGAGAACTGGTTTTGGAAGTTCTAACTTTCAAGTAAACGATCTTGGTCAAGTAACTGAGGCTGGTTATACATTAAATCCAGAACTAGAAGCTCTGCGTAATCGCTTTACGACAGGAGCTACTGGATACGATCCTACTCGTTTACAACAACTAACAGAACCTATTTACGGCGGTGCAACATCGCTATTTAACTTAGGTGGTAGCTATTTAGGTGCAACTCCGCAAGATGTGGCAGCTAAATATATATCAGATAGACGAGGATTATTAGAACCTAGCCGTGCTGCTGAGTTCGGCAGAATCAATGCCCGTAACTTTGCTACTGGTCGTGGTGGTCTAGGTGTCCAGACAGGGACAGGCGGAGCGCCAGCAAATCCCGCATTACAAGCATACTACAATTCTATCTTCCAACAAGATAAACAATTAGCTGCAGAAGCAGATACAGAAGCCATGAATCGTATTCGGTTTGGTGGAGAACTGTATGGTGCTGGCGGTAAACTTGCTTCAGGTATTCCATCGTTGTTTAGTGGTTCGTTCTTACCGATTGAGACACAGCTTAACTTGGCTAAGAATATTGAATCATTAGGACAGAACCCATATCAGATGAGTATTGATCTAGCTAATGCACAAGCAGGGGCTGGCGCAAGAGCAGGTGAATTATATTTAAGACCACAAGCTGCTGCTGCAGATGCTTATTCTAAGTATCAAGGTTACAGCCCATTAGGAACAGCCTTTAGTGGTTTAGGTAGTGCAATGAGTGGCGGTGGAGGCTTTGGTAGTCTCTTTGGCGGTGGTGGAGGTGGTTATTCGGCAGCTCCCTATGCTCCAACCAATCCCGGTTTCGGTAGCTATCAAGGCGGTTATTACGGCTCTTCTGCATTTTAATTAACAGGAATAATCATGGCTGATATTGTAAGTAATTTATTCGGAGTAGACCCAGCAGCGTTGCAACAGCAACGAGCTGCCACTGACTTTGCTAACGCATTTAAGTTTGCTCAATTAGATCCGCTACAACGAGCTAATCTGTCAATCTACCAAGGTAGTGCTGGATTAGGTCGTGCAGCTAATCAGCTTCTTGGCGGAGATGAGCAGCTTAATCGTGCTACTAAGGTTCGTGAGTTAACCTCACAGTTTGATATGACCAGTGCTGATGGATTACGTCAGTTTGCTCAAGCAGTTGCTCCGTTTGCTCCAGATGTTGCTCAACAGGCTGTTAAGCGTTCTGATGAGATTATCACAACTGGATTAAAACAGACTGAGTTAATTGCTAATGCTCAGGCTAAACTCAGAGAAAAAGTAGGTACTCCAGAGAATCAAGCAGAACAGGCTTATTATAATAACTTATTATCTAAGTATCCAGACACAGTAGAAGGTCGTGCACAGGCTGCTGATGACTTTGCTAAATGGAAAACTGAACAAAAAGCTAAAGTTTCTGCTGCTGGTGCTCCTGTTATGCCCGGAACAGCTAAAGTTACAGATCTTCGTACTGGTAGAGATATTGTTAAAGACTTTACCGATGCTCCTAAAGCTCGTCTTGATACTGTCAAGCGTATTGGTATATATGTAAATGAAGTATTAGCAGGAAATACTACGGCTAATCCTCAAGTTCTTCGTGAACTTGTAAAACTTGCTGGCGACAATCAAATTGGTCAGAACGAAGTTCGTAATATTCTTGGCTCTAGCGGCTTTGCTGGAAATATTATTGAAGGTTTAAATATGTTCCTTGAGGGTAAACCTACTAATGTAAAACTTAATGATTTACTTAAAGGCGTAAAAGCTATTGAAACATATTATGCAGGACAATATAATTCAGGACGTAATCAAGCTGAACGAGTATTGTTAAATTCTCAGTTTGATCCTAAAATTGTAGGTGATTTAATTCCTCCAGCGTACCAAACATCAGGACAAAAAGCCCAAGGCAGAGTAGCTCCTGCAGTAGGAACTGTTGTAAATGGATATTCATTCTCCGGCGGAGATCCTTCAAAGCAAGAAAATTGGAAGTTAGTTACACCTACAGCACAATAAAGGAATAACATGGCAGGTCCTTGGGAACAATATAAGTCTTCTTCTGTAACTGCTGAACCAGCTCCTTCTGTAGGTCCTTGGTCAGAGTATACAAAAGCAAACGAAGATGTACAAGCAGCTAAAGCTGTCAGTACTTTTGATTACATTGCTAATCAAGCTAAACTAGGTTTAACTGATACGGCTGTATTAGGAGAAGCTATCCTTGATACTTTCTTAATTGAGCCAGTAAAAGGCTTAGTTACAGGTAAAGGCGAACAAGGTGGTATTGGAGAACGCTTTAGCCGTAATGTACAGCGTCTACAAAAGACTGCAGCAAATATAACTGGCGCAGAAACAGGAGTTAAACCACCAAGCACTTTAGCTGAAATCACTGGTGGCGGTGCTCGGATGCTTTCCGATCCAATTGGTTATGTTGGTGGTGGTATCGTTAAAGCTGGTCGTCCTTTATTGGATACTGCTGCTGCCGTTACTGGTCGTGTTACTAGTTTATTTGGTCTAGGCGCCACCGCAGAAACTGGCGGTATTGTCGGAGAAAAGGTAGAAAAAGCAGTCACTGGCGAAACGACAGGAACGGGAAGAGCTATAGGTTCTTTCGGGGCTGCTGTTGCTGGTATTCCTTCTGCTGCAGTTATTGAACAAACTATTAGCGGTGGAAGTAATGTTATAAAGCAACTGTATGACAAATATAAGTTTGTTAAAACTGACCCAGCCGCAGCCAACGAAGCCTATGCTTCTGGTGCAGCAAAGCGTCTGTTAGAGAATATTGCACAGCAACAATCCGGCACAAAGCTAGACGATATTGTAACTGATTTTAATCGTATCAGTAACATTATCAATAAAGAAGATGTTCCTTTAATGGTTGCAATGGCTGACAATCCTGCTGTTCGTAACCAAGTTCAGCGTCTTGCTAAAGAGAATCCAGCTTTCCGTCAGCGTGTCAATACTGAACTAGAGAATCTTGCTGGTGCTATTGATAAAAGATCTAATCTGCTATTCGGAGAACGCTATGTACCCGTAACAGGTGCTGAAGGCATTAATATCAAACCTTTATATGCTCGTCGCCAAGCTATCGATGATCAAATTGAAAATTTAAGTAACAAGTTTGTTCCAACAGAAAAACAAACAGAGATTGGTAAAGCAATTGAGAATCTAGTTGAAGTTCGTCGTAAGACAGCCGCAGCCGAGATTAGTCCTACTTATCAAAAAATTATTGATGATGCCACTGCTGCTAAAGCTGAATTGCCTAGCGATCAAGTAGCTAGTATTTATAGATTTGTAGAAGCTAATAATCTTCGTGATATCTTTGGTCGTAATACGCCAATTGATCGTCAGATTCTATCTAGACTATCTCCAACTCAGGAAAAATCACTTAATGACTTAGGCGAAGAAGTTACTAAAGATGTATTTAAACCATTATCTTTTGAGAATGTAGATTCCCTAAAGAGAGCCATTAACGAATTCCAGCGTGAGAGACTAACGCTAGATGAATCTCGTCGTATTAATCAGCTAGAAAACTTTGTTAATGATGCTCGTAAAAGCATTCCCGGAGACTACAGCCAGCGATTAGCGGATGTAGACCGAGTATTCTACGAGAAAGTAGGTATTCCTTTCTCTGCTCAAGGGATTAAAGATATTGATTCTAAGCGTTATGCTGAACAGGTTGCTCCTGTAATTATCAAGAACAGTTCTTCTTTAAACCAGTTTTTAGGTGCTGTAGGCGATCAAGGTATTCCTATTGCTAATAATGCTGTTATTGCTGATGTTTATAGCAAAGTAATTAAGAATGATGTTTTAAATCGTAAAGCATTACAGAACTATATTCGTCAAAAAGAAGCTGTACTAGATCAGTTGCCGGATATGAAGGCACTATTAAAGCAATCTGTGCTGGATGATAGTGCTTTAAAAATTGCTAGAGCTAATATCGATGACGCTGTTAAAGTATCAGAAAAGCGTGTAGCTGATAACTTTGTATTAAGTGTTAAAGATTCTAAAGGCGTAGCTGTTCCTAATTATACTGAAATAACAGATAGTTTATTTCGTGATCCTAACTTTTACGATAAAATTACAAATGATTTAAAAGATCTAGGTCCAGCAACTTCGACAGCAGTAAGAAATGCTATTCGTGCAGAGATTGTAAATAAAGCTCGTGAGCTTCCCGGTGGCGGATTAAAGTTCTTGTCTGATCCAAAAAATGCTAAAGTAATTAATCAGATGTTTGGTAAAGGATATCAGTCCGCTGTTAAAGACTTAGTTAAGTTATCCGATGCTGTGAACACCGCTAATGTGGATGATTTAAGTGCTGTTATTACAAGAACTGAATTGGATGCGTTAGCTAAGTATGTTCCGGGATTAGATATTCCTTTTGCTACTTCTACATTCCGTGATCGTATTGCAAGTTTACCTCAAAAAGTTGTGCGTATAGCAACTCGTATTAATACTGCACAGTTAAAAACAGAAACAGATAAGGCTATTTCTGATTTACTATTAGATCCTCAAGGACTAAAGAAACTACAAAATACAGCTAGAACTTTAGACTTTAAGATTAATAATCCTGCAAGTTTCAAAAAGTTCCAAGACAGTCTATTTTCAATTATTCCTAGATATGGATATGGCGGAGCTAAAGAAGCAACGATTCAAGCTACAGAGCCTGCAGCAGCTCCATCTGAGCCTATCGTAGAATTTGGTGATTTTGAACAACAATAGAATATGATTCCATGTCCGACCAATTTGGTTTTATCGAAGGAGCAAAATCCGTAACAGGTAGCATGGATGCCAGCCGTGAGGCTAGTAAGTCCATCACTAAGAGTATTGTCGATGTACAGAAGGACGCAGCAGCAGTAGCACAGCAGAAAGACCTAGAGCGTAAAAGACAGATACGAGAAGCACAGGTCTTTAAAGAGCAGTACTTCAAGAGAGCAATGATGGAATGGCAACGCCAAGAAACCAGCCGAATCGAGGAAGCTAAAGTCAAAGCTGATTTCATTAGAAAGCATGGAGCTAAACGCTGGAGTGAAATTGAATCCATTAAACAAAAGATAGAGAAACAGGATAATGAACTTACTAGAGAGTTTAAACAAGATTTGGCAAAGGTTCGTAGAGCAATGTTCATGTGCTATGCAGTGGCTGCGGTCATTGCTTGGTATCTAACTTGGGGAGTTAAACAATAATGTTACCATTAATGGCACTATTTGATGTTGGGATGAAAGTCCTAGATAAGTTTATCCCTGATCCAGAAGCTAAGGCAAAGGCTCAGCAGGAACTTCTTAAGATGCAACAAGAAGGCAAATTAGCTGAACTACAGGCTGACATGAACGAACAGAATAATATCTCTGATCGCTGGAAGGCTGACCTTGCTAGTGATTCTTGGTTGTCTAAGAACATACGACCTATGTCATTAGTAGCTATCTTTGCTGGTTACTTCCTCTTTGCAATGATGTCTGCCTTTGGCTATGATGCCAAGGAATCATATGTCAATCTGTTAGGTCAATGGGGTATGCTTATTATGAGTGCATATTTCGGTGGTCGTACCTTAGAAAAGATTATGGAAATGAAGAAGGATAAAGATGAACCTAAGCCCTAATTTCACCCTAGAAGAACTAACTCACTCTGAAGTAGCAGAGCGTAAGAACCTAGATAATACCCCTAACGCCAGTGAGGTTGCTAATCTAACTCGATTGGCAGCCTTGCTTGAGCAGGTTAGAAGTCTCCTAAACAAGCCAATCATGATTAATTCTGGCTTTCGCTCTAAACCAGTCAATGACTCTGTCGGTAGCAAGGACACTAGCCAACATAGGATAGGTTGTGCTGCTGATATAAGAGTCCCCGGCATGACCCCTAAACAGGTCGTAGAGGCGTGTTTAGCTTCGGATATACCCTTTGACCAAATCATCGAAGAATTCGGCTCTTGGACGCATATAAGCGTTCCTAACGGTGCTTCTGATAAGCCTCGTAAACAAGCCCTAATTATTGACAAAGCTGGTACTAGGAATTTTAGTTAAAAAGAACCCCGCCGAAGCGGGGCTAAAAGGAATAAATATGTACTTTTGGGTATTAGGTGAACCAGCAGCGTCAGTGAGGTCTACTGAACATGATTCTGATGATTCCCAAATCGATAGCGAGATGGGATTCTTCATCAAAGTCAGGAACATACTCAAATCCTATGCTGAACCCAGTAATAAAATATAAGTTTATTATCATTTGACTGGGCAAGCTCCGCTGGCACACTCGTCGCCACCATCAAACAACGCTTCATCAACATGAGTAATTAGTTGTGTCGAAGCTACCAAAGCATCATACGCTTCTTTAGTAATTTCCTCCAAAGGCGCTTGGTGAAAGCCGTGTTCGTTATGTAGCAGAAATGACAAGGACTTGTGATTGTTCTTGTAGTTCTTTGCTAAATACTTCTGAATCTCAGGCAATTCTTCCTTACGATAGTACACTGTGCAGGATACGCTATTGTCTGACCAGTTAGCCTGTAGCCACTTCACTACTTCCAACTGATCGATAGCGGTCATCTCAGCAGCAATCTTAGTACCTTCAGGATAGCAAAATGGGAATGATACAACCATTGTGCTGTGATCCTCAGAACCATCGAAGTGACGCTGATATTCTACTGGATACCCATGCTCACGACATACTTGCACCAAAGCATGATCTGCAGCGATACGAATACGACGAATCATGTATTGTGAGTATGCTGGATGACATCCTGAAGTAACTCCCGGAAGCAACGACAAAGTACCGCTAGGCTTAACTGTTGTTAACTTTACAGACTCAGGGAAGTTGTGTGCGTGGCTGTACTTAAAGTCAAACTCACGAAGTCGGCGATAAGTCTCATTTAACCAGCTACGTTGCTCTTCTGTTGCCTGTAGCACACCTGTAACACCAATACCCATTCTCATATTCTTGTGAACAATGTCTTCTGTCTCTTTGAGATGGCAAGGCAATGCAAGGCTATGCTTGTTGATGCGGTACAGCAATTGGCAAACATCTAATAACTGTTCTTTGCTCTCGATGTTAGGCAGATATACTTCTGCTAAACAGCAAGTCTCGTAAGCAGCTAAAGACTGTTCTGCACAGGGATTATATCCTTGGACATCTGGATCAGGATAGTCAGTCTCACCTAAACGACCAATCTTACGAGAGAGTTTCAGATTGATAAGTCCATAAGGCTCTCCTTTGCCTTCGTAGCCATCCCAGAAGTACTCATGCAGGTCTTTGATGTCGTTACAGACAACGCTGTTATTCGACATTGCTCTCCATGAAGGAATGTTTCCCATGTCCCAACGCTTGGCTAATAGATACTCAACATCGTCAGGATCACCAATGGCAATCTGAGCAGAACGGCGTACATTACCAGCAACGACAATAGAACCGATAATGTTCATTATGTCTAAGCAGTCGATAGGACGCAACTTCTTGCCTTTACGCTTCTCAAGGATATTGCTGATCTTAGCGATGCCATCACACAAGTCCTCTGGACCTGATGCAGTACCACCAAAGCCTTTAATTGGAGCACCACGCCCACGAACTAGGATTGTGCTATAGCTAAAGGTAGGATTAGTATCCGCTAGAAACGCCGCTTTGAGCGTCTTGCCGAGAAGTTTGACCCAGCCTTCACGGGAGTCAGGCACAATAAAATCAGCATCAGCGGTAGTAACACGAGTAGGAGCACTAAAGTCAGCATTGACCGGAGGAAGTTTATCAACATTTTGCCTCTGAATATTATAGCCAACGCCAGAGCCAAGCATCAGCAAGTCCATCGCCCATGTGAAAGGACGGACAGGTTGATCGATAACGGTGAACGCACAGTTCTGCAAACTAGCCAGCCCTAAACGACCAACTGTGTCAGTTCCCATCTGCCACAAGAATCGTCCAGCAACAGTGCCTTTCAATTCCATTAAATACTTACGCAGACGCTCTTGCTCATCTGCATCAAAGTTACATCCTAACTGATCGTTAGCAGCTTTAATAACCCGTTCAACTGTATCTGTAAATTCTTCTGTTCGGGACTTCGGATCTCCTTCGTTTAATCTCCTTGCGTATGTTCGTTTATATGTAATGTATCCTACAGTGCTAAATGGTGTGTTATATGTCATTCGACTTCTCTTTCTAGTTTATCAAAATTATCTTCAATTAAATCTGTAAATCTTTCCACGAGGTCTTCAGAGGATATTTCAAGCAATTCGAGTAAATCAACCTCATCGATCTGCTTTAATCGATCTTTGATCTCAATCAATGTTAACGCCATGGGGAACCTTTAAGTGTATCATGAATAGTAGTTTTTGTCAATAGTTTCGTAGTTCGCAATAAGAAATTCTATGTAATGCTTTGCCTTCTCAAGGTCTTGCACACCATTCTTATATGGAAATCGGAGTGAGTACTTAATTACATTAGCTGTCCAAGGATCTAACTTGTAAGCCATGAAAATGTCCCAAGGCTGGATCTCAGCGACTTGGTAGTGGTTACCCCCGACCTGCTTATGATCGGGGCTTACGGACTCGTTTATGCGTTCTATGTAGTCTTTTAATTGCATTGTTTCACCTCTACAGACGACCTGATGGATTTTGTAGACTGCGACCAAGTTCCACAAGAAGAGCACTGATAGCGTTGATAGGTTCCGGTACTAGAGATCGAAGTGCCTCGTTTCTGCAAGCGAGTCGAACCACAATTAGGGCAAACATGATCGTCAGCAAAGAGATTGTGATTAGGGTGATTCCGAATCCAAGGACGCAAAGAGTTATACAACGACTCAAGTAAAACGACATCTTGTATATTATATTTCTCCATACGCTTCCATGCATCTTTATCTCCGTTCATACATTTAACCCAAAGCTCATGACCCTCGTGTTCGTGTTTCTTACCGAGATTCAATCGCTGTGCTACATAGTCCAGCTTGTTACTAGGAAACCTAAAGTTGCTACGAACAACACGCAATAGGTCAATTTGTTTATAAGGCGATGGTGGATTAAAACTATGTAATAAGAATTCCTTGTTAAGAGTAGGAATATCAAACTTAGTACCATTGTAGTGAACCACAGCATCTGCATCGTTGAGAAGACCATGAATGCCTTTTAACATTGTTTTAGGTTTAGATTGATGAACAGAATCAAATACAACTTCTTTATCGCCTAACCACTTTGCTGCATAGCACAAGACATAAGAGGATTCCATTAGCTGATTGATGCTGACGTTTTGCTGCCACAGACCCCAAACATGGGCTGTGTTAGGACTAGACTCAATATCAAGCAATAGTATTTTCATAGGAGATTCCACTTAGTATCTTTCCAGTAATAGATCCAACCTTGTTCATCCATGCCAAGCACAGTGAAGTTAGTCTGATCACCAACTACTTTCCATTCTTTAATTTGCATCATGACCATTCCTCATCCATCTTATTAAAGTCAAATTCTTCTTGAACTTCACTGTTCTTTCCTAGAAATGCTTCCCACGCTGCCTGTGGAATAGCGTGTTCATGTGCTCTATCTGTCCAGCTTGTTACATCCGTAATAAACTTCATTTTAGGAGTAATATCATATCCGTACTTAGCAGATATAACATCAGCACAGGCTAAGACAATATCAAGCCATGTGTGTTCCTCATCAAACTCGATTGTACGGCTAACACTGTCTGAGTTATCGCTTAGACTTACTTGTAGACTTAACATTCTTAGTTCCTTTCTTGGGTTCAAACTGCTCGTTAAACATACCTAATGATTGCTTTAACAACTGATTAAAACCAAACTCAATCATAAAGCAACGCTCTTCTTCAGTCATATCTATCTGAAGATCAGCACCGCCGTCTTCACGCTCTTTCATCTCTAATACTTTCATCATTTCCTCGCTATTAAATCAAAGAATACTTCTGCATCTAACACAACTAAAGGCTTATTACCATTTTGCTTGACAATAGCAATCGGTTCATGATTGCCGTGTGTCTTTGCTTGTTCATAGTAATTATACACTGCTACTTTAGCAAGGCTTTTACATTCAAACTGATACGGTATTGCGTCTCTTGCCGCTGGACTTAACTTGACATCTTCCCCTCCGGCTCCCATTGACGTGCTTACGAGGTCTCCTTGGCGTAGTTGTGGAAACCTTTTTTGCAACTGTGCTACTACCCACTTTTGCAGGTTTCTTCCCTTTGCTTTTGCTGATTGCGGTTTCATTCTTTGTTTCCTCTAACTGTTGCGTCAAAATCCAAGACTTAGGAATACTGATACGATTATTGCATTCGTGATCTGATACAGTTCCTGCGACACAGATAGCATCGTCTGTTTCACCGACAAGGAATCCAACAGTTACGCATTGTGCAATATCAACTTTTGGTTCGTCCCAGCCAGCATCAGCCTGAGCATCAATCCAAGTGATTTTAATCACCGGACAGTCCTGCAATTTCATTTTACTGGCGGATGCCATACTTGTTTCTCCTCTCTTAAAATCCATAATAAACGAGCATTCTCCAGCACTCGGACTTCATCGCCATCGTATGCTTTCAATACAGTTTCGTACATCTCTAATTCAGTCTTGCAGTCTGCTAATAACTTCTTAGACTTGACAGGACCAATGCCTTGTAATCCAATAATATTATCTACTTTATCTCCAGTAAGAATTTGAAGGTAGAAGTTACGGATGCCTTCTTCTTCAGTAACGTAATACTTCTCGTTCTTGACGAAGTTGTAATGATGCCCACGAATCATGTTAAGGTCTTTGTCAATACTGACAATGATTGTCTCATCTGGTTCGTTTCGGTATGCTTCAATACCGAGAGCGTCATCTGCTTCCATACCATCTACTACTTCAAATCCCCATGCTCTTTCCATATACTCACGAAGAAGCTGGAAATGATAGGGCTTCTCAGCTATGCGTGTTCCTTTGTACGGAGCAGTAACGGCAATCTCATTTCTGAAATTACCTTTACCTGTAAGATAACCCCAAACTTCATCGACGCTGAGTTCTATATAGAGATTATCCAAGAATTCAGATAGACGGGCTAAGGCGAATTCTGCAGGGTCTCCTTCCGATGCAAAACCAAATCGGTAAACTAGAATATCAGCGTCGACAAGGGCTTTCATAGAGGAATATCATCCTCTTCTACTTCTACTGCTGAACCATTGTAAACTCGTAGATCAGTAATCACTAAGCGTTGTAACGAGGGTGAAATACCAGTACGAGATTGAAACTTCCACTCATAAGGCTTAACTAAAGCTGTAGCTTTAGATCCATTGGCGATAAGATCTGTAATCTGATTGCCTTTAGAATCAAATGCTTTAATCTCATTAGTGCTTTTAACTGTGATATACCAGCCTTTCTCAGGCTTGTCGTCACGATTAAGAGGCTTAATACCAACTGCTTCGAGAGCTGCAACTGCTTTCTCAGAAAGATTGGTTAAATCTACCTGATAACGATCAGACATCTCTGACTTCTTGTTTAAGAAAGCCCACTGAATTTCTGCCTCAAGCTTAATGGGTTTTTCGAGATTACTCATTTTAACTCCTAGAAAAGTACTGCGTTAATAAATACAACTTAGTGATGCCTTCCTGAGAAGGACTTCATTTCATCGATCCCTTCCATTGTTTCTTCGACAATTCCATCTGCTGCTGCAATTAGGCAGTCAACAGTAGTCTCCAAATCAACAGAGGTTCCGATAGAAAAGGTGCGATCAGCGTACAGGGTAATGATGATTTCGCCTTCTACTTCTTTATCTTTTAGTGCGTCTCTTTCCATGTATCACCTATTTTATATTCGCCTGTTAAAGGACAATTCATTTTCAATTCAATACCAGCATCAGCAATTGCTTTCATGCCGGCTTTACCTACTTCTTCTGCATAGTTCACAGGTACTTCAATTTGCCATTCATCGTGAACATTAGCCACTAATTTAAACGGTATTTTCCGTTTTGTCAAGTCTTTATTTAATAATACCAATGCTTGCTTCATGGCTATTGCACCAGCGCCCTGCAATAGCGTGTTGAGCGCCGAATGCTCCGAGCGAACGAGTAACTTGCGTCCGTCAAGACCGAGTAAGACTCCCCTTTCAATAAACGCTTTAGATACACGCTCTCTGAGCCTTTCAAGTTTCGGCGTGTTTCGTAGAAAATTATTAATGAGCTTCTGTCCTTCTTTCGATGAGCCTCCAACAATCTTCCCGATCTTGGCAGCTCCTGCGCCATAGAGGAATGCGTAGATAAAAGTCTTAGCTTGATTCCTCGTTTCAAGCCCTGCCGCTTTTTGATTGGCTGTGTGTATGTCGCCGGATATAACTTCATTCGTATATTCATTATCATTCATGTAGTGAGCCAGCATCCGCAATTCTAAACCGCTTGCATCGATACCGACTAACTTACATCCTTTCTCAACTGTCCAAAGATTACGACACTCAGGTCCGTATATAGCACCGCTGTTAGGAACTTGAGCCATGTTAGGGCTGTGATGCGTCATACGACCTGTTACAGCCCCATTAGTGATGACTTTACCATGCACACGACCATCGGTCTTTGTATGTTCCATCCAACTCTCAATCTGTGCAATACGCTTTTGTAACATCAAGTACTCTGCTATGGCTTTCGCTTCTGGGATGTCGATGCCTTCGAGCGTGGTTTCGTCGACGATGATGCTGCCTTTTTCGGTGTATTTTTCCGGCTTCCAACCCTTCTCGATGAGCCTTTCTGCAATTTGCTGGCGACTTCCGGGGTTGAACGGCTCGATGATGTCTTTGAGGGGTTTTCCTGTGGTTTTGTGGGTGCGACCAGCAGTGATTCTGGGAGGAAAAATCCTTTGCATTTCAGTCGTAATAGCATCCAACTTAGCTTTAAGTTGAGCCAATAACTGCATAGCAGATGGTTCATTGAACTTGAAACCGTTTCGTTCTTGCACTGCAATGATTGTTTGCACTTCATGTTCTAACTCCTGTGATTTAGTTGAAAATTCTTGTCGCTTTAATTCAGCTTCAAGGTAGTTGTAAATCCTATGCAACACTTCTACATCCTGAATACAATACTGCACCATCTCTTCAATGGTTTTGGTTTGTAAATCAAAATCATCAAACTCACTCTTCTGGATTCCCAAGAGATTTCCTAGATTTCCTAGACTGTGTCCACCATCGAGACTTGGATTTACTAAGCGACTTAGCACTAATGTATCTTTGACTCTCCTCAATGTAATCTGACATTTCCATAACTTGTTTAGTAAGTAGAAATCGAATGCTATCCCATTGTGAGCCACTATCAAACTCGCTGCCTTTATGTACTCCGATAAGTCTTTTGCTTCTTTCCATACTTTTACCTCGTTGGTGTCTAAATCTTTAGTAACAACGCACCAGATCTTACTATGATCTAGTGTGGTTTCGATGTCCAATAAAATACGCATATAGAAACTATATATCAATGTTTGCTATTTGTCAAGGAAATTAATTGATGTCTCAGAGCTTGTATTTCCGCCATCGCCATCACTAATTCCGTCTGTGTTTTGACTACCTGATCCTGTAGTTCCTTTACTTGCTTTTGTAGTTCTTCTACGCACTGCACTCGGTCTTCCGTAGTCCAAGTTGTCATCTGATTTCTCCATTTCCATAGGTTGTTCCAATTGAACAGATTCAAGGGTGGGCATTTCCACACCATTTTCTAACTCCTGAATATACTCTTCTAATAAACGAATGTATTGCTTTTGTTTCTCAAGTTCGTCAATACATCCCCGTGCTAACTCAAATACTCTTTTACTTACGTCATCCACGAAATCATTCCTGATATGTAAAACACAACTGCAACTACCTCAACAATCAATAACGGATTGTCCCGTTGCTTCCATCCTGCCCAAGCCCACATTGCACTACCTACACCACTAAGAACAATATTTAGTGGGTAGATATTAAAACTGGTTAGTGCAATACCGACTAGGCAGAAACAGGTAGCAAGCCATTTAAAGAGTAGCATTATGCTTGTCGCCATTTATCAATAACAATATCAAGAACTTCTCCATCTAAGTATTCAAATTGAGACATTCGATTATCACAGTTTACTACAATTGGTGCAGTCGCTGTGGTTGGTACATCCCAAGCTGAATTGCGTAGCCAGAGATATCGTTCAGCATTATTAAACATCTCTTTATTGTCCTGAATCCTACTAAAGACATCCTTGTTCAGTTCACGCAGTCGATCAATCTCATTACAAAGATCTGTGATGATTTTTTTAGTTACATGGTAATCATCGTGTTGAGCATACTTTAATGCTTTTTCAAGTAAATCGTCTTTCATATTGTCTCCTGTATTTCTAACATACGACCGGTTGAAGAATTATATAGCAAATCGCCAGCACCGCCAGTGTAACCGCTAAAGCGATTCTTTAAAACCCTAACATGAGTAGTGTTTCTCTCGATTGGATCATTAGCCTGTCCGTTACGCTCTAGTCCAATAACAATGTCAGATAGTTGTGCAATCGAGCCAGAGCCACGCAACTGAGCCAGCGAAGTGACGGCTCCTTCCTCGTGACCTTTGCTTTCAGGACGCTTTAGGTGCGACACACAAAGCAAACTGATTCCTGTTTCCTGAACCAGCATCCGCAAGCGAGTCATAATAGCATCAAGTGCCTTCCGTTCATCGCCAACGTCGCCACCACTAACAATGATACTAATGTGATCCAGCACCACATAGCCACATCCGAGTCCTTTTGCCATATAACGAACACGATTGACAATATTATCAAGGTTACTACTACCAAAGTGATCGAAAAGATAAAGGCGATCAGTTCCCAAAGTTCTAGCAAAACCATCTTTTAATTCCTCCTCAGTAACATCCACATCAGGTAAGTGGATTGGTTTATTCAATGCCAAAGACATCAGCGATCTAGCAGTCTTACGCACCCCTTCTTCCAAGAACATCATGCCGATATTGTCCTCGGTCTTGCTCAGAATGTGCCACACAATTTCACGCAAGAACTGTGATTTACCTAAGCCTGATCCAGCAGTAATCATAACTAACTCGCCCTTACGAATGCCATAGGTTAGTTTGTTTATACCAGAATAGGGATAATCTACTTCTGCCTTGTCAATAGGCTGAGATACTACATCCCAGAGACTTGAGCCTTGGATGATACCATCAGGCACATAAGGGTCAGCTTTCCACCAATCTTCAATAAAAGCGGAATCGGCTTTTCGTTGTAGATAATCAGATGCGTCTTTCAAGCCTGTCCGCATTTTCATAATCTTCACTTTACCGCCAAACAACTCAGCTACCGCCTGAGATGCTTTTTGCCCAGCTTCATCAACATCAAAGGCAAGAACAATATTCTCAAATGAGTCAAGGTATTCGTATTGGGCTTTACAGTCCTTTAAAGAAGCCTGTGCGCCGTTTCTGACCGATACGACAGGGTATTTAGCCCCCATCATTTGAAACGCTGACAGAGCGTCTAATTCACCCTCGCAGATGGTAATGTAGCGACCACCTTTAGAGAATAAATGTTGCCCGAACAATGTCGCACCATTGAAGTCACCTGCGATTAAGAAATTTTTATTCGCCACCAATCTAGTCTTGACGGCAACCAAGTTACTGTTAGCGTCATAATAAGGATAGTGGTGCTTATTGTTTTCTTGCTTGACTCCATACTTCACACATACCGCAGAAGTGATACCCCGTTCAGAAATAGCACTTGTTGCAGATTTTTGGTAAAACTCTAGATCTTTATTCATGGGTTTAGTATCGTAAATGACAACTCCATCGCCTGTGACATAAGCATTACATACAAAACAATGTGTATGCCCATCATCGTATAAAGCATTCCCATCGCTTGAGCCACACTTCTCACAAGCTATATGCTTAATAAATTTACTTTGTTTTTGCATTAGCATTTACTTTGGTTTCCTTAATGGTCTTTGCTAGTTCAATCTGTTTTTCAAGTGCATTGACCTTGTCTTTTAATGCCTGAATCTCTTGACCAAGTTCATTCACCGCTTCAATAACCTTTGGTAGTTGTAATAATGTCATTTCTTCTTACCTTTCTTAGTTTCTGTTTCTTGTGCATCAATATGAGCCATCATCGCTTGACCTGAAATTAGGTTAATCTGATCTTGATAGCGTTTTACTGTGTCGTGGATGAACCACATCGTGCCGCTAGTGAGATCATCAGGATCAGCCGATGCCAATGTTTCTAATACAGCCGTAAACGATTGCATCTGAAATTCTAGCGTATCTAACGCATTGCTTAAATCATAATACTTTGTCATAAATCCTCCTAAGTTGTAAAATGTAACATAAATGTATCCTTATAGGCTATAATGTAACGATAATGTTACCTTACATCTATAACACCCTGCACCCTAACACGGTGCGGGAACTCCTGCTCAATCCAAAAACAACGATAAATCCCATTCTTAACACTTAACCAAGCCTCATAACGCTGATACTTGCCCGTTGCGTCATAACAGTCCTCATGCGCCCATTCCATACGACCAGCAACATAGCCGACCAAGATACCGAAGAAGAACGCTGATATAACAAAACCACGCATCAAAATAGACATTCGCCTAACCTTTCCCAAGCCTCTTTGAACGGGTTTGGCTTGACTTGCTGATTGACTTTGAGATAGAAACTAGGATCTAACTTACAATGCGCCTGTGCCTCTTGCTTACTAGCAAAGCACCGCACAATATCGTTGTATTCGTCCCTGACCTCAAAACGGAGTTTCATCGATCTCCTCTGCAACAGCCCTACCGACTAAGCGATTGACCTTGTCAGCGATAGCCGTAGATAAGTCGTCCATGACCTTATCGTAGCCATAATCACCGATTAGATCGACAAAGTCCATCATGATGAAATGATATCTTGCTTCTTCGTTATGGTGCATAAATCCTCCTTGTAGTTCAGACAATATCATAGATTAATAATAAATACAATGACATAAAAACAACACTTGCTATTGACAGAATCATAAAAGTATGCTACCCTCACTATATAGATTCTGCATTGTTCTTTAGATCTCTAGAGCTTTAGAGTTTAAATAATAATCTAAATAATATAACTATATTATCTATAAAGGTCTTTAGTGCTCTAACGATCTGCATAGACATCACCATGAAAGTCATCTAAATCAACAGAATCTTGATAATAATCATATTCATCGTCAGGGCTAGGCATCTCGGTTTCATGCAACAGGTCTTTTCTGTCGATTGTTGGAATCAAGATCTCTAAACCTGTGTAGCAGTCTTGACACATATCCAAGTATTTGCCGTCAAGGGTTTTCCGAGTAGCCTCGTAGTCATTAAGTAATTTATCGCATACTGTGCAGTGCATCATTTTCTCCTAGAGTTTATCGCAAGTAATAATTTTACCATCAGCACAAATATAACATACTGCTGTGCCTTTGGGTGTGTCAATAATAACAGTTTTACAAGCATAGACTCCGCTTGAAACCACCATTGAGGTCAGGAAAGCTAGTAATTTAAACATGATTCTCCTTTCTAAACATTTTATCTAAAGTTTCAGTATTTACAACTTCGTCAATATTCCAATCACCGAATTCACTTTCGTGGAAATCTCCACCATCCATGTTATGAGCAATTTCTTTAGCTTCATCTATATTTTCTGCATAGATATCAGCATATACATAAGCACGATAACTTGCTAATACTCGGTACTTGTTCTTTTTCATTTATTATCCTTTCAAATAATCTAAGCGTTGAAATGTTTCATCATCCCGTATATTGTTAAAAACAGGATACAAAGTGCATAAATACTTTTGAGGATCTGATTCATCAATCCAAATATTTATATCAATAGTGTGATCCCAAGAATTCCAATAATCTTCTAAGATAAAATCTACTCGTTCTGGTTTATTAGTATCTTTAATACCCTCAATCAACCCTCGAACAAAAGCTTTTATCTCATTTAATTCATTATTAGATAAGTTTTCAATATTAGTATTCATAATTTCCTTTCAGGTTAGTTACAACGATCTCAGTATTACATAAATTTTATTTGTCAACATTAGGATAAACCCTAACCCACCATTTAGGTCACCCTTTAGGTCACCATTGAGGTCACCTTAGCCTACCATTTAGGTCACCGCTTAAGTCACCATTCTAGTCATATAAGTGGGAAATTGTATATAATGAGAAACATTTTATAATATGAAAAATATGTAAAAATCTCGAGCTGTAAACCTAGGGTAAACCCTAATTCAATTTTAAGGGCATTTTTAGGGCTTTTGAGCCGTTTTAGCTATTTTTGATACCCTGATTCATTTGACCCTATTTTAATGCCATAGAGAGCGTTTTAAGGGCTTATAAATGGCATTGATTAGGTATGAATAGGGCATAGGGCTTTAATACAGGGCTTTAGGGCAATAAAAAACCCTGATCCATACAGCGATCAGGGCAAAGGGTTTAAGGGTTTATAGATCTAATAAAGGAATATTAATAAGATCAATAATCGGATTCGCATAAAAAATTCATAGATCCTAGAAATAAGCGATCTCATTTTCTGCCCTTGCAATTTTAGATTCTTCGCTAGATAACCAATCGAATATATTTTTTGCGTATGCAAAATCAGATATAGATCTGATAAAAGTATTTTCATCAATTTGATTATCCAAAACCATAATTGCTAGATCCTGAAAACTAGCTAATCCGAATCTAGATATAAATCTTTTTGCTTGCGTATATGATAGTGATCCTGCTTTATCGTATCCGAGATCAAAAAAATCATTCACAGCGAGATCTAATTCTCGATCTACATAATCATTAGCATTATCAATACTATTTTTAGATCCATAGCTTGAATAATTACCATAACCATAATTATAAGAATTGTAATCATAGGAATAAGAATTGATTTTAGGTTTATCAGGATTTTCTAAAATCTGGCTTTCCCATAAACTTAAATCATTTTCGGGATTAGCTTTTGCTGTATTGCTGGCACTCCAAGCGTAAGTATTGGATAACCATAAACCAGCCCAATAAACGCCTTGATCCTGATTTATGACAGCTTGCCGTCCTAAGTTATCCATAATCACGAATTTATTACTTGTGCCAATATGATCCGAGATTATTTCATTGAATGATTCTGTAAAAGCATAATCGGGATTTTTAGCGAGCATAGGCACTAAGTAATTTTTAATATAGTGCCATGTATCAGATTTGGATAAATCATCTTTATTATCTGTATGCAAAATCCCATTGTGCATAAGCCATAAATCTAATCCATGATCTGCTTTATTTAATACTTCGTATGGATGACAGTTGATTAAATCAATATTGCCATGAGTTTTCATTCTTAAATGAAATGCACAATCAAATCCAAAAATATGCTTTTCATAAAAGTTTATAAAATCATCTGAATCTTTAGGTAATATCTTTTCAATAATTAGTTGATTATTTTTAGATCTCATAACGCCTATTCCATCAGCATTGTAAGAATAAAAATCCTTAAGCCATTCATGGGATAACTTCGGGCTAATTTTCGATTGCGTAATAAGTAAACACATAATATATAAATCCTTTATAAGTTGATTAAATTAAATTTCTACTGTTGATAATTGATTATTTTCAATTCTTGGGTTTGGTTTATCCAATTCTGGCACATCAAATAAATGTGATTTTAGATAAGCCCTTAAATACTTAGTATCTGATCTATTTTCGGGCTTACATATAAACTTAATGAAGTTTTCTATTGTGAGATCCTGATACCCATTATCTTTACAAAAAAACCATGTCGCATAGGTAAATTCTAAACAAGACATTATTGATTCAAATTTTAGAGTGCCTTTGAATAATCTAAATTCAATAGTATTGTCATTCTGAAAATTAAGACATTCATATCTATCATCATTTAATTGTCTTAAGGGATCTCCTGAGCGTTTAGCAGATTTGAGCCATTGATAATCTGCTTTTTTGTTTAATACTTTACAAAATCTATTACTAGATCTTCTAGCTATTGTTTTAATCAGCTTTTGATTACCCGAATCATTCATAAATAGAATCATTTTTGTCGCATGATTTAATGTCATATTCCTTTTATCAATATGAATATGTAAACCACAGGTAGAAGTATCATGGGATCTTAATCCTCGAATTGGTTTTTTGAAATATGCTAATTGCTTTTCATGCACATCTAAACCTGTATATCCCGTTACCAATTCAAACCCATGATTCAATGACCCGTCATCTTCTGCTAGGCAATATGTATATCGATCATTTTTATTATCTGTATATACGCCAATATTGCTTAAAATGATTTCTGCTTTATCGGATCTCGAATAATCTTCGTTTACTTCAATTTCTAATTCTAAACCTAGGAATATCTGAGATTTTCGTTTATCGAATAATGACGGGATTTTGCCTAGATTCTCGCTTGAAGAATGGTATTCACCTATGATCCCCGATTCTTCGTCATCATCATCACTTGAATAGTTTTCATCATCTTGATGGACATATTGCCCCGATCGATCATGATAGTAATATTCCTCGAAACATGAATTACATACGGCTCTATCTCCATCATAGGCACTATGAAATTCGCTATCGATCTCGATTAATCCACAATCCTCACAAATTCCAAATTCATAGCTAAACTTAGTATTAAATAGATCGATTACATCATTCATAGAGGATCTAATAATTCGATAGTCATAATCGTTTATTAACTCTAATGCTCGATCCTGATCGTTATCCTTTACAGCTTGCGAGAATAGGACAGCAAATTGTTTTCTTAATACTTTACGATTCAAGACAGCAGATAAGGCACAGCCAATGTCCCTATGATATTTTCTATGCCCTGCAACATTGTCTTTCATGCGGTTTCTGATCTGCTCTTTCGCATGCTCTGATCTGTAATTGTCTTTATAGTGTTTATAAGTTTGAATTAAATTCATGGTATTAAATCCTTTATAAGTTGATTAGATAGAATGAATGACAGCTCTTACAGCTTGAATAATGACATAAGCCACACATAGGAATAACACTACATTCCATAACTTATCTTTAGTGTATTGATTCATATAAAACCCTTTATAGAATATGCCGATATTGGCACTATCGATTCTAAGCCCTTAATTAGCTTATGGATCATAGTTTTAGAGATATTGCATAGAATCTTTAGTAATATACTAGGTGTCTAATATATAGAATCTGATATATGCTTGATAGTGCATATATAGGTGCACCCTAAGCCCTCATTCCCTAACTTTTAAGCTATTATAGTCAAAACCTATGAAGATCTATAAAATCGATAGTTTTTCGCTATCGGGGGGGAGGGGTCTGTGTAGTGACAGTAATTTGCTGTAGCCGCTATAGCATACAAAAGAGTAAAAACAAGCATATAAAATAGTAAAAATAGACTATATTGCACTGCAATGTAAGTCCCTGATAACAAAAGAAGAAATAAATAGGGACAGAGTAGTCAGAAAAGGGACACAGTCGTAGGCTGGTCTAAGTAGCCTCTAGAGTGGAATCTGCGCACCATAGGGTCGCTATAGTTAAGTGCTCTCCAAAGAAAAAAAGCAATAAAGTACTTGACAAAAAAGAAAAAGTATGATATAGTTCTACCTATGTAGAAGCTGGTAACGAAGTGTTAGGGAAACTTCGATACAGTCTCTAGACATCTGATGCGGTGCTATAGCACTCTTTAGCATGACTACAGGTCTCTGTGTCTGTATAGCTAATAACCATATAAATAAATCATATAGAAAACCTTCTATATAGAATGTCTCCCGTAAGGAAAAAGACAATGTCTAATAGTATTCCCCATGTCGTTACCACCGAGGTATTAGAGAAACCTCCTCGCCCTAAGATACAACGTCGTAAGTTAGGTCGTCCCCTAAAGAAGGACATCGAGGCTAAGAAAAAAGGTAATAGAGGTAAGGTCGGAAGACCAGCCGGAGACTCAGCACGAATTGCTGAATTCAAAGCCAGATTGCTTGGAACCTCCGGAGATAAGATAATTGAGACATTGATTCACAAAGCATTAGATCCTAACGATAAGGATCAAATCGCTGCACTAAAGATGTGCGTTGATCGTGTCTTACCGCTGTCGGTATTCGATGCGGCGAAAAACAGCGGACAATCACCGCAAATTAGCATTAACATCACTGGACTGAATAGTCCTAGCGTAGATGCCAATGTCGTAGACATGGGTGAGGTTGACAGTGACGAGTCTTAACTTTGAGTTGTTAAAGTGGCAACAAGAGGTCTTTAAGGATAAGACTCGCTTTAAAGTGATAGCAGCAGGGCGGCGATGTGGCAAAAGCAGACTCGCTACCATGATGCTCATTATAAAGGCATTAGAGGCTCCCGAAGGGTCTGCAGTGCTGTATGTGTCCCCGACCCTAGGACAGTCCAGACAAATCATCTGGGATAGCCTCCTAGAGATTGGTAGACCTGTTATTAAGTCTGCTCACATTAACAATCTGGACATCACCTTGGTGAATGGTCGTAAGATTCATGTTCGTGGTGCAGACAACAGTGATACCCTTCGTGGTCTGAGTCTGTATTACGCAGTCCTAGACGAGTGTGCGTTTATTAAGCAGGAGACGTGGGAGAAGATTGTTCGTGCTTCTCTGTCGGATAAAAAAGGAGAGGCTATGTTCATTTCCACTCCGTCAGGGCGTAACTGGTTTTACGATATGTATAAACTAGGGATGGAAGAAGAAGACGAAGAATGGAAAGCATGGCACTTCACCACTAAAGATAATGAGACGATTGACCCGAAAGAGGTGGACGCAGCAAGGAAGACGCTCTCGTCTTTTGCGTTCAAGCAAGAGTACGAAGCATCTTTTGACAACGCCGGTCAAGAAATCTTCAAGGAAGAATGGATTAAGTATGGCGAAGCCCCGCAGTACGGGGACTACATTATCGCTATCGATTTGGCAGGATTTGAAGAGGTGGCGAAGAACGCTGGCGCTACAAAGAAACGCTTAGACGAATCCGCTATTGCAATTGTAAAAGTAGAAGACACTGGAGATTGGTTCGTTGAGAAGATTGTACATGGTCGTTGGGACATTAAAGAGACAGCGGGAAAGATACTTCGACTTGTACAAGAATACCAGCCGATGGCTGTAGGCATTGAACGAGGGGCGCTAAAGAATGCAGTGCATCCCTACTTAAACGATTTGATGCGTAAGAACAATGTCTATTTCCATATCACGGATTTGACGCACGGCAACAAGAAAAAGACCGAGCGAATAGCTTGGGCGTTACAGGGTAGGTTCGAACACGGTAGGATTACCCTAAACGAAGAAGAAGACTGGAAAGAGTTTGTAGATCAGTTACTCCAGTTCCCTACCGCTAATGTCCATGATGACCTTGTGGACGCACTGGCGTATGTTGATCAGATGGCTTTGACTAGCTATCAGCAGGATTACGAAGACGAGCCTTATCAAACTTTAGATGTAATAAGCGGATACTAATGGAAGACATTTTAAAACAAATCTACGCTGAATACCCAATACTGAATCAATACCCGTTTAAGGTAATTGATTCTCGTGGTAAAAAATCTCCGTATGGCGGAGTAATAGAATTCTATAGCCCTGATGAGAAATATAATCCCAATCCGGGAGTACCTACTTTAGAAGTATTCTCCAAAGACTTAAAAGGCGATGAATTAAAACGAGCTATTTTTGGCGATATGCTTCATTATCTACCAGAAGTTGATCCTCAGTTTGCTAAAGCTAGAGAAACAATTATTGGTTCTTTAACACCTGAACAACTAGCAATTGATAAAGCAGCTTACGAAAGAGCCAAGAAAGAAAATAAAGAAACACGATCTTTTGAAGATTGGTTCCGTATTAGCAGACAAGATGCGTATTTGCGTGGGTTTCTTGCCCCAGACCGTAATAATGAGTGGGCTGGTGCTTATACTCCACAGCAAGAAGAAATGTTAATGGGTTTACAGCAGTATTTAAAACGACCTATGCAAGTAGAACCAGTATCTCCGTTTTACACTGATCCCTTTGGCGATACCACTAAGTAAGGAAAATCATGGCAGAATTTCAAAAAGAAGAACTCTCACAAAACGAGTTTGACCAACCAACCGAATCAGACAAAGAGATTGTTGAGTTCGTTGTCAGTCACTGTGATCGCTGGCGTGATCATCGTGATGATAATTATCTTGTAGAATGGAAAGAATATGAAAGAATATTTAGAGGCAAGTGGGCTGCAGAAGACCGTACTAGAGAATCTGAACGCAGCCGTATTATCTCCCCAGCGACTCAGCAAGCTGTGGAAACAAGACACGCAGAGATATGCGAAGCTATATTCGGAAATGGAGAATGGTTTGACATCACTGATGACCTTGTGGATCAACAACGCTTCGATGTGGAAGCAATTAAACTCCAGCTCAAAGAAGACCTAGAGAAAGAGAATATCAAGAAGGCTATTACTCAAGTTGAGTTAATGGCTGAGATTTATGGTACTGGTATCGGTGAGTTGTCTGTTTCTAAGAAAACAGAAATGTATCCACAAACAATGCCAATGGCTGACGGTACTGCCGCATATGGCGTGATGGAAAAGGATTACACTTGCATTAAGTTAAATCCTATTAATCCTAAGAACTTCTTAATTGACCCCAATGCTGTTTCGGTTGATGACGCAATGGGAGTTGCAGTAGAGTCTTATGTCTCAATTCATCAGGTTGTTGCTGGTATGGAAAAGGGTATCTATCGTAAAGTAGACATCCAACCCTACGGACAAGATGATGACCTAGAGCCAACACAAGAAGAAATCCAGTATACCGATGACAAAGTAGTACTCTTGAAATATTATGGATTAGTACCTCGTGAATACATTGAGCAATTGGAGAACAAAGAAGGTGAAGAAGTTGTTGACTTATTTCCGGAGGATAGCACTGCGGATCAGTATAGCGACCTCGTCGAAGCCATCGTTGTTATTGCTAATGGCGACCTACTACTCAAGGCAGAGAAAACGCCTTACATGATGAAGGATCGTCCTGTCGTAGCATATCAGGATGATACAGTACCGAACCGCTTCTGGGGTCGTGGCACAGTCGAGAAGGCTTACAATATGCAAAAGGGCATTGACGCTCAGTTGCGTAGTCACCTAGATAGCCTTGCCTTGACAACGGCTCCAATGATTGCAATGGATGCTACTCGTCTACCTCGTGGCGCTAAGTTTGAAGTCAAGCCCGGTAAAGCAATCCTTACCAATGGCAACCCAGCAGAGATCCTGTTCCCGTTTAAGTTCGGTTCTACTGATCCCGGCAACCTCGCTATTAGCCAGAACTTTGAAAGAATGCTGCTACAGGCTACCGGTACTGTCGATGCTTCTGGTCAACCAACACAGTTTACCCGTGACGGGGCTGCTCAGTTCTCAATGTCGATTGCTGGTATTATCAAGAAGTACAAGCGTACCCTAACAAACTTCCAAGAAGACTTCCTCGTGCCATTGATTCGTAAGGCAGCGTGGAGATTCATGCAGTTTGATCCTGAGCGTTATCCTGCAGCAGACTTTAAGTTTATTCCAATGGCTACACTAGGCATCATTGCCCGTGAATACGAGCAACAACAACTTATCGCATTGCTACAGACTCTCGGTCCCGACACTCCAGTATTGCCAATGATCCTCAAAGGCATTATTGCTAGTTCTAGTCTACCAAATAGAGCAGATATGATCCAGCAATTAGACGCTATGATGCAGCCTAACCCAGAGCAACAACAGCTCCAACAGGCTAATACACAGCTCCAAATCACTGCAGCACAGGCTGAAATCGCTAAATTACAGTCCGAAGCCACTAGAAACAACGCTTCTGCTCAGAAAGATGTGGTTGAGGCTCAATTGATGCCACAAGAGACGCAAGCGAAGATTATTAGCGGTCTAAGCCAGAATATTCGTGGTCAAGACAGCTCAGGAGAGTTCGCTCAAAGAGCTAAGATTGCTGAATTAGCATTAAAAGAAGAAGATATTAAGAGCAACGAACGTATCGCTACGCTACAAATGTTGCAAAAACAATCAAAAAGTGCTTGACATTTTAACAAAACTGTGGTAGTATTGCCATAGTGTTGTTACCAAGCAACACAGTTCCCAATAAAGGAGAAAACTGTGGATAAACAATTAGAAAAGTACTATGAAGAGCGATTTTCCACGATGACTACGGTTGGGTGGAAACAATTCATCGAGGATGTTCAAGGAATATTCGATGCGGTGAATAAAGTAGCTCCGATTCAAAACGAAATTGATCTATTCTTTCGTAAAGGGCAATTAGACATCCTTCAATGGGTTCTAACTCTCAAAGAAAGTACAGAACAGGCTTACGAGGCATTGCAAAAAGACTCATCGGGAGATGCTCAGGATGACTCGTAGGCTATATGAATTCCTCTGTGAAGAGGACCACCTGCAGGAAAACTTGGTTAGTTATGAGGTAGCCACAGTTCCTTGTTGGTTGTGCGGTAAAGACGCACACAGGCAGATTTCTGCACCCCGTATTAGTCTCGATCCTGTTTCTGGCGATCATCCGCAAGCAACAGCAAGGTGGGCTAGACAGCGTGAAGAAAAACGCCTTAGAGAGCGTAAGCTCAACTCGTGACAAAGATACTGCATTAGCACCTTTGTTATTTTATAAATCCTACAATCACTTTGTGACAGGAGCAATATATGGCTGCAAATTTTGTTGAAAAAGAAGAACTGCTAGAAGGAAACTTTGATCAGATAGATACACCGGCGGACCAACCTCAAGAAGAGACTCCGACGACAGCACCTACAGAAGAACCCAAAGCTGAAGACTTACCTGAGAAGTATAAAGGTAAATCAGTTGAAGACATCGTAAAGATGCACCAAGAGGCTGAGAAGTTAATTGGTAGACAAGCCCAAGAGGTTCATGAGGTTCGTAGCTTAGCAGATCAGCTCCTCAAGCAACAACTCGAAACTAAACAGCAAAGCAAGCCGGCTGAAACAGTTCAAGAAGAAGATTTCTTTGCTGACCCCAGACAGGCTGTTCTAAAAACAGTAGACCAGCACCCAGCAGTACTTGAAGCTAAACAAGCCTCACTCGAATTAAAGAGAATGCAAACTGCACAGAAACTGCAGTCTAAGCATCCCGACTTTATGGATATAGCGCAAAACGCTGAATTCCATGAATGGATCAAAGCAAGTCCAATTCGTGTTGATTTGTTTACAAAAGCTGACGCTGAATTTGACTTTAACTCGGCTGATGAACTTTTAAGCACCTACAAGGCGATTAAATCAGTTCAGACTGCACAAGTTAAAACACAAGCAGCAGAAACACAAGCTAAAGCTCAAGATACAGCATTACGGGCAGCTTCGGTTGATGTTGGTGGTACTGGAGAAAGTAGTAGAAAGGTCTATCGAAGAGCTGACCTTATCAAATTGAAAATGACAGACCCAAATCGTTATATGGCTTTGCAAGATGAAATTCTTGCAGCTTATGCCGAAGGGCGAGTCCGTTAAACTTATTAATTTAGGAGATTTATAAAATGGCAACAGCAGCATATCCCGGCGGTAGTACATCTATTGTCAACAAAACAGCAGCAGACAAGTTTATCCCAGAAATCTGGTCTGACGAAGTAATCGCTGCATATCAGAAAAACCTAGTATTGGCAAACCTCGTCAATAAAATGACGATGCGTGGTAAGAAGGGCGATACTCTTCATATTCCTAAGCCAACTCGTGGCGTAGCAACAGCTAAAGCAGCAAACACAGCAGTTACCATCCAAGCTGACACCGAGACCGAAGTATTAGTCTCGATTGACCAGCACTTTGAGTACTCACGTTTCATCGAGGACATCGTTGAAGTTCAGGCTTTGGCATCACTCCGTCGCTTCTACACCGAAGATGCTGGTTACGCTTTGGCTAAGAAAGTTGACGACACATTGTTCCAATTAGGCAAGTCCTTTGGTAACGGTGACGCTTCTGACTGGACACACAGCACCAGCTATTACATCGACGCTTCTACTGGTCTCACAGCTTACGCTGAAGACACTGTAGTTCCTGCTGACGTATTCACTGACGCTGGCTTCCGTGCCTTGATCAAGTTGATGGACGATGCTGATACCCCAATGGATGGTCGCTTCTTTGCAATTCCTCCATCACTACGTGCAGCTATCATGGGTATTGATCGTTACAACAGCTCTGACTTCGTTGATGGTCGTGGTGTTCAAAATGGTCAAATCGGTACGCTTTATGGTATCGACATCTATGTAACAAGCAACAGCCCAGTTATCGAGACCGATGCTCAAAATACAGCAACCGCTGGTGGCGACATCAAGGCAGCTATTTTGGCTCATAAAGATACCATGGTTCTTGCTGAGCAAATGTCTGTTCGTTCACAGACGCAATATAAACAGGAATATTTATCCACTCTGTACACTGCTGACACCCTCTACGGTGTTAAAGTAGTACGTCCTGAGACTGGTTTTGTATTAGCTGTAAACGCTTAATAGTAGTTCCTAGGCTTCCCAGTTTCGGCTGGGGAGTCTTTTTTTAAGTGCATTCGCTGAGTGTATTTAAACAAATATAGGAGATAAATTTTGGCTATCTACCGAGGAGCAGGTGGTGCAGGGGACGCTGTAGGAGACGCTTCTAGTGAAGTCTTATTAGCCCTCGCTGCTAAAGATGCTGCTATAGCTGCACAGGCTGCTGCAGAGGCAGCACAAGTAGCTGCTGAATTAGCAGAGACTAACGCTGAGACTGCAGAGACTAATGCAGAGACTGCAGAGACTAATGCAGAAACAGCAGAGACCAACGCTGAAACTGCTGCTACTAACGCTGCAAGTTCTGCAAGTGCAGCTTCTACATCCGCTACAAACGCTTCTAACTCAGCATCTGCTGCGTCTACTTCAGCAACTAACGCTAGTAACTCTGCTTCCGCAGCAAGTACCTCAGCAACTAACGCAAGTAACTCAGCTACTGCTGCTTCTACGTCTGCTTCTAATGCAAGTACTTCTGCAAGCAACGCAGCTACTTCAGCGACTAACGCTGCTAATGCTCAGACTGCTGCTGAGACAGCAAGAGATCAAACCCTAACAGCATACGATAACTTTGATGATAGGTACTTAGGAGCTAAGACTTCTGATCCTTCAGTAGATAATGATGGTAATGCCTTAGTTGCTGGAGCACTTTACTTTAATAGTTCTTTGGGATCAATGAAGGTATATACTGGCTCTGTGTGGGTAGATGCCTACGCTGCTGGTTCATCTTTCTTAGCTAAAGCAAATAACCTATCTGACTTACCTGACGCTAGTGTTGCTCGTACTAACCTAGGATTAGCAATTGGTACGAATGTCCAAGCATACGATGCTGACTTAGCTACGATTGCTGGGTTAACTCCTACCAACAACTACGCTATTATTGGTAACGGTACTAGCTGGACTTCTTCTGCACTCCCTGCTTCTGGTGTAACTTCAGTAACAGGAACTGCTCCGATTGCTTCTAGTGGTGGCAGTACTCCTGCAATTAGCTTAAATGATTCTGGTGTAACTGCTAATACTTATGGAAGCTCTACTGCAATTCCAGTCATCACAGTTACTGCTAAGGGTTTAATTACAAGTCTTTCTACTGCTAGTGTTTCTGGTGGTGCAGCTCTTAGCAACGATACTTCTACGGCTAGTGATTTATATCCAATGTTTGCTGCTGCAACTAGTGGAACTCCTACAACCGTATATACATCCAATGCTAAGTTACTATATAAGCCAAGCACTGGTGAATTAAAGGCTTCTCAGTTAGTTGCTACGAATGGAATCATTGCTAATAGTGCAACCATCGCAGCAAACTACACAATCGCTTCTGGTCAAAATGCAATGAGTACTGGTGCTGTTACAGTTAATAGTGGAGTTACTGTTACTGTAAGTTCTGGTAGTCGTTGGGTAGTTCTATAAGGATAAGACATGAGCATCATTCTTCAAGGAAGCACATCAGGTAGCGTTACATTACAAGAACCAGCCGTTGCTGGTACTACTGTATTGACCTTACCAGCCACAAGCGGAACTGTTGCTTTAACATCACAACTTTTAGCATCGCCTTCTGCTGTTGGTCAAATTCCTTTTTCTACCGATGGTTCTACATATACTGCAACAGCTAAAATTGTTAGCGGTACTGCTGTAGCTTCTACTAGCGGTACTTCTATTGACTTTACTAGCATTCCCTCTTGGGTCAAAAGAATTACTGTGATGTATCAAGGTGTGTCAACTGACGGAACTAGCGATTATTGGTTAAGACTTGGAACATCGGGCGGTTTTGCAACAAGTGGATATGTTGGTTATTCTGCTAGACAAGCGGCTTCGTCAAATTCATACACCGCCCATTCTTCTTCGTTTGTTATAGTTGCTGGTAGCCCGCTTGCTACAGAATTATTTTCTGGCACTATTGTTTTAGTAAATCAAACAGGAAATGTTTGGGTAGTAAATGGTCAATTAACGGGACAAAGCAACAATGGAAATACCAACCACACCGCTGGTAATATTTCATTATCAGGTGTACTAACTCAAGTTCGACTAACAAGTGCAACACCAAATACATTCGATGCTGGTTCAATTAACATTCTTTACGAGTAAATTATGGAATATAAAACAATTACTGTAAATGTAACAACGGGCGAAACAACTGAAAGCATTGTTCCAATGACTGCTGAAGAAATTACCAAAGCACAACAAGAAAAGGCTTATGTAGATGCTCATGCTTATATTGCTAAACGAGCCGCAGAATACCCACCCATTACCGATTACATTGATGGTGTAGTAAAGGGTGACCAAGCACAGATTGATAAATACATTGCTGACTGCTTGGCGGTTAAGGCTAAATTTCCCAAGGGAGTAGCATAATGGCATCAATTATTACAGCCACAAATAGTTCGGGCTTAACTACCTCAGCCGACAACTCAGGTGTATTACAGTTAGCATCGGGTACTGGTAACTTAGTTACTGTTCCATCGGTAACAGGCACAGCAATGGTTAGCGGTAATATGCCAGCGTTTAGTGCTTATGCTGGTTCTGCTACTTCTCTTGTTAATAATACTTTTACAAAAGTTAATTTTGATACTGAAGAATTTGATACAAATAGTAATTTTGCTTCAAGTAGATTTACTCCAACTGTTGCTGGATATTATCAAATAAGTGCAGTAGTAGCTATGTCTTTGGCAACATTTTCAAACGAAATCGCTGTTTATAAAAATGGCTCTGTATATAAATATGGCCCTTTCCCAAATAAAGTTACCAGTCAAACAGCATTTCCTGGAATATCTTGTTTGGTTTATTGCAATGGTTCAACAGATTACATTGAAATATATGGCTATCAAGAATCAGGCGGTTCATTAAATACACAAACAGGTTCTGCATATGTTTGGTTTCAAGGTTGCATGTTAAGGAGTGCATAATGACTTTATACGACAAAATTATTCAAATTTATCCTGAATTGGCAACATACGATTTTGCTCATAGTGCAATCACACTACAAAACGATTCAGACGGCAAAGGCGATTACATTGCTAAGTGGGAACATCCTTTGCCAAGACCAACAGATGAGGAGTTAGCATAATGCCTATAACCTTAGACGGCACAAACGGAATAACAACTCCCATGTACAACGGGAGTATTACTGCTAATGCGGTAACTCCATCCGTTAATATGAAGAATCGCATCATCAATGGTGCGATGGTGATTGCACAGCGAGGAACAGGAAGCACAAGTGTTCAAACAAGCACAAGTTATGCTTCTTGTGATAGATGGGCTTCTTATGCAACCCAAAATTCAAAATACACAGTTGAACAATCCTCTACTGCACCAACAGGATTTAGCAATAGTTTATTAGCAACATCTTCTGCGGCAACATCATTAAGTGCTAGTGATTATTATGTTTTTGCTCAACCAATAGAAGGGTTTAACTTTGCTGATTTAGGCTTTGGAACTGCTCAAGCCAAAACAATATGTCTTTCATTTTGGGTGCGGTCTAGTTTAACTGGAACTTTTGGTGGAGCATTACAAAATTCAGCAGGTAATAGGTCATATCCATTTACTTACACAATTAGTGCCGCAAACACTTGGGAACAAAAGTCAGTAACTATTGTTGGTGATACAAGTGGAACTTGGGTAGGTGCTACTAATGGCATAGGAATTATTATTTATTTTGGTTTAGGTGTTGGTTCTACTTATAGCGGAACTGCTGGTGCATGGGCTGGTTCAAACTTTCTCGGTGCTACAGGAGCAACATCCGTAGTCGGCACAAACGGAGCGACCTTTTATCTGACGGGCTGTCAATTAGAGGTAGGCTCTACAGCTACTAGCTTTGATTACAGACCTTATGGAACTGAATTAGGGCTTTGCCAACGCTATTATTGGAAAGCAAATATGGGTAGTGGTGGTGAAGTTTATGGTGGTTTGTATAACATAATAGCAAATCGAAGCACTATTTTAATGCCATTTCATGTAACTATGAGGGCACAGCCGTCTATTACAACTACTTTTGGTGTAGGAACACTAAACACCACTTTGCCAACAACAGATTTTTGCACTTTATATGTAAATGTATCAAATGATGCGGCAACATTAACTTCATTTATTGCTAGTGCGGAGTTATAAAATGTATAAATTAACTTTTGACGAAATTAAAAAACAAGCTGGTAACTGTGTAATTCGTTTATCAGATAACGCTTTTATCCCATTTGACCCAGCCAACACCGACTACGCAAATTTCAAAAAAGAAGTCTTAGCTGGTGCAGAACTGCAAGATGATACTGGAAATGTGATGACACAAGAACAGGCTGATGCGTTTATTGGAGGCTTGGCATGAACTTTATCTTTACATGGATCCTAGACCGCTTTGGCTTTATCCCCAGAGCAACGCTTGAGTTCCCTATTGAGAAACCAGTTGCTGTTAAGCCAGCCCGCAAGGCTGCCAAGAAAGTCGTACGCAAAACAGTACGAAAGAAAGCGTGATTACTATGACACAGCTTACTGACAAAGAGATTGAAGATATCGTTGAGAAGGTGACAGAGCGTGTTATCGAGAAGGTCTATACCAATATCGGTAAGTCTGTGGTCACCAAGTTCTTTTGGATTATTGGAGTCGGAGCTGTAGGTTTAGTTACATTCCTAGCTGGGATGGGCCATATCAAGATCGGCAACTAATGTGGCAGATCAGTTCGGGTTTCTTGATGGCGCAAAGGGCATCAGCAGTTCTCTAAACGCTAGTCGTGAGGTCAGCAAAGAGCTGTCCAAGAGCATTGCAGATACACAGAAAGAGGCATCCGATGTAGCCCAGCAACGCAACCTTGACAGGCGCAGAGAACTGCGTGAGAACGAAGTCCGCAAGGAGCTGTTCTTAAAGCGTGTACTGATTGCCTGGGAACATGAAGAGGCTGTACGCAGAGAAGAGGCAAGACTGCGAGCAGAGTTCTTAAAGAAGTATGGCAAGCGGTGGGCAGAGGTTGAGGCTCTGAAAGCAAAGCTAGAGAAACAAGAGAAAGAGTTGCAGAAAGCCTTTGATTCTGATTTAGCAAAAGCCAAGTGGGCGCAGTTCTGGTGCTTTGCAGTAGCTGGTTGGATTGCTTATTTTTTAGTATGGGGGAGTAAATAATGTTACCGATAATGGCTTTGTTTGATGTAGGGATGAAAGTCCTAGATAAGTTTATTCCTGATCCAGAGGCTAAAGCCAAGGCTCAGAAAGAGTTATTGCAGATGCAACAAGAGGGCAAGCTGGCTGAGTTAAACGCTGACATGAATGAGCAGAATAATATATCTGACCGATGGAAAGCTGACCTTGCTAGTGATTCTTGGTTATCTAAAAATATACGCCCCATGTCTTTGGTTGCTATTTTTATTGGTTATTTTCTTTTTGCAATGATGTCTGCTTTTGGCTACGATGCTAAAGAGTCATATGTAAATCTGTTGGGTCAATGGGGTATGTTGATAATGAGTGCGTATTTTGGTGGTCGTACCCTTGAAAAGATTATGGATATGAAAGCTAAGAATGAACCTAAGTCCTAACTTTACCTTAGAAGAACTGACTCACTCTGAAGTAGCGGAGCGTAAGAACTTAGACAACACCCCTAATGCTACCGAAATAGCCAACCTAACAAGGCTGGCCGGATTGCTAGAGCAAGTGCGAGAGTTGCTTAATAAACCAATTATGATTAACTCAGGGTTTAGATCCAAGGCTGTGAATGATTCTGTTGGTAGCAAGGACAGCAGCCAACATCGCATCGGGTGCGCTGCGGATCTGCGGGTACCAGGCATGACACCCAAACAAGTGGTGACTGCCTGTATAACAGCTGGTATACCCTTTGACCAAATTATTGAAGAGTTCGGTTCTTGGACTCACATCAGCGTAACTAATCAGGTAGCCGATAAACCTCGTGGCCAAGCGCTTGTCATCGACAAGGCTGGCACGAGAGTGTTTAGTTAAGCAACACCATCTAATACTTTCTTACGATTCTGCTTTGCGCTGGTCATTATGACCATCTGGATGGGCGATAGCATCTCGATGGTATCCTTATTCAGCGTGTTGAACTCCAACAGTTTCTTTTGTTTGTCAGCCAGCGCCAGCTTGGAGTTGGCTACTTTATCCGCAACTGTGTTGTATTGGCTAATAAACTCTTCAATGTTTTTACACTCGATGGCATCCTTGCCGGGTATCTGTAGCCTAACTGACCCCGGGGTCGGAAGTGTTGTATTTTTACCACTATCAGGGATGTCCTCTTTAATCGAGTTCAGATCGACTTTCTTTGCTGGCATAGCTGTAGGTACTGGCGGTACTTTAGGAATCGAATCTAGGGGGTTTCTAGCGGTTCTAGAGGCAGCGTTGCCATCGTCATCCTCTGGCGCTATCCCACAGGCAGCCATGAGGCTGTATCTGCGAGCATAGGTCAGAGCGGATCCATACCCTTGGGGGTCTTGCTTGCTGGCTGGAACGTGCAGAACTCCACAGGACAAAGACTCACCAGACTCATGCAGTAGCAATGTTTCTACATTGACTCCTGTATCAGACTCGTGACACTTCTGTATCAGAGCGATGCCGTTATTGTTAAGGCCGTCAATGACAGCCTCAACTACAGTTGCTAGATCAGCATACTTAGAGGTGAAGTATGGATTACTTGATGTCTTCAGAGCTGGGCCAAATTCTTTCTGTGCCTTGACCAGAGCGGTTGCAATTAATTTCATTTGAGTGCCTTAATATTTAATGTTGATTGACGAATTGTGTAAGCCTCTTTGGCTGGCACAATCTTGGCTGGGGCTGCTTTGTAGCTACGCTGTGGCCACGTTATCTGAAAGTCACCAGCCAACGCATGGCTGTGGTCTCTCATCATTCCCATAATCTCAGTCTGTGCCTTAGCCGACTCCTCCTCAAGCCTAGATATTTTTTGCTTGTTTTCTAAGATTAATTTGGTCAGCTCCACACCATAATCATCCAGCTTTACTAGCTCACTATCCGAGCCAGTAGACCAAGTCCTAGCTGCATCCTTTGGACTGATAGGCGGGTAGTGGTCAATGTAGCCGGTGTTCTTATAGCGATCCAGTTTGTCTTGAAACTCTTTGCACGTTCTCTCAATGAGTTCTAAGGTCTCTGGGTGTGGCGCAAACAAGAAGACCCGCAGCTCTGTGCCTCGATACAGCACAGCGATAGCGCCCCACGATGCCTTGGTAATAGCCATCTGCGCTTGCAGTTGGATTGGCCCCCGATACAAGGGCAAGACATCCTCGGCATCCATAGCAGTTAGCTTGGCCTCCAAGACTCCTGTACCCTCAAGTCTTATAGAAGACTGACCCACCACATAGATGCCACGCTCTGGATCGGTGAAGACCTCATCCATGGATCCTGTGGCGGTGCCATCAAGACTGCATGAGATTGGCCACTTATCGTGAAAGTATGGTTTCTCGTGGTTGATGTCTAGCTGGTGGCAACCAAGCCTGTGAGCTGCCTCGGTCAGTATGGTTGGCTCTAGCTTGTTGCCCCAATCCATTGACTCGTTACTAATGTTTTCTAATTCCTTACCATCGATGGCTGCAATACTTGCAAGCAGCTCATCGTTTGGCGAGCGATACTGGCTCATGCCACAAACCGCTGGGAGGCGGCTTGCGGAGAGCATATCGTTGGGAGTGACTTTTCCTACCATGTAATTCTCCTCGTGTTTTATTATTTTTTGGCTACAGCTTTTGGTGAACTTGTAAGCCAGTAGCGTTTCCACTTGTGGGTTCGGTTGTCTGGCTCATGCTCGTACTCGTCAGCAATTCGATAACCGCTTGCTCGCAGTAGGTGTATGTAGTGTGCCAGGCGAGTAATGCCATAGGTGCTAATAGCATCCCAAGAAGTAATCCCGGCAGACTTCTTCTTTTTAAGATGCGCCAATATTGTTTTAAGTTGCGTATCATTTTTGCTCACGTTTTTCGTTCCTTGAAAGTAAGTTGCGGTACATTTCCCATTTTTTTTGATGCTTGTTGCACTCGGATGGGGGTTGGAATCCATGCTTGATAAATGTGGCCATCACATCTGTCTTTTGCGATGGCACATAGTGCTTGTTGATGTCGTTTATTGTTGACATAGTTCTCCTTATGAAAGTGCCACGATTAAGATAAATGCAATGACCGAGAGCGTGGCGATAACTCGGTCAATGATGCTGTCCTCTGGCTTGTACTTGTACAAGTCTTTGGAAGATTGGTTGTGCTGGTTCCATGCTTTCATTTTTTTAGACTCTCCATAAATTTCTCAGCGAGGCGCTCTCTGCGCTTACGTTGCCACCGGGTATAGAACTGGGTGTTTTGCACAATTGCACAGACACCCAAGACCAAGCCAGCAATAATGAGTAACGTGCCTACGATGTACATCAAGGCCAGAATGGTGGTGATTAAATCAAGCATATTGAACCTTTCTCAAAAGTTTTCCTACTTGGGCGGGATGCCATACATCTAAACCTGTGGCGGTCTTGATACCGCGGATCTCTAGCTCGGCTGCAACTGTACGCAGATTGGTTCCGACTTTACTGACAATATCTTGCAAAGAAGGCGCGACTTTTTTGCAATATGCTTCACATCGGTCGCTAATTGCTTTCAAACCAGCCTTA